>Ga0209056_10004705_pt1 | contig 14358 bp, 13 predicted proteins | sample GraSoiAngelo_114_FD_185876 | JGI IMG/M metagenome (GOLD analysis project Ga0209056, IMG submission 185876) | Grasslands soil microbial communities from the Angelo Coastal Reserve, California, USA - 14_0903_13_40cm (SPAdes) (version 2) | ecosystem: Environmental > Terrestrial > Soil > Grasslands... | reverse complement strand
CTGTCGCCGAATTGACGCCTGCCTCCGTTGCCGACCACAATGGGACGGACGCCGCTTGATGACCCTCAAACCGCACCTTCTGATTGTGGATGACGAAGCCGGAATCCGCGAATCGCTTTCCTCGATTCTCAAGGAGGAGGGCTACCACGTCGAAGCCGTCGGTTCCGCCGAGGAGGCCTTGGATCGCGCCAGTGCCGGCGATGTGGAAGTCATGCTCCTTGACGTCTGGCTTCCGGGAATGGACGGGCTCGAAGCATTGAGCCGCCTGCAGGCGTCGCCGCGGCCGCCGGCGGTCATCATGATTTCCGGCCACGGCACGATCGAAACCGCCGTACGAGCCACCAAGCTGGGTGCTTTTGATTTCATCGAAAAGCCGCTCTCGCTTGAAAAAATAATTGTTCTCGTTCGCAACGCGGTTCAGCAGCGGCGGCTGGAAGAAGAAAACCAGTTGCTGCGCACCGAACTGGGCCATCGCTATCAGGTGATCGGCAACAGCGTGCCGATGAAGGCGTTGCGCCAGCAGATCGCCGTGACCGCGCCGACGAACGGGCGCGTGCTCATTTATGGCGAGAGCGGCACCGGCAAGGAGCTCGTCGCTCATGCCTTGCACGCCGCAAGCTTGCGCAGCAAAGGGCCCTTCGTGGAAGTGAACTGCGCGGCCATTCCGGAAGAGCTGATCGAATCCGAGCTTTTCGGCCATCTCAAGGGCAGTTTTACGGGTGCCACCGAGGACAAAACGGGGAAATTTCAGAAAGCCGACGGCGGTACGCTCTTCCTGGACGAAATCGGCGACATGAGCCTGCGCACACAATCGAAAGTGCTGCGCGTCCTCGAGGAGCAACGCTTCGAGCGTGTTGGGTCCAACGAAACTTTGCGCGTGGACGTGCGCGTCATCGCCGCAACCAATAAGAATCTCGATCAGGAGATTGCGCGCGGCGCTTTTCGCCAGGATCTTTTCTACCGCCTCAACGTGATTCCTTTTTACGTCCCGCCTTTGCGCGATCGAAGAGAAGATATTCCGACGCTCGCGAGATATTTTCTTAGCGAATTCAGCTCCGCCTACGGCAAGAAAACGCGGGAGCTGAGCGATTCGGCTATGGAAATCCTGCTGCGATATCCCTGGCCGGGAAATGTGCGCGAACTCCGAAACCTGGTGGAGCGGCTCGTGATTGTGTGCCCGCAGCCGCGCATTGAGCCGCATCACTTGCCGCCGGAACTCTTCCGTGGCGTGGCCGAAAGCCCCCAGCATCCCTATTCCACGCTGCATGAAGCGCGCAGCGCTTACGAGCGAGAATTTATCCTCCGCAAGCTCCAGGAGCACCGCTGGAACATGACGCAGACGGCCACCGCGCTGGGCCTGGAACGCAGTCATCTCTACCGCAAAATGAAGTCGCTGGGAATCGCTGCGCCGGATTGATGCGCCGCTGACGACTGGAATTGCCGATGTTGCGCAGGCACGAGTTTCCTACTCTGTTTCGCCCTGATCCTTGCTCAGACCTTCCACTTGAAAATGCCAATCCAGCTCGCGCACTTTTTGCGGGCTCTCCCGCCAATCGGGCACGACCTTGACAAATAAGCCTAGATAAATCTTCGAGTCCAGCAGCGCTTCCAGTTCTTTGCGGGCTTCCGTTCCGATTTTCTTCAGCATTTCGCCTTTGTGGCCGATCAATATTTTTTTCTGCGAATCGCGCTCCACGTTCATGACCGCTTCGATCCGCAGCAATTTGGGCGTCTCTTTAAAGTTTTCCACGACGACGGCGAGCGCGTAGGGCACTTCGTGGTACATCACCTGCATGGCTTTCTCGCGGATGATTTCCGCGGCGAGAAAACGTTCCGGCTGGTCCGTCACTTGGTCTTCGGGGAAGTGTGGCGCGCCTTCCGGCAATTGTTTCATGATTTCCTGGAGCAGCTCGTCGCAGCCCGCGCCCTTTAGCGCGGAAATCGGCACGATGGCCGAAAACTCAAACGCTTTCGAGAAGGAATCGATCAGCGGCAGCAGTTTGGGCTTCGGCAAACGGTCGACTTTGTTCAACGCAAGAATGGTCTTCCCGCGAAAACGTTTCGCCTTTTCGAACAGCAATTCGTCGGCGTGGGGATGCATGCTGCTTGCGTCCACCATCAGCACCAGGAGATCGATTCCTTCCAGCGCCGCGGCCACTTCCTGCATCATCTGCCGGCCGAGCGCGGAATCCGCTTCGTGCACCCCGGGAGTGTCAATGAAAACGATCTGGCCCTCGGGCTTCGTCAGGATGCCCTGAATGCGGTTGCGCGTCGTCTGCGGTTTGGACGTGACGATTGCGATTTTCTGCCCAACCAGCCGGTTCACGAGCGTGGACTTCCCCGCGTTCGGCCGCCCGAGAATGGCGACGAACCCTGATCGAACCGCGGCCCTCTCCGGCTTTTCTTTTTCATCCATGCTTGAACTTTTGCCCTGATTTCAGAAATTCTACCGCTTCGTCGGAGCCGCCTTCATCTGCCTGCGAATCCGCACGCGCAGCACTTTTCGCTGGTTTGCTTCCAGCACCTCGAAGCGATGCCCTTCCAGGTCGACCTTGTCGCCCGGCGCGGGAACTTTTCCGGAAGCGTGGCTGAGCAATCCGGCCAGCGTGGTCACCGCTTCATCGGTCTTGTCGCCGAACTTTACGCCGAGCAACTCTTCCACGGTGCCAATCGCCATGCTGCCGCGCATGACCAGGCCGCCGTCCGCTTCGCGCACCACGTCCGGCGCCGGCGGTTTCCCGTCGTTGCCGCTTTTGCCGACGATTTCTTCCACCAGGTCTTCGATGGTGGCGATGCCCGCGACGGTCCCGTGCTCGTCAATCACCACGGCGAGAGGCTGGCCCTTCTGCCGCATTTCGCGCAGCAGCTCCGAACCGGCCTTCGTCTCCGGAATGAACAGTGCCGGTTTCGCCAGCTCGCGCACCTTGCGCCTCGGCAAATCCTGATCTGCAACGTGCAAAAGATCCTGCGCGTAGACAACACCGAAAATATCGTCCAGCGATTTCTCGTAGACCGGTATTTTGTTGAATTTCGTCTCCACCACTTTGGCGTGCAGTTCTTCAAGCGTGGCGTCCGCCGGTATCGCCACGACGTCTGGCCGGGGCGTCATTACTTCCCGCACGCGTTTGTCGCTGAATTCCACCACCTGCTCGATCAGGTCCGCCTGCTCCGGCTCGATGATGCCTTCTTCCTCCGCGGCTTCCACCAGCGCTTCGATTCCCTCTTCCGTCCGCTGCTCTTCGGACTTTTCCACTTCGTGTTCGGAGATGCGCGCCAGCGATTCCGCGCCTTCGAGAAAGACGCGCACCGGCCAGACGAACCACATCGCGCCGCGAATCAGCGGCAGCAGCGGCCGCAGCCATCGCCCCGTAGTGCGATACAAAAGCATGTCCGGAATAAAGTGCATGGCAAAGACTACTTCGAGCACAACGAAGACGGTGATCTGCACAAAAGATTCCCAGGTGCCGTGAACGAAGTACACGACGCCACGCGTCGTTTCCAATACGAGAAAGGCAAGCCAGAAGTGGCCGAGGATGCGGAACGTGCGCCCGCCGCTCTGGCGCCTGATTTTCAACTTCGGCTCGATTTCCGCTTCGAAGATGTCCAGGTGTTCGTGAACGCGGCCGGTGGTCATGCGGCCGAGTTCGCGGTAGATCAAAGTGAGGTAGGAAAAGATGGGCAGCGTCAGCCCCACCAGGACCACACTTAGCGCGTAGAGCCAGCTCAGGTTCATCACGCCAATCCAAACCGCTTGCGCAGCTTTCGTTCGACGCGGTCCATTTCGCCGCGATCGGTTTCGTGGTCGTAGCCCAGAAGATGCAGGACGCCGTGGAGAATCAGCACGCGCAGTTCGACCGGTAGTGTGCGTCCATGCTTGCGCGCGTACCGGCGCGCCGTGGCCGGAGCGATTGCAATATCACCCAAAAATTCGCCTGCTTTCTGCTTGCTGGTTGCGCGCGGCAAGGATCGGGGCCTGCGCCGCGCAGCCGGAAACGAAAGCACATCGGTCGGCCCCTTTTTCTTGCGAAACGTTTCGTTCATCCGAGCGATCTCCGCGTCGCTCACCAGGGCAATCGTGACGCCGGATTCCTGGAAACCGAGTTCCCTTTGCAGGCGGCGCAGAAAGTGTTCGAGTGGACGCCGCGCCAGTCGCACGGCTCGTTGCTGGTTCAGAATCATCCCTGCTGAATTTCTTTTTCTCGTTCTTTTCCGGATTCTCGTGCCTGGGTTCCCGCTTTGCCGTTTGCGGCGTTTCCGCCACGCTGCGGGTGAGTTACATCATACTCTTCATAGGCGCGGATAATCTGCTGCACCAGGTTGTGGCGCACCACGTCCTTCTCGCCAAAATGCAGCACGCCGATCCCCTCGATTTTTTCGCACACTTCCAGCGCTTCGATCAGCCCGGACTTTCTCCCCTGCGGCAAATCAATCTGCGTGATGTCGCCGGTGATCACCGCTTTGGAGTTGAAGCCCAGCCGCGTTAGGAACATCTTCATCTGCTCGCTGGTGGTGTTTTGCGCCTCGTCGAGAATCACGAACGAATCGTTCAGCGTGCGCCCGCGCATGAACGCCAGAGGCGCGACTTCGATGATTCCCTTTTCCAGAAAACGCTCCAGCTTGTCCGCGTCCAGCATGTCGTAGAGCGCGTCGTACAGCGGGCGCATGTACGGATCGATTTTTTGCTGCAGCGTGCCGGGCAAAAAACCGAGTCGCTCGCCCGCTTCCACCGCCGGACGCGCCAGAATGATGCGGTTCACTTGCTTCGTCAGCAGCGCGCTCACCGCCATGGCCACCGCGATGTACGTTTTCCCGGTTCCGCCCGGGCCGATGCCGAACATCATGTCGTGCTTCTCGATCTCTTCCATGTAGCGGCGCTGGCTGGCATTTTTCGGCGTCACCTGTTTTTTGCCGAACGAGCGCGTGCGCCCATGCTCGAACATTCCGCGCGGCGATTCGTGCGGCTCGTCGGTGGCCACGCGCATCAGCGATTTTACTTCCGCGGCGGAAAGCGGCCGCCCGTGCCGCGTCAGGTGGTTGTACTCCTCGACGATTTTCACCGCCTGATCGACACTGTCCTGCTCGCCTTCAATGGTCAGCCGCGTGTCGTGCAAATGCGTGCGCACGCGTAGCGACTCCTCAAGCAAGCGCACGTTTTCATCCAGCGTGCCGAAGAAGGGTTCAATTTGTCCGGAAATGTGAACGGTGCGTCGCATCCAATTCGAAGGTTTTCCTGTTACGGGAACCGGGTGGCCGATGGGATTCCTCCTGGTTGTGCGTGACCGCTTTGCAGCCTACTCAGGGAGAAACTAGTTCCACCCTAACCCAGCCCTCCGTCGCGGTCAAGTTAGCGGTTCGTAACAGTTCTCGGACAGGGACATCTCAAATCGCGTCGTCTGCGCTAGAGGATCACCGCATGTCCAAAATGGATTCTCTTCCTTAGCACGATCCGCGAGTTTCGCTTTTCCGTTAGTACTCCGGAAAGATAGGGCACCTCAGGGATGATGTCGACCTCTTCACGCCCAAACTTGCCCTGGAACGAATATTCGATCCCATCGATGCGAACCGTGCGGAACGCAAAACCCTGCGGTGAGAACTGAGACCAGGCAAATTTGAAGTGTCGCCCATTGACGTGTAAGCCCGGTAGAGTCGGCGCTTCCGAGTCATTCTCCTTGGGTGGGATCGGCTTTCCATCCGGACTGATGACAAGCCCTGATTCGCCGCTTCCCCGCTCACCGAAATCCGGTTCCGGATAATAGAGGCCACAAAGCTCGCGCACCTGTTCTTGTGCGGTTTGTTCAGGGACAGAAACCACTGGTCGGACCAAATAGCCCGTCGCTGGTAGCTCCCGCAAAGCGGACTGGATTGCCTTTTCCGCCAGCGGCGCCATCACCGCATATCCAGCCGCATTCGGGTGCAGCCCATCTTCGCTCAGATCTTTCTTGAGCAAACCATGTTCATCCACCATGGCTGAGAAATAATCGAGATACAGGTGGTCGTTCACCGCTGCGTACTTCTTAATCCAGGCGTTTAATTCCAGAATCTTCTCCGGTGGACGCTTGATTCGCATGTCCAGAGGATTGCCTTCGCGATCGTGCCCGTAATTGCTCACAGGCATCACCGAGGACAGCACGACGCGAATTCCATTCGCGCGCCCCAGCTCCGCCATCGAGGCAAGATTCCCTTCCGTCTCCCTCAGCGTAATCGGGCCAGTATTTCCCGCAATGTCGTTGGTTCCCGCCAGAATCACGACCACCCTGGGGTGCAGCGCAATCACATCCGCGCGAAAACGCAGCAGCATTTGCGGTGTCGTCTGGCCGCTAATCCCTCGGCCGATGTACGGCTTCCCGGGGAAAAATGATCCCAAGCGGGGCTGCACCCACATATCCGTGATCGAATCGCCCATGAAAACGACGCGCTGTTCGTCCTCAGCCGGAGCGGCCGCTTTTGCATTTGCATCGCGGTAGTGCGCGAGGTCCGGCCAATCGTTCAGCGCCTTCTCGGCGCTTTTCAGCCGCGCCCTCGTTTCTGCCAGCTCCACGCAATCTCCCGTTGGTTTGGGCTGCGCATCCGTCTGTGCTTGCGCCCACAGGCAACTTGCACTCCCAAGCAGCACAAGAAGGAGATGAGCGGTATATGAAACGGTCTTCATAGCGACTCCCCGGCCCGCCCAGGACGGCGCGCCCTACAAGCGTTTGTTTGCAAAGGATCCTTAGTCCGCGGGCACGGCGCGCGTTTTCGCCCACTCGCGGATCGCTTGCACTTCTTCCGCGCGCGTCACGCTGAGCGGCCGCGTGCCCTGAATTTCGGCAATCAGGATTTCCGTCGTGAGCTGCTGCTTCGCGCTGAACGCCGAGTACAAGCCCGCGATGATGGCTTGCTCGATCTCCGCGCCGGAAAACCCGTCGCTCGCCGCTGCCAGCTTCACGAGATCGAACGCGCCCGCATCCCGCCCGCGCTTCTTCAAATGCAGTCCGAAGAGCGCCGCGCGAATCTCCGCATTCGGCAAATCCACGAAGAAAATCTCGTCAAACCGTCCCTTGCGCAGCATTTCCGGCGGCAGGATGGTGATATTGTTCGAAGTCGCCGCAAGGAACACGCCGCTCTCGCGGTCCTGCATCCACGTCAGCAGTGTGGCCAGCAGCCGCTGGGACAATCCCGCATCCGCATCCCCGCTCGAACCCGCCGAAGCAAACGCTTTCTCGATCTCATCAATCCACAACACCATCGGCGCAAGCTTCTGCGCCAGCTCCAATGCCTTGTGCAATCTCCGCTCGCTCTCACCAACATATTTGTCGTACAGCGCGCCCGCATCCAGCCGCGCCAGCTCGTAGCCCCACTCCCCTGCGACCGCGCGCGCCGCCAAACTTTTTCCGCAGCCCTGCACGCCGGTGATGAGCACGCCCTTCGGCGGCACCAAGCCGAATCGCTGCCCCTCCGCGGTCAACGCGCTCTTTCTCTTCCCAATCCATTCGCGCAAACGCCGCAATCCTGCCACATCCGCAAACGATGCGTCGCGCCGCACGGTTTCAATCAGCCCTTCGGTCTTCAACACTGCGCGCTTCGCATCCATCACCGCGTCGAGCAATCCCGCATCAGCTTTGCCGCGCGCCATGACAGCTTTGCGCAGCGCCCGCATCGCTTCTTCCTCGGGCAAGCCCACCAGATTCTTCGCCAGCTGCGTCATCGCCGCGACATCCAGCGTGATCGGAATGCGTTGCTCGCGAATCAGCTCCGCTAGCACTTGCTTCACACCGGGAAGCAAATCCTCCGCCGCCGGCAAACCCAGGTTGAATGGGACCGCATCGCCTTCGAGGTCCGGCGGCAATTGCAGCGAAGCCGCTGTCAGCACGATGGACCGCCGCGCCGTTCGAAACTTCTCAGCCAGTTCGCGCAGCCGGCGGCAAATCTTGCCGTCCTCGCAGTAGCGCGCAAAATCTTTCAGCAGAAAAATCCCATCCCCTTGAATCAGCGCGATATTCGAAACCGCCTGCTCCGGACTGTCCGTGTTGTACATCGGCGCGCCGTGAACTTTCGCGAGGCCCATCGTGACGCTCCACTCATACAACGGCACGCTTAATTCCGTCGCGATGTCCAGCAGCATCACTTCGAGCCGCTCCTCTTCCGGCGTTTCCACGGTGATAATCGGGTGCCGCGAATTAATGAGCAGGCGCAGCTCGTCATGCTTATTCGGCTGGCTCGGACGCCCGGATGCGGAGGTGCCCGCGCCTGCTGCGAGCGGCGGTTTCAGCGGCTGGGGCGGCACTTGCGCCCCGGAAGGACCTTTCGCCTCGTTTGACAAAGCCGTGAGCCTCGTTTAACGTTAGAAGTTTGAGTGATACACAAAAGGAGCAATAGATGGCCCAGGGACAGGCTACCAAAGTTAAGAAGAAGAAAAAGTCGGTTTTGAAGCGGGCGGCGCAATCTCGTCAACGCGCCGAAGTGAACCGCGCCAACCGCACCCGGGTCCGCACGCTGATGCGCCGTCTGCGCACCGCCATTACCGCCGGCGACGCCACCGCGTCGGGCAATCTCCTCCACCCCACGATGTCCGCCATCGACCAGGCCATCACCAAGGGCGTGCTCCACGAAAACACCGGCAACCGCTACAAATCGCGCCTCACTCTCGCGTACAACGGACTGAAGTCCAAAGCCGTCAAGTAGGCCCAGTTTCGACTTCCATTAAGAGCAGCCTTCAGGGCGGGCCTCCATCCGCCCCGTTTCATTCCCGCTAACCAGGCCGCCCGCACCTCTGCTCCACTAGTCCTCGCGCCCCGTTCATGCTTCCGACACACTCGCATTATTCGCAATTCATGCCCAATCAATCTCCTTGTAACTCAACCGGTGCAATGTCTTTCCCGCTGGTTGAAGTACTCGTCCCAAATGTTGAGAAAAGGAGATTGCATGTCCCTCAAGCAAACCGTTTCAAAGACTCTCCACGATCTGCGCGTTGGATTCATCGCGCTGACCGTGTTCCAATTCAGTCTCGGAGGCCCGCTCGCAACTTCGCTGCAGGCCCGCGAGAAAGAAAATACTCGCACTCCCATCAAGCACGTCATCGTCATCATCGGCGAGAACCGCACCTTCGATCACGTTTTCGCAACCTATGTGCCAAAGAGCGAGGATTTGGTTTCGAATCTTCTATCCAAAGGAATCATCAAGGCCGACGGCACGCCCGGCCCGCATTTCTCCAAGGCCGCGCAGTTCCAAGCCGTAGCGCCGTTCAAAAAGGAATTTTTCATCAGCCTGGACAAGAGTGAAAAGACTCCTTATCAAATCCTTCCGCAGCCGACCCTGAACTTCTCCCCCATCGCAACGATTTTTCCCCCAGGCACCCCGGCAAATTTCTTGCAAGCCATCGAGCCCTCCCTGGACCCCGGCGATGTGAATCTGCTGACCACCGGCGCGGCCACCGGCTTTCCCCAGACTTTTGTTTTGCCTGATCCTGATACGCGAATCCAGAATTTCAACGTGCTGCCGAACGGGCCCTTCCCTCTCAAAGGGAATGCACTCCCCTACGATTCCTACACGGGAGATACCACCCACCGGCTCTTCGAGATGTGGCAACAATCCGATTGCAATATCAAGAACTCCACGCGGCACAACCCTTCGGGCTGCTTGAACGATCTCTATCCTTTCGTGATCACCACCTACACCAACATTCCGGACCCCGCCAATAAGGGAGCCATTGACGACAACGGCGGCGGAAATTCGATGGCCTTCTACGACGTCCAGGCGGGGGATGCCCCGGTCCTCAAACATCTCGCCGATGAGTTCTCCATGAGCGACAATTTTCATCAATCGTTCATGGGCGGCACGGGCGCCAACCACGTGATGCTCGGCACCGGCGACGCGATTTTCTGGTCCGACGGCAACGGCAATCCCACAACCCCTCCGTCACACATCGCCAATCCCGATCCGCAACTGGGCACCAACAACGTTTATACCGTGGACTTGAATTTCGACGGCAACTTCACCGAGTGCGGCAATCCCACCCGGCCCGGCATCAAGCCTATCCGGGATTACCTGGAGTCTCTCCCTTACGCTCCCGATTCGAAGTGCAAACTGGGTCACTTTTATATGATCAACAATGACTCGCCCGGCTTCCTGCCTGACGGCACCGTGGACACTGCGGGAATTGCCAGTGGCAGTTCCATCCCCCCGTCAATACGCGGACGATCGGCGAGGCCCTCAATGAAAAGGGCATTTCCTGGGCCTATTACGGCGGGGCGTACAACGCCGCTGTGGCGTTTCAGCACAATCCGCAAAGCAAAGACCCATTCGTGCTGATTGGTCAAGCCTACTGCAACATCTGCAACTTCGAATCCTACGCGACGGCCATCATGGGCGATCCTGCGCAGCGCGCCGCGCACATCAAGGACACGACGGATTTCTTTGCCGCCATCGACTCCGAAACGCTGCCCGCCGTGTCTTTCGTCAAGCCGGACGGCTTGATTGACGGTCACCCGGCTTCCTCCAAACTGGACCTCTTCGAAAGCATGGTCAAGAAGACCGTCGAGCACCTCAACGCCCGGCCGGACTTGTTCGCGGAGACCGCGCTGATCGTCACCTTCGATGAAGGCGGCGGATACTATGACTCCGGCTACATCCAGCCGTTGGACTTCTTTGGCGACGGCCCGCGCATTCCGCTGATCGTCGTCTCACCCTTCAGCCGCGGCGGCCACATCAGCCATACCTACACCGACCACGTCTCGATCCTGAAATTTATCGAGCGCAATTGGAACTTGAAACCGCTAACGCACCGCAGCCGCGACAATTTCCCGAACCCCATCGTTGACGAAGATGATCCCTATGTGCCGCTCAATAGCCCAGCGCTCGGCGATCTCTTCGACCTGTTCGACTTCGGCCATCACGGCAGCAACAACTGAAAGTCGTTCCAACCTCGATACAAAAAGGGCGGCCCAAGGGCCGCCCTTTTTTTCTATCGGCGAACTCTCCGTGAACTCTGTCTTCTCTGTATTAATCCTTTTTTTCGGTTTTTCTTACCCGCGCGCCGCTTTTGCGTCCGCGCCGGTCAACTCCGTGACCAAAAACTCCATCACCGCCCGCGCGTCTTCCCCGCCGCGCTTCAACCGGTCATCCGCCTTCTGCAGGGCGCCCAATCCACCCAACAAGCGCTCTTTCCCAATCTTGCGCGCATTCTGCAGCGCCAGATCTGCCTGCTCCGGCCGCATCCCCAGCGCCCGCGCGGCCTGCCAGCCGTTCACCGCGCCTTTGACTTCGCTCGCCTCGATCAGCTTGCGGTACATCCACGCCATCGCACCGAGCATCGGCAGCGGCTCTTCCCCGTCGCGTATCAGCCGGTCGAGAAACTTCAGGGCTTTCTTTGGCTGGCGCGATGCCAGCATGTCCGCCAATTCCCAAACCGTTGTCGTCTTTTCAGAAATGACCAGCGCACTCACATCCTGCACGCGAATCAGCTTTCTATCGCCCGCATAAGTCGCAAGCTTGTCAATCTCTGTTTTCAACCGCATCAAATCCGCGGCCACAAACTCCGCCAAGTCCTCTGCCGCACCCTTCTCGAACTCTACGCCTTGTTCTTTCCCAATCGCCCGCGCCAGCGCCACTGCAGCGGCTTGCCGCTCGCCCGGGTTCTCGCCAAGCCCGCATTCCACCACCAGCGTCTTCTCCGCCAGCAGCTTCCCCAATTTCATGCGCTGGTCCAAACTAGTCGCTTCCACCACCAGCACGGTGAACGGCGCTGGATTCCCCAGATACGCATCAAGGCTCGCCATCGCCTCTTCGCGATTCTTCTCTCCCATCTTTTCAATGGTCTCTGCATCCTCGAGAAACACGACCTGCTGCGGCGAAAGCATGGCCATCGTTTGCGCCTGGTCCATCGCCGCCTGCGTTTCGCCGCGCCCCGCCGAATAGCGCGATACCGCCCACTCCCGCGACGCCTCCGGCACAAATCTCTCGATTAATTCCGCCCGGCAGGAATCGCGAAGATACGGCTCCTCGCCCAGCAACAAAATTGCCGGAATCGCCTTTCCTCTCTCCAGCCGCCCCAGCAATTCTTCCGGTGAAATCCGCGCCATCAATAGTTCTCCGTGACCGACGCCACCAACCGCGCCGCAAAATCCTGCGCCAGCCGGTCCAGCGCCGGGTCCTGTTCTTCAAAAAAGCTTTTCACGTCCGTAGAAACCTCATACTGATTGCGAAACAAAAAATTATCCGCGTGATACAGAATTTTCCCCGTCTCGCGCTCTTCCAACGTAATCTCGCACTTCACGGTAACCAGCATGGTCGTCGCCCGCCCCGTCGCCGTATCAAATAGCAGCGGCGCCGCCTCCACGCTTAAAACCTTCCCATGCAACACCGCATCGCCGTTCGCCGGATCGGGCACTACGCGGTACGAAGTCTTCGCCAGAAATTCATGCACGGTTGCGGTGGTCAATCTCTGCTCGATCCGGTAGCTCGTCGTCTTATTCTCCAGCGCCGGCACCGCAATCACGCGAATGCTCTTCGGCAGCGAATTGCTCCGCCCTGCAACGCGGTACCCACAGCCGCTCGCGCTCGCAGCCAGAATCATCACGCCGCACAAAACCTTCCGCGCCGTCACGCCAGCATCTCCGCCAATTTCACCGCATTCGCCGCCGGCAATCGTATATTGTCTGCCGCGCCCCAGAACCACCAGCCACCCGGCTGCGAAGGGTCCGCTTCCGGCTTCGCCAACACAATGCTCTTCTCCCCCGTCGCACCCACGTTGCTCGGCCCTCCATCGCCTTCCGCCGGCAGCATAATGCCCGCATCACTGCAGGCCCTCGCAATCTTCGCGGCATCGGCGCCGGGTTCCAGCTCCGCCCACGCGGAGAACGCCGTTCCGTAAAACACCGGCGCGTGCACCACTTGAATCGCCGGCACCGCCGCCTTCTTCCCGAGGCTTGCTCTCGTTTCCACTCGCACGCGCTCCCGGATCGCCTCCAACTTCTGCGCACTCCCCGGCCCAAAGCGGTCAACCATATTAAAAGCGACCTGCGTGTCGAACACCGGCCGCCCCAGACCCTGAAACGAGAGCAGCTGCCCAGTTTGGCTTTCCAGTTCTTCGATGCCCGCGCGTCCCGCCTCCGACACCGGCTGAAAGAAAACGATGGCCAGCCTCCGCATTCCGTTTCTCGAGAGTGCGAGCGCCAACGTGGCTGCTGTCGTCGCTGCCGCCGAAGGAATGGCATACGCCGCGGCATCTTTCTTGAATTCCCGGTCTAGCAGCCCATCCAGCTTAGGGAACCACGCTACAGTCTTCGATTCGCCGGCAATCCCGCCGGAAAGATCGATGACGATGGCGCCACTACCGCCGGTCGCTTTCAAATTCCTCCGCGTGAATTCCGGAGAGCCCGCGAAAAACACCAAACGCGCCTTTTCGAAACTACCTTCCTCCACCGGCTGAATCACCGCGGGTTCCCCGCCCGCCTCCGTAAGAGTTCCCGCCAAAATTTCTTCATCCACCAGCCTAAATTCCCACCCCGCAAACCGGCTTTCTTCCAGCAAAGACTTCAGCTCCGCCCCGAGAAGCGAAGACGCACCTGCAATCACCATCCGGTTGGATTCCCGTTCAAGCGCAGGCATGAATCACGCGGTCCGCGATACCATTCGCTGGCGGATGAACCGCACGAGATGCAGGATGACCCCGGCCACCGCATACGTGCCAGCGAACGTGACCAGCACTACTTCCGAAAACGCCCAAATCAGCGCGCCAAGGATGATCAGAAAGAGTATCAGGAAGGCCGGCTGCTTCCGCGACCACGGGAGATCCTTGAAACTGTAGTACCGAATCGTGCTGACCATCAGCCCGCCATCAATAGCCATACGACCGACCATCGCCAATCTTGCAGCGGCCCAGCACGGTGGAACGCGTGCACCACCGCCGCAATCATTCCGGCGGCCGCCGGAGTGGGCATTCCCACAAAATACTTCGATCCTCCCGGCGCCATTCCCTTTACGTTAAACCGCGCGAGCCGCCACGCGCAGCAAATCAGGAAGAACAGGCAGCACACCCAGGCAAACAGTCCGAGCTGGTGCAATGCCTCCGGGCTCATGGCCGTCACGCTTCGAATGCCCCACGCATACGCAAGAATCGCCGGCGCCACCCCAAAGCTGACGACATCCGCCAGCGAGTCGAACTGCACTCCAAACTCCGTGTTCGTCCCCGTCATCCGAGCGACTCTGCCGTCCAGCGAATCAAACAAAATCGCAAGTCCAATCGCCTTCGCTGCACGGTTAAGATCATCCGGTGCTCCGGCCAGTGACGCCACGATGGCGTAATAACCGCACAGGAGATTCGCGGACGTGAACGCCGCGGGAATCAGAAAAATCCCCCGCCGCAATTTTGGGTTCTTGATG
>Ga0209056_10004704_pt1 | contig 14368 bp, 10 predicted proteins | sample GraSoiAngelo_114_FD_185876 | JGI IMG/M metagenome (GOLD analysis project Ga0209056, IMG submission 185876) | Grasslands soil microbial communities from the Angelo Coastal Reserve, California, USA - 14_0903_13_40cm (SPAdes) (version 2) | ecosystem: Environmental > Terrestrial > Soil > Grasslands... | reverse complement strand
GCTGGACGAGCTGAGGCATCGCGAGGAGCTGGCCGAGCGGCTCGGCGGGCCCGAGCGCGTCAAGCGCCAGCACGACGGCGGCCGCTACACCATCCGCGAGCGGATCGCCAAGCTGGTGGATCCGGGCTCGAGCGATTCACCCAGGGCCTCGCCGCCGAGGTCTACCAGCATGGTGTCTCGGTGACGTGCGTGTCGCCCTCGCAGATCGTCCCGACACCGGGCACCGTCTACCATCGCCTCGTGACGGGCATGGACGACCCGCGCGGTGAGCCGCCGGCTCTCATGGCGAAGGCCGCGCTCCTGCTCGCGACGGAGCCGCTCGAAAAGATCTCCGGTCGCGTGACCTACAGCCAGCAGATCCTCAAGGAGTTCGGCTGGATCACCGAGGCCCGAGGCCGGGGGGTCGAGACGCGCGGCAGCGGCTACTCGGAGGCCTAGTGTCCTGTTTCAAACGGTTCTTTACAATGCGCTCGACTGCGGCCCCACGAATCAGCACGCGATTCGACGGGAATCGGTTCGTTGTGTCGTGTAAAGGCATTTCGGAAACAGGACACTAGGGGGAGACGCTCATCTTCGGATCGGGGCTAACGTGCGGACAGGCCGAAGCGTTCGAGGAGCTCTGTTGGGGCCGCGTCATTTCGTACGCGCCCCTGCTCGTACGCCTTTTGATATGGTGCGACAAACCGGCGAACCTGGGACCGGAATTCCGGTAGATGCGCGTGCCGTCTCACGAATCGCTCGAAGGAAAACTGCGCGAGGCTTTCCGCGTCACCGTCAAAGTACAGTGCCGGAAGATAGTGCAGCGCCCCCGGCAGATTGTGCACACGCCAGCGATCGACCTCCGCCGGATCTGATCCTCGTATCTCCGCCAGGTCGTACAGCTCGGGAAGACGTTCGAGCACCCACACGGGCGCGTACCTGACCCACGAGACGTTCATGTCGACGACCACGCACGCCTCCCCGACCCAGTACCCCATCTCCTGGAACAGGTAGTTGCAGACGTAGTGAGCCGTCGGGACGCAGGTCAGCAAGGACGAGAACAGTGGACCGACGACATCCTGGGAATACGCCCTGATCGCATGGTCTCGTCTGAAGACCAGACAGTAGATCGTCGTAAAGAAATTCTCCGACATCGTCGCGAGAGTGGCAATAGGCGCGCAGCGATCGTCGCACGGAGGAGTGATCGGCACCGCGCTCGCGAAGAACTCACCCAGATCCCTGCTCGCCTTCGGCGACTCCTGGCGCGTATGCGCATAGTTCAAGTAGATCAATGCCACGGCGGGGTTCTCGATGATCGCGCCCAGCACCCTCTCGATGCTTCCCGCCCTCACCACGTCATCGTCCCCGAGAATCCACACGAAACGGCCCCGGGCATGATGCACGGTCTCCCGCAAATTCCCGAGTATTCCGACGTTTGCCAGATTGCGATAGTACCGGACTCCCGGCACGTCCCCGTAGGCGGCGGCGACCTCCGCTGTGTTGTCCGTCGATGCGTTGTCGCACACCACCAGCTCGACCACGTCCCGATAGGGAGCAACGAGCTCTGCGAGCCGCCCGAGGCTCACCTCCAGCCAGGCCGCCCGGTTGTACGTCGTGATGCATATCGACAACAAGGGAGACCGAAGCCGCGGGACCGGCGCCGAGGCCTGTCTCGACAGTCCCGAACCGGACGAATCTCGCGACAGCGCGCTCAATATCTCTTGGCCGTATGCTCGCCACGTCTTGAACGTCCTCGCCGTCGCCTCCCGACCAAGTTTGGCCCTCTGCGCGTCGTCGTTGATGAGCCTGCCTATCGCGTCAGCCAGCTGTCCCTCGTCGGCCGTATCGATCAGGAGGCAGCCGCCCCCGCGGGCCACCTCCGCCAGTGCGCCGCGATCCCGGCACATACAGGGCCTTCCGTGCCAGAGACTTTCGACCACCGGGAGGCCAAAGCCCTCTTCGAGAGAAGGATAGATCGTGAAGTGGCAGGACGCGTAGAGCTCCTTCAAGCGCTCATCCTCGACCTCGCCGATCCAAGTCACCGCCGGATTGAGATTGACGTATCGCTCGATCTCCGCTCGCAGATCAGCAGATGGCGCGGAGCCGACCAACGTCAGCTCCGCCTTGCGTGGGCCTTGAGCCACGGCCTTGAGGAACGCCCTGATCATCGCGACGTGGTTCTTTCGCGGCTCGATCGTTCCCACGCTCAAGATTCTGATCACGCCATCGTCGTCGGGCACCTGATACTCGTGCGGCCGCGCGCTATCGCAGAACTCCCCTGGAAGACTGACCGCGACCAGCCGAACGTCCACACCTATGAGGCGAGATCGCTCCTGGATCCAGAACTCGCGCAGATCCGAGCGGCTGGTCTCGGAAATCGCGATCACGCGATGAAAGCTGTTCAAGGCCGCCATGTAAATCTGGTGCGCGGCGGTCGCATCCGGAGGATAGAGGCGGCTCATCTTGACGGGAATGGCGTCGTAGAACACGATCGCCGATCGCATGCCAAGGCTCGCCGCATGCTGGGTGACCCGAGCCAGGTCCGGCCCCCCGGGGTAGGTCGTCAACTCGGGAATCAAGACCCACTCCGCGCGCGCATTACCCACATCGTCGCAATGCGTCCACGCGTCGACGGAAGGACCCGACCAGCGCGAGAGATGGTCGAGCTCCCGACGCGTGGGTGATGCAAACGCGTTTTTCCGCGCATCCCACGTGACCGGCACCACTTCTACACCTTCGCTCATGAGGGACCTGGCGAGGAGACGGACCACCCGCTGAATACCGGAGTTGGACGGATGCTCACAGGTGTGATCCACCCAGTACAGGAGCCGATGGACGGGTGGAACCGCGCGGGAGGCCGCCGCGAGCACATCCGACACCTCCCGAGCGTACTCTGCCCAGGTCTTTATCTTGCGCGTCGACGCCTCCTCAGCCAGAGCGTTCCAGAGACCTTCCTGAGTCAGGAGGCGTTCCATGGCGAGTCGGATCTGCTCGGCGGAACGAACGTCGACCCGCAGGCACCCTCCTTCACGGGCCACCTCGTCCATCGCGACAAAGTCGGCGCACACACACGGTTTCCCGTGCCACAAGCTCTCCAGGATCGGCAACCCGAAGCCTTCCTCCACGGAAGGGTAGACGGTGAAGTGGCTGCGCCGATAAAGGCTCGCAAGCTCCGAATCGTCCACGTACTCCAGGTAGCTCACTCGCGGGTTGATGCTTCGCAATACTTCCTCTGCTGCCACGGCTGCATGCAGGTGGCCCACCAGGGTCAGATGAAGGGACAACCCGGGGTGGTCGGCACACAGTCGATCGAACGCCTCGATCAACGCGAGCTGATTCTTGCGCGGTTCCAGCGTCCCCACTGACAGGATCATGATCTCCTGACCGACGCCCTCTACGCCCCGCGCCCGACCCCATCCTGGCACCTCCCCGGGCAGGCTCAAGGGTCGCACCGCCGGCAACGTGGAGTCGTCGAAGCACACGAACGCGGTCAGATAGTCGACCAGATCCTCGGCCGCGAACCGGGAAATGGGCACCACGACATCGGCCAAGGCGATCTGCTGCATGTATGCCGCATGAGGTTCGGCATCCGCGGCATAGTGGGCGAGCTTCAGCGGAATGGCGTCGTAGAAGATGAACGCGGTTCTCAGTCCCAGATGCTTCGCGTAGAGCATGGCATCGAGCGTCGGCGGCCGCTCGTGATACGTGATGTACGTGACCTCCGGCACGAGGAGCCATCCCTCTCCCCGAACGAAGTCTGGCCTCTCGTCCAGTGTGCGGACTTCGCCCGGACCGGGATACTGCGCGAGGCTGGCTCCGGAGAGCTGGGGGCCGCTGAATCGCGCGAATGTCACAAGTGCATCCCGGGTCGCCAGGACAAGACTCTTGCGCTCCGAGCTCCAGCGCACGAACACGACTTCTTCACCATTCGCCAAGAGCGCGCGTGACAGAGAGCGCGTTACTCTCTGCATCCCCGTATTCGTCGCATACTTCGCCGTGTGGTCAATCCAGTAGTAGATGGGCCCGCTCGTCATTCTCCGCTCGCTTCCCTACACCTACCTTCTCGGACGCCGAATTCTCTCTCTCACCTCTTCGATGTCGACGATCGGCTGTATCGATCCGGCCACGGAAAATCGGCGGCTCCCATCAGGAGCGTCATCCGCACCCGCGACTCGCGCCGGTACAGGATGCGAGGGCGCTGTTATTCTCGCGACCACGGGCGGGCCGACCGCGCGACTGTGCCCCCGCAAGCCGGCGTGCCCGGGCGTGAGCATGACGAACCTCTTGATGCGCAAACGCAAGCCGGGCCGACGCTTCAGCAGCTCGCCGACGGTCCGGCGGATCCTCGGTTGCCTCGACGCCTGGAGCGCTGCCTCACGAATCAGTCGCGCCGGCATTGCGGCCACATGACCCGCGCCCTCGCGCAAGCCACGTGTGGTCGACCTCAACCACCGACAGGCGGAGCGCAACGGAGCAGAGATGCGCATCGATCGGATCCCGAGAACGTCCCGTCGATGTCTACTCAGATTAGCCACGCCTTCTCTCCAGCTCACCGCTGCCGCTGAGCCTCAGCCGCGCGCTGTACCGCTTCCAGCACAGTCCCAGGGCCCGCAGAAGTATGACATCCTCAAAGTTCTACGCGTAGGCGACCTCTTCCATTCCTCCGCGAAGCCCGTTTTTTGAATGAGGTATTCGGCCAGCTCCAGCCGCATCATCAGCTGATCTTCGCGCTGGCGAGGGTGAGCCCCCGTTTCTCGGGTCCGCCTCGGCTCTTCAGCCCGCGAGCACTTGCCTCTAGGAATGCGTGATTCCAACGCTCTCGAGCTCCTGTGCTGGCGCTTGACTGCAGCAGGAAAGATGCGACAGAGGATCCTCTGCTCACCTGCTCAGAGAGGCGTGAGGAACAGGACCTCTGATGTCGCGTCGAGAACAAGCACCACCTACGATGCAGAGAAGAGAGCTCACTGAACCGGTGCACGCTCGAGCTCAAGACATGCGACCCCGGACGCCGCAATTGCTTCATCGGCGTAGTGACAACCGATGAGCGCCTCTCGCGGCAGGGGACCCTCCCACGCGCCTCGATAACGATAGAACTCGGCCTCAACCACTATCAGACCGCTCATTGATATCAGCCGATCAAGCCGGTCTGCATCATACTGAACAAACCAGCCGTGATCTTCTGGAACTCCAAAAGGCACGGTAACGAGCAGCCGGCCTCCCGGTCGAAGCACGCCAGCGAGCGCTTGAATCGCGGCCATGTCCCCCCTTGTATCGGTTGGATCTGACACCGACCCGATGTACCGCGTGTTGTCGCGGCCGATGTGCTCAATCACCGAAATGGCCAAGACCTGGTCAAAGGAGCACGCCTTTAGTGCAGGCCATCTCACATCGGCCACGAGCGGCCATACGCCCGAGCGGAGCGAGGCGGTCAAATCGATACCAACAAGTATCGGAATACCGAGTGCACTGAGCGCATCAGTGTAGCGGCGTTCCGCGTGTGCATAGCCGACGTCCAGCACGCGCCGTTCTCCACGATACCGAGACAGCGTCCAGGGGATCTCTACACAGCGCTCCGACTCGAACGCTCCATAGAGCTTGTGCGGAATGCAGAAGCGGCCTGGCGGGGCCGTCTCCGGCCATCGGAGATGAGACTCGCCACCGCTCTTATCGTCTCGCCAGTGTAGGATTCCATCAGGCAGCCGTTCGACTCGGAGCTTTCGAGGCTCTTTCTCGAACCACGAGGCCCAAAACTTCCCCTCCACCACCGGGTCCAACTCGACCTCGTACACTCCGGGCGCCGTCGGGATCGAGAGCGGCAAAACGACGAAGCACTCCTCCTGTTTGGCGCTCACGGCTTGACTTCGAGGTCCTCCCTCGACGACGATTTCGCCTGTTTCTCTGCGTACGTGAGAGGCTAGGTGAATCGGATCACTTCCCGCCCGCCGCACCAATTCCTCGCCGAGCCGCCACTTGCACAGCATGGCTACGCTGCCACCGCGTGTCGGGAGGCCGAAAACCTCGATCACCTCTATCGAAGACCGACCCCGCGTCTTTCGCCTGCGCCAGCCACGGCTTGGCCACCGCATTACGCGACGGCTCCTCACCCACTACGGCGGGCAGCGAACAGCGCACGATTGCCGTGGACTGACTCGCCGACAATGTCCCCGAAGCCACACGCTTTCAGAAATGCCTTGAGGCAACCCACCGAGGGGATAAACCAGTTTTGGACGGCTTCTACACTGGGCGCGTTCTCGACAAACCTCAGTTCGTATGCGGGTCCACCGTAGTTAGGAATGCGCCGTCCAAACCATCGTGAAGGTGGAACGATTGCTGACTCGCAGACGAGGACCCCGCTCGTTACCCGTGCCAGTCTTTCCAGGGCCAGTAGAGGATGCTTCAGGTGATAGATCACGCCGAGAAAGAGCACGATGTCGAACGTTCCCAAGTCCTCTCGCACGTCGTAAACTGAGAGCCCTCGGAAGTCGATATCGATGTCCAGCACTTCGCGCACCAGCTTCGCCTGCTCCAAATACTGGGGGAATGCCTCGATACCAAGAACGTAAGATGCGCCAAGCCGCTTCATCTCTATCGAACAGAATCCCGCATTGCAGCCGACATCCAGCACACGCATTCCTTCGATCTTTGCTGGCAGCATCGCGCGGACCAGTGCCCATAAGGCCCGTGGGTAACTCGTGTTCCCGTCGTGGGCTGCATCCCGCTGGGTCCGAATTCCGTTACCCAGGTCAATGTTGTGGAACCACGGCTTTAGAGCCTCGATCCGGTCCAGGATCTCCTGCTTTGGTATTCGGGTCCCCCGTGGTGTCAGGACGACCTCGGGATGCCCGACCCGCCCGCGCCCAGTGACTTGGTGGCGACAACAGCGTAGTCACCACACTCGTGGTAGAGGCGCTGTGGATCCCCGTCTTGCTCCGGATAGGCGATATCCACAGCGCCAAAGCCAGCGGACTCAGCGAGGAATTGAACAACTTCAGGGTAGAGCGGTGCGATATGGGAGGGATCGAGCCAGAAGAATTTGAATGCGGCCGTGCAGTGGGGATTTACCGTCTCGGCGATCATGATCCCGCCGGGCTTGAGCTTTCGATACGCGAGGCTGAAGAGCGTTACGAGCTCCTTGAACGGAATGTGCTCGACCAACTGGGCAGAAAAGATTGCGTCCACCGATCCGTCCTGGAGCCCTCTAAGATACTGACCGAGGTCTCCTTGCACGACGATATGTCCCTTACCCTGGCACGCTGCGGCCTGATCAGGATCGATCTCAACACCAACGCCGGAAAGACCATGTTCCTTCAGGACATCCAGGAACTCGCCGCGCCCACATCCTAGGTCCAGGATCACGCCTCGATTACGAACGTATGGCAGATAAAACCGCAGTTTGTCCTGAATCACCCGAGATGGGCCACGAAACTTCAGTTCGAAGCCATAATAGTCAAAACGATCGTCGCCACCTGGTCGCGGCTCGGCACGCATGAACTCCGGGTTGACGTACGGCTTCGCGAATATGTGTCGTTCGATCCGCTCGAGTCGCTCCAGAATAGAGACAGCCCCTCGACCTCCTTCCCGCTGGACAATCGGGTCGAGGACCCGCTCAAGCAGCCTGCGGACCCTCTGCTGAGCTGAAGCCGGAAGGATCCCCTTAACTACCGCGCGCGCCCGGTATTTCACGGCGATCTAGCCAACCAGATCCATTGGTCTTCGCTAGGCTCCCCGGATGCGCCCTCCGGCCGCGACTTTTCCGAGCCGTGCCGTCACGCGTCTCCCTACAGCATCCAAGCTGAAGTGCGCCGCGATGTCCGCCCTGGCCTGTGCGCCGATCTGTGCGGCAGACTCCCTATGATCAAAGACCCGCCGCATTAGCTCGGCCGCGTGCTCGACATCAGGTTCCGCCCACGACGAGCCCCGCCGGTAAGGGCCCTCATCCTTATCAATTTCGACGAGCCGATACCGCACGGGGAAGCTGTTCCCCAAATTCATGAAGTCCACGTTGGCCGAATAGGCCGTGGCGACGACTGGCTTGCCTGCACTCATCGCCTCTGCCATCGTCAGACCGAATCCTTCCGATCGATGCAGAGACACGTAAGCGTCGCAATTCTGAATGAGAGATGCGATCTCTTCGCGCGAGAGATAGCCTTCGATAAGCCTCGTCTGCGAATCCTCTACGGCTGCGCGTAGTCGCACCGCGTTGGCCGGATCGGCGTCCGGATTTGAGCACTTCACGACCAGCAGCACCTTGTCGCCGCCCGGGAAAGCGCGCTTGAACGCTTCGAGCACGGCCAGCGGGTTCTTCCGCTGAAAGACGCTCATGAAGTCGAACATGAAGAAAAAGATGAAGTTCCCCTGCGGGAGCCCGAAGTGTTCCCGCCCAAGCACGGGGCCGTCATACGGGCGTAGAGGGAGGGGCATCTTCATTGTAGGGACGGGTGAGGCCATGGCAATGGCCTCCGCGGCAAAGGCGCTCGCCGCCCAGATCTCGTCGAAGTAGCGGAAGCTGTCAGACCACTCCGGTGGGAAGTCGGGCAGCTCCCACATCCAAAATCCGATGTTATATCGCTTCTCGAAGAAGCGCTCACCGTATGTCTGTGCGAAGACATGGACCTGATCCGCGTTGACGTGAATCAGGTTAATGCCATAGGGGTTGTTGTTGGCGAAGTTGGCGAACGTTCGATCGGCTCGGCGCAGGTTGTAGCTTTCGCCGAAATTGATCAGCACATTCGGGATCCCCGCTGCCTGGACCGACTGCGCGATCAGCCGCGCTGCCTCACCAACTCCGCTCTCCGTCGTGAAATAGCCGGCTATGTTGAGCCCTATCGTGCCCGCAATGGGCTGTTGAGACACGACGGCACGAGCAGCGCTTTGCTCGCGACCCACCGTTGCGCTGCCGATCAATCTCGATAGGCTGAGATGGGCCGAACAGGGGCGAAGCGCTTTCTTGACGAGCCACCGAAGCGCTCCTTTGCCTGTTCCGGCGGCGCTGACGATTCCTGAGGGGCGCCCCCCTTTCATCCACGCCCCGCCCGCCGGTCCGGCCACTACTCGACGGACGCCGGTCCGCAACCGCCTGATGATGGAGGTTCGCAGAACCTCACGATAGCCCCATTGATCGATCAATGGCAGCAACACGCAGATCCTGCAGGAGCCGTCCGCAAATGCCCGAAGCATTTGCCTCGAAGCGAGGAGGACGTTTATCCGGCCCCACCAAGAGCTGTCCCTAGCGTCCGACACCGGCTCTAGAAACGCAGCGTCTAGCGCTTGCCCCGTGCCCCGACTCAAGACCATCCAACGCAAGAACGCTTGCCGATCGGTGCCCCAATAATGGGGATACGCCCTCCTAATGACCTCCATGTACTCCGGAATCCGCGCGATGAGGTTCGAGAGATAGGGGGCCTGAGCTCGCTCGCCGGGTGCCGGGGCGTTAAGCCACTCAAAAAAGGAGCCTGACTCGCGCGTCACAAAGGGATTCCCGAACCGGCGGCTTTCCTCCCCAAGGTCGTAATAAATCCGGCGGATGAGCGGACTGATGCTCACTCCGCTGTCGAACTGACCATGGGAGTACGGAAACTGCGTGACCTCGCGGTACCCCTCGCCGATTAGCCGCTCACCGTACAGCGAAAACAGCGTCCTGGCCTCGCCGAGATCCTCCATCTTGAAGCGGGTCTGATGCTTGGAGACGACATCCGGCTTTTCCGGGTCGTAACCGCTAAAGTGGAAAAACCGTAGGGGTTGCTGGTTGGCTCTCGGCTCGGGCTGAAGTGTTATCCGCTGCGCGTGCAGGTTCCAGTAAGCCACATTATATCCTGGGTGCCTCACGACACACACGTCGCCGAATATCCCCGGAACGAGGTCGACCCATTTCTGATCGACGAACAAGCCTTCGCGCGGCTGGCTCAGGCAGTACTTCTCGCAGCGAGCCTGCCACCACGAGAGCATGCTACGCGTCGTGGCCGTGTCGGCTAGCCCGATGAACCCTAGATTGTAGGCACCACTTTGGAGGAAGGTCAGTTCGCTAGGGGTACAGTCATCCTCCTCGATGGGATCAGTGGTGTGTGGAATCAGGAGTATCGAGTGGTGGGCCAGAAGCTCCTCTAGAGGTGACAGTGTGTTGAAGATTAAGATGTCGGGATCGAGGTAGATGACCTTCCGTGCGCCGAACCGATCGAAGATGTGCTCGAGAAGGAAGGGCTTCACGGCCGTTGCGAGCTCGAGAACCGAGTACTTGAAGCACAGAGCGGGCAGGTCTTTTATCCGCAGTTCGTCGAGCTTCACCAGTTCGAATGGCTCTTTTTGTGGATCGATGTACCCGTCGACCTCGTCCACGGCCAGCACAATCATGCGCGTGTCAGGATTGTGTGCTCGCAGCGAGCGGCTCAGAACCCTGGCATGGGCAAGATAGTTCTTGGCTACGATGGTGGTCACGGCTAAGTCGGACATCGCATCTCCTTGCAGGGGCCCCTGTGCCCAGGCGCTTTAGACCGAAGCATTCTTGTCTTTCGCCAAATCTCCCTCCCTCTGGAGCTCCTCCCGATAAGCGTCTGCCACGGTCACGGGCCGCCCACGCTGCCGGATGATCCCAGCGTTCAGCCAAATAGCCTCATCGCACCATCGCTCGACTGCGCGGAGGTCGTGGGTCACCAGGACAATGGTCCTCCCGCTCTGTCGAAGCTCGGCGATCTTCCCAAGGCACTTCTGCTGAAAGGACGCGTCACCGACCGCGAGGATCTCGTCAATCAGGAGGATCTCAGGATCAAGGTGCGCGGCCACCGAGAATCCAAGTCGCGCGACCATGCCGCTCGAATACGTCCGCACCGGCTCATCCAGAGAGGCCTCCAGCCCGCTAAAGGCCACGATGGCGTCCATTCGCTGGGCCACTTCACGACGGGTCAGCCCCATGAGGACCGCGTTGAGGACGATGTTCTCGCGTCCCGTCAGCTCAAAGTGGAACCCCGCGCCGAGCTCGAGCAATGGCGCCACCCGACCGTGGATCTCGACCGTTCCTGCCTGGGGTTGGATCACGCCGGCGATCAGCCCCAGCATCGTACTCTTGCCCGAGCCATTCGGCCCGATAATGGCGACCGCTTCGCCTTGCCTGATTTCGAGTGACACCTCGTTAAGCGCGAGGAACCGATCCGCTTTCATCCGCCGGATCAGATCGGGCAGGTGCAGCAGGCTCTGCTTCAGCCCGTGCGTCAGATGTCGATGGCGCGGATAGGTCTTCGACACGTGGTCGAGGCGGATGGCGTTCATACGAGCTCAGCAAACCGGGGCGACAGGGCATGGTACAGGACCGAGCCCACGGCAAGACAGGCCACCCCGTACGCGTAGGCGCCCAAGACCAGCGACCCGTTCAAGGCTCCGTCCAGGAACAGCCCCTGCCAGGCGCCGATGAGCGGGGCGATCGGATTGAGTCGGATCCAGACGTGATACTGGGGCGGCATGCTGGCGACCGGGTACACGATCGGGGTGAGAAAGAAAAGAACCTGCAAGAAGATCGCCGTGATGCGCTCGAGATCGCGGAAGAACACGTTCACCGACGCGACCGCCAGAGCTGCCCCATACACCGTGAGGAACTGAGCCACCGCGAGGAGGGGGATGCCCGGCACCCACACCCACGAGGGGGTGAACCCGTACCAGAGAACGGCAAGCGTGATCACCGGGATGGTCAGCAGGAAGTGAATCGCGTCACTCAGGACCCCACTGGCGACGAGGATGTTCCGCGGGAAGCATACCTTCTTGATCAGCGAGGCATTGTTGATGAACATCATGGGCGCGGTTCCCACGGAAGTCGATAGCCACTGCCACGGAAATTGACCAGCGAGCAGGAAGAGCGGGTACGGGTAACCCGGGATCTGCAGCCGCAGGAAGATGCCGAGGGCGACCGAGTAGACCGCTGTGAACACGAGCGGGTTGGCGACCGACCAAGCATAACCCAGCCAACTGTTCTTGTAGCGGACCTTCATCTCCTTCTGCACCAGGACGAGAATCAGGTCTCCGATGTAGGACGCGGAGCGGCGCGGGCTTGCGGCAGTGGGAAGAGCGGTCATACGGCGGGAAAGCCTCCCGAGAAACGCATCAACTCGTGCATCGTGGTCTGAAAACGGTCAATCCCCCAAGCAGAAGTCGGGCCGCCTCGACAGTCCGGAGCGCACGGATCATGGACCCCTGATCCATGACGTCTCCATCCAGGAGCACCACCTTCCCGGCAACGCCGAGGCCATGAAGCCGGTCCGTGGTCGCGAGGCTGGTGCGGCGGGCGACGCCGTAGACCTTGTACCTCTTGCTCAGCAGGAACTTGAAGGATATGCGCCGTCCTGTCCCGTTATGCCGGTGATTGGCGCACGTTTCATGACCCGGGAAGTCTACTCCAGGCCTGCGTTACTGTCGATAATTGAAGCCCCTATTCGGACAAGTTCCAGTCCCTACTGGCGCAGGTTCTCGCGGAGGTCGCGGTCGGAGAGCCACGTGGAATAGAGGACCCCGTCTTTCCGCATGATCCTCCTGAGCTCGCGTACGTAAATTCCTTCTACTCTTTATAGAGGTGCGTGAACACGGACCAGGCAATCACCAGCGAAAATGTGCCATCCGGCTGGTGGATAGGCGCCATAAGCCGCCCCGTGTTCGCAGGAGCAAGGCCCTGATTGTACACGTCATGATGAAAAAACTTGAACCCCTTCTGAAGGGGGCCAGGTTCTCAGTGCACCACTTGATCATGTCCTGATGGATATCAATACCGACGTTACGGACTGGTCTCAGCGTCTGCTGGAGAAACTGACGAGCTATGCGCCCGCAGCCGCAACCGAAATCGAACAACGATTCGAAAGCGCTCTCGGGAACGTAACGAAGGACAAGCCCTCCACTCGGATTGTGCCTCATACTCGAAGGCGATCCAGGCGAGGGAATCGCCTGGGCTGAAGTTGTGCGAGAAGTGCAGCACCTCGGTCTCGAAGCCCACGAACCACGTTTCCAGTCCGTAGCGCGTCAGGTTGAAAGAATGGCGCGGTGGAACGGCTGGAGAAAGGCGGTGTGCACCAGCATCCGATCCGCGGGCCGCGGCTCGCGGCGGCTATCACGCGCCCCGCGAGATCGCGTCGGATTCTGCGACCTCGTCCAGGATCCGCGAGACGTCCACCGCCGTCCGTCGCCAGCTGAACTGGCTGGCCCGCTCGAGGCCCCGCCGTCGAAGCTCCTCGCGGAGATCCGAACGAGTGACGACTCGGTGCATGGCCTCCGCCAGCTCGACCGCGTCACCCGGATCGACCATCACGGCGGCGTCCCCTGCGATCTCCGGGAGCGACGAAACGCGCGAGGTGATCACGGGGAGACCGCAGGCCATCGCCTCGAGCACCGGTAGTCCGAATCCCTCACCGAGCGAGGGAAAGACGAGGCAGGTGGCGCCGAGGTAGAGGTCTCGCAAAGTCCGCCCATCAGCATAGCCAAGGAACCGGACGGCCTCGTCGAGTCCGAGCGTCTCCACCTGCTCGCGGAGGCTCCGAGCGTACTCGGGCCTTCCAGCTCCTCGGATGACGAGCCTCACCGGCACACGCCGGCGAAGCATCGCGAAGGCATCGATCAGCCGCTGAAGGTTCTTGTGGGGGAACAGGTTCCCGACGTAGAGGACGTAGGGCGATTTGCTCACCGGCACCGACGTACCACGGCTGTCGGGGAAGTATGCGGCCGGGTCATAGCCCGGATAGACGACCGTCACCGCCTCGGGAGCGAGGCCGAAGTGGCGGACGACGTCGCGGCGCGTGCTCTCGGAATCTGCGATCACTCGACGGGAGAACCGCAGGACCCGCGGCACGATGTGGCGGAAGTAGTGCTGCTGCCGCCGGGACTGGGAGGGAAAGTGGAGCGGCAAGAGGTCGTGGACCACGGTCACCTGCGGGATCCGCCGGTCGAGGATGGCCTCGGGGACCGTGTTGAGGACGACTCGAAACCCGTGGATCCGCGCTCTCACGCGCTGAACGGTCTGGAGCCAGAGCGCCCGGCACGCGTGGCCGCGCATCCCCCGGTCGGGGCGCACGGCTGATGTGATCGCAATCATCGGCGCTCGGACACCGTCGAACGCGGCCGGTGCCGAGGTGTAGACGACGAGGTCGTCGCGAAGCTTGTCCAGCTCGCGGACGAGGTTGATGGTGTAGAGACCGAGGCCGGTCGGGTTCTCTCCGACGATCGACGCGTTGACGCCCACCCGGCCATGCACGCTCACTGCGGCGACTATAGCCTACCGACGCGCCGCCCGGCGGTAGGCTGCGGCCGTCGCGTCCACCATCGCGCTGATACTGAACTCCTGGCGGACACGCTCACGTCCGGCCTGACCCAGGCTCTTTCGCCGGGCGGGATCGGTCAGCAACGCCGCGATGGCGTCCGCCAGCGC
>Ga0209056_10004702_pt1 | contig 14371 bp, 18 predicted proteins | sample GraSoiAngelo_114_FD_185876 | JGI IMG/M metagenome (GOLD analysis project Ga0209056, IMG submission 185876) | Grasslands soil microbial communities from the Angelo Coastal Reserve, California, USA - 14_0903_13_40cm (SPAdes) (version 2) | ecosystem: Environmental > Terrestrial > Soil > Grasslands... | reverse complement strand
GCGGTTGCAACAGAACGGCCCTGAGGGTTCCTCCTAGGGCCGTCCGCCTAGGTAAATTACGTTCGGGATTTCCATGAGATGCGTGGCCTACTGACGCTCGCTCAGCGCGACCCGGGCCGCGATCGGCAGCACGATTACATCGAGCGGGGAGGCGCCGCATCAGTTCCAGGCTCTACCGCCCTGACAACCTCGAGGTGGACGCGGATGATGCGGCGACCGACGTCCCAGACCGTGGCGTCGGGACGGTGACGCGATGGTGGTGAAGTGGCCCCAGGCTTTTGGAGGTAAGACCTGATGGAGACCCGACGGCCTATCGGCTGAGGTGGTTCCATGGACCTGGACGTTGTTCGCTTCGTCATCCGGCGCAGACTCCTGGACGGTCGTCTGCCGCATGGCAGAATGACGAAAGTTCAAGATATTCCAGGCGGCGGACAAATGTGCGACGCCTGCGGTGCGAACGTTACGTCGGATCAGATGGCGATGGTGGGGGCTACCTCGGAGGCCGGCCGGAGAACCCGTCAGTTCCACGCCCTATGTTTCCGGATCTGGGATAACGAGAGGCACCTGCTGGACAGGCTTACGGCGTAGACCTCAGTCGGCGTAGCCCAGCGGGTCGGTGAGCCCCGCTTCTGCGAACCCCTTCTTCCGCAGGGTGCAGCTGTCGCAAAGTCCGCAGGGTCGCCCGCCGGGTGTCGGCTCGTAGCACGACCACGTGAGTGAGAAGTCAACGCCCAGAGCGTGGCCGGTCCGAATGATCTCCGCCTTGGTCATCCGGATCAACGGCGCGTGGATCTTGAACCGGCTCTTGCCCTCGACCCCCGCTTTGGTGGCGAGGTCCGCGAGTCGCTCGAAGGCCTGAAGGTACTCGGGCCGGCAATCCGGGTATCCCGAGTAGTCCAGGACGTTGGCGCCGAAGAACACGTCCTCAGCGCCGAGGACCTCCGCCCAGGCCAGGGCGTGGGCGAGGAAGATCGTGTTCCGCGCGGGAACATAGGTAACGGGAATCCCGACCCCGATCTCGCCCGCCGTCCGACGCTTCGGCACGGCCAGGTCCCCGGTGAGAGCGGAGCCTCCGATTGCACGGAGATCCAATGCGAGCACCAGGCGGCTCTTTACCCCGAGCGCTTCGGCCACGCGGCTCGCAGAGTCAAGCTCGCGGCTGTGGCGCTGGCCGTACGAGAATGAGAGGACATAGGCTTCGTAACCTTGGTGCCGCGCGATCGCCAGCGTCGTCGCGGAGTCGAGTCCCCCCGACAGCAACACCACTGCGGATTTCATTTCACATCTCTGCTGTCGGCCCGCGTGCGCTGACGCTACGCCTTCAGGCGCGGTATCAGCCCCACCGCGTTCTCCCGGTCGATGCGAGCCAGATCGGCCGCGCTGAACCCGTACGCCGAGAGTCCCTTCACGTGGTCCGCGGCGGTGCGGTACGGGAAGTCGGTGCCGAAGACGATCTGCGACACGGGGACCAGCTTCGTGAGCGACGCGAGCGCCATCGGGTGGGACGCCTGGGCGGTGTCGTAATAGAACCGCTTGAGCTCGTGCTCCACGCCGTTCGGCACACGCGCGGCGAGATTCTTGTTGATCAGCGGCAGGCGGACGAAGCGCTCGGTCAGGAACGGCAGCGTTCCCCCGCCGTGGGAAAAGATGACCTTCATGTCCTGGCAGCGCGCGGCGGTGCCGCTGAATACGAGGCTGGCGATCGTGCGCGTGGTGTCGGTGCCCCACTCGATGATCGACTCCGGCACATCCGGGATGAGGTTCGCGCAGCAGTTCGCCGTGGTGGGATGCGTGTACACCACCGCCTTGCGGCGGTTCAGCTCGTCCATCACCGGCGCAAACACGGGATCGCCGAGCCATTTGTCGCCGTAGCTCGTCAGGAGGCCGATCCCATCCGCCTTGAGCGTGTCGAGCGCGTACGCGATCTCCTGAAGGGTGGCGTCGACGTAGGGCATGGGCATCGCCGCGAACATCCCGAAGCGGCCCTTCGAGTCGGCGGCCAGCTTCGCGCTGTAGTCGTTGCACTCGCGCGCGAGCTTGCGCGCACCCGCGTCGTCGAGGAATCTCATGGCGGGCGTGGTGATCGAGGTCATCGCGGTGGCGACCCCGGCCTTGTCCATGTCGGCGATCGACTTCTCCGGCGTCCAGTCGCGAACCGGGCCCAGGATGTTCCGTGCCGTGATCGCCGCGAGGTACGGCGGCGGTGTGTGGTGGTGGTGGACGTCGATCCTATGCGGCTGTGTTGTCGCCATCTGGGCCTCCGCCTCGCCTCTGGGCAGGAGCACGGTCGCTCCGAGCGCGGCGACTCTGGTGAGAAACTCGCGTCTGACCATGAATCCCTCCTGTCCCGACGTCCTGACGGACGTCACCCGAACGCCACGGAGTGGGATTGTAAGCCCGGGATGACTTCTGCGGCAGTCGAGCTCATCAGGCTCGAACACGTACGGGTCGTCAGTGGCCGCCGTGAGGCATTGACGACTGCCCGCGGTTGAACCGGTGGCCCGGGCCGAACCAGAGCACCCATTCGAATTCACGCGCGCCAACACCTCCCTCCCACATGAACTCGGTGGGGTGCTGGATCATCGGGACCTGAAGTCCCTGCCTCAAGAGGGGCTCAACCCTGCCGAAGAGCTCCGCCTGTTGTGCCTCGGAGGTGAAGAGCATTTCCCCGCGCTGGTCGGCGCGACTGATGGCCATGAGGTCGTAGTCTGCAAAAATCGCGGCCCCCGCAAATCTCACTAACCCTCTTTCGGGCCCGGCCTGAGCGCATGCGAACCCTGGAGGGAGGCGACCGCCTTTGAGAAACTTCTCGTTCCACGTGTCGACGGCACTTGCGAGCGTTTCTTTCTTGAACGCGTCCGGCCGCACCGTGGGATTGACCACGAGGCCTGCAAACGCGAAGGCCGGATTGTCCGACGTCTTTGCCTTGCAGCTCACGCTTTTGGGGATATAGCCGGGCTTACCGATCCACCTGTCGGCGAGCGGGTTGGGTTCGCGAACCCCAATCCAGCAACTGCATCGTTCGGCCGTCCTGAAGAAAACCTCCCTATGGTCGCGGCGCATCTGCTCCTCCTTTCGGCGCGACTGACAACCCTCGTCAACCGCTCGGGCCTGCCTGTCACGCGCCAAGTCCCAGGGGGCTCTAAGTTTCGAATTCGTTGATGGTTTGCAGGGCTGGCACTGCGTGTGCACATCAGCGGCCATGTGAGTGAACGTGCCGAGTCGCCGCCAAGGACCTCTGGCCCACATAGAAGTGGCCATACAAAGGGAGGACGATCCATGCATTCGCAACTGAAATCCACGACGCTCGTGCTCGCGCTGATCACCGTACTCGTCGGGCTCACGGCGTGCGCGAAATATCCTGTCGTCGCCAAGACCCCGGGGCAGTCGCCCTCGGCGGCCGCGCCAGCCCCCGCCCCGGCTCGATAGTTTCGCGTTCCGACCCTTCGCGGCTCACGGCTGCGCTCCGGTGGCGGGCGCGGCCGTGAGCCGCAGCAACTCGCCGACCGCACGGTGGGCCTGGTCGATGGCCGCATCGGTGTAGGCGTAGGCCGTTCAGGAAGTCCCGCCGCGTGATGGCGCGGCGCATCCGGAGCTCCTCGCTACCCGAACGCACGCGCACTCGTCGACGCGGGAATCTTCTCGGCGCGCGCCGTCAGGCGGGCACCCGGAGCGCGACCGCTGCGGGCATGACATCCGCGATGGCGCGGGCGAGCTGTCCCTTCTGGTCCCACGACGCGAACCTCAAGATCGGGGTCGTGCAGCCGACGTCGACATAGGCGCGGATCTTCTCGACGACGGCGGCCGGCGGACCGCACGCGAGCCAGCTCTGGATGTACTCGCGGGTCATCGCGGGGCTGTAGTAGGTCTGGAGGAACTTCACGGACTCCTCGAACGCTGCGGGCTGATCGTCGTTGATGTTGACCATGAGGTGGAGCGCGGACTCCATCGGTTCCGTCGAGCGCCCGGCCTCACGCGCGATCTGGCGGATCAGCGCCCAGCGCTCCTTGAAGCGGTCGACCGGCGTGTTGTCGGTCATCCAGCCATCGGCCATGAGCCCGACGCGCCGCAACGCCCTCTCCATCACGTGGGACCGGGTCAGCTCAGGCTTGGGATTGGTCGCGATCCAGATCGGGGGACACGGCTTCTGGATGGGCTTCGGCTCGAGCGTCAGGTCGCGGAACTGGTAGAAGTCGCCCTGGTGGCTGACGCGATCCTCGGTCCAGAGCCGCCGGAGGATCACGATGCCTTCCTCGAGCCTCGGTCCACGCTCGACCAGCTTCACCCTGAACGGCGCGAACTCGGCCTCGGCCTTCTCGCGCGGCAGGCTCCCGCCGACGCACGCGCCAAGGATCATTCGGCCATGCGAGAGGTGGTCGAGCGCGGCCCATTGCGCGGCGAGGAAGATGGGATCGCGCAGGGGAAATGTCGACAGGCAGCAGGTGCCCAGTCTCACGCGCCGCGTGCGCGCGGCGATGGCCGAGAGCAGCACCAGGGACTCGAGCCGCGGCTTGGCAAAGAGGCTGTCGCCGACCCAGACGGAATCGAACGCGCCGGAGGCCTCGGCCTGCTCGGAGACTTCGAGCAGCTCGTCGCTGCTCGTCGCCCCGAACAGCACGCCGCGGTTCGGCAGGCTCAGCCCGTAGCGGGGTGCTTGCTGTACCATCGTCGCCTCTCCCTGAGGCAGGGGTGCCGCCCGCCGGAAGGCGCCCACGCCGTCGTCGACGAGGCATCATACGCGACATCGATTGGGGCCGCGAGCCCGGCGCTTTGCTAGACTCGGGCCCGATCGCGCGGAGGTTTCCCGGTGGCCCGATTCTTGAGCAGTGTGCCCGAGCTGATGGACGCGGGACTTCGCGGCACCCGACTGCCGCGCGGGCGTGCGCTCGCGCTGCGCCTCGGCGCCATCACCGCGTTCCTGGCGCTCTGGAGCCTGCTCTCGGGCGCCGTCGTGGTGTTGAAGCTCTTCAACCCGATCTTCCTGCCGGGTCCCTGGCTCGTGCTCGGCAACGTGCTCGACATGGCGGTACGAGGCCCGCTCTGGATCCACCTGGCGGCGACGCTCGAGCGCGTCGCGCTGGGCTTTGGCGCCGGCGCCGCCCTCGGCGTGGGCCTCGGCCTGGCGGCCGGGCATCTCGCGTCGGTCCGCAACGTGATCGAGCCAGTCGTCGAGCTCCTCCGGCCGATCCCGCCGCTGGCGATGCTGCCCATGTTCATCGTGTGGGTGGGAATCGGCGAGGTCTCCAAGGTCGGGTTCATCACGTACGCGACATTCTTCCCGATCTTCCTCACCACCGTCAACGGCGTGCGGCAGATCGACCCGCTGCTCTTGCGGGCGGCCCAGAGCCTCGGCGCGCGTGGCCTCGGGCTCTTCACGCGCGTCATCCTGCCGGCCGCGCTGCCGGATGTCCTGACCGGGCTCCGGCTCGGCGTGGCGCTGGCGTTCTTCGTCATCGTCATCTCGGAGTTCATCGGCGCCGAGCAGGGCCTCGGCTATCTCATCAACGACGGCCGCAACTTCTTCCTCGTGCCGCAGATGCTCGGAGCCGCCGTGGTGCTGGGGCTGCTCGGCTATGCGGGCAACGGGCTCGTGCGGCTGCTGGAGCGCCGGCTGACCCGCTGGCAGCATCCCGCGTGACGATGGCCGGCGGACCCAAGATCCGGATCCAGCACATCGCCAAATCGTTCGGTCCCGCGGGCCGCGCGATACCGGCGCTGGCGGAGATCGACCTCGACGTCCACGAGCGCGAGCTCGTGTGCCTGCTCGGGCCCTCGGGCTGCGGCAAGTCGACGCTGCTGAACATCGTCGCCGGATTCCTCGCGCCGACGAGCGGGACCGTCCTGGTCGACGGCCGCCCGGTGAGCGGGCCCGCGCCGGAGCGCGGGGTGGTGTTCCAGGAGTATGCGCTGTTCCCCTGGCTGACCGTGTCCGGCAACGTTGAGTTCGGGCCACTGCTCCAGTCCCGGCCGGCCGCCGAGCGGCGCCGCACCGTCGACCGCTACCTCGACCTGGTCGGGCTCCGCGCCCACGCCGAGAAATTTCCCGTCCAGCTCTCGGGCGGTATGAAGCAGCGCGTCGCCATCGCCCGGGCGCTCGCCAACAATCCCGCCGTCATCCTGATGGACGAGCCGTTCGGGGCGCTCGACGCCCAGACGCGCGAGGTGCTGCAGGACGAGCTGTCGCGGATCCAGCGCGTGGAGCACAAGACGATCCTGTTCGTCACCCACTCGATCCGCGAGGCCGTCTACCTGGCCGACCGCGTCGTCGTCATGACGTCGGTCCCGGGCCGCATCAAGCAGGTCTTCCCGATCAAGCTGCCGGAGGTGCGTGACCGCTTCGCGCCGGAGTTCACGCAGTACGAGAGCGACATCACGCGGGTCGTGAGGGAAGAAGTCGCCAAGGTGCGCGAGTGAGCGCGGCGGCGACGCGGGCGGTGGCGCTGCTGGGCGTGCTCGCCCTGTGGGCCGCCGTCGCCCACGGCAACGCGTGGCTCGGTGTGGTCAACCCGGTGCTGCTGCCCACGCCGGTGGAGGTCAGCCGGGTCGGGCTGGAGCTGGCGTGGAGTGGCGAGCTGACGCGTCACTTCCTCACATCGCTGGGCCGTGTGGCTCAGGGCTTCGGCCTCGCCGCGCTGGCCGCGCTCGGCCTCGGCCTGCTCGTCGGGATGTGCGTGCCGCTGCGCCTCATGGCCGAGCCCGTGATCGAGTTCGTGCGTCCGATCCCGCCGCTGGCCTTCCTGCCGATGTTCCTGGTCTGGTTCGGCCTCGGCGAAGCGTCGAAGGTCGCCTTCATCGGCTACACGACGTTCTTCCCGATGTTCGTCGCCATCGCGGCCAGCGTGCTGCGCGTCGACGTCGTGCTCTTGCGGGCGGCGGCCAGCCTGGGCGCCTCCCGCGCGGACCTCGTCCGCCGCGTGGTGCTGCCGGCCGCGCTGCCCGGCATCGCCGTCGCCCTGCGCGTCGGCGTCGGGCTGGCGCTGTTCGTCATCGTCGGCGCCGAGTTCATGGGGGCCGACGCCGGCCTCGGCCACCTGATCATGGAAGGCCGCACGTTCTTCAATCCCGCGCAGATCGTCATGGGGGCCCTGGTCCTGGGGCTCCTCGGATCGCTGATCAATACGCTGTTGCTCGTCGCCGAGCGTCGCCTGCTACGCTGGCGCGCCGCGGCCTGAAAGGAGTCACTGGATGCGCACCCTGCTCGCCCTTCTGATTGCGTTCCTCGCTCTGACCGGCGACGCGCTCGCCCAGGGCAAGCTCGAGCTCACCGAAGTCGACGCCTGGCTCGTGCGCGACGCCCAGATGTCCTCGCAGTTCGCCGTCGCCGATCAGCTCGGCTACTTCAAGGCCGAAGGCATCAAGGTCACCCCGCGCTGGTACATCGCGGGGACCGACCTGCCGTCGATGTGGGGCGCCGGCAACATTCATCTCGGCACCGCGACCGCCACGATGATCGTCCCCATCGCCGCCGCCGGGCAGACCATCTACAACATCGCCCCCCAGAGCGACATCGCCGGCACTCAGCAGATCGTCCTCGGCAAGAAGGGTCAAGAGCTGGTCCGGTCGCCCAAGGACTTCGAGAAGGTGAAGATCGGCATGCCCAAGGGCGCCTCGGTCACGATGGCCATCCAGGCCATGGCCCGCGACAGCGGCGTCGACTTCAACAAACTGCAGTTCGTGAACCTGGCGCCGCCGGACGCGGTGACCGCGCTCGCCAAGGGCGACATCGACGCCATGGCCGCCTGGGCGCCGTGGGTGTTCAACGCCGTCAAGCAGGCCGGCGGCAAGGTCTACTTCACCGGCAACCGGAGCTTCATTCCCGGCAAGGAAGGTCAGGTGGACTGGCTCCACGTGCATGCGGGCGTGGTGGTGAGCGGCAAGATGCTCAAGGAGAATCCCAACACCTTGAAGGCCATCCTTCGCGCGCTCCGGAAGGCCACCGACACGCTGAACAACGACCGCGAAGCGAGCGTGAAGATCGTCGCCCGCGAGATGAAGACGGACGAGGCGCTGACGCGCGACATCATGGCCCTCAACATCTACTCGATGGAGATGAACGAGAAGATCCCCCGCGGCATGGGTGAGTTCGTGGACTTCCTGCACTCGCTCGACCGCATCAAGCAGAAGTTCCCGCCGGAGAGCGTGATCTACACGAAGCTCCTGGAGGAGACGGACCCCGCGCTCGTGAAGTGGAAGTCGAAAACCGAGATCAAGTGACGCCCGCGCCGGCCGGGGGCCACTTGACGCCGCGCCGGTTTGGGCAGATCCTCCGGCGGAACACCTAGGAGGGTAGGAGGGAAGGAGGAGGCCATGGACCGCCGGGAAATTCTTGCCGAACGTCCGGTCGAGAGGGGTCGGGGCTTCATGCCGGGGGTGAGCGTCAACCCATCGCGCCTGCTGTTCACCGCCGGGCTGACTGGGAGAGGCCCGGACGGCAGTCTCGTCGCGGGCGGGATGGCGCCGCAGGCGCGTCGCACCTTCGAGCGCCTGCAATCCATCCTGGGTCGTGCCGGGGGGAAGTTCGACGACGCCGTCAAGCAGCTCGTCTACGTCACGGACATCGACGCCTACAACGCCAGCGGTCGCGCGGAGCGCGCCAAATTCTTCGGCAGCACCCGCACGGCGTCGACGGGTCTGGTCGTGCGTCGCCTGGCTGACCCCGCCATGCTCATCGAGGTGGAGCTGGTGATCGATCTCGCCGGCTCCGCGCAGGGCAAGCCGCTGCTGGAAAAATACAACGTGGAACAGCACGGCGGAGATTTCTATCAGGGCGTGATCGTCAACGGCGGGCGCTTGCTCTACCTGGCCGGCCAGGTCGCGAACAACCCCGATGGCTCGGTGGCGGGCACGGGTGACTGGCGCCGTCAGGCCGAGAAAGTCTACGAGAACATCGGCCACGTGCTGGGCGCCGCCGGCGCCACGCCAGCCAGCGTGGTGAAGGAGACCACGTGGGTGCTGAGTATCGACTCCTGGCGGCAGCATGGCGCCCCCGTCCGTCGTGCGCTCTACAAGGGCGATTACCCGGCCTCGACCCTGGTCGAGATTCCGGGGCTGGCGCGAGGGGAGTTCCTGGTCGAAATCGAAGTGATCGCGGCCGTGGCGTAGAGCGGGCGCGCGGACGCACGGAGGAGGACCGATCATGCCCTACAGCACGATTGCCACGCCGGAAGCCAAGCCCGTGGCCAACTACAAGATGGCGACGCGGATGGAGGGCGGGCGGCTGCTCTACATCTCCGGCCAGGTGGCATGGGATGCGGGCGGCAACCTCGTCGGCAAGGGGGATGTGCGTGCCCAGGCACGCCAGACGTTTCAGAACCTGCGCGGCGTTCTCCAGGCGGCGGGCGGTGACCTGGGTGACCTCATGAAGATCACGACCTACATCACGAAGATCGAGGATTTCCCGGCCGTGGCCGAGGTGCGCCGCGAGGTGTTTCCGGGAGAGCTCCCGGCCAGCACCTTGATCGTGGTCAGGAGCCTCTTCCACCCGGACTTCTTGATCGAGGTCGAGGGCGTGGCGGCGGTGTGACCGCGGCGACCCGCTGACCTCCTCGCGCCGCTACAGTAAGCCGTACAGCTTCCCGGCGTTCTCGCAGAGAATCTTGCGCTGGACGGCTGCGCTGACCGATCCGAGATCCTGGCTGATCCACTTTTGCGAATCGGGCCAGATGCCATCGGGGTGCGGGTAGTCCGAGCCCCACATGATGTTGTCCTCGCCGATGAGGGGAATCATCACGGCCACCGACGGCTCATGCTGGTACGTCGAGTACCCCTGCCGGCGCCAGAGCTCGCTGGGCTTCATCGACAGGTTGAGCTGGTAATAGCGGTCCTCGTACTCCTCGTCCATCCGTTCGAGGATGTAGGGAAGCCAGCTGACGCCAGCCTCGCCGAGCACGAACTTGAAGCCCGGGAACCGATCCAGGGCGCCCGAGAACACGATGCCCGCGAGAAATTCCGCGGCGACAATCTGGAACATCGTGGTGCGGGTAGCGCGGTATCGCAGGTCATATTCCTTCTTCATGGCCTCGTCGGACGGCTCGCGAACGGGATAGCCCGTGGTGTGGAACGAGATCGACATGCGGCATTCCTGCGCCGCCGCCCAGAGCGGATCCCACGCGGCATGCCAGATGGGAAATACGGCGGTGGACACCGCGAAGTCAGCGCCCTTGAGGCCGAGCCGCGCCGCGCGCCGGAGCTCGGTCGCCGCCGCGGCCGGATCATGATTCGGAATGCACGCGAGACCGACGAAGCGCCGTGGATTGCTCTTGCAGAAGTCCGCCGCCCAGTCGTTGTAGATCTCGTACACCGCCTGGATCAGCTCGCGGTCCTGCATGCGCAGGCCGATCCCCAGGATCCCGTACATCACCTCGGCGTCGATGCCGTCGAGGTCCTGGTCCTTCAGGCGCAAGTCCGGCGTGGTCGGGTGCGGGCCACCCTCGTAGAACCCGACCTCGAACATCTTTTCCACGTGCTTCGAGAAGCCGCGCTGCACGCGGTCGAAACCGAACCCGAGACCGCCGAAGACTCCGAGCTCCTTTTCTTCGGCGTACCAGCGCGGACCATCCGGCGTCTGGCGCACCTGCGGGACCTGGTCCCGAAACCTGGCGGGCGCGTTCTTGACCCAGAGATCGCCGGGCATCCAGGTCATGTCGATGTGGCAGTCGGCGGAAATGATGCGGTAGGTCATCGGCTGGCTCCTCTCGCGCGTTTCTCCACGTCCGGCGCCTCAGCGGACCGCAATCGGCGCGACGGTCGAGCCGGTCGCGCCCTTGAGCTTCAGCGGCTGCATCATGAAGGCGAACTCGTACACCCGCTTCGACGCGAGCTCGTCGAGCTTCAGATTCTCGAGCAGGTGGATGCCGTTGACGACGAGCATGATCTGGTGGACGGGCGCCGAGATCTGCGGATCCGGATTCGGCGAGACCTCCACGGGGAAGTTATCCGACCCGACCAGCATCGGATCCTGGCGCACCAGCCATTCGGCGGCGGCGACGCCGATACCGGGGCAGCCTTTCATGAAGCGCGCGTTGTCTCGTGCCCAAAGCCTGCCCCACCCGGTGTGGATGATCACGGCGTCCCCCGGCTGCAGGCTCAGGCTTTGCCGTTGCAGCGCCTGCTGGAGGTCTTGCACGGTGATCTCATAGGTGTCGGGAAGGATGTCGACGCCCTTCAGCCCTGCGACGTCGATCAACACGCCCCGCGTGATCAGGGCGCCGACGTTCTCGATGCCGAGCTTGGTGAAGCCAGTCCGGGTCGCGATGTCGTCGAGCTTGAAGCAGTTGTACAGGCTGTTCTCGATCGTCTGGTGCGCGAAGCCGTCGAACTGTGTGCCCACCTGTCCGATCTCGGAGAGGACGACCTCCTCGTTGCTGCCGCGGCGGTTCGACTGCGGGTTCATGAAGGTGCGCTTGACGTGCATGTCGAAGCGACGGGTGCTGGAGATCGGCATCCCCGCGGACAGCACCTGGCCGAGCTCGATCACCTCGCCGGAACGGATCAGCCGGGTCGCGCGCAGCACGGTCTCGGGCTTCATGTGATTGCCGGACCCCCGCTGGTCGCCGGCCCCCCATTTCGAGGGGCAGCGCTGACCATCGGCGGGTGGCCGCCATGACTGGGCGTGGACGGGGTCGACGGCCAGGCCGATCACCATTGCGAGGGCGATGCTGATGTGTCTCATGCTTCCCTCCTTGATCGGGCGCTCGGGAGGACCTGGTCTACCCGCTGATCCAGCCGGTCTCGGTGACGTCGAACTCCTGGTTGTCCGGGCCCTGGTATTTGATTTCGTAGTACGAGCGGGCGCCCGCCGCGGGGGCGTGACTCGCGTCCGTCCGGGTCGTCATGGCTTTGGCCCCCGCCGCTTCGAGCTTCCGGCACGTCTCGTCCACGTCGTCCACCATGAACCCGAAGTGGTGGACGCCCGCGTACCCGGCCTCGTCCCGCGGATTGTCGGCCGTCCCCTCATCCCGGGACTTCAGAATCGCCAGGTTGATGTAGCCATCGGAGAGGTAGCAACCCGTCCGGGCTTGCCCTACCTCTTTCAGGCCGAACACCTCCTTGTAGAAGGCGGCGGTTTTCTCCGGATCCGGCGTACGGATGGCGATGTGCTTTATCCTGGTCATGGCGGTCTCCTTTCCCAGCGCAGAGACTAGCCGCCGAATCCGCCGCGGTCAACCCGGGCGACCAGTCCGCGGCCCGGCAGTGTTCTTGCACGGTTGCTCGATGCGCTGGTTCACCACGCGCGAGGGGTTCGGCAGGCGCGGAGCCTGAACCGGCAAGAACAGCAAGAGGAGGATCACTCATGCTCGTCCAGCTCGCGATCGCTGCGCTGCTCGCCTTCATTCTTTCGGGGCCGGCAGACGCGCAGGTCCACGTGGACATTGGAATCCGCCTTCCTGCGCCTCCACATCTGGTGGTCGTCCCGGGGGTCGCGGCGGTGAGCTACGCTCCCGCGGCACCGGCCAACTTCTTCTTTTACGGCGGCCAGTACTGGGTCTTCACCCAGAGCGGCTGGCACGTGAGCCGTCGACACGACGGACCGTGGGTTCTCGTGGCCCCTCAGTTCGTTCCGCGGCCCGTCCTGATGGTGCCAGTCAGGTACTATCACGTGCCGCCCGGACACTGGAAGCAGTGGCAGCACCAGGCACCGCCCCGCTGGGAACACGAGTGGGGACGCGAGTGGGCGGACAAGCGAGCCTGGAAGGATCGTGGGGACGATCGAGGAGACGATCGCGGGGACGGTCACAGAGAGGCGCGCTCAGAGGGCCACGGGAAGGGTCACGGCCGAGGCAAGTAGCCGGACGGCGTGCGCCTTACGGGCTCTCCAGCGAGATCAGGTCGAAGCTCGCGACCGTGAGCAGAAAGGTCTCGCCGCCTGCGAGTGGGGGCAGGGCGAAGAACGTCCGCGCCCCAGGCACCGCGTTGCCGAACACGGAGACGACCGTCTCGCGAACGACGCGGCCGGTGCCATCGACCACCTGCGCGCGCACGCGGACGTTGGTCACGCGCCAGCGTGACTCGTTGTAGAGGTATCCGTCGGTCCCGGCTCGCATCCAGCCCGGGCGCGGCGTCCATTCGATCCGAAACGAGCTGGTGGTAGGGCGGTCGCTTTGGGCGTAGCCGCGCGCGCTGACGAGCAGCGGCGCCAGCGCGAGCAGCCAAACGCGGCGCCGCATGGCGAGGGTCTAGAAGACCTCGGCGAGCTTCAACGGCTTGGGCCGCTCGCGCCGGTGCCCGCGCCCGAAGTGCTCGGAGAGCCCCTGGCAGATGATGGGCAGTGCGATCGTGACGTCGGCGAAGCACATGACGTTGTCGCTGCCATGCGCCTCCTTGCCCCAGGAGATGCACTCGGTGGCGAGCGTGGCGCCGCCGAGCCCGCCGTAGACGGTGTTGTCGGTCGTGATCTGGATCGACGCCTTGTGCGGCGTCGCGTCCACGTTGCCGTGCCGGGTCCGGACGCTCGTCGCCGTGATCTGCAGGAAGTCCTTGGGCACGCCGCCGCCCAGAAAGACCACCGAGGTCCCCCGTCTGGACATCATGGCGCCGTCCATGATGTCGGTCGCGATCCGGTAGTCCTTGAAGAAGTCGACCACGGGCGCCTGCTCGGCCTTGGCCGAGGTGCTGTAGCCCTCGCCGATCGGGCCGTCCGGCAGCCCGCAGCAGAAGACGGGCACCTGGCCGCGCGCTGCGGTGGCGAGGATCGACTTCGGGAAGCCCTTCGCGTCGAGCCAGAGCCCCAGCTCGAAGAGCAAGCGCACCGTCGGGATGGTGGGCTTCCGCCACGTCTCGGCCAGGTCGTCGAAGAACCGGCCCGTGACGACCGTCTCCATCTGGTCGTACTTCTTGGAGGAGACGATGTGGTCGTAGAACCGATAGTACCCCTTCGCCGCGAGAGCGACGTCGTCCACGTGCTCGGGATCGACGCGGTACACCCGCGTCTCTTCCATCTGGTCGAGCAGGTCCTCGGTGATGTTGGCCGAGGTTGACGCGAGCACGTCCACGTACCCGCGCTCGACCAGCCACGTGACGAGCGGCCACATGCCGGCGCTCGACATCGACGCCGCGTAGCCGAGACAGATCAGGCTGTCGCCCTCGATCATCCTCTTCCAGGCTTCGAAGGCCTCGCCGAGCTTCCGCCCCTGGAAGGCGGACTTCCGCATCCGGCCGAGGAGCGCCAGGACGCTGCCACGCGGGCTGTCCTCGGCCACGGTCATGGGTTCGCGGAGCAGGCTCGGGTCGTCGTAACGGAGGTCACCGGTCATGGTCGCTCCTATCGCTGGGGAAGCCAGGTGCGCGACTTGGCATGCTCGTCGGCGCGCTCGGTCCGGAGGTAGCGGTAGCGGCTCCCCCGCGCGATCAGCGCTTCCTGAACGCTGCCGCC
>Ga0209056_10004697_pt1 | contig 14377 bp, 9 predicted proteins | sample GraSoiAngelo_114_FD_185876 | JGI IMG/M metagenome (GOLD analysis project Ga0209056, IMG submission 185876) | Grasslands soil microbial communities from the Angelo Coastal Reserve, California, USA - 14_0903_13_40cm (SPAdes) (version 2) | ecosystem: Environmental > Terrestrial > Soil > Grasslands ... | reverse complement strand
GGCTGCGACAAAACCATTCCCGGCGGCATCATGGCGCTCGCTCGCCTCGACATTCCCGGCTTGATTCTCTACGGCGGCTCCATCGCTCCCGGTCAATTCGAGGGGCATTCCGTCACCATCCAGGATGTTTACGAAGCGATCGGCGCGCATGCCCGCGGCACTCTCTCCGATGCGCAGCTCCATGAACTCGAATGCTCGGCCTGCCCGGGAGCGGGCGCCTGCGGCGGGCAATTTACGGCCAACACGATGGCCCTCGTCTGCGAATTTCTCGGCGTCGCCCCGATGGGCCTCTCCAGCGTGCCTGCGACGGACGCTGCCAAAAGCGCGGCCGGCCGCCGCGCCGGCGAATTGGTCATGGACATCCTGCGCCGCGACCTCCGGCCCAGCCGCATCCTCACTCGCGCCGCCATCGAAAATGCCATCGCCGGGGTTGCAGCTACGGGCGGCTCCACAAACTCCGTCCTGCATCTTCTGGCCATCGCGCAGGAAGCCAAGCAGCCCCTGGCTATCGAAGATTTCGACCGCATCAGCTCGCGCACTCCCATCGTCGCGGATCTCAAGCCCGGCGGTCAGTACGTTGCAACCGACCTCTATGCGGCTGGCGGCACCCCGCTCGTTGCCCAGCGCCTTCGCGAAGCGGGCCTTCTCCAAGCCGACTGCCTCACTGTGAGCGGCAAAACCATCGGTGAAGAGGCCGCTGCAGCGAGGGAAACGCCGGGCCAAAAAGTCGTGCGCCCCCTTGCGAACCCGCTGAAGCCGACCGGCGGGCTCGTGATCCTGAAAGGCAATCTCGCTCCGGAGGGTTGCGTCGTGAAAGTAGCCGGCCACAATCTGCAGTCGTTTCGCGGCCCCGCGCGTGTCTTTGACGACGAAGAAGCCGCCTTTGCAGCCGTCCAGGAGGGGCGCATCAAGGCCGGCGATGTGGTCGTCATCCGCTATGAAGGGCCGAAGGGTGGTCCGGGCATGCGTGAAATGCTTGCCGTCACCGCGGCGCTCGTCGGGGCGGGCTTGGGCGATTCCGTCGCGCTCCTGACGGATGGGCGCTTCTCCGGCGCAACGCACGGCCTGATGGCCGGCCATCTCGCCCCCGAAGCTGCCGTCGGCGGCCCGATCGCCGCCGTGCGCGATGGCGACACCGTCGTCTTCGATATTCCCGGCCGCGCGCTCAGCGTGGAACTCGCTGACGAAGAGGTGCGCCGCCGCCTGACACTATGGACGCCTCCGGTGCCGCGCTTTGCCACGGGAGTGATGGCCAAGTATGCGCACCTAGTTTCGTCCGCGTCGCGCGGTGCGGTTACAAGCATCGCCGCCCCGGCGAACAACATGGAATCCGCCGTTTCCGCGAGGGCCGTATGAAAAAAATGACTGGCGCCGAAATCCTCTGTGAAACACTCGTGCGCCTCGGCGTGAAGCACCTCTTCGGCTACCCGGGCGGGGCGATTCTGCCGACCTATGACGCGCTCGGCAGAGCGCCCATTCAGCACGTGCTCGTCCGCCACGAACAAGGCGCCACGCACATGGCCGATGGATACGCCCGCGCGAGCGGCGGCGTCGGCGTCGCCATGGCCACTTCCGGCCCGGGCGCAACAAACATGGTCACGGGCATCGCCACCGCCATGCTTGATTCCTCGCCGATTGTTTGCATCACCGGCCAGGTCAGCAGCAAACTCCTCGGCTCGGACGCCTTCCAGGAAACCGACATCACCGGCATCACCATGCCCATCACGAAGCACAATGTGGTTGTTTCCCGCGCCGAAGATGTCGCGCGGTCCCTTCGCGAAGCGTTTGTCATTGCAGCCTCCGGCCGCCCGGGGCCTGTCCTCGTGGATGTGACCAAAGACGCGCAACAGTCCGCCTGCGAGTTCCACTGGGAGGACACTGCCCCCAAGCTTCCGCTCAAGCGCTATCGCCAGAATTACGACGAGCAGCAATTCGCACGCGCCGTCGAGCTCCTCAACACCGCGAAGCGGCCCGTCATTCTCGCCGGCCACGGCATCCTGATTTCCGCGGCGATGCGCGTTTTTCAGGAATTCGTCCGCACCGGAAATTTCCCCGTGGCCATGACGCTCCTCGGCCTCGGCGCATTCCCGGCAAGCGATCCGCTGAACCTCGGCATGATGGGCATGCACGGCGAGGCCTGGGTGAACAACGCCATTCAGGACGCCGATCTCCTCATCGCCGTGGGCATGCGCTTCGACGACCGCGTCACCGGCGATCTGCGCACCTACGCGCAAAAGGCCCGCAAGATTCACATCGAAGTCGACCGCGCCGAAATCAATAAGAACGTCAAAGTGGATGCGGCGCTCATCGGCGATGCGCGCGAAGTTCTCGAAAAACTGCTGCCCCGCCTCGAGCCGTTCGACCGCAGCGAGTGGGTCGCTCACGTCAACAAACTCAAAGGCGATTCCGCCGTCCGCGACATACAGAGCCTGCCCGATAGCGGCCATCTCTACGCCGCGCACGTCATCAACGATCTCTGGAAGGAAACCCGCGGCGAAGCAATCGTCGTCACCGACGTCGGCCAGCACCAGATGTGGGAGGCGCAGTACTACCACCACAATCAGCCGCGCTCCCTGATCACCTCGGGGGGGCTGGGCACGATGGGCTTTGCCTTGCCCGCAGCCATCGGCGCCAAATTCGCTCGGCCGGGCGACGAAGTCTGGGTCATCGCGGGCGACGGCGGGTTCCAAATGACCATGTGCGAGCTGGCGACCATCGTCCAGGAAAAGCTCAACGTGAAAATCGCCATCATCAATAACGGCTATCTCGGAATGGTCCGCCAATGGCAGGAGTTCTTCTACAACAAACGCTATGTCGCCACGCCGCTCGTCGCGCCGGACTTTGCCGCTCTCGCCAACGCGTTTGGCATCCGCGGCGAGCGCATAACGACCCGCGGCGAAGTCATTCCCGCAATCCGTGCCGCGCGCGAAGTCTCCGAAACGGTTCTTCTCGATTTCCGCGTCGAGCAGGAAGATTCCGTCTACCCGATGGTTCCCGCCGGCGCTTCTCTGGACGAGATGATTCGCCGGCCCAGCTCGCTTGTGGAAACCTCGCAGGAACCGTGAGGTGAGCATGCAAACCGTCGTCGCCTATGTCGAAAACAAGCCCGGCGTGTTGAATCGCGTCGCCTCGCTTGTCCGGCGCCTCGCCTTCAACATCGATTCACTCACGGTCGGCCCGACCGACAATCCCGAGATCGCGCGGATGACCATTGTCGTTCACACGGACAAGCAGGGCGCGCATCGCGTCGAGGCCAGCCTCGAAAAGCTTGTGGACGTGCTCCTGGCGGAGAATATTTCCGGGCGCGCCGCCGTTGTGCGCGATCTGGCGCTCATCAAGGTGGCTGCCGACCAGCAGTCCCGCCCGCACTTGATGGAACTGATCAAAGTCTTTCGCGCCCGCGTCGTGGACGTTTCGCCCGAGTCGCTCATCCTGGAGGTGTCCGGCACGGTCGACAAAATCGACGGCTTGCTCGAAGTGCTCCGCCCCTTCGGCGTACTCGAAATAGCGCGGACCGGGAGCGTTGCGATGACCCGGGGTTCCGATTTGCTTCGGCCGCCCGCGGCAAATGAGTCGCCGCATCTCGAAGCGGTTGGATCCAAGGCCGGGTAGTCTGTAGAAAGTGCCGCGACATTCGGGCGCGAGGCGCGGCCAGGGACCAGACAGCACCGCGCCACACGAACTTCACGAGCGGCCGCAGAGCGGTCGGCAAAAGGAGAAAAATGGCCAAGCTTCATTACGACGATTCTGCCGATTTGTCTCTGATTCAAGGAAAGAAAGTCGCCGTCATCGGTTACGGCTCGCAGGGTCACGCCCACGCCCTCAACCTGCGCGACAGCGGCGTCAACGTGCGCGTCGGCCTGCCGGAAAAGAGCAACTCGCGCGCGAAAGCTAAAAACGATGGCCTTACCGTTGTGACTCCTGCCGAGGCCGCCGCTTGGGCTGACGTCATCATGATTCTTGTGCCGGACACCAAGCAGGCCGCCCTCTACCACGATGCCATTGAGCCGCATCTCTCGCCGGGCAAAATGCTGATGTTCGCCCACGGCTTCAACATTCGCTTCGGCACGATCAAGCCCCCGGCCACTGTGGATGTGACCATGATTGCTCCGAAAGCGCCGGGCCACCGCGTCCGCGAAGTCTTCATCGAAGGCGGCGGCACGCCGGGCTTGTTGGCCATCGAGCAGAATGCCACCGGCAAAGCCAAGGAGCTTGCGCTTTCTTACGCCCGCGGCATTGGCTGCACCCGCGCCGGCGTAATCGAAACCACCTTCACCGAAGAGACCGAGACCGACCTGTTCGGCGAGCAGGCCGTCCTCTGTGGCGGCGTCAGCGCGCTCATCAAGGCGGGCTTCGACACGCTCGTCGAGGCTGGCTATCAGCCCGAAGTCGCCTATTTCGAGTGCATGCACGAACTGAAGCTGATCGTCGATCTGATCTACCGCGGCGGACTAAGCTACATGCGCTATTCCGTCAGCGACACGGCCGAGTACGGCGATTACACGGGCGGCCCTCGAATCGTCACCCAGCAGACCAGGGAGGAAATGCGGAAAATGCTGGCCGAAATTCGCAACGGCAGCTTTGCGAAAACCTGGATCGAAGAGAACGAAAAGGGTTGCCCCAATTTTCAGGCTCAGCGTCGCCGCGAGCGCCAGCACTCGATCGAAGTCCTTGGTCCCCGCCTGCGCGCCATGATGCCTTTCTTGCAGCCGGTGACGCCGCCAAATCCATGAGCTTGCGCCGCGCGAGAATACCGTCGCAAGAAGAGCCGGCTTCCGACAGGAGCCTGACGCACTCCCTATGAGGACCCCGGTGTTGACAGGGAGTGGGACTTAGGGAATCCTCTCGCCCTATGCCGCGGTTGAACGCCCGCCCCGCATCCGTGGTTCCGAATCTCTCGGAACGCATCGACCAACTGAGCGCCAAGCGCCAGGAGATCATCCGCCCTATCCTCGAACATCCCCGCGAGTATGTCCTTCTCAGCGTCCGCGCCATTGCCCAGCGTCTTCAGACCGACCCTGCGACGATCGTCCGCATCGTCCGGGGTCTTGGCTTCCCCAGTTATCGGCATTTCCAGCGCCACCTGCACGACCTCTCCATCGCCTTCGCAACCTCGCTCGATACCATGCAGACGGCTGCCCGCCCTTCCGGAATGCAGGGACAGGTCCGCAACTCTATCGAGCAGGACATCAAAAATCTTCAGGGGCTCAAGAACAGCCTCGACGCTCAGCGACTGACCGCCCTCGCGAAGCGCTTTTATGCCGCGCGCAGGATTCTGATCCTTGCGGGTGATCTGGCCGCCACCCTGGCCTACTATCTCGAATATGAGATGAGCGTTCTCGGTCTGCCGGTTTTTGCCGCTACTTCCGCTGGGCGCATCCTGCATCTCGCTCGCAGCGTGAGTCGGAAAGATCTGGTAATTGCCATCAGTTTCCGCCGCGGCCTTCGCCAAACCGTCGAAGGCGCGCAGCAGGCCAAGGCGCACGGCGCCTATTGCATCGGCATCGCAGACACCTATCTCTCCCCACTCGCCCGCAAATGCAACGAGGTCTTTCTCACCTCGATTGAATCCACATCCTTCGGCGCTTCCTACGTCGCGCCCATCGCGCTCGTCAACGCGCTCCTCGCCGCCTGCGGCCAATACCGGCGTTCCAAAACCCTGGCGCTCGTCAAACAGGCCGCCGAAGAACAGCGCCGCGGCTTCCGCTGGTACACCGCCTGAGCCGCCCGGCTGGTTTGCAACAATCGTTTCACATTTCGGCATGGTCTCACGCCCCTGCTTGACACTTTACGACTTCTCCGCTAGATTTCTGAGTTTGTTTCCACAACCTCACGCAACGAATGTTGCAGAGCGCATGATGCTGCCTGATTCTTCTCTCACCGACCCCGATTGCAGATCTCGCTCGAGTCCGCCCACTTCTTTCCGGAAGGCCAGGCAACTCCTTCGCGTTTTTCTCCCTCCGCGCAGCGCGAATGCGCCGACGCATCGGCGCCCTGCGCCTCTCCGTATGGGGCGCGATGCGAATTGAAACCATCACCCTGCGCAAGCTGCGCATGCGGCTTCGCGCCCCCTTTGAAGCGAGCTTCGGCACAACCTGGGAGCGCATCCTCGTTCTCGTTGAAGTTTCCGCCGACGGCCTCTCCGGTTGGGGAGAAGTCACGGCTCCCGAGGGACCCTTTTACAACCCGGAAACCGTGGGTACTTCTTGGCACATCACGCGCGACTTTCTGGTTCCCCTGTTCCTCGGCAATCGCATCGGCTCCGCGTGCGAAATCCCGGCCCTCTTCTCGCCCATTCGCGGCCACGAAATGGCGCGCGCCGCCGCCGAAAACGCCGTGTGGGATATCGAAGCCCAGCAGAAGAAACTCCCCCTCTGGAAACTTCTCGGCGGCGAGCACGCGGAAATTCCTTGCGGCGTCTCGCTCGGCATTCAGTCCTCCCCGGAAGTTCTGCTGGAGAAGATCGCACAGGAACTCGCTGCCGGCTACCAGCGCATCAAAATCAAAATCAAGCCGGGCAAGGATCTTGACTATGCGTCCGCCGTGCGTAAAGCGCACCCCGATACCATGCTTTCCGTGGACGCCAATTCCGCCTACACCCTTGCGGACACCGGCCATCTGAAGCGCCTCGACGACCTAAATCTGCTCATGATCGAACAGCCGCTTTGGTGGGACGACATTCTTTCGCATGCAAAACTTCAAAAGCGCCTCCGCACGGCCATCTGCCTGGATGAATCGATCCGGCACGTACGTGACGCTGCCGCCGCGATCGAATTGGGCGCGTGCCGCATCATCAACGTCAAACTCGGCCGCGTCGGCGGACATTCCAGCGGACGCGCCATCCAGGAATATTGCGGCGCCAAAAAAATCCCCGTCTGGTGCGGCGGAATGCTCGAAACCGGAATCGGCCGCGCCCACAATGTGGCCCTTTCCACTCTCCCCGGCTTCACCCTTCCCGGCGACGTCTCCGCCAGCCGCCGCTACTGGGACGAAGACATCATTGATCCCCCCATCGAAGTCACTCCGCGCGGCACAATCGTTGTTTCTCAAAAGCCCGGCATTGGCTATTCTGTCCGCCGCGACTTGATCGAACGCCTTACCATCGAAAAGGAATCTTGGCGCGCCCAGTGACTCTTCGAGACGACTGATGATTCCCCTGCGTTTTCCCACTTTCCGGCCCACGAGAAACTTTCCCCACGTAGGTCTGCGACGAGCTGCTGTCATCGGGTGCATTCTTCTCCGCACCTGGCTCTCCGCACCGGCGCAAGACACGTCGGTCTCAATATCCCCCAAGCCTGCCGATATTCCCAACTCCTGGAGAGGTCTCATTGGCGAATACGGCCCCGACAACGATGTCCACTACGTCCTCGAGAAGGGCGGCCGGCTCACTATCCTTCGCAAAAACGGCGGCGAATGGTCGCTCCGCCAGCGTGCCGCTGACGCGTTCGAGTTCGATCTCGCCGATTCCCGCGTCCTGCCCGTACGATTTGAGCGCACCGGGGCGAGTAAAGCCACGCGCTTCACCCTTGGCGCGCGCACGTTCGAGCGGCGCAGCATCGGCCCCGTTGACCGCTTCGCGGTCACGAATAACGAGGAAGGCCACGTTTTTCAGATCACCCCCGTCCGCCCAGTCGAAGAGTTGCGCAAGGAAGCCCTCGCTGCTTCTCCGCCGCATGAATCCGGCAACTTTCGCGCCCCGGATCTCGTTGAACTCGTCACTCTCGATCCGACCATTCGCCTCGACATTCGCTACGCCACCGCCACCGACTTCCTCGGCACGCCCGTCTATACACAGGCCCGGGCATTTCTCCAGCGGCCCGCCGCCGAAGCTCTTCTTCGCGCCCATCGCGCCCTGCGCCCATGGGGATATGGCCTTCTCATCCACGACGCCTATCGTCCCTGGTATGTCACAAAAATTTTCTGGGAAGCCACCCCGCTCGAAAGCCGCATCTTCGTCGCCGACCCCGCGCAGGGCTCCCGCCACAATCGCGGTTGTGCCGTTGACCTTACGCTCCACGAAGTCTCCACCGGCAAGCCCATCGCAATGGTTGGTGTGTACGACGAAATGTCTCCGCGCTCTTTCCCGGACTATCCCGGCGGCACCTCCCTCCAGCGCTGGCATCGCGATCTCCTGCGCCACGTCATGGAAGCCGAGGGCTTCGCCGTGTACGAGCACGAGTGGTGGCATTTCGATTTTGTTGGCCGCTTCGCGGCCACGAATGACAAGGAATGGCGGCACTACCCCATCCTGAACATTCCGTTCGATCAAGTCTCCGGAGGCAAATCCCCGTGAAAGCCATCATCCGCTGTCGCTATCTACTATCCGCTCTTCTTTGCGCGGGTCTTCTCGCCTCAACCGGCCCCGCCCCGCTCGCTCAATCTTCGCCTCCCGATTCGCTCGCGGCACGCATCGAGAAAATCATGTCCCGCCCGGAATTTGCGCGCGCCAATTTCGGTATCGAGTTTTGCTCCCTCGACTCCGGCAAACCTATCTACGCCCTCAACGAAAGCAAAATGTTTGTCCCCGCCTCGACCACGAAAACTCTCACCGAAGGCGCCCTTCTCGCCGCGCTCGGTGCCGACTATCGCTTCCACACGCGCATCTATCGCACCGGGCCTGTGGACTCCAAGGGCCGCCTCAAAGGCGACCTCGTGCTTGTCGCCAGCGGCGACCCGAATCTTTCGAATCGCATTCAGCCCGATGGCACTCTCGCTTTTGTGGACGAAGATCATTCCTACGGTGGCCCGGCCCTCGCTGGCGATCCTCTCGTCATCATCAAGCAATTTGCGAAAGACGTCGCCGCCAAAGGCATCCGCAAAATCGAAGGCCGCGTCCTCGTGGACTCGAGTCTTTTTCCCGACGGCCCGCGCGAAGGCGGCACCGATGTCGTCATGTCCTCCATCATGGTCAATGACAACGTCATCGATCTCCTCGCCAAACCGGGCGCGAAAGCAGGTGATCCTCTCTCACTTGAATCCTCACCGCACACGTCCTACATCCGTTTCGTCAATCACCTGACCACCTCGCCCGCCGGCAGCAAAGTCGAATGGAGCTCGCCCGAAGTTGCCACGAATCCTGACGGCAGCGTCAGCGTCACTCTCACCGGAAGTCTGCCTCTCGGCGCTCCGCCCACTCCGGCCCCGTTCGCAGTGCCCTGGCCCACAAAATTCGCGGAAACCGTTCTCCGCGAAGCCCTCGTCGCCGCGGGCGTTCAGGTGAAAGGTGCATCCAACGCCTCCGCGCCCGACTTCTCCACCTACAAGCGTTTCTACACCGGCGAAAATCTCGTCGCCGAGCATGTCTCCCCGCCGCTCTCCGAAGAAATCAAAGTCACTCTGAAGGTCAGCCAGAATCTTCATGCCGGGATGGGTCCGTATCTCCTCGGCGCGCTCGCCGCGAAGAAGACCATCGATCTCGACCACGCCGGCTTCGCCATCGAACGCGCTTTCCTCGAGCAAGCCAAGCTCGATCTTTCCGGCATCTCGCAGGGCGACGGCGCCGGCGGCGACTGGGCCGATCTCTTCAGCCCGGACTTCATCTGTCACTATATGACCTACTGGTCCACGCGTCCCGATTTCCAAGTCTTCTTCAACGCCCTGCCGATCCTCGGCAAAGACGGCACGCTGGCCAAAATTCAAACCGCCTCGCCCGCCGCGGGTCACGTCCACGCCAAGACCGGCACATTCGGCTCCGAGGACAAGCTCAACGCCAACATGATGCTCAACGGCAAGGGTCTGGCCGGTTACGTGGACACCAAGTCTGGTCCGCGCATCGGTTTCGCTGCTTACGTCAATCACGTCCATCTGCCTTCGGACCCCGAAGCGGCCCAGGCCGTTGCCGGCCAGGCCCTCGGCGCCATCGCCGCCGCCGCGTACGACGCGCCCCTCGAAACGCCCCCCGCCCAGAAAACGCCTGCCGCCTACGACGTCATCATCCGCAACGCCCGCATCATCGACGGTACCGGTAATCCCTGGTTTTCCGCCGACGTTGGCATTCAAGGTGACCGCATCGTCGCCATCGGCGATCTCCGTGCCTCAACCGGCGCGCGCGAAATCGACGCCACCGGCCGCGTCGTCGCTCCCGGCTTCATTGACATGCTCGGCCAATCCGAGATGTCTCTTCTCCTGGACCATCGCGCCATCAGCAAGCTCTCCCAGGGCATCACCACGGAAATCACCGGCGAAGGCGCCTCCATCGCGCCGCAAAACGACAAAACCCTCGCCCCGATCAAGCCCATGCTCGATCACTTCGGCCTGAAAGTGGACTGGACCACGCTCAACGGCTATTTCCGCCGCCTCGAAAAGCAAGGCACGCCCATCAATCTGGGCACCTACGTCGGTTCCGCGCAGATCCGCGAAGCCGTCATCGGCGACGACAATCGCGCTCCCACTCCCGCGGAGCTCGAGCAGATGAAAGCCCTCACCGAGCAGGCCATGAAGGACGGCGCCCTCGGCGTCTCCAGCGCCCTCATCTATCCGCCGAACATTTACGCCAAAACCGACGAGCTCATCGCCCTCGCCAAAGTAGCCGCAAAATACGGCGGCCTCTACGCCACGCACATGCGCAGCGAAGGCGCTTCGGAAATGGACGCCCTCGCCGAAGCCCTCCGCATCGGCCGCGAAGCGAGCCTCCCCGTTGAAATTTTCCATTTGAAAGTCAGCGGCAAGCCTCGCTGGGGCAACATGAAGAAAGTTGTCGCCGCCATTCAAGCCGCGCGCGATTCCGGCCTGGACATCGCCGCCGACATGTACCCTTACATCGCCGGCGCCACCGCTCTCGCCTCGGCTCTGCCGCCTTGGGTCGCTGACGGCGGCCCTGTCAAGCTTCTCGAACGCCTCAAAGACCCCGCCATCCGCGCGCGCATCAAGCGGGAGCTCGCCACCGATCATCCCGACTGGGAAAATCTCTATTTCGATTGTGGCGGTGGCGTAGGCGTACTCATCTCCTCTGTGCAGGACGCCGAACTGAAAAAATTCGAAGGAAAAACCGTCGCCGAAGTCGCTGCCGCGTTGAAAAAGTCACCGGAAGACACTCTGATGGACTTCGTCCTCGCGGACAAAGCCCAAACCGGCGCCATTTACTTCATGGCCAGCGAAGAAGACCTGAAGACCGGCTTATCACAACCCTGGACCAGCATCGGCCTCGACGCCAACGCCGTGTCCCTCGACGGCCCCACCTACGAGCCCCACGCCCATCCACGCACCTTCGGCTCCATGCCGCGCTTCCTCGGCCACTACGTCCGCGGCCAGCATCTGCTCCCGCTCGAAACCGCCATCCGCAAAATCACTTCCCTGCCCGCGCAGCGCGAGCACCTCGACGGCCGCGGCCTCCTCAAGCCCGGCTTCTTCGCCGATATCACCATTTTCGATCCCGCCAAAATCATCGACCACGCCACCTTCACCAAGCCCGATCAACTCTCCGAAGGCGTGGACTATGTCTTCGTCAACGGCCAGCTCGTCTTCGACCATGGCAAGCTCGCCTGCGCCGCCGACAGCCCCGCCTCGGCCTGTCCCGGCCGCATCTTGCGCGGCCGCGGCTACCAGCCTATCTCCGCTGTCAAGTAGCCGGATCCCCTGTTCGCTGCCTGGACGGTTTTCTGAAGCCTATAAGTAATCGAAAAGTTAAGTAAAATCTCTTGACATTTCGGACGCCTGCGACGACAGTACACACCGCTATCCATTGAGCGACTCTCCCCGATAGATTCCGCCACTCGGTCAACTTAGGGTTGGAAGCCTTTACAGGCGAGACGCCGGCTCAACGGCACCTTTTTGGAAGTTTCTTTTTTCTTATTCAACGGGCAATAAACCATCCGAAGAGCAAAGGAGAAAAGCATGAAAAACAAGATCCTGACGACGATTGCTGTAGCTGTGTGTCTGGCGGCCGGCGTGGCACAACCCTTGCGCGCGCAAGACCCGAGCAGGATTGAGCGTTCTGAGCGGAGGAGGGCCGCGATGCTCGGGCTCGCCCCGAGCCCTGCGGAAACGCCCGTGGGGGGCCAATACTCTCCGCACACCCTCGAGGATTTGCGAGCTGAGCTCCTCAACATTGCCGACAGCGTTCAGGAGTTCGCCGCGTTCGCCCCCGCCCAGCTTGTCGACACCGACAGTCTGCAACAAGCCAGAGCCCAGATTCAGCAGATGCCGCCCCAATTTCTGAATACTCTTCGCAAGGTAATCGATCCGGCGAAGTTGCACGGCCGGCTCCAGCGAGCTCGCGCAGTGCTCGAGAAATACTCCGCAAGTAGGCCGGACATAAACAGGAACACAAACATGACCCAAGACCTGCTGCCCGCGGACTCGGCCGACTTTCCTGATGCCAGCGAGTCCTGCCTCCTCAACAACGCCGACGGCACGAACGTAAACAGATTTCCGACAGCTGTGGTCATAGCCGATGATGTCATCTTCTTCATCGCGGACGTACTCAGGGAGTCCGCGCAAGACACTTGCAAAGAAGTAATAGTTGCCCTTGGGGAGGGTGGCAACACCAGCTTACTGTGCATCCCTTTGGATGTCATCTGGATCGCAGCGAAGGCCGTGAACGAGGGGATCCACTTCTGCGATGACGACCTCACCGGAGCCCTGACCGACGCCAGCTACAAGCGCCTCGGTGCGATCCACAATGACCTCGCCGCTGTCCAGACCGGCGTGACCACCATTGACACGAATACGTCAAACGTTGGCAACCAGATCTCAACCGTTGGTGCGCAGGTCTTAACCGTTGGCGCACAGGTCTCAGGCGTTAGCACGCAGGTCTCCAACCTTGACAATCATCTTGCGGCGGATTTTGCTGCGCTGACGGCCCAACTCATCAATCTCCAGGCCTCCGTTGACCTGGCGAATCAGCGCCTGCTGAAAACAATAGCCGGAGAAGCGCAAATCATGAAGCTGGTCCTGACGCCGGAAGCTAAGCGCATACTCGCGCCTTCGATCCTGACTTGCACTGGCTCCAATTGTCCGACGGACCTCCTGGCGAATTGCACCGGCCCGGGTGGCGCTTGCACCTGGAACAACGTCGGGCCTCTCCCATAGTCGTTGCGGAAGCGGCCGCACCGCTCACGAAGGAGAGAGCAAAGCATCGCCGCGTGCCCCGCCCTCGGTTGGCGTTTACCCCGGCCTGTCCCGATCCGCACGGGACCAGGTCGGGAGGGCGGGGCTTTCGCGTCCCTCGCTCTTTTTTCTTAACGGCTACATCCAGTCAACGTGGACGCCGCCCGCGAGACTCCCGCATGAGTGGAATACCTGATGCTCCCCTCAGTAAGTCCACTACTGGCTCCCGCCGGCGCCCTTTGCGTTACAATCGTGGGCCATGAAGCGCCGCAAGCGAGGCTCGAAGGTCGCGGCTCCTGCCGAGACGCCCGTGGATGCCGAGAAGCCTCCCATTCATGCCGAGATCCTTGCTGACGCCGTGGCGCCTTCAGCTCCTGCCGAGATACCTGTTGATGCCGAGAAGCCTCCCATTCATGCCGAGATCCTCGCTGACGCCGAGGCGCCTTCAGCTCCTGCCGAAATGCCCGCTGACCCGGAAATGCCCGCCGCGGGTTCTGCCGTGCCACGCGGGGCTGACCGCCGCACTTATCCTCGCTATGCGTTCACTGCTTCTGTTGAGATAGCAGCCGCTGAGTCCGGCGCGCGCATCAAAACGCGCGTGCGCGACTTGAGTTGGCAAGGCTGTTATGTGGACACGGACAGCCCCCTCCCTCTGGAAACTGTCGCCGACGTACGCATCACGAAAGGCGCGCAATCGTTTGAAGCCCGCGCAAGGGTCGTCTACACCCAAACGGACAAAGGTATGGGTCTGATGTTTACCGGCGTTGAGAAGGAACACCTCGCGACTCTGGATACATGGCTTGCCGAGTCCCGCGAAACCTCCTGGCTCGCCTCCAACCGCCGCAGGAGCCAGCGCGTCCTGATGAAAATCCCCGTGCGAGTCTCCGGCCAGACCGCCCTCGCATCGCCTTTTGAAGAAGAGACCCACACCCTCGCGATCAGCGCCCACGGAGCGTTGATTCCCATCTCGACCTCTGTGAACAGAGGGCAGCGGCTCACTCTCTCGAACGTCCACACAAAAGCTGCGCTGGAGTGTGTTGTCGCCCACATTGACAGGCTTCTGGGCCAGCAGCTTCAGGTGGGAGTCGAGTTCGCGCTGCCCAATCCCGTATTCTGGGGCGTGGCCTTCCCGCCGAAAGACTGGACACCTCGCCACCCAGACGCGAAACCTCGGCCAAAATCTGTCCAATCGCGCTGACGTCCCGCCACGCCGAATCCGTCATCTGACGATGCGGCGAGGCATCGTCATCCCGAGGAGCCTAGCGACGAGGGACCTCTCTTCGTGTAGCACAGCCACTCTTGGCTGTGCTCCTTGCCGGGCACCCGGAAT
>Ga0209056_10004693_pt1 | contig 14381 bp, 14 predicted proteins | sample GraSoiAngelo_114_FD_185876 | JGI IMG/M metagenome (GOLD analysis project Ga0209056, IMG submission 185876) | Grasslands soil microbial communities from the Angelo Coastal Reserve, California, USA - 14_0903_13_40cm (SPAdes) (version 2) | ecosystem: Environmental > Terrestrial > Soil > Grasslands... | reverse complement strand
GCTCCGGCAACTCGGGGTAGGTAAGGATCTCGCCGCACAAACGGCGGGCAGTCCTCACGGCCCGTGGCGACTGGCGAATAGCCCCGCGCTGCAATACGCGTTACCCATCGCTTACTTTGACGCACTCAGTCTTCCTCGACTCTTCGATGGCCTGGCGTAACCCCCTGAACCGCCGTACGCGGACCCGCATCTACGGTGGTGTGGCAGGGGCGGACGGGTGACCGTCCCCCCTATGCCGATTGCCACAGCCATTCCTGTTCACCCTGAAGTACGAAGGCGCTCTGCGCTCTTCTCTTCACCAATGCATTTCTTTCCTTGGTTTTCCCGGTCATTCCGCGTCGAATTTCTCCGGGATATTCTCCTCCAGCAGTTTCCTCGCCGTCTCTGCGTCCTCTTCGCGAACCATCAGCTTGATCCCGCCGATGAGGTTGGAGTAGAAGCAATCTAACCGCACAAGATTTTCATCGCCCAAAAAGCACTCGATCCCTGCCGAATCCAGCATGCTCTTGGCGATCATCGCTTCGCCTGAGTCTCTGTATCGGCCAACCATGATGGGTCCTGGGGCTTCGCCCCCGCTGCGAGGTGTCTCTGAGGCTCCTCTTTCCGCCGGAGGGGCTTCCATCCCGCGGCGCAGCATCTCTGATCGCAGCGCCTCTCTTGCAAGCTCGGTCAGCGAATCCGCGTCTCCCGCAATCCCTTTCAGCTCCCCTTCCTCCAAGCTCGCGTACCATTCCGCCAGCCGCCGTCGTTCTTTTTGATCGTCCGGTTGTCCCATGATCGCCGCATCATACGCTCTAAAGCGCAACGCCTCCTACTTTTTCCACGCTGTCACCGCGCCTCCCGCATCGATCCCCTGACCACCTTCCGCATCCGGTGATTCCGGTTCTGCAAGAGTCCGAACCCATTAACTCTCTGCCTTTTCAACACCTTCCCGCTCCATCCGAATGCTAACAAGAAAGGTATCGACATGCAGTATACTTCTATGCTATTCTCCCCTGTGTTCGTCCACTCTGATCTTCGAAGTGCCACCCACCGCCCTTGTCTGCTTTTCCCTCGCCCGACCGTGCTCGCTGCCTGCCCTGGGCCTCCGCGCCATTTTCGATTCTCACCTCTCCATTTACCGGTTCTCCCTAACTCTTTTAGAATCAACACTTACAAAAGTCTGTCAAAACAAACAACTTTAACCTTCTTTAGAATCAACACTTATGAAAAACGTGGGGGAGGGGGGTGTTATGGTTAACCAGACACTCGATGAAGGGTTTCTGTCCCGAGGCGCCCATCGGGAACGAGGGATCTCTCCTACCGCCCGATGCGAGCATACCCTGGGGCAGGAGCAGCGAGTCTGCAAACCTCTTCCACGAGTCACCAGCCACGAGTCACCTCTCCTGCGCTACACTGAAACGGTGAGGTCGGCCTGAATCATGCCTTCCCCGAGCAATCTTCCGCTCCAATTCAACCGCGACCGCGCCGCGCGCCAGCTCGACGCGCGCCTTGAAGAACTGCTCGAAAAACTGCGCATCAACCGTCCCTCGGAAGATCCCTGGATGGTGCGGCGCGCCTACGAGATTGCCGCTGAGCGCCATCATGACCAGTTCCGCAGCTCCGGCGATCCCTACCTTACTCATCTCCTGGAAGTGGCGCACATCCTCGCGGACATGCGCCTGGACGCTACCACTCTGACCGCAGCGCTTCTCCACGACGCCATCGAAGACACGGAATACCCTGTCGCTCGCATAGAAGAGCGCTTTGGCGCCGACGTGGCCCACCTCGTCGAAGGCGTCACAAAAATCAGCCGCCTCAACATGTTGGCCCCGGAGACGCGCCAGGCCGAAAACGTCCGCAAGATGCTCCTCGCCATGGTGAACGACGTTCGCGTCGTCCTGGTCAAGCTGGCAGACCGCCTGCATAACATGCGCACGCTCGAGTACCTCGAACCGGAGAAGCAGCAGCGCATCTCGCGCGAGACTCTGGACCTGTACGCCCCGATTGCGCACCGTTTGGGAATGGGCGTCGTCCGCGGCGAACTTGAGGACCTCGCGTTCCGCTTTCTCGAGCCCGAATCCTTTCTCGCGCTGCAAAAAGAAGTCAGCGACAAGGCGCCCCTGCACAAAAAATTCCTCGAAGAAGTGCAGACCACCATCCAGACGAAGCTGGTCGAAAATGGCATTCCCGCGGAACTCGAAGCGCGCGTGAAAAGCCTGTACTCGCTCCATCGCAAAATGCTTCGCCAGGAAACCGGCCTTGAACAGGTTTACGACTTGCTCGCCGTCCGCGTTATCACCGATTCGGAGCGAAATTGCTACGCGGCGCTCGGCGTGGTCCATCACATCTGGCGGCCCGTGCCCGGCCGCTTCAAGGACTACATCGCGATGGTTCGGCCCAATTTGTACCAGTCGCTGCATACCACGGTCTTGCACAGCGGGCAGTCTTTTGAAGTGCAAATTCGCACCCAGGATATGCACCGCATCGCGGAAGAGGGCGTGGCCGCGCACTGGAAATACAAGAGCGGCAAGCCCGGCTCGGAAGACGACGACAAGCGCATTGCCTGGATGCGGCAACTGATTGAATGGTCGCAGGAACTTCAGGAGCCCGGAGAATTCCTTTCCACGCTCAAGGTCGATCTTGCGCCCGTCGAGGTCTATGCCTTCACGCCAAAAGGCCGCGTGCTCGAGCTTGTGGGCGGCGCCACACCGGTGGATTTTGCTTACCTGGTGCATACCGAAGTGGGGCATCAGTGCGTGGGCGCAAAAGTGAACGGGCAGATGGTTTCTCTGCGCCACGAGATTGCCAGCGGCGACGTCGTGGAGATTCTTACCCAAAAAGGCCATCACCCGAGCCGCGATTGGCTGAGCTTCGTCAAGTCCTCGCATGCGAAGAGCAAAATCCGCCACTGGATCAACGAGCAGGAACGCGAAGAAGCCAAGGAAATGGGGAAAAAGCTGCTCGAAACTGAAGCGCGGCACTTCGGACGCAGCTTGAAGAAAATACCGGAAGCGGATCTGCTTAAATTTGCTTCGGACCACGGGCTAGCGAAGATCGAAGATCTGTACGCGTCGGTGGGTTTCGGGAAATTCTCGGCGCGCCAGATTTTGGCGCGCGTGCTCGGCGAAAACGCGAAGGAAGAAGAGTCCGAGATTGTGGATTCGACGCCCACAATCGTCAAGACCGTCAAGCGCATGCTGGGCTTCGGCGAAGCTCCGCTAATCGTCAAGGGTTACGACGACCTGCTCGTTTACCGCGCAAAATGCTGCAACCCCATCCCCGGCGATGAAATTGTCGGCTACATCACCCGCGGCCGCGGCGTGGCTGTCCACACGCGGCTTTGTCCCAACGTGCAGAATTTGATGTATCAGACCGAGCGGCGCATTGCCGTCGAGTGGGGCGGCGCAGGTTCCGCGACCTTTCCCGTGCAACTTTCGATTCGCGCCAAGGATCGCGCCGGCTTGCTCGCGGAAATCACCGCCGTGATCAGCGGCGCCGGCTCGAACATTCACAACCTGGAAAGCCGGCCTGACCGCAACAACGCGCGCGTCGACGCCAATTTGGAAATTGTGGACAAGCGCCAACTGGAGACGATTGTGGCGAATATTCGAAAAATTTCCGGCGTTTACGGCGTGGAACGCGTATATCAAGCCAGCGGATAGATTTTTCGTGCGCGTCCGACGCATAGCGATTCGCACCTGTCCTTTCGCCGGGTATCACCTGCAGCACATGGCGCAGCCCTTCCGCTTGCGGCCGCTAGAATGAAAGTATGCGCTACAAACTCTTTCTTCTCGGCGTTCTTGCTCTTCTGCGAGTAGGCGGATGCGATAAGCATCTGCTCACCGACTATCGTCCGGTCGATAAGGCGGGGATGTGGTCCAGCAGCGTCGAAGAGCTGAAAAAGCTGAACACCTCGGATGCGGAAGTCGCGCAACTCGTAAAGATGAAGCAAGCCGGGGTCAGCGACGATACCTGCGTGGCGCTGATTAGCAACGCGCACGAACGCAAGTACTTGTTCACGAGCGCGGATTCGGCGGTCAACCTTTCGCGCGCGGGCTATAGCGACGCTGTGATTCTGGAGATTGCGAAAAAGGATCAGCTCGACATCATTAGCGGGGACGCGGTCATGCTGCGGTTGATCGGGCTTTCCGACGGGGCCGTGGATAAGATTTTGCATCGGCGGCTGGCGGGGCAGCGGACGATGGGGAGTGCGCAAATCGGCCGCCTGAAAAATACCGGGCTGACGGAAAAACAAATTCTCGAGCGCATCAACCAGGGCATGACCGACGCGCAAGCCGACCGGGAAGCCACCGTCCGCGAAGTGACGCGCAATCATTCCGGAACTGGTTTCACGCGCGTGCGCGGGCGCCGCCCGCGATAATTGTTTCGAATAAATGTTTGGCGCCCAGGAAGAATACGCCGCTCCGGCCGGCATTTTTTTTTGCGCCTTGGAGAATGATGCGCGACTACGGCCGGCAATTTTTTGCGCGCAGCTTTTTCTTCGAGCCGTTCCCAATTACAATCAGATTGTCTTGAAACTGGAGCCGCATTCCCGTTTTCTGCTCGCATCGCTTCACACGGCCGCTGCCTTCTGGGTCACATCGTGTGTTGCGCCGCTGGGGCCCGGCTACACGATTGAGAAACAGCAAATCCACGTGCAGTTTGTTCCCGTGCCGTCGCCACGCATTCGAATCGAAGCAAACTATCAACTGAAGAACAACGGCAACCAGCCGTTGAGCGATCTCGAGATTCGATTGCCAGTGCGGCGGCGATTTCACTATGGCGAACCTCGAGCGACTTGGGACGGCGCAGCCTTAGCGATTGCAAATTCTGCGGACAATCCCAGGAACTCTCTCGCCAGTTTTTCGCAGGCGTGGGCGGTTTCGGCGCGCCGTACGCTCCATGTTTCTTACGAATTTGCACCGGCTGAGCCGGGGGAGACGGCTTTGGGTTTTGCGGAGGACGCGTTTTTCTTGCCTGCACAAGGCTGGAGTCCGGAATTGTTGCCGGCCCGGGGAGGTTTTGCCACCGGCGGAGTGCCGCCGAAGAAATGGGAATTGAGCGCTCGTGTCCCGGAAGGTTTCCTGATTCATATGAGCGGAGTGCAAGCGAAGACTTCGCGCAAGGGCGGAGAATGGACGGTCAGGGCAACACAGGGAGAGAAGGATCAGCATCCCTTCCTGATTGCAGGGCGGTTCACCTCCGCGCAGATCGGCACGGGAAATGAGAAAGTTTTCTTGTGGACACGGAAACCGCAGAACGTTGCGAGCCTCCGCCCGGTGAGCGATGCGCTCGTGCGAACCATACAAGTGTACGACTCTGAATTTGGGAACCGCAGCAAGGAATCTTTCCTGACGTGGATCGTGGAGTGTCCGGTCGCGGCAGGATGCTTCACGAGTTCGAATGCACCAATGGTAAGGCTCCTGGAGGAAGAGGGCGAAGGGAAAGAGCCGACTTCGGCGGAAATGGCTTCGTTGGATACCATGGTAGTGGATCTCAGCGGCGGCACGCCGAAACTGGCGGCTGCTGTGGCCCCGTCGCTGGCATCGAGCTGGCTGGGCTACGCGCAGAACCCTGGATTTTACGTGCAGGAGCCGCCGCTTTCCGCCTTCCCGGCCTTTGCAGCATCCATCGGAAAAGAGGCTGCGGAGGGCGCGGACATGCGCTCGGAAACGATTCGCCGCGTCCTCCGCCTGATTCCGGAGAAGACCGCCGCGCATCATCCGGAAGATCGGACCGTTCTTCGGGCAAAAAGTTTTCTTTTTTTCTATGCATTGCAAGACCGTTACGGTCGCGAAGTGTTTCGCAGGGCAGTGCGCCACATGCTGTATGCTCGCAGGGAGCGCGGACTGGAACTGAGCGACCTGATCGCCGCTTTCGAACAGGAAACGCAGCAGAATGTCGCCGAGTTCGTGCGTTTGTGGATGAAGCGCCCGGGCGTGCCCGACGAATTTCGCGCCCGGTACGGCGAAACCGCCGCGACGGCCCAACCTTCCAAGGAGACCAAACCATGAGAGATGTCGTTTTGACCGACCGGGGACCGAAACCCATCGGACCTTACTCGCAGGCCATCCGGGCAAACGGTCTTTTGTTCATCTCGGGGCAAGTGGCGCTGGATCCGAAAACCGGTGAGATGACGGAGGCCGATATCCGCAAGCAAACGGAGCGGGTTCTGGAGAACGTGCGGGGCATCGTGGAGGCGGCCGGCTCGAAGATGACTCATGTGGTCAAGACGACGGTTTTCTTGAAGGACATGAACGATTTCGGGACGATGAATGAAGTGTACGCAGGCTATTTCACGTCAACGCCTCCCGCGCGCTCGACAGTGCAAGTTTCGCGTCTTCCGAAGGACGCGCTGGTGGAAATCGAAGTGATCGCCATGCTGTAAGCACCCAGCCGAGGGGAAAGCTGCCTGCTGCCTCCCCGGCACCTGCGCAGAGCGCAGATTTCTAATTGAATGAACAAAACCGCAAAGATTGATTACCGTCAAGCGGGTCAAAAGAAGTTTTTGGATCTAAAATGGATTTACGGGCGGTCTTCGCTTTCGAGGGCTTCGTGAACGGCCCACACGGCGATGAGCGTGGTGATGCCGATGGCGTACCAGATGAATCGGCTCCTGGCGGCTTTGAGCGGCGGGCCGCCGCTGCCCCTGCCGCCTGCACCGCGCGGTCCCTGCGGGGCAGATGCAGTGGTCGGCGAATCAAGAACGATGCGATAGGCAGTACCTTCGGCAATTACGCGCACATCCTCCTCGACGGCGACAGTGAGCGAGCCGCGCGTGCTCTTAACCACAAGTTCCTTGGGGCCCAAGACGGTAACTTGTCCGATGGTCGGCTGGTCCGTATTGGGACGAATTATGGCCGAGGCCACATGCAGCGCAAAAGCCTTCGAATCGGCGGTCGAGAAAGTGGCGGAACCCCGGGTGAGAATCGCGGCCGGCGTGGCTTCATCCGTCGCAAGTGTGGCGCTGCTTGCGCCAGAAAGCAGGAAACGCGCGGCGCCGGCGCGGACTTGAATGCTGCCGGACTGCTCGGTGCTCAACCGATCGCCGCCGAAAACGGTAGCGCCAGCGGATGCAGCCGCTGCGCCCATGTGTGCGCGATCCGCATAGACAATCGTGCCAAGCGAAGATGAGGGAGCGCCCAGAACAGGCGTAATCAGGAGAGAGATAGATACCAATGCGGCGAGAGTTTCGCGCAAGCGCGACATTACGTCTCCAAGAGGGCAGTGAAAGAATACTGTCTAAGTTTTGCTCCGTCAATCAATAAACACTTCTGTTGCCGAAAGTGTGCTGTTCTTGCTGTGTAGGGGACGATCCGTGGAGGGACGGTGCTGGCCGACATCGTATTCCGCTGTTACAATGCAAGCCAACACATGGCTGACTGGAAACAGATTACCGCACGCATCCGGCGCGCGCGCACCAGCAAGGATCCCGCGGGACAACTTTCGAATCTCTACGAAAAGACGCGGGACGGCATGGTGGCGTTCGAACTGGCGAAGTATTTCGAGACCTCCGGACAGAATGCCGATGCGGCGAAATGGTATTCCGCTGCCGCGGAACGCTTCCGGCGAGCCGATTGGAAGACGAAGGCACAAGAGGCGGCGGTGCGGCTGGGTGGCGTACCCGGAGAGATTCCATTGGAAACGGCCACGCCGAGCGGCGGTGACTTTGCTTTAACGTCGCCTCCGGTCACGACACCTGAACCATCTCTGCCATTCGAACAGGATGCAGCCGCGCTCGAATCCATGGTGGCCGTGAGCAGCGAGGTCCAGCAAGCCACCGACACTGCCGCGAACGCGCCCTCTGCAGCCGATGCGGTCGGAAAGCGTCGTCGCCGGGGCCGTCGCGGCGGGCGCAACCGCCGCAAGGGTGGCGCGGGAAGAGAAACTGCGGCAGCGCCCGCTCCGCGCTCTTCGGAAGCTCCCGCGCCGCGTCGTGGACTGCCAGCTGCGGTGTTCAATGAACCGGTCGAGCCAACTCCTCCCAGGGTGACTCACAGCCGGGCGATGCCCAGCTTGCCGATCGAGTCCGTGGGAGATTTCGGAGGACCCAGCGTCAAAGGGCGCTATGGCGATCCGGGGCTGTCTTCGCGGATTTCGTTGCTGGAGATGCAATTCCGCCGGTTGCTTACGTGTCCGCCGGTGAAACTCAATGAGGCAGATACCGCACCGGTGGGGCCAGGAGTATTTGTCCTGACTGATTCAGACTTGACAAGCTACTACTACGTCGAAGCATGCCAGACGCTGCGAATTGCCATCGGGAATCTTTTGCGCGGCGGATCGAGTCGACGCGGGGTGGATTCCCTCAAGCCGCAGCTTGCCGAACACCTTGGAATTCCGGAATCGCGCGTGCCGAAATATCTGGCGGATCATTGCGTTGTCCGCTGGCTGCAGTTGGATGAAGGGGCATCGCATTTTGCGCACTTCGTTGTTGCGGTGCTGCGTCCCTCCCTGAACGAATAAGCAAAGCCGGGAAACTTACAGTCCTTTCGCACTAGGAGTAACCCCTATAGGAACACTAAAGATGCCCGTTGGCTGACCCCTTTTACTGTTTAACCCCCCAAAATGACCGTTCGACGTAAGCTGCTGGCATCCCCGGCGGTTAAGCCTCAAACTATAGGTGTCCAAAGACTTATTGGACGTACCGGGTGTTCGTGGTACGGTTTTTGGGCACGCACTAGTGAGCCCGGGGGCAGTCGTTTGAGCTCGGCTCGGACGATTGATTGGGCTCGGTAAAATTCCAGGCCAAGAAGTTGTACTTTTTGAAAGTGGAGGGTAGAGGTTTATGCCGAATCGAGTAGGCACACAAATCGCGAGGACGTTTGATTGGATCCTTTGCAAAGCGGCTGGAATCACCTTTGACACCATCCAGCATTTCAACAAGCGCAATCCGAATCCGTCCGTGACGCCAAAGTGGTCGGACAAGCCGCTGCTCAAGTCCTGGGAAAAGACCAAGCCGACGCTGGGCTTCCCGCGGCAGACCGATTCGCTTTGTCCCGCGTGCGTGAAGGAAGCGCGCGAAGCGATTATCGCAGGCAAGAAAGACTGGCGCGACCTGATGCATGAAAAGGTCGGCGAAATCAAGGCGCAGATTATCGAGCGCGACGGCCAAGTGTGGATGGTGAAGGATTGCCCGCTGCACGGCCACTACGAAGACATGATGGCCATCGATTCCAAGTTCCTCAACTGGATCGAAAAGCAGTTCCCCGGCCGCGATATTCCCGCGCACAACGACGAAGACCTTCATAAGCACGGCTCCTCGACCGTTCGCTATGGCCGCGGGTCGGTGCTTACCGTGGATTTGACCAACCGCTGCAACATGATGTGCGATCCGTGCTTCATGGACGCGAACCAGGTCGGCTACGTTCACGAACTGGGCTGGGAAGAAATTAAGGAAATCCTGGACAACGCGCTGAAGATCAAGCCGCGCCGGCAGATGTCCGTGCAGTTCAGCGGCGGCGAGCCGACGATGAGCCCGTATTTCTTCGATGCGGTCGCGTACGCGCGCAAGATCGGTTACAACAGCGTGCAGGCGGCGACGAACGGCATCGAGTTTGCCAAGAGCAAGGAGTTCTGCAAGAAGGCGTTCGAAGCGGGCATGCGCTACGCGTACCTGCAATTCGACGGCATCGGCAACGACGCCAACAGCCACCGCCAGATCGGCAACTTGTTTGACGTAAAGTTGCGCGCCATCGAGAACATGCACGAAGCGGGCATCGAAATCGTGCTGGTGGTGACCATCGTCAACAACGTGAACAACGATCAGGTGGGCACGATCGTGAAGTTTGCGATGGAGAACCCCAAGAAAATCGCGTTCGTGAGTTTCCAGCCGGTTTCGTTTACCGGCCGCGATGAAGACATTACCCCGGAACGCCGCCTGCGCCAGCGTTACACGCTTTCGCATCTGGCGAAGGACGTCAGCAGCCAGGTGGGCAAAGTCGAGCCGACCCGCGACTGGTTCCCGATTTCGTTTGTCAGCACGTTTGCCGGATTCTCGGACATGGTGAAGGGACAAGAGTCCACGTGGGGCTCGCTCTCCTGCGGCTGCCACCCGAACTGCGGCGTGGGCACGGCGCTGATGATCAATAAGGAAACGAAGGAATGGGCTCCCGTTCCGCGCTTTCTCGATGCCGTACAGCTCACGAAAGACGTTACCGACATTACCGATGCGGCTCGCGGCAAGAATTTCTCCAACTTCATGATGGCCATGGCCCTCTTGAAGAACTACCATCCGTTCCGCGGCCCGAAGGGGTTGAAGCTGTATGACCTCTTCAAGAAATTTGACAAGACCTGGGCGCTGACGAAGGGCGCGGAGAAGAAGTACGGTAAAACTTCTCCGGACCGAACGTACGAAGACGCCATGAAGCGCCGGCAGACCGATCCGTGGAACTTCCTGTTCATCGCGGGAATGTGGTTCCAGGATTTGTTCAATTACGATTTCCGCCGCACGGAGATGTGCATTATCCCGTACGCCACGCAGCAGGGCGAAATTTCCTTCTGCGCGTATAACACCGGCGTGGGATGGCGGCAGATTATCGAAAACATGCATAAGAACGCGACCGTGGCCGAGTGGTACAAGACGCACGGCAAGCACGAAATCTATGCCAAAGGCAAAACCGTCAACCTGCAGAGCTTCGAGCATTCCCTGAAGATTGAGGCCGAAGACGCCGCTCGCGTGCGCCACCTGGAACACGACATTCCGGTGACCGCGGCGGAGGAAGACCGCGCCCGCCGCAAGAAGGCCTACGAAGAGCAGGCCAAGGTTCGCGCGATTTACGAAGAGCTGGTGCTGAAGAAGCCGCAGCCGACGGTGGTGCAGATTGGCACCGTCAGCGATATCGCGAAGGCGGTTCCGGCGAATTTCGCCAACGCGGGCAAGCCCGTGACCATCGCACCGGCGAATGGCAATGGTCATTCGAACGGTAGCAGCATTACGGCCAACACCGACGAAAAGGCTGCAGAAGCCGTCGCCGGCGACTAGGCATCCTGTCCAAGTCTCCAGATTTGTAACTGGCTCCGGCTTTCGCCGGAGCTAGTTTGTTTAGAGGGCTAAGTAATGTTCTTCGTTGCAATCTTCATGAGCCTTCCTGCCATTTGCCTGATTTACGGTTGGCGAGTGCGGGATCAACTTGATGCTGGGATTACGGAGGGTGGTTGGCGGGCAAGACTTCTGACGCCGGGGCTCTGCCTCGCAACCCTGAGTCTCGCTGTAACTTTCGGATTCCTGTTTCAGGGCTTCGATCCTAATGGGCAGTCTTTTGCGGGCCCCCCGCCGCGACACTGGGTGATCTTGAATTGGTTAAGCGCACTAGCTTGGACTCTTGCTCTCTTAGCCGCCGTGCTGGGCAAAGGGAGGTTGAGACGTCCCCTTTTCCTCTGGTGCGTTTGCATGCCATTCGCGGCATGGATAGTTATTGAGATGGGTTATAGATATTGAATAGACCAGCGTTATAATTCTCCAATGCCGATCTACGAATACATTTGCGAGGATTGTCAGACGCACTTTGAGAAGATCGTTCTGAACAAGACGCAGGAGATTGCCTGCCCGAAGTGCGCGGGGAAGAAGAACGCGATTCAGCTTTCGGTGTTCAGCTCGGCGAATGGCTCCGGTAACGGCGCGTCTGCGAAGGCATCCGGAGGATTCACGGGTGGTGGCGGCGGTTGCTGTGGCGGCGGTTGCGGTTGCAACTGATCACTCGATCACAAGATTCCATCCCATGATGCCAGGCTCTTCCTCTCTCCTGCTTTTTGTCAGCGCGGCTGTGGTGCTGCTGGTTATACCTGGGCCTGCTGTGCTTTACGTTACGAGCCGCAGCATCGGCCAGGGGCGCAGCGCGGGATTCGTCTCCGCTCTGGGAATTGGCGTCGGCACGCTGGTTCACGCGGCTGCAGCGGCGGTCGGCTTGTCGGCGCTGCTGATGTCTTCGGCGATCGCGTTCAGCGCGGTAAAGTATCTGGGCGCGGCGTACTTGATCTACCTGGGCATACAAAAGCTGCGGCGCGAGGAATCTCTTGAGCTTTCGCAAGACGCTTCACGCACCAAACTAAGCCGCGTCTTCGGGCAAGGCATCATCGTCAACATTTTGAATCCGAAGACCGCGCTTTTCTTTTTCGCTTTCCTCCCGCAATTTGTGGACGCATCTCGCGGAAGCGTGGCGTTGCAGATTCTTGTTCTGGGGACGCTCTTTGCCGTGATGGGCATCACGAGCGACAGTCTTTGGGCATTGTTCGCGGGGAGCGTCGCGCTTCGTCTAAATCGAAATAGCCATTGGAATCGGACGCAGCGCTACGTTTCCGGAGGAATGTTGATTTCGCTGGGCGTCGCCACGGCGCTAGCGGGCACCGGCGGAAAAAAGTAACCAGTCGGCGCCAATCGCTCGCTCGCCCTACTGCGGGCGCGAATAATTCGCGATGTTTGGAGGAATCGGATTCTTCGGATTACCGCGTGGATCGGGCACGGGCGTTTGCGCCATCCATTTCATGGGAATGACTCCGGTCCATCCGGGCGAGGAATATTCCTTGTCATCGTCAACGGCGAAGCCGGTACGAACCTTGGCCGAAGCTTCGACCAGCGGCACGGCGAGGACCATGGTGCCCTTCAGCTCCTGCTCGCTCGGCGGCCGGACGGTGGCCCAGCGGCCGCGAATCACGTACTCGACAAAATCGCGCATCGCCCCGCGCTTGGCAGCTTCGCCCTCAACCGGTTCCGCCTTGCCCATCACGACGACGGAGCGGTAGTTCACGGAATGGCCTGTGGCGGTGGGGGCACATACTATGCCGTCAAGCAGCGTCACGCTTAGACAAAAAGGTGCTCCGCTGCCGAGCGTTTTCATCAAGCGGCTCGCGACCGAGCCATGAAGAAATAATTTGTCGCCAACGCGCACGTAATTTGTAGGGACCACGAACGGCATGCCATCGGCGATGAAGCCGACGTGGCAAACAAAGGCTTCATCGAGAATGCGATAGATGAGTTCGCGGTCGTAGCTGCCGCGATCCGGCTTGCGGCGGACTCGTGTTCTTTCCGTAGGAGTGAAGTTGCTCATGCAGGCAGACTAGCTGGCCCAAGTCCTTCGCGGCAAGTGCCAATCTGGCAGGGCAGGCATTCCTGCCTTTCGTCTTAGGCTGATTCTCACTTTTGAAAAATTGACAGACAGGAATGTCTGTCCTACCTGCGCGCCTCGAAATCGTGGTGGAATTGACCTTCAATGGGAATCGTGTAGGCTGTGGGACACTGCGCGGTGACTCCAGCGAACCGATCGAGGCGTTCATGGCTCCGGCAAGGCCGACTATTACCCGCGAAACATTTCAATTTTTCAAGGATTTGGGCCGCCACAACCACAAAGAGTGGATGGACGCGAACCGCGAGCGGTATCAGGCCGCCGTGGTACAACCCTTCCGCCGTTTGCTGGAAGAAATGACGCCCACGGTGTTGGAACTGGATTCACGCTTTGACACGTCCGGGCGCACCGGGCCGAACTTTTCGCGAATCAACCGCGATATCCGCTTCGCGAAGGACAAGACGCTCTACAAAACGCAAATGTACTTGAAGTTTTCCGTTCCCGCGCCGGGTAAGCGCGAAACCGGCCAGCTCTATGTCGGAATTTCGAAAGATACATTGACCGCAGGCTTTCGGATCTATTCCGGAGGGAAACGCAAAGAGTCCACGCTTGCTCTGATCGCTGAGCCGCGGACGATGGCCATGCCAAAGTGGGCGGCGAAGCAGAAGAAGCGCCTCGGCCGCCGCTACGAAAGCTACTGGTACACGACCGTGAAGGGCGAATGGACCATGCACCAAGGCTGGCCGGCTTCACCGGAAGATTGGAAGAAGATTCTCGCGTGGATTGTTCGCCGCAAATTCGTGCCCGCTGCCGCCAGCCGCGCCTCTTTTCCGCGCAAAGCCGCCAAAGTCTTCCGCGATCTCTATCCGCTGCTGCGCTTCACTTCGTTACCGGAGTGAAAGCTAGCTCGCGGCCCAGAGGCGCAGGGCGAGCAGGTGCCACGACAAGAGAAAACCGGTGAGCACGCAGCAAGCGGAAGAAACGAGCAGGGAATGAATTCGCACGGCGCGGTGGATTTCTTCCTTGGGAACGCGCAAGACAAGCACGAGGCTAACGATCGACAACAGCGGAAAGAAAAATGTCCCGAGAAAGATTCCTACGGTCCAAAGATTGAAGCTGCCGATTTGCGAGCCGTCCAGTCGCGTGAAGCAGAGTGGTATGACGAGAAAGGCCACCGTTGCGAACAGGGGGACTGCGCGAACCCGCAGGTGACGCACTTCCTTCATGGCCCCAATGAGCTTCCGGAAAAGCCAGATCAGCGCGAAGGGTAGAGTTGTCAGCATCAGAAATAAACAGAGCGTGAGGATGGCGATTCGAAGGAACGGCATCACGAGATAACCC
>Ga0209056_10004692_pt1 | contig 14381 bp, 16 predicted proteins | sample GraSoiAngelo_114_FD_185876 | JGI IMG/M metagenome (GOLD analysis project Ga0209056, IMG submission 185876) | Grasslands soil microbial communities from the Angelo Coastal Reserve, California, USA - 14_0903_13_40cm (SPAdes) (version 2) | ecosystem: Environmental > Terrestrial > Soil > Grasslands... | reverse complement strand
CCTGCGCGCTGCGCCCGAGATCGTCGCGCGCATCGCCCTGCAGCGGTACGCCGGCTGCGCCGCGCACGCGCAGGGACAAGCCGAGCTTGCGTTCCTGGGCGGCGAGCCGCTTCATCGCGCGCGTCACCTCGGCGTCCTTCGCCTTCCACACGACGTCCCCGACCTTGACCAGGCGCAGGTCGAGGGTGCTCTGGTCCGGGCTGCCGAAGACCAGCTCGAGCACCCCCGGTCCCACTTCGTCGCAGGCGTGAAGTCCGCCACGGGGCTCGTCGTCCTCCGGCTTGCCTTGGTCGAAGAGGATCCGGTCTCCGGCCTTGAGCTGGGGAGCGCCGGGTTCGGCGCGCACCAGCACATGCCGGGAGCGGGCGTGCACTTCCTCGACCCGGCCCACCAGGACTCCCCGATGGCCGGGGTAGAGGCCATGGACGAGCTCCTGGTGGTCGGAGCCCTTCAAGAAGCCGTGGGAGAAGCCGCGCGAGAAGCTGTAGCGCAGCTCCTCCTCGTCGCGCGCGGTGAGCGGGAACAGCCGCCGCTCGATGGCCGCGTCGAGCGCGCGGCGGTATTTCTCCACCACGTTCGCGACGTACTCGGGCCCCTTCATCCGGCCCTCGATCTTGAAGCAGCAGACGCCCGCGGCGAGCAGCTCGGAGAGCAGGTCGTACGCCGCCAGGTCGCGCGGGGAGAGCAGGTACTTGAGCTGCTCATCGCCGCGCGCGGTCTCCACCCTGCCGTCGACGACCAGGTCGTATGGCATCCGGCAGCTCTGGGCGCACTGGCCGCGATTCGCGCTGCGCTGCTGCAGGGCCTCGCTCGTCAGGCATTGTCCGCTCCAGCTCACGCAGAGCGCCCCGTGCACGAAGCACTCCAGCTCCAGATCGGTGCGGGCCGCCATCGCGCGGATCTCGTCGATCGAGAGCTCGCGCGGCAGGACGATGCGGGTGATGCCCAGCGACTTCGCGATCTCCGCCGCCTCCGCCGACGAGATCGTCATCTGCGTCGAGGCGTGCAGCGGAAGGCCGGGGCAGATCTGGCGCGCCAGCCGGGCGATGCCGAGGTCCTGCACGAGGATGGCATCGGCACCCGCGCGCGCGATGTCCGCCAGCGCCTGCTCCGCGACCGGAAGCTCGCGGTCGAAGACCAGGGTGTTGAAGGTGACGAACCCCTGCACGCCTCTGGCATGCAGAAAGTCGAAGACACGGGGCAGATCCGCGGCGGCGAAGTTGTCGGCGCGGGCGCGCGCATTGAACCCTCCGCGCAGCCCGAAGTAGACGGCGTCCGCTCCCGCGGCGACCGCTGCCTTGAGACTATCCTCGTCCCCCGCGGGTGCGAGCAGCTCGGGTTTTGGAAGTGCTTTCACCATTTGATGGGCGCTGCAGTTTCTCATCGCGCGAGTGCCACGGAACCGCGGAAAGTTCAAGCCGCCAGGCGGGCTTGCGCAGCGTGGCTTGCCCATGGGCATGCTTCTTGCGAAACAGGAAGCAGAAGGAAACCGGCGATCTTCCCCTGCAATGGTTATGGTTTTTCGACATGGAGGCGCCAACCGGCGCGGGTGGAACATGGCGGACGTGGAAAACGAGAACGAAGAGAGCCTGACCTGTGGCGTCTGCCGCAAGGTGGGCCAGTTCACCGCGCCCGTCTCCGTGATCCTGGTGTTCGCGCCGGGCATGGCCAAGCCGTATCCGCTGATCCCCGCCGAGGACTACCGCGTCTGCAGCGCCTGCGACGCCATCTTCACGCTGGTGAACCGCGCCGTCGACGCGCACCCGACTACGCGCGCTGCCGGCCCTTGGAGCCGCGCGATCGTGGTGTTCAGCGACGGCCACGGCGTGGACGTGAAGGCGAAGCGGCAGGGGCAGCAGGTCGCGCTCGCATAGGTACAGCACGAAGCGGCTAGGGGACACGATAAGAACATCGTGTCCCCGGCACTTCTCACTGTTCTCTACCGGTGGTGGGGGTCGCAGCGCGTGGCAGCGGCGATGTCGGTCACCGGCACCCGCTCGTGGCTGCGGAACACGGCATAGTCCTCGTGGTTCTCGGTGACCACGTCGGTGACCACGTCGATGAACCGTTCGCCGTCCCGCAGCGCGACTGCCACGGGACGGTGCACGAGCACCGCTTCCTCGAGCACGTCGATGAAGCTGCACCTGCCGACGGAGTCCTGGCAGATGACCGGCACGTCCGGAAGATACCCGTTCACGCTCGTGGGCGCACGGACCGTGCCTGGCAGTCGGGACAGAGTCCCTCCGCCTGCACGCGAACGGCGCGGATGTCGAAGCCTTGGGCATCGCGCACCCGGAGCCGGTCCAGCTCGGCGTCGTGCAGGTCGCGCACTTTCTTGCACGAGACGCACACCAGGTGATGGTGGGGGCGACCCGCGCCGACGCCCGGAAGGGCGGCTTCGTATCGGCCCTGCTCGTGCAGCGGATTCACGTCGGCGACGGCGCCGATGGCCTTGAGCGCTTCCAGGTTCTTGTACACGGTGGCGAGCGAGAGGGCGGGGATGCGGCGCTGGACCGCCTTGTGCAATTGCTCGGCGCTCGGGTGCTCGCGCGAGGAGGCGAGCGCCTCGAAGATCGCCAGCCGCTGATGCGTCACGGAGAGCCCATGAGCGCGGCAGTACTGCGCGAACCGCTCGACATCGTCCTTCTGCTTCCTCACGAGAGGTCCTGGGAAAGTGAGCGGCGCACCGCCTCGGGCAGCGCGGTGCGATGAGTATAGGCGGGATGATCGATCACCGCAGCGGCGGGCCCGCGCAAGAGCGCCTGTGCATCGGGCACTTTGAAGCGGACGTACTGCACCGAAGAGACCCGGCCGGGTTCCTCCCGATTGGGCTCCAGCTCGCCCTTGAGGCGGGTGCCTGCCACCTCCAGCCAGACGTGGTCGCGAAGACCGAAGAGTTTCGCCAGCCGCGCCTTCACCTCCGGATCCGTTCCGGTCAGCTCGATCATGAGGGTGGCCGACAGCTCGCCCGGGCCAGGCAGCATGCTGTTGAATCCCTCGACCTCCTCGGCGATCTGGGCGGCGTCAGTCATGCGCTCGATGCGCACGATCTCCTGCACCTGGAACTTCACGGTGATCCGGTTCTCGAATACCAGCGTCATGTCCGGCCCCACCTGGACACGGCGGTCCTTCTTCGCCGCGATCACTTCCTTGCGGAACTGCTCGCGCACGCCTTCGTAGACGGAAAGCGGCCAGAGATCTTTCGGTGTCAAGGGTTGCATCACGTTCCTTTACGAGGCGAGCGCAGCGGTTCGCCGCCATATGCGGCGCTGAGAATCCGCACCGGGTGGTAGGAAGTCCGCCCCGTCTTTTGCTTGAGCTGCAGTCCCGCCAGGGGGCAGTCGCTGGAGACGACCTCCGGCTCCGCGCTCTCCACGCGGCGCGCGGCGCCCTCGGCGACTTTCAGGCTGTCGGCGAAGAACTCGCTCTTCATCCCCCAGGTCCCGTCCATGCCGCAGCAGCGGTCGACGAGGGTCACGTCGCCGCCGGCCCACTTCAACAGATCCCTGCCGCGATATCCGAAGTTCTGCACGCGGTTGTGGCAGGCGACGTGATAGGCCACCTTGCCTACCGCGCCGGCCGGCGGCTTGGGCAGCTTCTTCGCGCGCGCCTGCTGCAGCACGAAATCGCTCAGGTCCATCACCGCGTCCGCGACCTCGCGCCCCTCGGGCCCCGGCACCAGCTCCGGATACTCGGTGCGCAGCATCAGGGTGCAGGAAGGGCCGGGCGTGACGATCTTGCCCCCGGCGCGGACCGCCGGAAGCAGCGTCTCCACGTTCCTGCGGGCAAGCTTGCGCGCTCCTTCCAGATCGCCGCCGTCCATCTTCGGCATCCCGCAGCAGACCTGCTCGGGGTACTCGACCTCGCAGCCGGCTTTCTCCAGGACGTCGACGGCGGCCTTGCCGATCGCCGGATCGTTGTAGTTCACGTAGCAGGTGGCGAAGAGCGCGACCGGTGTCTCGCCCCCCGCGACCGGCGCCCGCCGCGACCACCACGTCGCGAAGGTTTCCTCGGCATACGCGGGCAGCTGCCGGTCCTTGGCGATGCCGATGGTCCTGTCCATCAGCATCCGGTTGAACGCGTTGTGAGCGGCGGCGTTGGCGAGCGGCGCGACCCTCGTCATCACGCTGCCGACCAGATCGGTCGCTCCGAGGAAGCGTTCGCGCGGCGCGATCCCCTCTTCCTTCGCCCCGATCAACTTCGCCCGCAGCATCAGCTTGGGGAAGTCGACCGCGAATTCGTGGGGCGGCACGTACGGACACTTCGGGAAGCAGAGCTTGCACTCGTAGCAGAGCTCGACCACCCGGTGCTTGTCCTCGTCGTGCAGGAGGTTGACGGGGTTCTCGGTCGAGACCGTCACGTGCTTGAGCAGCTCGGCCGCCTCGTGCTCCTCGATGATCTTCCCGCCCTCGATGTGCTTGCCCTCCGCCTCCTCCCGGTGCGGGTCGAGCTCGTCGATGCGGCGGAAGAGCACGTCGAAAGAGGGGCAGAGATTGAAGCAGAGCCGGCAGCCGTTGCAGATCTCGAACACGCGGTGCAGCTCCGACTCGAGGTGCGCGCCGTCCCAGAACTGCGGGTTGTCGTACGCCATCCCGTGCGGGTCGGCGGACCAGTCCTGCTGGCCGGCGATGGGTAGCCTCATGTGCGCGTCTCGCGTTGCCGCGGCCGCGGATCTCCCGCGTGCTGCGGCCGAGCTGCCTTTTGACTCGGGCCTAGCCCTCCGCCTTCACCTGCTGCAAGCCCTTCGCAAACCGGCCGGCGTGCGCCTTCTCCGCCTTTGCCAGCGTCTCGAACCACTCCGCGATCTCCGCGAAGCCCTCGTCGCGCGCCTGCTTGGCGAAGCCCGGATACATCTGCGTATACTCGTACGTCTCACCCGCGACGGCGGCCTTCAGGTTCTTCTCGGTATCGCCGATCGGTTCGCCGGTAGCCGGATCGCCCACCTCCTGGAGGTACTCGAGATGCCCGTGGGCATGGCCGGTCTCGCCTTCCGCCGTGTCGCGGAAGAGGCCGGCGAGGTCCGGACGGCCCCCACGTCCGCCTGCTTGGCGAAGTACAGGTAGCGACGGTTCGCCTGGCTCTCGCCGGCGAATGCGGCCTTCAGGTTCTCGTGCGTCTTCGTATTCCTCAGATTCGGCATTCGTTCCTTCCTCCTCGGTCGTAGGAAATCCGGTACGTTTGGAGAATGATTCTCCAAAAAGGATTCGCCCCGTCAAGGCGAATTGCCCTCGCGGGGGCCATCCGTCAAGCACCCAGATCGCGACAATGCATGGTGGTGTCCCGCAGACGTTCCGGCGAGGCCCCCCCTTCTCGAATGCGGCGGCAGTGACCATTTCCGGCATGAGCACCTGCTTGCCTGCAGGACGACAAACGGAGCCCGATGCCGGACGACAGCGCCAATCGCCGCCTGAAGATCGAAGCCCACGACGCGAGCCGGGTCGAGTGGTCGATCTACATCCCGCTTCCCCGCGGTCCTTCCGTGAGCGAGGCGGAGGTGTCGCTGCGCCTCGAGTTTCCCGAGAACGTCTACGTTCCCCACGACGGCTGGGAGCAGCTCCAGATCCTGGCCCGCCTGTCCAGCCCGGACGAGGAGTCGCCGGCTCCCGAGCCGCTCACCATCGACGGGCTGCGGCGGTCGGCGCTGGGCGTGGCTCGCCGGCTGAAATTGCTCCGCGAGAGCATTCCCCGCGCCGTCCTCGCCCACTCGCTCAATCCCAGGCCGATCCCTTGCTCATTGGCGAAGGACCTGGCGCGGATCCTCGAGGAATCCGTCTCGGCGCTGGCGCAGGCGCGCGCCGCTCTCGTCGCTCCGCGCCCGGCCGATCCTCCCGAGGTGTCGCGCGAGCGGGCCCTGGTGGACGAGTTCCTCTCCGGGCAGCTCCTGGAGCTGCTCACCATCGCGGAGGAGACCTGCGGGCGGATGCTCGCCCTCGCAGAGGCGCCCGGTCACCGGGCGGTGGCAGAGCAGCTCCGGGAGGCGGTGGCAGACGCGTTCGCCGCCGAGCTGCGCGAGCGCGAACGCAAGGGAGAGATGCTCCCCGACGGTGACGATGTGGAGGCGCTCGCGCTCTTCCTCGATCGGGCCGCGCAGCTGAAGAAGCATTTCCAGGAGGTCCTCTTCCTCGAGCCGGAGACGAAGATGGTCGACGAGGCGCTGCGGAACTGGGTCGGCCTCTCCGGCGCCGCCACCGCCTTCATCGTCTATTTCGGCCTGCAGGCATTGCAGACAAGCGCCGCGGCAGGGCTCGGGCTCTGGACCTTGATGACGGTGGGAGCCGTCGCCTACGCCCTGAAGGATCGCGCCAAGGAGCTCACCCGGCAGTGGCTTGCGGGGAAGCTCTCCCATCTCTACGCCAACCGCGTGCTGGTGCTGCGGGAACCGGCGAAGTTCGAGCACAGCCGCAACGTCGTGCTCCGCGCACGCGAGTCGATGGCCCAGGCCCGCATCGCGTGTCCTGACCTGCTCAACCCGGGGAGCGGCGCCGTCCAGCGGCTGGTCACGCTGGAGTACAGGCAGCGCGCCCGCCTGACGGGACTGAAGGGATCGTCGGCCGACGCGTTCGAGAGGCTGAAGATCGTGTTCCGCTACGACCTGGCCCCGATCCTCACCCGCCTCGACGATTCGGCGAAGCGGGTTCCGGTGCCCGGCGCCGGCGGCGTGCGCTTCGCGGATGCCCCAAGGCTGTACCGCGTGCCGCTCACCCTCGTGGTGGAGACGCCTGCCGGAGCGGAAAGGCGCGAGGCCGTGATCGTCCTCAACCGCCGCGGCATCGCCCGCATCATTCCGGAGAGCGCGGCGCGCCCGGTCCCCATGGAACCGGATCTGGAGCTCGAGCGGGGCGGCCCCGGGCTGTTGCCGCAGGCTTGAGTCGCTGGGCGAAACGCAAAGGGCGCCGGCCCCCCTTGGACCCGCGCCCTTGCGTGAACGCCCTGTGAAAAGAGCTACGACAGGTTGTCGTTCACCAGCTTCGTCATTTCGAACATCGAGACGGTCCTCTTTCCCCCGAACACCTCGCGGAGCTGCTCGTCCGCATTGATGTTCCGCTTCTCCTTCTTGTCCTGCAGGTTGTTCCTCTTCACGTACTGCCAGAGTTTCTTCACCACTTCGGTGCGAGGCAGCGGCTTGTCTCCCACGATCTTCGCGAGCGCCGGGCTCGGCTGCATGGCCTTCATGAACGCGGCGTTCGGCTTGCGGGCGGTCTTCTTGGCGGACTTCTTCGAGGCGGCTTTCTTGGCGGGCATCCGGTTTTTCCTCCCATTGGGGGAGCTGTCTCCCCGCGAAAAACCAGCGCACTCTGACAGAACCGGATCGCCTCCGTCCAGCGATTTCTCCCTCTGGAAGCGACGAATCCTCCTCCGGGGGGGCCCCTTCCCCCGCTCAGGCGGCCCTCGGCCGCGAAATCCGCAGAACGGAGGCGCCCTGCCGGCGCAAGAGCAGCGTCAGCGCAGCCTTTTTCGGAGCCGCTCCAGGAAACCAGTCGCGCTCCTGTTTCTCCGTCGCGACGATCAGGGCCTCTCCGCCGGCTGCGAGCAGATCGGCGCTGTCCTGCAGCTCCCTCGCCGCCACGAGCGGCCCGGCCGGCGAGGAGAGCTCGCCGACGACCAGGGAGAAGCTGCCCGGCTCCAGGCCGTCTGCGGGAAACAGCGTCTCACGCACCTCTATCGGCAGCGCGAGGTTGCGTGCATTGCGGCGCACGAAGGCGGCGTCGAGCAGGTCGCGCTCCTGCGCGAGCACCCGTGACGCGGGGTAGCGAGACTTGAGGTGAAGTGGGAGCGCTCCATACCCCGCACGGAATGCGAGCGCGCGCGCGGGCGGCGTGCGCGGCAGCGATTCGGCCAGCGCCGACAAGAGAGCGGAGTGCTCCGGGTCCTCGGAAGCATCGTGCGGGCGGGAGAGTCGCAAGCCGGCGAACTTCGTCTCGTCGCGAACGTAGATCCCTTCGTCCCCGAGGTCGATCGCCGCCGGTCCCTTGGGCAAAGCGAAGACGTCGTGCCTCGCTCCCGGGGCTACGTGCCTGAGCCCCGGCAGATCGAGGTCGCGCACCACCCCCCGCAGGTCGCGGATCACGACCGCCCGCACCTCGGCTCCGAGCGCGCGGCCGCCCTCGAGCAGGTAGCGGATCGCGCGGGGTCCGATGCGGGCAGGAACGTTGCACACCACCCAATCGAAGCTCTCGCCGGCCATTTCACGATATCCGAGCCCGGGGCGCGCTTCGGCGTTGCGCAGCCGGAGCATCCTGGCATTGTGCGCAGCCGCAGCGACCGCCAGCAGATCGCGATCGATCAGCACGCAGCGCGAGGAGGGCCAGCGGGCGGCGATGGGCAGGCCGAGCGCGCCGTAGCCGCAGCCCAGATCGAGCACGGAGCGGGGCTCTTCGGCCGGAAGGTGCTGCAGCAAGAGCAGGGTGCCTTCGTCGATCCCCTGCGAGGCGAAGACGTCCCAAGGCACGTCGAGCGACAGGGTGGGAAAGCCCCGCGCTTTCTCCTCCAGCCTGCCTCGCGCGTACGGCCCGAGGGCGTTCCAGGCGGAAGGGCTCGGCGCCGGCAGCGATGCGGGCTCGCGCTCGCGCCGTTTCTTCTTCACGGGCGCCGGCGCCGCGCCGCCTCCGCCGCTCTCAGCAGCCCCTCCCGAAGGGAGGGATCGAGCTGCGCCGACCCGAGCACTCCCGACGGCTCCACCGCTGGGGGCGGCGGGAGCTCCGGAGAGAAGCCCGCGCGCCGCCGCGGCTCGTCGAGGGCGCCCTCATGCGCAAGCCCGAACTGCAGCGCGCGCACGGCGCCCTTGCCGAGCTTCCCGTTCAACCGCTCGAGGAGGATCGTGCGCGCGGCGTCGAGCTGGTCGCGCCAGCGGTGATCCTGCACGAGCAGATGGAGAGTGCCGCCGGAGAGCACGGTGGGCTGCGCGCGCGCCGCGATCTGCGCTCCGACGGCGCTCTCCCACACTTCCGGAGTCACGCGCCGCGGCAGGCGCCGCGCCATCCCGTTCTCCTGCAGCGCGCGTTGGAGGACGCCGCAGAGCTTCTCGGCGCGCCGGCGCAGGCCAAACCGCGTCACGCAAGTCTCCGCAGGAGCGCGAGCCGCATCGCCGAGACGATCTCCTCGATCCGGTAGGGCCGCTCGACCACTGGAACGGCCGTCAGCTCGCCCGCGTCGCCGCGGCGGCGCGAGAGGATTAAAGCGAGCCGGCCCGCCGCTGACAGCTGGCGCAGCTCCGAGAGCGCCTCCTCCTCCGCCGAAGGCCAGTTCCGGTCCTCGAGCAGCACCACGTCGGCGCGGCAAAGCGCGCGCATCGCCTGCGTGGGCGCGTGCGCGATCCCGACTTGCGCCGAGAGGAGCCGCCTCACCCGCTCAGCCTCGTGCAGGTCGCGTCCGACGAGCAAGACTCTCCGCGATGCAGCGTGCGTCATGCTGGTCCTTCCGCTGGTCAGGTCCATTGACATCGATGAGATCGCACAATTCGTGGAGCCTGCTGAAGATCCGTGGTCCCACGCGTTGCTCGAGGTTTTCGGCGCTCTGTCCGTCCGCCTTGAACTGCCAGTGGTCGGTGTCCGGGCGCGGATAGTTGGTCGCGAGCAGGGTGGGGCGGCCGGCGTTGTAGCGGACGCTGAGGATCTCGTCGAGGACGCCCTGCTCGAACTCGCGGTTCTTGCCCCCCTTGCCGATCTCGTCGATGGCGAGCACGTCCACCTCGCGCACCGCCTCGAGCCACTCACGCGAAGAGAGCCCTCGTGAGAAGCCATCGCGGATGTCCGAGAGGAGCAGGAAGAATTCCTCGTAGCGGCCACGTACTGCCTTTTTCGTCGCCAGGTCCCGCAGGATCGCCGCGAGCAGGTGCGTCTTTCCACTTCCTGGGGGACCGCAGAAGAGGAGCGCGCGCTGCCCTGACGCGCCCGGCACGAATTCATCCACGAAGCGATGCGCACGGGCGAGCGCGATCTTCTGATCGGGGCTGATACCGGCATAACCAGCCAACGTTCGATTGAGGAACTTGGTCGGAAGCCGCAGGCCCGTGAGCAAGGAAAGCCGGCGAGGATCGGCGCCGCAGCCGCAACCGCGCAGTACTTCGTACCCGCGCTCGTCGCGCGCGTAGAGCCGCCCTTGCCCGTGGCAGGAAGGGCAATTGCGCGTGCACGAGCACGCCACCGCGACGCCCCTGTCCTCGAGCTGCTGGAAGGTGAATCCTTCGCCGCCGCACAGGGTGCAGACAGGCTGGGCGGCCGGGACCGGTTCGACCATCGATCCTGCTCCTAGAGGAGGAACGCGCGGGGCGGAAGGCCGAGGCGCTCGCTGGTTGCCGACAAGAGCATGAGCTGCAGGCTGCGCTGGTAGCGGCGCCGCGTCATCCCCGGCGGACGCGGAGCGATGCGCGAGCGCAGCGCGAAGCCGGCCTCGAGGGCGGCCGAGCGGGGAAGCTCGCGGAGCGCCGCTTTGAGCGCGCGCACCGCCGCCGTCCAGTATCCATCGCCTCCGTCCTCCGCGAGCAGCTGCTCGGCGCGGTCGGCGAGCGATTCCCACGCCGCTCGCGCCGCCAGGCCCGGGCAGCGCGTGGCGGCGCGGAGCTGCCCGCACAGTCCCTTCGGCTCGGCGGGCATCGGCGTGCGGCGCGCGCAGAGTCGATTGAGCGCCGGCGCGAGGGCCTGCAGCGACAGCATCATCTCCGCCGCGCCGCGCGCGCTGCTGCGGGTACGCAGGCGCGCGGCTTTTCGCACCTCCCCGATCACCGCAGCCAGCGGCACCTCCCCGGCGTGCCAGTAGAGCGCGAGCTGCGCGTCGGCGGGCGAAAGCAGGAGTCCCCGGCCACGGACGCTCGAAAGCTCCTGCGCGATGGCCTCGATGTACTCTCTTGCCCTCAAGAAGTGATCGCCTCTCGCCGCTGCCAAGAAGCACGTTGCCGGGGGGGTCCGACAATGCCCTGCGAGAGCCGTCGATCCCTCGGTGCGCAGGCGTGCTAGCACTGCTGCTAACATCGCGTCAAGACAGGGAAAATATGCCGGGACGGACACAGGTTTCCCACAGCCGCACCCGCCGGTTTCCGCCCGGAACGCAAAGCGGTTTCCCCGCTGTCCACAAGCCGTGGCAAAGTCAGCGGGCCCGGCTGTGGAGGAGGTTCATCCGGCACGTGGATCGCAACGATCGGTCGGCGGCAAGTTTGGCCAAAAGCCGCGCTTCGCCGAGAATCATGTTGCCGCATGCTCACCGACGACGCTAGCCGCGGCCGGCTCCTCACCGAGTCGAGCACGCGCGCGTTTTCGACGCTGCGCGCCCGAGCGATGGAGTCGCTGGCGAAGATCCGCGCCATCGCGCTAGGGGCGTTCTGCCTGGTGGCGGTTGCCTTCACCGCCGCGGGAGACGTCGAGTCGCGGGCGGAGTTGGGGCCTCTTCTCGCCTACGCGCTGAGCGGGTATCTGCTCTTGCGCTGGCGGCGCGGCGGCGGCTGGCGCGAGCAGCTGACGATGGCGTCGCCCATGTTCGACGTCGCCTTCATGTTCCTGCTGCTCTGGAGCCTCGGCCCGCGGGCCGACAGCCAGATCTTCAATGCCGGATGGACGCTCGGGGCGTTTGCGCTGCTCGTCGCGCTCTCGGCGCTCTCGCTGCGGCCGCCGCTGATCTGTGCCACGGCGGCCTTGGCCTTCGCGCTGCTCGCGGCGCTGCAGATGCGCGCCGGCGTCGCCTGGGCGAGCGTCGCCATGAGCGGCGTGGTCCTCGCGCTGGTGGCGATGGTCTCCGCCGCCGTGGTGCGCGAGCTCGATCGGCTGGTCGTGCGGCTGGTGGTGAACGAGGTCAGCCACGAAGAGCTGCGCCGCGCCCAGGGCGAGGCGGAGACGCTGACGCACCTGTTGGTGCACGACATGAAGGGTCCGCTCACCGGGTTGATCGGGCTTGCGGAAGTGGTGGCGAGCGAGCTCAAGGGATCGCTGCAGAACGACGTGAAGATGATCGAGCAGCAGGGCCGCAGGCTGCAGGCGATGGTGGGCGATCTGCTCGCGATCGCGCGGCTGGAGCGGGGCGTGCTCAACTCGGCGCCGGAGACGGTCGATCTCTCCGCCCTGCTGGTCTCGCTGGCGAACGCCTACGCCGCCACCGCGCGCCAGGCCGGCGCGCAGATCAGCACGAATGTCGAACCGGGGCTGTGCGCGGTGCTCCACCGGGAGATGATCCACCGCTTCTTCGACAACCTGGTGCTCAACGCGCTCGATTTCGTGCGTCCTGGAGGCCGGATCGAGGTGGCCGCTGCACACGAGGGAGCGGAGCTCTTGCTTGCGGTCCGCAACACGGGCGAGCCGGTGCCGGCCGAAGCGCGCGCCCGGCTGTTCCAGAAGGGGGTCGTCCGGCGCGGCTCCCGCCAGAGGCACAATCTCGGCCTCGGTCTCTATCTGTGCCGGCTGGTCGCCGTCGCGCACGACGGATCCGTCGCGCTGCGCGAGGAGACCGGATGGGCCACTTCGTTCGTCGCCCGGCTGCCGGTGGAAGCACGCAGCGTGGCGTTCGATCTCGCGCCGGCGATCAGCCGCGCTGGGACCGCCTGAACAGCGGGATCACCTTCGCGAGCTCCCCATCCGCCGCCTGCTGGGAGCGGCCGAGGCACTCGCGTACGTCGTCGTGCAGCGACAGGTAGCCTTCGCGGCGGCAGAGCGTAGCGATGGCCCGCGCCAGCTCCCTGCGGACGTCGCGCGGCAGCGCCTCGACGTAGCCGAGGATGTCGATCCCTTCCGCGGAGATGCCGTACTCCGGTTTCCAGCCTCGTCCGTCCATCGCCTCTGGTTAACCTCCGCATGAAGCGGAGCGGACGCATCCCTGCCGTGCTGCCGCCGAGGAAGCAGGCGGCTGCCCCCGCCGGAAGGCGCAGAAAAGAGCGGCGGACCCGCGAGGGCCCGCCGCCCGGCGCTCGCGGCCGTGGGGGGTACGGCGCTACGAGCAGCCCATCGAGTTCCCGCAGTTGAGGCATTTGTAACAGGTGCCGTTGCGGACGGTGATGTGTCCGCAGGTATCGCAGAACGGCGCATCCCCGGAGAGCTTGCCGAACAGCTCGTCCTGCGCACGCGCTGCCGCACGCGCGGGATCCAGCGGGTCGGACTTTTGCGCTGCCTTCGCCGCTGCCGCCGGGCTCGCCGCAGGCGTCATGACCGGATCGGCGGTCTGTGCGCTCTTCGGAGTCTCGGCCGCCTCCTCCGGCGTCACGTGCGCCAGATCGTCGCGCCTGAGGTACTCGACGCCGAGGGCGCGGAACACGTAGTCGATCACCGAGGTGGCAAACTTCACGCGGCCGTGCCCCTGCACCGGCCCCTGCGGCTCGAATCGGGTGAACACGAACTGTTCCACCAGCACCTCGAGCGGGACCCCGTATTGCAGCGCGATGGACACGAGCATCGCGAAGCAGTTCATCACGCTGCGGAGCGCCGCGCCCTCCTTGTGCATGTCGATGAAGATCTCGCCGAGCGTTCCGTCGCCGTATTCACCAGTCCGCAGGAAGACCTTGTTGCCGCCCACCTTCGCTTCCTGGGTGATGCCATAGCGCTTCGCGGGAAGCTTGCGCCGCGTCATCGCCGGCAGCTGCTCCGGGGCAGCCGTCGCGGCCGCCTTCGCATGGAATGCCGCCTCGGCCATCCGCTGCGCCTGCTCCGCCGTCAGATCGGGGATGAAGCTCCGCAGCGCCTCCGCCATCTCCTTGGCATCCTTCGGCAGCGCAATCTTCTGCGCTTGATCGCCGGCGCTGAGCGGTTGGGACAGCTTCGACCCGTCGCGGTAGAGCGCGATGGCCTTGAGACCGAGCCGCCATGACTGGGAGTGGATCCGCTCGACGTCCTCCACCGTCGCGTCGTGCGGCAAGTTGATCGTCTTGCTGATCGCGCCGGAAAGGAAAGGCTGGACTGCCGCCATCATCCTGACGTGGCCCATCGGCTCGATGAAGCGCGTGCCCAGCGGCCCGCATCGGTTTGCGCAATCGAAGACCGGATGGTCCTCGGACCTCAGGAACGGCGCACCCTCGACCGTCTGCCGGCCGCAGACGACGAGCGTCGCGGCGTCGATCTGCTCGTCCGTGTAGCCGAGCTTCGCAAGCACGTGCTTGCCCTTGGCGCCGGCATCGAGCCCGAGCCGCTGCAGGGCGGCCGCGCCGATCACATGGCCTGCGAACGCCGCGCGCAGATCGAACACCGATTCCAGGGATTTCTCCACCTTGGCGATCTCGTTCTGCTGCAGGCCGCGCGCCTCCAGCTCCTTCGGCGAGAAGTCGGGCACGCTCTTCAGCGTCGCCGTGCCGCGGACGTAATCGACGATCGCCTGGACCTGCGCCGCAGTGTAACCGAGCTTCTTCAGCGCCCGGGGCACCGACTGGTTCACGATCTTGAAGCTGCCGCCGCCGGCGAGCTTCTTGAACTTGA
>Ga0209056_10004687_pt1 | contig 14385 bp, 15 predicted proteins | sample GraSoiAngelo_114_FD_185876 | JGI IMG/M metagenome (GOLD analysis project Ga0209056, IMG submission 185876) | Grasslands soil microbial communities from the Angelo Coastal Reserve, California, USA - 14_0903_13_40cm (SPAdes) (version 2) | ecosystem: Environmental > Terrestrial > Soil > Grasslands... | reverse complement strand
CGCCTGTGCTCACGCTCTATCATCTCTTTCGCGATGGTGATGTGCAGAGCGATGCTCTCAGCCGTCAGAGGTTTTAAAAGCAGGAAATTGGCGCCGGCGCTCAGCGTGACCGTGGATTCTTTCGAGTTCTGGACGCAGGCGAAAATGACCGACTTCGAATTGGACGTTCCTTTGCGGATGTCCGTGATCAGTTCCAGCGCCCCCGGAGCCTCCATGTCCACGAAGACGCCGTCCAATTTGCGCCGCCTCAGGCTATCGCGCGCGGATTCGGCGCCGGGCGATAAACTCGATTTGGCTCCGTATTTCCTTACCCCGCCGGAAATGGCGGTCACAGCCGCGTAGTCGCTGGACACCAGAGCGAACTCGAGCGGCAAGAGAGGGGTCATGGCGTTCGAAATACCCACTGCTATCTAAGAGTCTTCTCGATGGGCTTACAACTTCCGACAATAAGGCGGGGACCTCTCAACTGTCGAGGCTTTTCGTCCCGCCTGCCCCCAATCGAACACTCCCAGGCCCTCTTCGGTCCGTTACCAATCGATGGATCGTGACCCAGAGGAGCTCAACATCGATGATCTGGCTCCCGGATTATGTAGTTCGGAATAAAAAATGCCACAAGACATCCACGGCGGCGTGGACCAGCGCCGAAGCGAAGATCGAGCCCGTCTTGCGCCACGTCCATCCGTAGAAAAAGCCCGCGATGGAAGCGAGCAACACGTAGCGCCAGTTGGGAAAGCCCATGTTGGTGATGTGGGAGAAACCAAAAAGAAGGGAAGCGGTCCACCAGCCCGCGAGTTCGCTTTTGGAAGCACGAGCCAGCATGTTTTGGAGCAAGCCGCGAAAAAGAAATTCTTCCGGCCAGGCGGTAAAAAAGAGAATGCCGAGCGAGAGCAACGGCAGCGATTTCCACTCGCTGAAGCGCGGGGCAAATTCGATGAAGTGGATGGCTTGGCCCAGAGGAATGGCGATGCAGCCGAAGACGATGAAGCTGGCGAGCACGAAAAAGCTCCAGTGGCGGCCCCAGCCGATGGAATAACCGATGCCGTTGAGGCGACGCAGGAGAACGAACGAGGCCAGCGCGACGTTCACGCAGAGCAGCACCGTGAAAACGTACGCAAGGCGCCCACCGGGATAGGGCCACAACCAGTGCGACGGCGAGAATTTCACGGCCACCCAAATTCCCGCTATGGTTACGAAGTCTTGCCAGCAGCCGGGTGGTTGCCGTGCTGCCGAAGCTGCGAGCGCAAGAGGGATGAAAACAAGACCGACGATCGCGGCGGCACGCGTGAATGCGAAAGTATTTGTTCCCAGGGCGTAAATCAGGTAGACAAGGAACACCGCGACGCCAAGCAAAAAGCCGCTGCCGGCGCCGAAGCGTGCGGCAAGGCTTTCCGGTACGCCGCGCGCGGCAAAAAGAAGCATCACCAGAAAGAAAATCGCGAAGGCCGTCAGCGTAGCCGCAAAGCCGCGGCCGCCATAACCGAGCCACGCGGCATAAAGCGCTCCCGTAAGCGTGAGCGCGGCCCACAGGCCGAGCATGGGAAGCGGGCCGACTTGGCGAGTGGCGGACAAACGAGGATTGTAACGCAGAGCGATGGCAGACCAAATCCAACGGGCACCTCAACGCCTCGCTTACATCGACTGGATGCGAGGCCTGGCGTGCGTGCTGATGTTCCAGACGCATTGCTATGATTCCTGGCTGAGTCCGGAAGCGCGAAATTCCGCTTTGATGGGCTGGTCGCGGCTTGGCGGGACGCTGCCGGCGCCGCTCTTCATTTTTCTCGCGGGGATTTCCGTTGCGCTGGTGACGGAGAAAATGCGCGAAAAGGGAATCGATCGCGGCGCAATCGCGAAGCAGACGATATTGCGCGGCGCGGAAGTGTATGGACTGGGATTGCTTTTTCGTGTGCAGGAGTATGCACTCGGGTATCCGTGGTCGCCCGCGACGGACTTGCTGCGCGTGGACGTGCTGAACATTCTTGGCCTTTCCATGATGCTCTTGGGTGGGCTTTGCTGGCTCACCGGGAAAGGCGACATCACCGCCGCGAGGATTCGAACGCTCATCGCGGGCTTAGTTGCCGCCACGGTCGTCGCGATGGCCACGCCCCCGCTCTGGACCACGCATCGCCCGAGATTCCTGCCGTGGCCGCTGGAGTCCTACATCAACGGCGTGCATATTTTCAAGGAACCGCAGCCGTGGCTTTTTCCGCTGTTTCCCTGGACGGCGTTCGCTTTCGCGGGACTCGCGGTCGGTTTTTTTGTCTTCTCCGAATTTGCGCGGCGCAGAGAGGGATTGGCATTTGCAGCGCTGGGTGGCACTGGAATCATCGCCATGCTTCTTTCCATGGCATTCGATTCGTCGCGCATCCGGCTCTACGCCGTCTACGACTATTGGCACAGCGGCCCGAATTTCTTCTTGATGCGCTGCGGCATCCTGCTCGTGATTTTATTTTTCGTTTACGCGTGGTGCCGCTGGGGTTTTGGGCAGAAGGGATTCAGCCCGCTCATCCAGCTGGGGAAGACTTCGCTGCTGGTCTACTGGGTGCACATCGAATTTGTTTACGGAAGATTTTCCATCCTGCCCAAAGGCCAGTGCAGTCAACTGAAAGCCACTGGCGGGCTGATCGTGATTTTTCTGGCGATGCTTGCGCTGTCTTTGTTGCGGACGTCCTGGAAGAAACGGGCGGTCAGTGTTTCGCGGTAGGACTTTGCGGCAGTTGCTGCGACAGCGGAATCTTGATGATCACTTCGCCGGGTTTGGCAAGGCCCAGCTCGTCACGGGCGATTTTTTCGATCTTGTGCGGGTCGGTCTTCAGTTCCCGCACTTCCTGCTCAAGCTGTAAATTCTCTTTGTTCAATTGATCCAGACCGGCTTCGACTTTATGGATTTCGTTTTGCGTGCGGCGCATGGCCAGGTAGCCGTGGGTGCCGAAAACGTCGTGCACCACAAGCACCAGCACGAGCAATCCGAGCAAGACGGGCCCGTAGTGCTTCAAAAGCGACTCGAATTTTTCCCTGGCGTCCATTTCGTTCAGCTTTGCAGAACCCACTTGGTGGCCTCGCGTGTCAGCTTCGCGGAAGCTTCCGCGCTCTCTGCTTCCACGTAGAGGCGAAGCAAGGGTTCGGTCCCGGACAAACGCAACAGCATCCAGGAACCGTCATCAAACACAAATTTTGCTCCATCCGTGCGGTCGATGGATACGACTTTTCGCCCCACGAGTGTCGAAGCGTCCACCGCCACCTTCTTCACCGCATTTGCCTTTTGTTCGTCGGAGAGGTGCAAGTTTTCGCGCACGGGCCAAAATTCACGGCCCAGTTTCTTGAACATCGCGCGAACCTGTTCGCCGATGGAGGCGCCGCGCGCGGCAAGCATTTCCGCGACGAGGAGGCAGGCGAGGATGCCGTCTTTCTCCGGAATGTGGCCGCGAATGGTGAGCCCCGCACTTTCCTCACCGCCCAGCGCGATCTTGTCCTCACGAATCAACTGCCCGATGTATTTGAATCCTACCGGCGTTTGGTGGACGGTCTGCCCGTGGGATTTCGCCGCCGCATCCATCATCTGGGTGGTGGCTACGCTGCGCGCCGCCGGCATGTTCCATTTGCGGGTCTCGACCAGATAATCGTAGACAAGCGCGAGAATGAGATTAGGCTGAATCCACGTGCCGTCGCCGTCCACGATGCCGAAGCGATCCGCGTCGCCATCCGTTGCCAGGCCCGCCGTGGCTTTCGAGTCGACTACTGCTTTGCGCAGCGGCGCGAGATTTTCTTCGGAAACGTCGGGACCGGTTCCATCGAAAAGGCAATCGCGGTCGGTGCGCATGGCTTGCGCCGCCACTCCGTGGTCGGCCAGCGTGCGGTCCAGATAGCCTGCGCCGCAGCCGTGCAGCGCGTCCACGACAAACTTGGATTTTCCCTTGCGCAGCGTATCAAAGTGGACGAGCTCCTCGAGGCGCTTCAGATAATTTTCGCGCAGGTTGACCTTTTCCGTGGACGAATCCTTCTCGTGCGATTTCACGGCCGGCGATATCGGAAACGGGCCGTCTTTCTCAATTATTTTCGCCACCCGTGCTTCAATATCCTTGGTGACTTCCGGAAGGGCCGGGCCCGCGTCCGCCGAAGAAAACTTCAGCCCGTGATACTGCGCCGGATTGTGGCTTGCCGTGAAGTTGACCGCGCCGTCGAGCTTGCGGCGCATGATTTCGAACGCGACGGCCGGCGTGGGCGTGAAGGTCTCGCAAAGCAGCGTTCGAATGCCTTGGTGCTGGAGGATGTCCACGGCGAGTTGCGAAAATTCTTCGGAGAAAAAGCGTGTATCGTAGCCAACCAGAATCGTAGGCTGTTTGGCTTTTGTTTTCACGTGCTGCGCGATGGCCGTCACTGCCAGCCGCACGTTGGCGAAGGTAAACTCGTCGGCGATCACGCCGCGCCAGCCCGAGGTGCCAAACTTGATCGGTGAGGTCGTCATGGAGCGGTATTCTATTCTCACTTTGCCCAGGACAAAAGCAGTTCGCGCGGCTTGATCTCGGCCGGGGAGGGAAGCGATGAAAGCGGGGGGACGGAGTCTCGTCGTGCTGGTGACGTGCGGGACGTTGAGCGAAAGCAGAAAGATCGCACGCCGCGTGGTTCAAAAAAAGCTGGCTGCGTGTGTCAACGTCCTGCTGAGTCCGATGAACTCGTTCTACACATGGAAGGGGAAACTGGAAGTGGCGCGCGAATACCTGCTGGTGATGAAGACCACGAGGAACCGTCTCGCTGAATTGGAAAAAGAAGTGAAACGTCTCCACAGTTACGAAGCGCCGGAGTTCATCGCCCTTTTGGTCGCGGCAGGGTCAAAGGACTATCTGGCGTGGCTGGAGAGCTCGGTGCGCTGAAATCCGGAACGCATGGCTCGCGCAGGAATGTCACACATACAATAGCGCCTGGTCGAGGTCCGCGATGATGTCTTCGACGTCCTCGATGCCCACGGAGAGGCGCACGAGTCCTTCGGTGATTCCCACGCGGTCCTGCGTTTCCTTGGGCATGGACGCGTGGGTCATCATGGCGGGAAGGGAAATCAAAGTTTCGACGCCGCCAAGGCTTTCCGCGAGCGCGCAAAGTTTAACGTGATTGAGGAAACGACGCGCGGCGTCGAGCGAGCCAAGATCGAAGGCCAGCATTCCCCCGGGACCCTTCTGCTGGCGGCGCGCGATGTCGTGCTGCGGATGTGAGGGCAGACCGGGGTAATAAACCTTGCGCACCTTGGGATGCGCATCCAGATGACGGGCAACGGTGATGCCGTTGGCGTTATGCTGCAGCATGCGAACCGCAAGCGTCTTTATACCGCGAGAGATGAGAAAGCAATCCATCGGCGCAAGGCCCGTGCCCGCGGAACGTTGGATGAAATAAATCTTCTCCGCATCTTCCGGACGCGTCAAAACCACGGCACCACCCGTGGAATCGCTATGGCCGTTGAGATACTTGGTCATGGAATGGACGACGATGTGAGCGCCCAGTTCGACGGGCCGCTGCAGATAGGGGCTGAGAAACGTGTTGTCCACAACCAGCGTCGTGTTGCGTTCGCTCGCGAGCTTGGCCATCGTGGAGATATCCGTGACGCGGAGCGTGGGGTTCGTCGGCGTCTCAACGTAAAGCATTTTGGTGTTCGGACGGAGCGCCATGCGAACGGCGTCTGGTGTCGAGGTGTCCACGAAACTGAATTCCAGGCCGAAGTGTACGAGCAGTTGCGTGGAAAGACGGAACACGCCGCCATAGACGGCCTCGGAAAGAACCACGTGGTCGCCGGGGCGGAGCAGCCGGAAGACGGCGTCAATCCCGGCCATGCCGGACGAGAAAACGTAGGCGCCGTGGCCACCCTCGAGCTTGGCTACGGTACGCTCGAGCGCTTTGCGATTGGGATGATTCGTCCGCGCATAGTCGTACCCTTTGTTCTTGCCGAGCTCTTCGTTGACGTAGGTGGAGGTCTGATAGATCGGCGCAACAATGGCGCCGGTCGCCGGATCCGGTTCCTGCCCGACATGAATGGCGTTGGTGGCAAAACCCATCTTGATCTCCTTGCTATGCCTCGCGTGACTCTGAATTAGCCGGTGCCCATTTCACGGCAGGTACCTACCGGGAGAGGCCTGTTGACTCTTCCCAGGTCCATGAATCTTTGTCACAGGGGGTGCTGTGCGCCGGCTAGGACCGAATCTCGGGCTTGAGGACAATTATTTCTAAAGCTAGTTGAGGTCCGATTCATCGTTCCTGCGTCCCGGCCTTGTCTTCCGAGCAGTTTCTTGAGAACTTACATGAGCCATTTCGTTGAGTCAATTAGCCAGCATGAAAAGTTTCCAGGGTTCCCAGGCCGCGGAGCAGCGTATCGAACCGAATTGGCATCGAATCAAGCAGGTTCTGGACTTGACCCCGCCCCATTCTTGCGGAGAGGATAGTGTTCACCGTTCCATGAGAGCCTGGAAGAATTTCACTCGTTGTCTGTGTCTTGGCGCTGCGCTCCTGGCCGCGCAAGGCCTCGTCGCCCAGGATCCGCCGCCACCGGCCCCCAATGAAAAAGTTCCACGTGTCAAGACGGACGTGCTGAGCCGCATCACCATTGAAGTGAGTGGCGGTGAAAAAGACACGCCGGTTGAAAATGCCAGCGTCTATGTGAAATACGTCGAGGAACGGAAGCTGTTGAAAGACAAGAAATTGGAATTGAATGTAAAGACCAATCGTGACGGTATTGCGCACGTGCCCAACGCGCCGCTGGGCCGCGTGCTGATTCAAGTGATCGCGGAGGGATGGAAGACTTACGGCCGATGGTACGACATCACCGATACAAAGCAAGTGTTTAAGATTCGGCTCCAGCGACCGCCGAAGTGGTACTAAACAAAGCAGTAGCGTGGAAAAGTGGAAGAGCTCGAGCGTCGAAGAAAGAATTTCCGCTGCGGCCGTCGAACGCGATGAACTCCCTGTACTGTTTTGATTCAAATTGACAGCTCTTTTGCCTTGCATTCGTTCGCGAATCTTTTTCCCAACTTGAGATGCAGACTTAGTTGCACCGATATTGTGCAAAGAGTGCAAGAACGTTGAAGAGCGAGAAGTTAGCCGTGCCCGGACGCGGGTTTTCCACACACTTATCAACAGTTGTGTTGAAAACTTCACTGTAGCGAAATATCTTTTTCGCAATACGGCACTCGCCTTGCTGTGCGGCCGCTTTGACCGGTACGAAATGCGGATGATACAGTACAAACTTGGTTGAGCCTGATGACTGAAACCTACGAAGGCCCATTTTCCCTCCTGCAAATGTTGTGGGGAAGCATTTACGCGCGGCCGCTCCGAAGTTTCTTGAGCGTGATCGCCATCGCCATTCAAGTCATTCTCGTTCTGATGATTGTCGGCATGACCTCGGGGATCATCTCCGAGTGGGGCAAACGCGTCGAAGGTGTTGGCGCGGACATCCTGGTGCAGCCGCCGAACTCTTCGATTTTTTTCGCGTTCTCCAGTGCCGTCATGCAGGAATCGCTCGGCGAACGGCTCGCCGCGTTGAGCGGAGTCGATGAGGTCGCTCCGACGGTGATCCTGACGGAACCAAAGAACTTAGTGATGGTCTATGGCATCGACTACAAGCGATTCAATGCTCTGAGCAAGGGATTCCTCTTTCGCGACGGCCGGCCCTTTGAAGGGCCCGACGAAGTGATCGCCGACGACATCATCGCGCAGACGCGTCACCTGAAAGTCGGCAGCCAGATCACCTTGTTGAATCATACGTTTACAGTCAGCGGGATCGTCGCCCACGGGAAGGGCGCCCGCTATTTCATTCCCATCCGCACGGCCCAGGAAATCGCCGGGGCGGAGAAGCGCGTCTCCATGTTTTATGTGCGAAGCAAGGGAGATACCGAAGCCACGCGCGGTCAGATTCTCAAACTGATGCCTCAAAACAAGATCCTTTCCCTGTCCGAGTACGTCTCGCTGATGACTTCCTCGAACTTGCCGCAGCTTCGTCCGTTCACGCGCACCATGGTCTCACTCGGAATCGTCGTGAGCTTCCTCGTGGTTTTGCTGAATATGCATACCATGGTCATGGAGCGCACACGGGAAATCGGCATATTGAAGGCGCTGGGATTCTCTCGTTTCGACGTCGTGCGAATGCTCCTCGGTGAGACCCTCATTCTCACTTTACTCGGAACCGGACTGGGAATCGCACTCACTTTTCTGGCGCAGGCGATTCTGAAAGAGATAAATCCAGGGCTAACAATACTGATTTCAGCGGGCTGGATTTTCTCTTCCGTTGTTCTGGCACTCTTCGGCGCCGCGATCGGGGCAGTCTACCCGGCACTACGAGCCGCGAGTTACGATCCCGTAGTAGCCCTCGCCTACGAGTAATCGGAGCGAGATTCAATTTCCGTTACCCTGGTTCTTCTCCAGAGCGCTTTTTGTGGTCAAATGGGAAGGGAAGCACCTGTAGAGGCACCATGCCCTTTCCCGGCGACAAGCATTTCCACGCGCGAATCCTCGAACGCCGCGATCTCTCCCCGGACTTGTGGCTTCTGCGCCTGGACCCGGGAGCTCCTTTCAAATTCCTCGCCGGCCAATACGCCACGCTGGGAGTCGAACAAAACGGAAAACGGACCGAAAGAGCCTATTCGATCGTCTCCTCGCCTTACGAAGACGCGCTTGAGTTTTTCCTTGAGCTCGTTCCCCACGGCGAACTTACTCCTCTTCTTTACAACTTGAAGGAAGGCGACGCCCTCCTCTGCCGCAAGATCGCCAAGGGACGCTTCACCATCGACCTGCGCAGCGGCCGCACGCAACATCTTCTGGTCTCTACGGTTACCGGCGTCGCCCCATTTGTCAGTTACATTCGCACCCTCTATCGCGATTGGAAGAGCGGCGATAGCCCGATGCCCGGGAACCACAAGTTCTACTGCCTCCAGGGTGGCAGCCGCTCGTGGGAATTCGGCTATCGTGAAGAATTGGAGCGCTACGCTGCTGAAGTTCCGTGGTTCAAGTATGTTGCGACCGTCAGCCGCCCGTGGGAGGACGAAAAATGGAAAGGCGAGACCGGTCGCGTAGATGATTTATTGCGCAAGTATGCCAATTTGTGGGATTTGCGGCCGGAATCCACCACTGCTTATCTTTGCGGTCATCCGAACATGGTGGAAAACGCCCGCGGCATCTTGCAGCGCGCCGGCTGGAAGAAAGGCGCCATGTTCGAAGAGCTTTATTTTCAACCCGGCAAGACCGGGCAATCCGAACTGGCAAATTCTGCCATTCCTTAGCGCAATTTCTCCGCCCTAAAAACGTCAGGCGCGTGGCGCGCTGTCTTCCAACTGCCTCGTGACATCCTCCAGCGTGGAAAGCGGCACGAGCAGATGCACTTGCTCGTCCGGCGCTTCTACGTCAATCTGCAATTTTCCGTTGCGCGTTCGGATTTGCACGTGTTGCTTGCCATCCACGACCTCGACCAGATCGACGTCGGGATACTTTTTCAGTTCCTTCACAATCGCATGCGCGATCGGCAGCGCTTCTCGGGAGTGCTCCACGGCCTCCCTCAACTGTTTTTGCGGCACCAGATGCATCGCCATGGGAACGGCTGCTGCCGGCACCCACACGTGTACGTGCGAGCCTCCGGCGCGATGTTCGTCCACGTCAATTCGAATCACCCCTTCATGAAACGTGTACGCGCCCGCAACAAAAAGCGTGCCCGTGACCCCAAGAGCTGCCTTCGCCAGTAGAATCATTTTGTCCTCCGCGCTTTAATCGGTAACGTTCTTCGAGTCCAACCACACCTTCACGGTGTTTTCGTTGTCCTTCACGGAAACTAGCTCGGTGTCTCCCGCTGCGGAAAGCGCGTGCAACGCCGCCACCAGGTCCAATTCATCCTTCCCGGCGGAAAAGAGCGCATCGATTACCTTCATGGGCACCTTGATTTCGACCTGCGATCTCTTGGCCTTCCCCTTATCCAGCACATGCACGATTAAGTGGTTGTCCTGCTTGGCTACGCGGACGTCGTTCTCAGTACCCTGCACCGTCACATACTCGCCGTCCTTGGCGCTTCGAATGGCGTCCACCATCACCCGCAGGTCCACGTCATTCACATGCGCGCAATCAATTTTGACCTTGCCGCCATGCAGGCGATCGTGGTTGATGGCTGGAAGTACCTTCTCCGCCAGTTCGAGAGGCACGTTGACGCGAACCGTCTCCCCCTTGGCGTCCGAGCTGATCACCCGCACGTGCAGCCAGCGGTCCTGCTTAGCGGATGTCGTTGACGGCGTGGAACTTGCCTTGGCGCTTGGCGTTTGCGCCCGGGCCAGGCCCGGGATGAGGAGCAGCGTGGTGGCGGCGGCGAGTGCAGTTCTGGTGCAGAAACCTCGTTTACAGTCGGCCATTGCAGGATACCTCCATGCCGGCGCTGGGCCGGTGCTTGAAGAGAGGTACGAGGCGCAGCCGAAATAAGTTTCCTAAAAGGTGGGTTTTGCGGAGAATCTACTGCCCCTCGTGGGTCTAGTGGGGATTCAAAGTTGTGGCAAAGCTCTCTTTGGCTGCTGAATCGTAGAGGTGCAGCAGTTGCGAGGCGCGCTTCAGCAAATCGCCGGGCAGGTCGCCGGCCTGGTAATCCACCCATCCCGTCGTATACGTGAGGCTGACCTTCCTGCCCGAGCAGCTCACTTCTATGGCGCCGATGCGATTCAAGACCAATTTCACTTCACCCAGGTTGCACTCCGGCAAGACCAGCAGGAAATCGTCATTGGCCATTCGCACGGCAAAATCCGACCCGCGGCACGCTTTCTTCAAGCGCCGCGCAAACTCTTTCAACGCCTGGTCCGCGGCAGATAAGCCGTTACGCTGCGTCAGCTCCGTGAACTCTTCCAGGTGGATTGTGGCGATACTCAGGGAAGTGCTCTGCCTCCGTGCACGGGCGATCTCTTTTCCAAGCTGCTGCTCGGCTGACGCTCGCGTGTACAAGTCCGTGACGGGATCCACGCCCCCAACGCTGGCAACGCCACTAAATTCCGATCCTGCCGTGTCACCGATCGCGTCTTGCCCCGTCAGGTGTCTCCGCGCTCGCCGAAAGCTCCACTGCCGGTATACCAGCCAGCCATTGAACAGCAGCAGCAGGCTCATCGCTCCCCAGCGCGCCTGCTCGGGGCGAATCTCATAAAAATGTTCCGGGCGCGGGAAGAACGAGTGGATCGAAGAAAGCACCAGCGCTGCGGCCGAAAGCAGCGTCACGAAGAATGCAGAGAGCCAAAGCCACCACTCGCGCCGGCTAATCTTTTTCAAATCGGCTTCCGCGTATTGAGCGCGAAAGGGCCCCGATCCCTCAAGGGGAGAAGGGGTGAGCTTGCCGCCGAGTAGACCTAGCATGGGTGCATTCTTCCTGTGGAAAGACGAATACAGCACCACTCTAGGCTCCTGCTGCGGCTTGAGCAACGCCGAAATGGTACAGGCTCGTTCCCCAAGGAACCTGACCGAAGGGCCAGCCTGAAAAACGGGACTGCCGATGAGAGAACGCTGCCGGTTCATTGCGATCCGCTCGGCGCCGGCTCGAGATCCGCGGCGCTGCGCGCGAACCAACTGCGGTCGTCGAAAAGATTATTGCGGATGCGCATCCATTGATTGGGAAGCTGGCTGCGCAGCGGCTGTTCCGGCATATTTTTTTGAAGCCGTCCGCGAGCCGCGTGATTTCGTAGGCCTCGATCTCCAGGAAGTGGGAGTCCTTGGCGGCTTTCACGCGTGCCGCGAGCTCTCCGAGCTTGGTGGCCAGCAATGCGCGGCGGTCTTTATCGAACGGTTTTTCGTCGAAGACCAGCCGGTCGATATCGGTGATCTCCTGGCGGTATTCGTCCGCGTTGAGGATTACGATTTGCAGTAGTTCCTCCGGAGATTTGGCGGCCTGCTCCGGAGCGGATTTGCCGCAGCCCCACAGCGATCCGAGCGCGCCCGCGAGCGCCATGGTCAGCAAGGTTCTGAAGCACGGCATCATGGAAACTTTCTCCGCCACGAATGTGATCGGCGCGAGGACTACACTGATCGTCCCAACGTTGACTTCTCCCCATTCTAATAGGAGATTCGAGTGCAGATAGCCTCGGGAGCGCCGTAGGTGCAGCATAAATTAGCCCAGTCCGTAAGGACTGGGTCAGCTTAACACCGAAGCATACGGCACCCGCGTACAGCACTAAGAGAGTTCTCTAATCTTCGCAGCCATCTTGTATACGTCCGAACTCCATGAGTTTGCGGTGAAATTCCTCTGAATCATTCACACGCTGCAACCCATCAGCTTCTGTCATTCGCTCCTTCATAAAAGCGGCTAGAGGGTCGGAGACAAGGTAGGACAGATAGTAGGCTTCCTGGAGAGCTAAATACTCAGGGAAAATTCTGCCTTCGGGATGCAGCGAAATGTTTCCGAATGCTGAATAATCCCTGCCCGGTCCGAATGTCTTATCAATGTGCACGCTGCGAATCAGAAAATTGTGAAACTCGCGCAACACCGAGAATATCTCTGCCACGCGGTCCGCATGGATTTGCTTTCGCCAGATATCCATCTGTACGGCAGTTTCTTTGTGTTGTTCTATTCTTTCTTGTTCCTGTTTCAGCCATTCTCGGCCCTGCTTCCGGTATTCCCGCAAGTCCAGACCGAAGATTGCTACTAGGGCAATCCCCTCCAATCAAATCGCGATAAACTCATATGTAGTGCTCTTTTGGCCGGCGCTGCCAGACGAACAAACAAAGACAGCAAGCACTGCAAGAACAGATCGAAGACGCATAGAACTCTCCAATCAGGGGCGGTCCCGTCATTCAGGTGGGGAATTGACTCTAACCTTCAGAAGTTTCAACGATTTACGATTCCATTCGAATGCTAACAAAAAAGTAATTGACACGCAGTGTACTTCTATGCTATTCTAGCGCGTGTTTGTTTACACTGAGCCCCGAAGTGCTGCCACACAGCCTCGAACCGTTCTCACGTCATTGCCAACTGCTTGCACACCGCCTCGCCGATCCCATTCGCACCGTAACATTTTTAGAATCAACACTTACAAAAGTCTATCAAAACAAACAACTTTAACCGTCATCGAATCACATTCTTACAAAAAACATAGGGGGAGGGGGCTGTTATGGTTAACTAGAAATCCCAAGAGGGATTTCTATCCCGAGCGACCATCGGGAGCCGAGGGACCTCTCGTTCGCAGCCGAAGTGGATTCCTAGCCCGAGGCATTCGACGTTCCCACGTTCCAACATGCTATCGTTCCGACGTTCCAACGTGCTTACAACCGTCCTTTGTTTTCAAAGGCTTCCACACTCTTTCATTTTCCGTACGCCGTAAGTCCTGTATTTGCCACTCTTACGAAAACTGCCGGGTGTGTACCAACTCTTCCCATTCTGGAACTCGGCGTCCGCCCGACCGGCGCGAGGAAGCGGGAATCCGCGAAGGGCACGATGTATCGTGCCCCTATGGTGGCCGCGAGAACTTACTTGGTAGCAGGATTCGGGTCGTGGTTCGCCGGATCGGATTCACCGCGGAAGGGCAGCTTGAACGTGCGAGAAATCTCCGGCCAGAATTCGCGGAGCACGTCGAAACCTGCGTCTTGAAGGATGCTGTAGCCCACCCGCTGCGCTGTGTTAGCAAAGCCGCGTTTGTTGTCGGGCTGATACGTGTTGCTAAGCACGTCGGCGCTGGTGGTTCCCAGCCATTCCGAAATATTGAACATGCGTGTGCCGTTGTCGCGGTGAGCCACGACCGCGTGCTCCAAGGCATGGAGCAAGCGCTTCCTGGCGCTGCCATGGGCGAGGCGGTAGTAGCGCGGGTCCTCCGAAAATATCCAGGGATACGCAAAGTCTTTAAAGAATCTGGACGAGGCCTGACCGGCGAATTCGGCGCCAAAGCGCCGGCCAAATCCTTCTGCCCCCTGTCCATAGGTGGGGTCCGAGTCTGCGGCCTGGTCCAGCCCGGCGTTGAAACCGCTGGCGAGAAACGTCACGGGATCAAACGAATCTTGGACGAACAGAACGAATTTGTCTTTCAGCTTGAGAGTGCACAATTTCGCGCCGGGCTTGTAGTGCGGGGGGTGCACCGACTTGCGTTCCAACGGCCGGGCAAAGGTGCCCACGACCTTCTTCAAGGGTCCGTTGTAGTCTTCCAGCCGCACCATCGGAGGCGGCTCAACGCAAGGCCCCGCCGCATTCTTCGTGGCTTCTTCCTGCAAAGGCGCATCGGGCGGCTGCTGTGGGGGAGCCGGCGGCGCCTGTGCACGAACTGCGCCGCCAGCCAATCCGGCCAGCACCACCAGGAGGGACGTTTTTGCCAGCGTGCGAAAGCGAGTTCCGTGGCCCACGGCGAACCCTATCATTTTTGCATACATGAACAAGACAAACAATTTGTACCGCGAATGTCAAACTTTGCATGGAACGCA
>Ga0209056_10004686_pt1 | contig 14387 bp, 15 predicted proteins | sample GraSoiAngelo_114_FD_185876 | JGI IMG/M metagenome (GOLD analysis project Ga0209056, IMG submission 185876) | Grasslands soil microbial communities from the Angelo Coastal Reserve, California, USA - 14_0903_13_40cm (SPAdes) (version 2) | ecosystem: Environmental > Terrestrial > Soil > Grasslands... | reverse complement strand
AGGTGTACTCGCCCGCCCGGCGGACGGCCGCTGGTGCGCCCCAGAGGTCATAGATTTCGCGCTCGCCCATCGCGGGAGCGATCGTGCCGGTGTCATCGGAGATGTACGGCACGTCGCGATTGACCACCGTGCCCTGCGGAGCGGACGGCGGTCGTGGATGATGCGCCGTCTGCCGTTCCTGTGGTTGCGTCACTTGACGCTGTGCCGCGGTGTCGGCCGCCGGCCGGAGCGGTGGAGGCGGCGTGTGGGTGGCCGTTGGGCGGCCGCGAACCTTGTCCCACGCCAGCTTCAATTTTGCCACGGCGGTCTCCTTCGCGGCGTTTACCTTGTCACACCCGAAGGTGGCGACCGTCAACAGCGCGCATATCGCCAGCGTGCTGCGTCGCATTGCGAGCCTCCAGAGAGAGGAAGATGCGGGCGCCATCCTGACCGCCTAACACCTGCGCATTGCGGCGCTCCGGATGCGGCATGATTCCCACCACGTTGCGGCCGACGTTACTTACGCCGGCGATATCGTGTGTCGAACCGTTGGGATTCTCTGTGACGTAGCGCAACACAACCTGGCCGTTGGCTTCCAGCAACGCCGCGGTCTCGGCGTCGGCGACGTAGCGCCCATCGCCGTGGGCGATGGGCAGCGTGAGCTCCTCGCTGCGCTCGTACTGTCCCGTGAACGGCGTATCCGTCGCCTCGATCCGCACGCGCACGGGACGGGACAGAAACTTGAGTCCGGCGTTGCGCATTAGGGCGCCGGGCAGCAACCCGGCCTCGCAGAGAATCTGGAAGCCGTTGCAGATGCCGAGCAGGGCGCCACCCGCGCGCGCGTGCGCCGTGACCGCCCGCAGCACCGGCGAGAAGCGCGCGATCGCCCCCGACCGCAGGTAGTCGCCATAACTGAACCCGCCCGGTAGGATCACCGCGTCCGCCTGTTTCAGGTCGGTGTCGCGGTGCCACACGAAATATGCGTCCGATCCGGCGGCGCGCGCCGCGTCGAGCGTATCGGCGTCGCAATTCGAGCCGGGGAAAACGACTACTGCGACACGCTGCATTCGTAGTCCTCGGTGACCGGATTCGCGAGCAACCGATCGCACATCGTTCGGGCCTTCGTGGCGGCTTCCTCTCGGGTGGACGCCTGGACCTGGAGCACGAGGTGTTTGCCGGCCCGGACGTTCGCGACCTCCGCGAAGCCGAGCGCTTGCAGCGCGTGCTGCACCGCCTGGCCCTGGGGGTCGAGCAACGACGCCCGCGGCATCACGCGGATCTCCACCGTGTACGCGCTCACGCCGCTCCAGGACCTCGTCTTGGCCCGGAGCCGTACGCCTGGTTGCTTTCGTCGATCACGATCGGACCAGCGATCTCGGCCTCCTCGTCTTCAGCGGGCGCCTTGAAGAATCCCAGCAACACCGCCCGCAACACTCCGTAACTCATGTACACGATTCCCAGCGGAAACAGGAATACGTCGTGCTGCCAGATTCCGAATACCAGGATAACAACAATCAGCAGGAGTCCCAATAGTCCGCCTAACGTGCGGAACCCGGCGCGCGGCAACGTCGCGTAGTGCACGTTGCTCACCATCAGGATCGTCAACGCGATCATGAGGAAATTGAGGAGGAGATGCCACGGGAGGCCGTGCAGCGACGCGAACAGCTCTGTCTGGGTGAACGGATAGAACGTTGCCACGGTCATCCCGGCCGCGGGCGATGGCAGGCCGATGAAGTAGCTCTTCGCGCGGCCCCCCTGCGTCACGTTGAAGCGCGCCAGACGAATCGCCGCCGCCATGACGTAGAAGTAGCAGAAAATCCAGGCGGCTGAGCCGGCGCCCGCGAATTCGACCTGAAACATCAGGAACGCGGGCGCGACGCCGAAGCTCACGATGTCGACGAGACTATCGAGCTCCGCGCCGAAGCGGGTTCCCGTACCCGAAATGCGCGCGACCCGGCCATCGAGGGTATCGAGAATTCCCGCGAACACGATGAACCAGCTGGCGCGGTAGAACTCGCCACGCGTCGCCAGGACCATCGACCAGATGCCGAAAAAGAGATTGAAGAGCGTGAACAGACTCGGCACCACGATGACGACGCGGCGGATCGGGAATGGCGGCGGTCTCATGCGTACTCCGCGAGCACGGTACCGCCGACGCGCACGCGATCACCGAGTTTCACCTTGACGACCGGGCGGCCCGCGAGAGGAAGGAAGACGTCGGTGCGCGAGCCGAAGCGGATCAGCCCCAGCCGGGCGCCCTGCGCTACATGGTCACCGGGACGGGGATCCGTCACGATGCGCCGGGCGATGAGACCGGCAATTTGACGCACCAGCACCGGTCCGTGCGGTCCACGGATGCCGATCGAAGCTTGCTCGTTGTCGAGACTCGCCTTTTCTGTGCCCGCGTGCAGAAACTTGCCCTTGTGGTAGTGCACCAGCTCCACGGTGCCATCTACCGGATAGCGATTCACGTGCACGTCGAAGACGGACAGGAAGATCGAAATCCGCACGGTGCGTCCTTTCACGTACATCGGTTCGTCGATCTCCGTCACATGCACAACATGCCCCTCGGCGGCCGCCAGGACATAGCGCTCGCCGCGCGGTCCGGGCCGGATGGGATCACGAAAAAACGCGACGACCCATCCCGCGAGAATCGCCAGCACGCCGGGAACGGCCCACAAGGGCCCTCCGCGGCGCGCGACAAGCAACGCCACCGCGATTGCGATGAGCCAGGCGATTCCGATAAACGGCCACCCCTCGCGTGCGATCCTCACTCCAATTCTTTTCCCGTGATCCGCTTGTAGGCGTCGCGGTAGCGCTCACTGGTCGCGGCGACCACCTCGGGCGGCAGCGGCGGCGGCGGGGCTTCGCCGTTCCATTTGCCCTGACGCTTCAAATCTGCCAGGTAGTCGCGCAGCGGCTGCTTGTCGAAACTGGGCTGACTGCGACCCGGCTGATAGCGATCGGCCGGCCAGAAGCGTGACGAGTCCGGGGTGAGGATCTCGTCGATGACGAGCAACTTCCCGTCCGCCGTGGTACCGAACTCGAATTTCGTATCCGCGATGATGATGCCGCGCTGGGCCGCGTAGGCACGGCCGGCTTCGTACAGGCCGATGCTCGCGGTCTTGAGCCGCTCCGCGGGCTCGCGGCCGAGCGCGCGCGCTACGTGGGCGAAGGTGACGTTCTCGTCGTGACCCGTTTCCGCTTTAGTCGCGGGCGAAAAGATCGGTGGGTCGAGCCGCCCACTCTCGGTCAGCCCGTTCGGCAGCGGCTCGCCGGCGAGCGTCCCGGACTGCTTGTACTCCGCCCACGCCGATCCGGAGATGTAGCCGCGGACGACGCATTCGAACGGCATCGGCGTCGCACGCTGGGTCAGCATCGAACGTCCCACGAGCTCGTCGCGATGCGCGGCGAGTTTGGGCACCCGCCCGATAATTGCATCGACGTCGGCCGTGAGGCAGTGATGTGGCATGACTGAGGCGAGACGTGTGAACCAGAACGCGCTCATTTGCGTGAGCACGGCGCCTTTGGAGGGCACCGGTTCCCGCATCACGACGTCGAAGGCGCTGATGCGATCGCTGGCAACGAGCAGCAGGGTCGCGTCGTCCACCGCGTACACTTCACGGACTTTGCCGCGCCGCACGAGAGGAAGCGGAAGCTTGCTTTGGACGAGCACGCCACCGGTCATACCTCAACCTCCGCCGCGGCCGCCGCGGGAGCCGCCGCCTGAATGGAACGCATCAAATCCGGAAGGATGCGATCGAGAAAATCGTCCACTTGCTGCGGCGCCCGACCCACGTACGCCGCGGGGTCGAGCTCGTCGCTGGTGGCTCGAATGCCGAGGCGCTTGAACTCCGGAGTCTTCGCCAGCCGGTCGAGCAACTGGGCCGGACCCGCCATGCTCTGGGCGCGAATGACTTCGTGCAGCGCCTGGCGATCGCCGCCGGCTTTCACGCCGCGCATGAGCAATCGCTCGGTGGCGAGATACGGCATCGCCGCAGCAACGTGCTGAGCGATGGTCTCTTCGCGGACCTCGAGCCCGGCAGCCACGTTGGTGGCGAGCACGAGAATCGCATCAGCCGCGAGGAACGCCTCGGGAATCACGAGACGGCGATTGGCGCTGTCATCCAGCGTGCGCTCCAGCCACTGCGCGGCGGCGGTATGCCACGCGTTGCCCTCGAGCTCGATCACGAACCGCGCAAGACTCGTCATGCGCTCGGCCCGCATCGGGTTGCGTTTGTAGGGCATTGCGGAAGACCCGACTTGTTCGCTCTCGAACGGTTCGAGCAGCTCCGCCTCGTGCTGCAACAGCCGTAAATCGGTGGCGAATTTCGCAGCTGACTGCGCGATTCCGGACAACACCGCCATCACCTGCGCATCGAGCTTCCGCGTGTAGGTCTGTCCCGTGATCGCGAGCGCCTGATCGAACCGCATCGCGCGCGTGACGCGCTGGTCGAGGTCGGTGACTTTCGCGTGATCGCCCTCGAAGAGGTCGAGGAAAGAGGCCTGGGTGCCGGTCGTGCCTTTGACGCCGCGAAACCGCAGCGTGCTGATGCGATGCAGCAGCTCTTCGGCATCGAGCGCGAAATCCTGCATCCAGAGTGTCATGCGCTTTCCTACCGTCGTGAGCTGCGCCGCCTGGAAGTGCGTGTACGCGAGGCAGGGAAGAGCGCGGTAACGGCGCGCGGCTTTCCCCATGGCGACGAGGAGCGCGCCAATGCGGCCGAGCAACAGCTGCATCGCCTCGCGCATCAGGATGAGGTCCGCGTTGTCGGTCACATAGGCGCTCGTCGCGCCGAGGTGAATGAAGGGGCGCGCTGCCGGCGCTTGATCGCCAAGGTGATGGATATGTGCCATCACATCGTGGCGCAGGCGGCGCTCGTACTCCGCCGCCTTCTCGAGATCGGCGTCGTCGAGATGCGCGTGCAGTTGCGCGAGCGCGGCGTCCGGAATGTCGAGGCCCAGCTCCTTCTCGCCTTCCATCAACGCCAGCCATAGCCGGCGCCACAGGCCGATGCGGCGGCGCTCGCCCCAGAGCGCCTGCATCGCGGGAGAGGCGTACCGTGTCGAGAGCGGAGAGACCCAGCTCAAACCGCTGCCTTCGCCCGCGCGACCAGCTTGTTCCAGTCGGCGAGGAACTGATCGAGGCCGCGATCGGTGAGCGGATGCAGCAGCAGCTTCTTCAAGACGTCGGGTGGCAGTGTGGCGACGTCCGCACCGATCATCGCCGCCTCGACGACGTGGCGTGGGTGACGGATGGACGCAGCCAGGATCTCGGTCTCGATGCTGTAATTATCGAAGATGACGCGCGCTTCGCGAATGACGTCCATGCCTTCCTGGCCGACATCATCCAACCGTCCGATGAACGGACTGACGTACGACGCGCCCGCTTTGGCGGCGATGAGGCATTGCACGCTCGAGAAGCACAGCGTGACGTTGGTGCGGATTCCCTCGGTGGCGAGCCGGCGCACGGCGATCATCCCGTCCTCGAGCATCGGGATTTTGACGACGATGTTGTCGGCGATCTTCGCGAGTGACTGGCCCTCCTTCACCATCGCGTCCGCGTCCACCGCGACGACTTCCGCCGATACCGGTCCCTCGACGAGGGAGCAAATCTCTTTCAGCACGTCGCGAGGATCGAGGTCGCCGGCCTGTTTAGACAGCAGCGAGGGATTGGTTGTGATGCCGTCGATCAGTCCGGCCTGCGCCGCCCAACTGATGTCTTTGAGGCTCGCGGTGTCGAGGAAAAACTTCATGGCTTGGGCTCCTCGGCGTAGAGGTCTCGGGGATACTGCACGCGCTCCAAATAGAGACCCTGGGGCGGTGCGGGCGGGCTGGCCGCCAGATTATCGGTCGCTGCGAGCAGACGGTGGAAATCCGCCGGCGGGCGCCGGCCGAGGGCGATGTCGACCATGGTGCCCACGACAAATCGCACCATGTGATGCAGGAATCGATCGGCCTCGACCGTGAACATCATGCCCATTCCGTCCGCTCGCGGCGCCCATTCGGCAAGCGCCACGCGGCATCGGTAGTGGGCTGTGTCCACGCCGGCCGCGGCCAGACCGCGGAAATCGTGCTCTCCCACCAGCGCCGCTGCGGCGCTCTCGAGCGCCGTGCGGTCCAACGACTTGCCGTCACCGAGCGGCAGCGCCCATTCATAGGGCCGTCGAAACGGCGACGCCGCGCCATCATCCGATCCGACCAGGTACCGATAGCGTCGGGCGGTCGCGCTGCGTCTGGCATCGAAGCCGGGCCGCATCAGGTGCACCTGCTGCACCCAGATCTCACGCGGTAGCAACGCGTTGAGGGCGCGACGCAAATCGAACGGCTGCGTCGCCCACCGTTCACCACCGAGGAACCCAACCGCCTGGCCGAGTGCGTGAACCCCGGCATCAGTCCGGCCGGCGCCGGTCGCGACCGTCCGCTGACCCATCAGGCGGTCCAAGACCGTTTCGAACTCGGCTTGAACCGTCCGATCCACCGGCTGGCGCTGCCACCCCGCGAAGCCACCCCCGTCGTATTGAATCACCGCAAGGAAGGGGCGGCTTGTCACGCCGGGAAAGATGCAACTCGTTGTCACTATTTGACAAGGGTGATAGCCTTAATCCCCATGGATTTATCCCCGCTGCGCCGCGCGCTCGGTGCGCTCGCCAACCGCGAGTCGCTCTCCGAGAGCCAAACCGCCGAAGTGTTCGGGATCGTGATGAGCGGGGAAGCGACGCCGGCGCAGATCGGCGCGCTGTTGATGGGCCTGCGCGCCAAAGGTGAAACCGCGGCCGAAGTCGCCGGCGCAGCGCGCGCGCTACGCGATGCGATGGTGCGCGTGACGGCCTCACATCCTCACCTCGTCGACACGTGCGGCACGGGCGGCGGTACCGTCCCGACGTTCAACATCTCCACAGTCGCGGCGTTCGTCGCCGCCGGAGCGGGCGCGACGGTCCCGAAGCACGGGAATCGCTCGTACACGTCGAAGTGCGGCTCCGCTGATGTCCTCGAAGCACTGGGCGTACGCATCGTCCTGGATGCAGCGAGCGCAGCGCGCGTGTTGAATGAGGCGCGCGTCGTTTTCCTGTTCGCACCGAGCTTCCATCCGGCAATGAAACACGTCGGCCCGGCGCGTCGGGAGCTGGGTACGCCGTCGATCATGAACCTGCTGGGACCACTCGCCAACCCCGCGGGGGTGAAGCGGCAGGTGATCGGTGTGGCGGAGCGAGATCGCGCGGGCGTAGTTGCGGAGGCACTCGTCCGATTGGGCGCCGAACACGCACTCGTCGTGCACGGACGAGTGGGGATGGATGAGATATCGCCGCACGGCGCAACGGACGTGTGGGAAGTGCGGGACGGGGCGCTGCGGACCTGGGAAATCGATCCGGAGCGCTATCGTCTGAGCATCGGTGATGTCGGCGTGCTGCAAGGCGGCGAGCCCGCCGCCAACGCGGAACGGCTCGAGCGGATTCTGGCCAATGGGAGCGGCGATCCACCGGGGCTCGCCGCGGTGCTGCTCAATGCTGGAGCGGCGATTTATGTAGCAGGAATCGCCGGCTCGTTGGCCGAAGGGATCGGCCGGGCGCGAGAAGTGGTCGCGTCGGGCGCCGCCCGGGCGGCGCTCGACCGGCTGCGTAAAGCGAGCGCTAGTATTTCCTGATGACGCCGACTACGACTCCCTGCACGAGGACGTCGCGTTCGTTCAACCGCAGCGGCTGCAGCGTGTCGTTGGCGGGCTGCAACCTGATCCAGCCGCCGGGCTCACGATAAAAACGTTTGACGGTGGCACCTTCTCCGTGGACCAGTGCAATCACGGTCTGACCGGGGTCGGCTTGGTTGCGTTCCTGAACGACGACGTAGTCTCCATCCTTGATGTGTTCGTCGATCATGGAGTCCCCGCGCACCCTGAGCACATAGCTGCGCCCGCGCCGCGGCAACAGCTCGTCGGGGACAGCAATCGTTTCGTCGTTTGTCACCGCCTCGATCGGATGTCCGGCGGCGACGAGCCCAAGCAGCGGCAGCTCGGTGGCGCCGGTCTGACCCTTGGGCGGGACGACTTCGATGGCCCGGCTCTCGTTGTGCGTGCGCCGGATGTATCCCTTGCGCTCGAGATTGGTGAGGTGCTCGTGCACCGTCGCGAGCGACTGGAAACCGAATTGGCGGGCGATCTCCTCGAAACTCGGGGCGTACCCCTTCTCTTCGAGGTGTTTGGCGATGTAATCGAGGATCTCGCGCTGGCGCCGCGTGACCGGCATGGTTGCTCCCGAAGATTTACCGAAACATAATCTACCCGAATAGCGACCGAATGCAAGGATGCCTGCCAACCCGCGCCGTCCCTCGCTGAGCGCTATTCTCGCGGTGACCCGTGAGCGCGTGACCGCACTTCAAGGGGCGGCTTCCGAATTGAAACGGCGCGCCACGCAGGCTCCTCCGGTGCGGCCGTTCGTCAGCCAGCCGGGATCTACGGTCGGGCTGATCGCGGAGGTGAAGCGACGCTCGCCGTCGCAAGGCGCGATTCGGGAGGACCTCGACCCAGTCGCCCACGCGAGGGGCTATGTGCGGGGCGGCGCGGTCGCGGTATCGGTGCTCACGGACGAAGCGCACTTTGGAGGCTCGCTGGATGATCTCGCGCGAGTGGCGGCGGCGGTGCCGGTTCCTGTACTGCGCAAAGACTTCATCCTCGACGAGCTGCAGATAATGGAAGCGCGGGCGGCCGGTGCGAGCGCGGTCCTGCTTATCGCACGCATCCTCGAGCCCGACCGAATGAAGGCGTTGGCGCGCGCCGCGCAGCAGTGGGGGCTTGCGACGCTGATCGAAGTCCATGACGCCGGTGAGCTCGAGCCGGCGCTCGCCGCCGGCCCCGGTGTCCTCGGTATCAACGCGCGCGATCTGTCGACGTTCGTTGTGGATCTCGAGGGCGCGAAACAGCTCATTACGCGCGTGCCATCCGGCGTTCCGGTCGTTGCCGAAAGCGGTGTCGAGACTCGCAGCGACGTCGAGCAGCTGGCAGCAGCGGGCGCGGACTTTGTGCTGGTTGGCACGAGCGTCGCGCGTCACCACAATCCTGAAGCAGCCGTGCGCGCGCTGACCGGAGTGAGGAGGGTAGGACGTGACTGAGGTCGCGACGGGCGGTCGGTTTGGCCCCTACGGTGGCCGCTACGTCCCCGAGACGCTGATGCACGCGCTCGAGCAATTGGCGCACGTCTATGACGCGGCTCGCGTGGATGAGAGCTTCTGGGCCGAGCTCGATCAGCTGCTCAAGCATTACGTGGGTCGCCCGACGCCCATCACGGCGGTGCCGCGCCTCTCCGCACAGGTTGGTGCTCACGTATTGCTCAAGCGCGAAGACCTGAATCACACGGGCGCCCACAAGATCAACAACACCTTGGGACAGGTGCTGCTGGCGCAGCGCATGGGTAAACGGCGCATCATCGCCGAGACGGGGGCGGGGCAGCATGGCGTCGCCACGGCCACCGTGTGCGCGCGCTTTGGTCTCGAGTGCATCGTTTACATGGGCGAAGCAGACATGCGGCGCCAGCGACTCAACGTGTACCGCATGGAGCTGATGGGCGCGAAGGTCGTTCCCGTGACGTCCGGCACCCGCACGCTCAAGGATGCAACCAACGAGGCGCTGCGCGACTGGGTCACCAATGTCACCACGACCCACTACATCATCGGCTCTGTCGTCGGGCCGGATCCCTTTCCGCGTTTGGTGCGCGACTTCCAGTCCGTCATCGGCCGCGAGGCGCGCGCCCAGGTACTGGAGCGCACCGGGCGGTTGCCACACTCCGTGGTCGCGTGCGTGGGTGGCGGGTCCAATGCGATCGGCATCTTCACCGCCTTTCTCGACGATCAGCACGTGCAACTGGTCGGCGTCGAGGCGGCTGGCGAGGGCGTCTCCACCCACCGGCACGCCGCGACACTTGGCGCCGGCCGGCCGGGCGTCTTCCACGGCAGTCTCAGCTACCTGCTGCAGGACGCGGACGGGCAGGTCCAGCCCGCGCATAGCGTGTCAGCGGGGCTCGATTACCCCGGAGTGGGGCCGGAGCATTCTTACCTGAAAGACACGGGTCGCGTATTGTATCAAGCCGTGACGGACCGCGAGGCTCTCGACGCATTTGCCGCCCTCTCGCGACTGGAAGGCATTCTGCCGGCGCTCGAGAGCGCCCACGCCGTGGCTTGGGTCATGAAAGCGCGGTGGTCCTCCGACGATCTCATCCTCATCAACCTGAGCGGCCGCGGCGACAAAGACGTCGCCATGGTCGCCGAGCTTACGGGAGCAGCGCTCTGACGAATCCGTCGTCCCCCATCCCCGAGCTGGCTCTCCCGCCGTCACAGGTCGAGGAGCTGATGCAGATCGTCAGCAAGGGGATGCGCGCGACGCAGCTGTACCTGCCCAACAATCCCGTCTATCAGCGGGCGGTCGAGAACATCCGCACGGCGTTCCGGCAAATCTGGCAGGCCACCGACGATCTCATCTTCGACATCGGTGAAACGGAGATTCGGTGGGAGGACAATGCGATCTACAGTCAGGACCAACGCAACGAAAGCATTGCGTGGACGCTGTTCAAAGACGGCGTTCGCTCACTCACATTCAAACCCGGTGTGGAAGACGCCGAGATCGTGCGTTTCCTGGCGGTGCTCCACCAGGCGAAGAACCTGCAGGCCGACGCGGCCGATGATTTGCTGACGCTGCTGTGGGCCGAAGACTTCCAGTTCGTCACCTATACGTTCCGCGAGCTCGCCAGCGAGAACGCCGTGCCGATCGAGCGCTCCGAGACCAGTACCGAGCGCATGGGCGGTGGCGGGGGAACGCCAGGCGGGGAAGGCGGCACGACCGATCCCACGGCGCTGCGCCGCCAGGTCGAAGAAGAAGCGCCCCCGAAACGCGAAGGTCTGGTGTCGGTCGATGACTTCGACACGACGCTCTACTTCCTCGATGACAAAGAAGTCGATTATCTGCACAAAGAAGTCGAACGCGAGTACGCGCAGGACTTGCGCCGCAACGTGCTCGCGATGCTGTTCGACCTCCTGGAGCTGCAGACCTACGGCACCGTTCGAGCCGAGCTCATTTCGATTCTCGAGAACTTCATCCCCTACCTCCTCGGCGCGGGCGATTTTCGCTCGGTGGCGTTCATCCTCCGCGAGTGCAAGGTCATCCTCCAGCGCGCCCGCGAGCTGATCCCGGAGCACCGCCAGGTTCTCGAAGCATTGCCGTCCCGGTTGTCGCAGGCCGACGCCCTGTCGCAGCTGCTCCAATCGTTGGATGAGGCGACGAGCCATCCGACGGAAGAAGATCTGGGCGAGTTGTTCAGCGAGCTGCGCGCCGATGCGCTGGGCACGCTCATGGGCTGGCTGCCGAAGCTCCACAACGAGCGCGTCCGTGCGCTCGTGCAAACAGCCGCCGAGCGACTCGCGCAGGCGTACGCCCCGGAGGTGCTCAAGGCACTCGCGAGCACCGACCCAGCGGTGCAGCTCGAGATGGTGCGGCTCGCGGGACGACTGAAGCTTCCGGGCGCACCCGACGGAATGGGACCGCTCCTAGAACGTGGCGAGCACGACCTGAAGCTCGCGGTGGTCGAGGCGCTCACGACGATCGGCAGCCCCAGCGCGACCCGCCTGCTCGAAAAAGCCATCGACGATGCGGAGCGCGACGTGCGTATCACCGCGGTCAAGTTCCTGGCGCAACGCGGCCATCGCAACGCGTTTCCCCGGATCGAAGCGGCGGTCATGGGCACGAAACTGAAAGACGCCGACCTGACTGAAAAAATGGCGTTCTTCGAAGCGTATGGTGCGCTCGCGGGCGCGGCCGGCGTGTCGACGCTCGAGAAGATCCTCGTGCCGAAGGGCGGTCTCCTCGCGCGCAAGGAGGACCCCGAACGGCGTGCGTGCGCGGCGATGGCGCTGGGCAAGACGCGCGCGCCCGCCGCGCGCGATGCGCTTCAGAAGGTGACGCAGGACAAGGAAGCCCTCGTCCGCAACGCCGTCAGCCGGGCACTCCGTGAACTCGGCGCGGGAAGCAGCGCGAGCACTGCGAGCAGCGGGGGGAGCACCGGCTCATGACCGCGCCCGGCAAACGCCCCTCGATGATGGAGACCGCCCAGACCACGGACGGCTTCCTCCGTCACGCCGGCCGGGACTTCCTGGTCGTGCTCTACACGTCGTTCCGCTCGCTCAAGCTGTATCCGATCGAGAACACGCAGGTGCAAAAAGCGCTCGACGACCTCGCGGCGACGACGAAACAGCTCCTGGATGTCGAGCGCGAGCTCGAGGTGCGGATTCAAGGCGAGTTCATCTTCGTCAACTCGACGCGCCTGCGGCTCGATCTCGACAACTACGCGTCGTTCTCGCACATCCTGAACGTCTTACGCCAGTGCGGCATCGGGGCCGTTCGCGTAGATGAAGGCGTGGACCGCAAGCAGCTCCAGGTCTTTGTTTCGCTGCTGCTCTCCTATGCGGCGAAGGAAGCGAACCCGAACAAGCTGTTCGAGCTCTCGCAAAAACTGACCGACGGCGGCGTATCGTTCATCAGCGTCGAGCCGCCGCTCGAAGCGGAAGAGGACGTCGAAGAGGAGGAGCGCCAAAAGGAGGCGGCGAAACGGACGTACGCGCGGTCGGTCGCCGTGACGAAGGAAGTCATCAACAGCATTCGCATGGGCCGCACCGCGAACGTGAAGAAGGTGAAGCGCGCCGTGCAGGCGATCGTCGATCAGGTGCTCAATAACGAATCGTCGCTCGTCGGCCTGACCACGCTCCGCGATTACGACGAATACACGTTCACACACTCGGTCAACGTCTGCATCTTCTCCGTCGCGCTGGGCCGCAAGCTCGGCCTCACCAAGCTGCAGCTCTACGATCTCGGCATGGCGGCGCTGTTCCACGACGTCGGGAAGTCGCGCGTGCCACTCGAGGTCCTGAATAAGGAAGGGGGCCTCACCGAGGAAGAGTGGCGCATCATGCAGGCCCACCCGTGGCTGGGTGTACTGACGCTCTTCGGATTGCGCGGGTACGGGGTAATTCCATACCGCGGCATGGTCGTAGCCTACGAGCACCACATGAAGGTCGATCTCACCGGTTATCCGAAATCGATTCGCGGTCGCACGCAGTCGATCTACTCCAAAGTGATCGCGGTCGCGGATGGCTTCGATGCGGCCACGAGTCGACGTGTCTATCAGACCGTGCCGATTCAACCCGATCAGGTGCTCAAGGAAATGTGGGAGAACCCGCGCCGCGGCTATGATCCCGTGGTTGTGAAGGCGTTCATCAATCTGATCGGGATTTACCCGGTCGGAACGTGCGTCATCCTCGATACCTACGAAGTCGCGCTCGTCCACAGCGCCAATCCCGACGTCGCGCATGTGCACCGGCCGGTCGTGCGTGTCGTGACCACGCCTGACGGTGCCCTCTTGAACCCCGGCACGGTCGTCGATCTTTCCCAGAAGGATGCGAACGGCAATTTCCCGCGCACCATCGTCAAGGTCACCGACCCGGTCAAATACGGCATCAACATCAGCGACTACTTTGTCTGATGCCATCGCTGAACGGTGGCGCTCGCTCGGCCGGCGCCGGGCGCTGATACCTTACCTCACCGCGGGATTCCCGAACCGGGAAGTCTCGCTCGAGACCATGCGTCGCGTTGCAGCCGCGGGCGCCGACTTCATCGAGGTCGGCATCCCGTTTTCCGATCCACTCGCCGATGGACCAACGATCCAGCGCACGACCCAAACCGCGCTGGAGCAGGGCATGAACGTTCCGCGCGTGCTCGCCCTGGTACGAGACGCCGCGGTGGCGGTGCCGGTCATCATCATGACGTACCTGAATCCCGTGATGGCGTTTGGCATCGATCGCTTCGTCGCCGCAGCGCACGCGGCGGGAGTGGCGGGCGTGCTGCTGACCGATCTGCCCGCTGGCGCCGATTCTACAATCGAAGCGGCGGTGACGCAGAGCGCGCTCGCCCTGATTCGCCTCGTCGCACCGACCACGGATGACGAGCGCCTCGCCGCGGCCGCGAACAATGCCTCGGGGTTCATCTATTTCATCTCGCGCCTCGGAGTGACGGGGGCACGCACAGCCATCCCGCCGGACCTCGAGGCTCAAGTGGCTCGCATTCGCACCGTGACCAAGCTGCCGATCGCCGTGGGATTCGGTATCGGCTCACCTGCGCAGGCGGCTACGGCCGCTCGCTACGCCGACGGGGTCGTCGTGGGCAGCGCGCTCATGGACGCTCTCGCGCAAGGCGGTGCCAGCGCGGCGGAGCAGCTGGCCCGCGAGTTGGCGGCGGCGGTGCACGCGTGAGCGTCTCCCGCTTCGTCACGATCTACAGCCAGGCGCTTGCCTGGCTCGGCACGGTGCTCCTGATTGCCGTGCTCGTCGCCGACCATCGGTGGCTCGGTCAGATCCCCGAGATCGTGGTGCTGTTCGGC
>Ga0209056_10004683_pt1 | contig 14391 bp, 15 predicted proteins | sample GraSoiAngelo_114_FD_185876 | JGI IMG/M metagenome (GOLD analysis project Ga0209056, IMG submission 185876) | Grasslands soil microbial communities from the Angelo Coastal Reserve, California, USA - 14_0903_13_40cm (SPAdes) (version 2) | ecosystem: Environmental > Terrestrial > Soil > Grasslands... | reverse complement strand
CAATAAGGGTCGGCCGGCCAAGACCGACCTCATACGCCTTGCTCGGTTCGATGCGGGGGATTTTCTTCGTGCCCATCTCCATTCCGGACGGACTCACCAAATCCGCGTTCATCTCGCGTCTATCGGGCATCCTGTCATGGGCGATGACGTGTATGGCGGGGGCGGAGGACGTCGTGTGGCCGGACTTCCTCCCAAGCGGCACTTCCTGCACGCAGCCTGGCTCGCGTTCAAACATCCCGTGACCGGCGAGCCGCTCGATTTCCGTTCTCCGCTTCCGCCGGATTTGAGCCGCGCACTCTCCGTCATTGCGGGGGAGCACCGGCTGCCAGAGGGCGTCGATCCGCTAACTGCCTTTCGATTCTATGAGTGACGCCGTCACGCTTCCGCCGCCACCGCCCGATCAGGTGGCCGAGGAAGAGCCGCATGTACCGACTCGGCGGCTGCTGGTGTTCGACCTTGGCAGCAGCGCTTTCGCGTGCGACATGGACTCCTTTCGCGAGATCGTCCCGACACAGCCGATGACCCGGCTGCCCGGCGCTCCCGACACAGTTTGCGGCCTCATCAATCTTCGCGGAACGATCGTGACGGTTATCGATGGAGGTACCGCGCTTGGCAAACCCGCGTACTCACGCGCGGAAGGACTGATTCTGCTGGTCGACTATTTCGAGCGTTGGATCGGAATCGGCGTCGATGACGTTCGCGACCTTCATGATGTGCCAATCAATCAGTTCGCGACCGCGGATGGGACGGAGCTTCCACTTCCGGGAGCCGTAACTGGAGCAGTCGATATCGACGGGAAGCGCGTTCTCGTGCTCGACATCAAGACCGTAGTTCAGCAAGTCATCGGACAAGGGAGGTAGGGTGAGCAGTACCGTGTTGGTATGCGACGACGCCGTGTTCATGCGGACGATGGTTAGCGACATCTTGTCCCAGGCAGGGTTCACTGTGGTCGGAGAAGCAGAAAACGGCAAGCAAGCTGTCGAGAAATACAAGCAGCTGAAACCGGATCTGGTGACGATGGACATCATCATGCCGGAGATGGGCGGGATCGAGGCGGTGAAGCAGATCACCCAGATGGACCCTGCTGCTCGGATCCTCATGTGCAGCGCAATGGGGCAGCAGGCCCTGGTTCAGGAAGCGCTTCAGGCTGGCGCTCGAGATTTCGTGGTCAAGCCGTTCCAGCCGAGCCGCGTTCTCGAAGCGGTGCAGCGGGTACTCGCCTAGGTGGATACCGGGCGCTACGCGAAGCTTTTTCTCTCCGAGAGTCGCGAACACCTCACGGAGATCAATAGCGCGCTCCTGGAACTGGAGCGAGGCGGAAGCGACACCGCCGTTGCCCGTCTATTCCGCTCGGTTCACACCATGAAGGGTATGGGAGCAGCGATGGGTTACACCTCTGTCGGCGAGCTTTCTCACGAGCTCGAGAGTCTCCTCGACAAGCTCAGAAATGGCACGATCGCTGTGACGCGGCCGATAATCGAGACCCTGTTCGCCAGTGTTGACGCTCTCGAGCAAGCGGTGGACCTGGCAACCGCTTCAACGCCGCAGCAACTCGACGTGAAAGCCATCATCGCGCGCATCCAGGAGGCGGCGAGCGAGGAGGCTCCACAAACTTTCACGTCTGAGTTCGCCATCACGACGACCGACAAGAGGGAACAAGCTCCATCGCCCGGATCGTCTCAAAAAGCCCCGCGCCATATCCGCGTCGATTCCAAGCGCCTCGACACGCTGATGACCGTCGTCGGCGAGCTGGTGATTGCGCGCGATCGCATCGCGAAGATCGCCGAGCAGATCGGCGACCAATCGCTGCTCGAGGCGACGCTGCGCGCGTCTCAGATCCTTGCAAACCTCCAGAACGAGATCATGACGAGCCGGATGGTTCCCGTCTGGCAGGTCTTCGAGCGCTTTCCGCGAATTGTACGTGACACCGCACGCGCCCTTGGAAAGGAAGTCGAATTCAAGATCGAGGGCCGGGAAATCGAGCTCGACCGATCGATGCTGGATGAGATGGGTGAGCCAGTGCTGCACCTATTGCGGAATTCGCTCGATCACGGCATCGAGACGCCCGGCGAGCGTGAAAGAGCCGGCAAGCCGCGTATCGCAACTCTGATTCTCACGGCGGAGCGTGACCGCGCGACAGTTCTGATTCGGGTGACAGATGACGGCCGGGGAATCGACCAGTCGCGAGTGCTGCCGCGGGCAAAGAAGCTTGGTCTCGTCGATCAGGACACGACAAAGCTCTCGGAGCAAGAGCTCGTCGCGATCATATCGCGACCGGGGTTCTCAACCGCTGAAAAAGTCACCGAGATCTCGGGACGTGGTGTCGGCTTCGATATCGTCGCCAATCGCGTGCGCGCGCTTGGGGGCTCGCTCGAAGTGCATACCGACGCCGGTCTCGGTACGAGCGTCAGCATGCGTCTTCCTCTCACGCTTGCGATATCGCGCGCTCTGTTGGCGAAGGTTGATAAGGAAGTTTATGCCATTCCCCTGACGCACGTGCTCGAGACCTTCAACCTCTCGCAACCAATGTTGTTCGAGTCAAAAGGAAGGCAGGTCGTCGCCATTCGCGACGATCTGTTTCCAGCGATCTGGCTTAGAGAGCGCGTCGGGCTGCCTGATCCGCCCAGCGCCGCTACCGGGCAGGTAGTACTCATTGAGCTCGCGGAACGGCGCGCAGCGCTCATCGTCGACGAGTTCGTTGGTCAGCAGGAAATCGTCGTCAAGCAATTCGACGGCGTGAACGGCAGCAAGACTCTCTTCAGCGGCGCGACCATTCTTGGCGATGGATCGCCTGCGCTCATCGTGGACGCCTCCAGTCTCCTCTGACATGATTAATCCCCGCAACACGCCAGCCGGCGAAAGCAGCACGACTCTACTCAGCATTGCGCGTCTGGACGCGCTGCGCGAGGTGGCCAACATCGGCGCGGGTCACGCGGCGACCGCTCTTTCTACGCTCACCGCAACTCGAATCATGATCAGTGTCCCGATGGTCAACATCGTTCCGCCGGGTGATTTTGTGCCCGAGATCGCGCCTGGAGTCGAGATCGTCGCGGTTCAGATGGCGATGAGTGGGGACATTAGCGGTCAGACGGTTTTCCTGCTCGCGATACCGGCGGGGCTCAGATTGGCGGAGCGGATGCTGCGGCGAAAGCGGGGCACTTCCCCGAATCTTGGCAGGCTCGAACAATCCGCACTGAACGAAGCGGGCAATATTCTCGCCGGCGCTTATCTGACCGCGCTCAGTGAATTCCTCGATATGCGTCTAATGCTGTCGCCGCCGCATCTCCACACTGGAGACACCGGGGAGGCCCTTAGTACGCTCGGCGATCACGCGCCGCGCGTCGATTCGCCGATTCTTTGTGTGGAAACCGAATTCTTTCTCGAGGAGCCGACAGAGAGTCTGCACGGGTTCTTCCTCCTCGTTCCCGACCCAAAGGCATTCGACGCCATCTTTCGCGCGGTGCGCGTAGAGTAGCCCATGAGCGCTGCGGCAACTGCCCGCCCGTCGGCAGCCGCGCACGGCGGTGAGATTGATATTCTGCGATCGTTCGCCCGCCGAATCGATCCCTCCGACGCGGGCGCATATAACAACCTCGGCGTACTCTACTTTCGAAAGGGCCTGACGGACGAGGCAATCGTCTCGTTCTCGCGCGCGCTCGCGCTCGACGAGCGCATGGGTGTTGCGCGGCGCAATCTCGAGATCGCATACGGCGAGAGCGGCATCCTCGAGCGACGGCTGCACGAGTTGGAAGAGCGGCTAAGGACCAATCCAGACGATCTCGAGGCTCTTGTTCAGAGCGGGATCGCCGAGAAAACTGCCGGCCGGTTGGAGCGCGCGCACCCTCTTTTCCAGCGCGCAATCGACCTCGATCCAGACAGCTCGGTTCTGCATTTCCTGCAGGCCGAAACTCTCTACAACCGTGGTCTGCACGAAGAGGCGATGCGCTCGGTGCGCCGGTCGATCGAGCTCCATCCGGAGAATCCCGACGCGCTTTATCTGATCGGTTTCATTCTCGGAGACCTCGGTCGGAGTGAGGAAGCCGCGGAAGCGAATCGGCGAGCCGTGATGCTGAACCCGACGCTGGTGCGGGCTCAGGCGAATCTTTCGCTGGAGACCTATCGCCACGAGGCGACCCCGAGTCAACAGCAGCGAACGCCAGCCGGGGCGCACATCACGCTCGGTCGCGCGCTGCGACAAAAGGGCTATTTCCAGGAAGCGCTTCGCGAATACGAGAAGGCAATCGAGGGCGCCGAAGCAAATGCGGAAGTGTTGCAGGCGATGCTGGAGCTATACCTGTTGCAGCGCGACACCGGCGCGGCGATCGCCACGGCCGATCGATTTGCTCGCGAGTTTTCACCGACTGCGAAAACGTGGAACGGACGCGGAGTCGCGCTGCAACTCGAAGGAAGGCACGCGGAGGCCGAGGAGAGCTACACGCGGGCCTTGGAGATCGACTCCAGTTATCCGTTCGCGCACAACAACCTCGGCGTCCTCCTCTGGCACAAAAACGACACCAAGGCCGCGATCAATTCCTTCAGGCGCGCGCTGCAGTTGCCCACCCCGCCCGTCGAAGCGCGCCTGAACCTGGCGCTCGGATTATTCAAAAGGAAACACACCGAGCTGGCACTCGAGGCATATCGGCAGGTGCTCAACACAGCGCCCGAGCATCCCGTCGCGTGGAACGGCATTGGGCTCATTCTCGTCGAGCTGGAAAAGTATGCCGATGCGCGGAATGCGTTCGCGCGCGCGATCCAGGCGAATCCTGATTTCGCGGAAGCTCACTACAACATGAGCTTCACACTCTCAAATCTCGGTGACTTCGCGGCAGCGCTGCGCGAGACGAAGCGCGCGCTGGCGCTGGATCCGATGTACACGCCGCAAAAGCTCGAGCTCGCGATAGAGCTGCCGAACGAGGAGATCAGGCTGACCGTCGCTCCGCCGATCACCGAGTCAGCCGAAACGGTAGAGCACGTCGCGGACTTTCACTTCGATCCGGCAATCATCGAGGAGTTGTTCGCCCAGAAACCTGTGCGTCGGCTTACGCCGGCGGCGCAAGGCGCGATGGCGGGATTCTCGCTAGCCCGCGACCTGATCACAAAGGGCCTGTACGACCGCGCTCAGGCCGAAATCGCGCGCGTCCTGGCGCGGGGTGGAGACAAGATCCTGGGACTCGTACTGGCCGGCGACGGATTTGCCGCCCAGGGGCTTCATGGTGAGGCCCTCGAGCGATACCGGAGTGCTCTCCAGCTGGAGGAGACCAATCCATACGCCAGGCAGGGTATCGCCCGCTCGCTCCTCGCTCTCGGACGTCCGGACGAAGCGCGACCGCACGCAGAGGCACTGGTTGAGGCTGGCAGCACCGATGTGAACCTGCTTCTGCTAGCGGCGGAAGCTCGGGTGGCATCCTTCGACAAACCTGGCGCCCGCGAAATTCTGGTCGGGCTGAAAAAGAGCGAAGCCCGTAACGCGAACGTCCTCAAGCGAGTCGGCGATCTTTACGCAGCTCTCGGCGATTCGAGCGAGGCCATCGCCGCCTATCGCGCCAGTCTCGGAATCGACGAGCGTCAGACAGAGACGCGAATCTCGCTTGGACGGCTTCTGGCGAAGGCGGGCGACGATACCGGGTCGATCAGAGAACTGGAAACTGTTTTAGTCACCGCGCCGAATCATGACGCAGCGGTTGTCGAGCTCGTTGGACCGTACCGTCGTACCGGCCGTTCACGGAGCGCGCTGCCGCGGATCGTGGCGCTGATTCGCCGTGATGTATACCACTTCGCTGCCTTGATCGCGCTCGGCGAGATCCTCATCGATCTTGCTCGCGAAAGCGACGCGCTAAGAGCCTTCGAGCGCGTCTTGCGCTTCGACCCGAATCATTCCGAAGCGCTCCGCTACCGCAGACTCTTGCTGCGAGGGCGGATCTGATGGCGATCGAAGGACCACTGCGCGAGCTCGGCATTCACGACGTCTTCCAGCTCCTCGACTTGAGTCGCAAAACTGGAACGCTTCGCATCACGTCTCCGGAGCGAAACAACGAAGGCAGCGTGTACTTCGATGCAGGCACGATCGTGGCGGCGACGATGAAGAGCAACCCACACCTGCTCGGCACGATTCTGGAGCGCTCGGGTAAGGCGACGCCGGCGGATCTTGCCCGCGCTACCGCCATGCAGCGCGCTGGTGACAAGCGCAGAGTCGGCGAGATCCTGGTAGCGCATGGCATTGTGACTCCGCGAGACATCGATCGCTTCATGCGGCAGCAGATCGAGACAGTGGTGTTCGATCTGATGTCGTGGTCCGAAGGATTCTTCTCGTTTACCGAAGAACCGCCTCGCCCGATTCGAAAGGACATCGCCGTCCGAGTCAGTACCGAGTCGCTGTTGATGGAAGGAGCGCGACGCATCGACGAGTGGTCGCGCATGGCGGACAAGATTCCCGATGCGCGCGTCATTCCTCGACTTGCCCCACTCGACGATGGGCCGGAGTCGTTCATCGATTTGCTGCCCCGAGAATGGGAGATTCTGTCCGTCATCGATGGCGAGAGGAATCTGCACGAGATCGCGAAGCGGCTCGTGCTTCCCGAGTTCGAGGTTGCGAAGATCATCTACGGAATGCTCAGCACCAGTTTGATCGAGATCACGCCCCAGGAACATGACGCTGCAAATGTCTGAGGCAGCGCGGATGTTGTTCGCCACCGCCATCGGCGATGCAGAGCAGACCGCGTTGCTGCTCGACTCGTCGGGCACGGCGCTCGCCGGGAGCTACATCGACCAGCGCGGTCGCGACATCTCAGGCGAAATTGGCTCGGCGCTAAGCGGTGTCAGCACCGAAGTGTCCAGATCAATGAGACTCTTGTCCATTGGCGGCTGGACCGCGGTGGTGGTTGAGACGGATGCCGCGACGATCGCACTTGCTCCCGCGGCGGAAGACGCGGTCGTGCTGCTTGCTTCGTCGCTCAGCGTTCCGCTCGGTCTGGTTCGCCGCGTACTCTCACGTTCCGTCGCATTGGCGATTAACTGGATGCGGCACCGCACATGAAGGCGCTCGGTCAAGTCGTTGCCACGCTTTCTCACATCCCCGGCGTGATCGCGGCGATGGTCGTCGGCGCATCCGACGGGCTGATCGTCGAGACGAGCGCACTAATGGGCGGAGCCGTGGGAGCCGCTGATCCCCGCAAGCATACCGCTGCGCTCGCCGCCTATCTTTATTCGAAGGTGACCCGCGCGTCGGACGCCGCTCGGCTTGGCACTCCCGCCTTTATGCGCCTCGAGGCCGAGAAAGGTCATATCTGCGTCGTGGGGGCCCGCGACGTGGTACTCGTCACGATCGTCACTCCTGACGCCAACCTGGGACGAGTGAGACTCGACATGATGAACGCAGCCCGAGCCAATCATGAGTGATCCGACTGTAGCGGAAGCCTGGGTCGCAGCCCCGCTCAGACGACTGATGGAGGACGCGCGCCTCATCTCAGGGGTACTGCTCTATCCGACTGGCAGAGCGGTGGGACAGTTCGGGTTCTCGAACGCTGCCGACGTGATGTCGATCTGCGCACTCACGTCAGCGATCAACGCATCGGCGCGCGAGCTCGGCCGCCAGCTCGATGGCAAGCCCTTCTACGAGATGCATCACGCCGGCGCTGACAGACAGGTATTCATGGCTCGCGCTGCTGCTGGCGGTCAGGAGCTCTTGTTCGTGGGGGTCTTCGACCGAGAGAGCTCGCTGGGCGTGGTCGAGATCTATTTCGCCGAGTTCCAAAAAGCGCTGGAGACACTGCGCCCCGAAAAACAGGTCGCTGGCGCTCGTCCCTCAGGCGATTTCGAGGGTGAGCTGAATCGCAGCCTCGACGCGCTGTTCGGACCCATAGGGAAGCCCTAGTGTCCGTCGTCAACTACGGCACGCGCGAGATCACGTGCAAGATCGTGTACTACGGGCCAGGAAGGTCGGGGAAAACGACCAACCTGCAGCACGTGTACTCGCAATTGCCGGAGGAGAGGAAGGGAAAGATGGTCTCGCTGGCGACTGAGACCGATCGCACCCTCTTTTTCGATTTTCTTCCGCTCGACCTGGGAACGATTTCCGGATTCGCCACGCGGTTTCAGTTGTACACGGTTCCGGGCCAGGTTTACTACGCTGCCACGCGCAAGCTCGTGTTGCAGGGCGTCGATGGCGTCGTGTTCGTTGCCGACAGCCAGTCGCGACAGCTGGAAGAGAACATCGAGAGTCTACAGGACCTACACTCGAATCTGGCCGAAGAGGGTTTCGATCCGCGGACGCTGCCGCTGGTGATGCAGTACAACAAACGCGACCTGCCGGCTGGAGAAATCAGCTCGGTCGAAGAGCTGGACGAGACGCTCAACTTTCGCGGGGTTCCGCATTTCTCGGCGAGCGCAATCAGTGGCGGAGGCGTCTTCGAGACCCTACGCAGCATCGCCTCGCTGGTATTGTCGCGACTCAGCGCGCCCGCGACCAAAGAATCCTGATTCGTGGCGACCGAGCCGAAGAAGAAGGAAACGGAGGAGGAGGGCGGCGAGTTCGCCGAATTCCTGGCCGATGTCAGCCAGGAAATTGCGCAGCGCGTCGAGTCGCTTGGTGCCGGGGGCAAGCCACGCGTGGAAGAGAAGAAGAAGACTCCGGTCGCGGCGGACGCCGGCCGACCGGATAATCGAGGAGATGCGCTAATGGCTATCAAGGGTAGCCTCAAAGAAGCGAGTCTCCCCGACGTTCTGCAGCTGCTATCAATGGGGAAAAAGACTGGCTGTCTAGGTCTTTCCTTTCACGACAGCTTTGGCTCGATCTACTTCGACAGCGGACGGATCTGTCACGCGGCAATAGTCAACAGGCCGCTCGACACCGAAAACGCTGTTTATACGTTGTTCACCTGGACGAGCGGAACTTTCAACTTTGAGCCCGGCGTCGAGCCCGAGGATGGCGCAGAGCGAGTGTCCGTGGATCCGCAGTCGCTGCTGCTCGAAGGAGCGCGCAGGGTCGACGAATGGTCACTCATCGAGAAGAAGATCCCGAGCTTCGACGTCGTGTTCAGCCTTGACCGGTCGCGACTGATGTTGAATCGCGACCCGCTTTCGCCGGAACAGGAAGCCCTGCTTCCGCTGATCGATGGTCACCGGGACATCAACGGGTTGATTCGAGACTCCGGGCTCGGCGAATTCGATGTCGGGAAAGCGCTCTACGGATTGCTGAACGCGTCGTTTCTGCTTCCTGTCGGAAGGAAGCGTACTACCCCAACACTCCCGCGAAACGCCAGTCCACTCGAGCGGCGCGAGCTGGCAAGCGCATTGTACAGAGCAGGAATGCACGACGAAGCGCTGCGCGAATTTCGCGCGCTCGTTGAAGAGGCTGCTGACCCCGTCGCGTCATTCCACCTGGGCCTCATCGCGCTGCGCCAAAAAGAATGGGCCCCCGCTGTGAATGCATTCATGACTGCCGCGCCGAACGCTTCGAGCAAGACAACGCTGCTTCACAACCTCGCGCTTGCCTACGAACAGCTGGGACAGATGGAGAAGGCGCGGCTCGTGATCGAGCGAGCCCTCACATCAGGAGGCAGTGAGGACCCGCTCATCCAATTGCAGGCCGCCGTGGTCGCAATGCGTCTGGGCGACTACCAGGCCGCGAAGGTGCGCCTGAGCGAAGCGCGAAGCCTGTGGACCTCGAGTGCGCCGCCCGCAGTGTGGTTCCATTACGCCGCCCAGGTGGCAGCGCTGACCGATGACTCCGACCGAGAGATGCTACTGCTAGCGGCTGCAACCGAGTCTCATCCTGAATCAGCGGTTCTCCTGAACAATCTCGCAGCCGCACACCTCAAGCGCGGCGATTACCACGGCGCACGGGATGCGGCGGAAAAAGGACTCGCGCTTGCACCCGAGCTTCCTCAGCTCCGACGCAACTTGTCGGCAGCGCTGGAAGGCGTTTCGCGCGCGGACAGAAGCGCGCAAGCGCCGAATCGCTCCTGATACAGAGCGAAAATTGATACAGGGAGACGACGCCGATTTCCAGGCGCTGATGGAAAAGATCACCCGCGATCGGGGATTCCGCTGCGCCAGCTACAAGGATAAGTGCTTGCGGCGGCGCATCGCCGTTCGGATGCGGGCAAAAGGGACGTTCACGCCCAGTGAGTACGCGGATGTTCTCGATACCGACCCGCGAGAGTACGAGCGGTTACTTCGGTCGCTGACTGTCAACGTCACGAAGTTCTTTCGGAACTGGGACACTTACTCGGCAATCGAAAGCAAAGTCATTCCGGCATTGTGGCAGCTCCCTGACCGCGAGCTCCGCATTTGGAGCGCGGGGTGCTCGTCGGGAGAGGAGCCTTACTCGATCGGCATCTTGTTGCATAAATACGCAGCAGAGACCAGGGAGCCGGCGCGGCTCGAGTCTGTCACGATCTTAGGAACTGACATCGATGGTGACCGCCTCGGAGAGGCCGAGCGCGCGTTCTACGCCGAATCCGCGCTGGGCGATACGCCAGCCGCTCTGCGCGAGCGGTATTTCCCTCAAGTCGCAGGGCTTCATACGATGCTGCCCGACGTCAAACGGCTGGTGAGCTTCGAGTGCAACGATCTCCTCAGTCATCAGCCTCCGCTGGAGGATGTCCACCTTCTCCTCTGCCGCAACGTCATCATTTACTTCGAGCGGGAAGCCCAGGACGCACTGTTCAAAGAGTTTCACCGCGTTCTGGCACCCGGCGGATTCCTGGTTCTCGGGAAAGTCGAGACGCTGCTCGGCGAGGCGCGAGGTCTGTTTGCACCGGTAAATGCGCGTGAGCGCATTTTCCGGAAGGTGTAGCGGCTAGTGGCTGCGACGAACGAAAAGGCGGCGACCGTTCTGGTTGTCGACGACAGCGCGTTCATGCGCAAGCTGATAGCGGAGCTGGTCGAGTCGACTGGCGCGTTTCGCGTGGTTGCGACTGCTGCCGATGGAATTGAGGCGTTGCAGAAAATCCGCACGGTCAAACCGGACATAGTGACTCTCGACATCGAAATGCCGAGACTCAACGGCTTGCAAACGCTCGAGCAGATCATGGCCGAGATGCCACGTCCAGTCGTGATGCTGAGCGCGGCCGGATCGGAGCTCGGAAACGAGATGACTTTGCGCGCCCTCGAGCGCGGCGCTCTCGAGTTCGTGAGAAAACCGTCGGGGCCGGTCAGCATCGATCTCTCAACTGTGCGCGAGCAGCTGATGTCAGCGCTGGAAGCAGCGCGCGCGATGAACATGGGAGGAATGCGGACACCGACGCCAACTGCTTCCACTCCTGCACCTGACGCGTCAGCCAGAAAGTCGCCCGGTGCGGCAACGAGAGTGGTGGCAATCGCCTCTTCAACCGGCGGTCCCCGCGCACTGGCTGAGATCGTACCGCATTTGCCGGAGGATCTGGGAGCCGCCGTCGTAATTGTTCAGCACATGCCGCGCGAGTTCACGAAGCTCCTGGCAGAGCGACTCGACACGATGAGCCCACTCTGGGTTGGCGAGGCGATGAATGGCAAGCTGCTGCGGGAGAATCGTGTCTATGTTGCACCGGGCGGATACCATATGACCGTTGGCGGCGAAACAGGGAATGCATCAATTCGACTGGACACTTCTCCGGCAATGTGGGGCGTCAGGCCCGCCGCCGATCCGCTCTTCTTCTCCGTAGCTGACGTCTTCGGTCGCTCGGCGATCGGTGTAGTACTCACCGGAATGGGACGCGATGGCGCGGAAGGCCTGCGCCGGATTCGAGCGGCTGGCGGAACGGCAATTGTACAGGATCGCGAGACGTCGATCATCTACGGAATGCCGCAGGCCGCGCTTGCAGCTGCCGGCGCCGACCGGATTGCGCCAGTCACCAAAATAGCGCCGCTGATCAGCAATTTGTGCGTCGCGCGGTCGGGAGAGATTGGCGCATGAGGAGCGCACAGATATCGTTCGTCGAGCTGTTTGGCGAGCGCGCAGACCAAAAGGCGACACGGCCGATGCACCGTCGCTCAATACTCACAGAGCAACGCAATATCAACGAGGAAACGAACCACAATGCGTAGGATGCTGGTAACGGGTGCGGCTGGATTCATCGGCTCCAACTTCGTGCATTTCTGGGCGGAGCATCGTCCAGGCGACAGTATCGTGGGGCTGGACGCGCTGACTTACGCCGGGAATCTGGCGAGTCTGGAGTCGCTCGCGAAAAATGAGCGCTTCAAGTTCATGAAAGGCGACATCCGCGACGGGGACAAGGTGCGCGACATCATCAAGCGTGAGGGAATCGACACGATTGTGCACTTCGCCGCTGAATCGCACGTGGATAGGTCCATTCATGGCCCTGATCCCTTTATCGACACGAATGTCAGAGGCACTCACGAACTGCTGAAGGCGGCGCGCGCGGTTTGGACGGAGGATTGGTCAGGCGGAGCCCGGCGGTTCCATCACATCTCGACCGACGAGGTGTACGGGAACCTGGGTCCGACCGCGGCTCCATTCACTGAGGATTCGGCTTACTCGCCGAATTCTCCATACGCCGCCAGCAAAGCCGGCTCGGACCATCTTGTCCGCGCGTACCACCATACGTACGGCCTTCCGGTCACGACGACGAACTGTTCCAACAACTACGGGCCGTATCACTTTCCGGAGAAGCTGATTCCGCTTACGATCGTGAATGCCCTCGACGGGAAGTCATTGCCCGTCTATGGCGACGGCCAGCAAATCCGCGACTGGCTTTACGTCCGCGATCACTGCCGCGGAATCGAGAGGGTGCTGGAGAAGGGTCGGCTGGGAGAGACATACAATCTGGGCGGTAATTCGGAGCGGAAAAACCTGGATGTCGTGAAAGCGATCTGCGCTCACCTCAACAAGATTTTTGGAGCCGACCAAAAAATCCGGGAACGATTTCCGAAGTGTCCCGCCGCGACAGGTGGCGACACGGCGGAGCTGATAACATTCGTGAAGGATCGTCCGGGGCACGACCGGCGCTACGCGATTGATGCAATGAAAGCCACGCTGGAGACCGGTTACGGGCCGTCAGAATCCTTCGACACCGGTTTGTTGAAGACGATAAAGTGGTACATCGCCAACGAGCAGTGGTGGCGCGCGGTTATGGATGGAAGCTACCGCGAGTGGGTCGAGCTACATTATCAAGGCGGAAAGCGAGCTGCGAAATAACTGCGGACTGCGGACCAAGTGCACTTCGGACTGCTGACTAACTGCGGATTGGGAGACTAACTGCGGATTGATGACCAGCGGCTACTAACTACGCACTTTGGACGAGTCCGCAGTTCGTAGTTAGTCCCCCAATTCGTAGTTAGTCAGCAGTCCGCAATACCGTTGGTCCGCAGTCCGCAACCGCTAGTCCGTAGCCTGTAGTCAGCAGTTCTCGGGTTGACACGGTTTTGGCGGCGCCCTACACTACCACGCTTATGGCCAAAACCGATCTTGCCAGTGGTGCACGAGCGGGGCGCGATTCCGGCCCGCGCCGCTCATGGGTCTATTGGACAGTCGCCACATTAGTGTTGCTCGCGGGCTTCGCCGACCTCGCTCGAGGAGGCGAAACACTAGCCCCAATTCTGCTCGTTATCGGGTATTGCGTGCTGGTCCCGCTGGCCATTCTCCGATGAGAACACAGGCTCGGATTCTGCACCGGGCGAGTAGCTCAGTTGGTTAGAGCGCCTGCCTTACACGCAGGATGTCGGGGGTTCGAGTCCCTCCTCGCCCATCACCAAAAACAAGGGACCCACGGATCGGGAGGTGGGTAAGAATGTTTACTGATTTGGAGGTTATACCATTGAAGGGACGTCTACGCAGTTCAGCTCTTGTTCTCGCCGCCTTTGCCGCGCTGATCGGCTCGCCGGTTCTCGCCCAGAGCACCAAGACGGGCCCGCGGGTAATGATCCCGACGCTCCAGAGCTCGGACAAGGAGCTGGGAGTGCAGGCCGCTGAAGCGATCCGCAGCCAGCTGACCAAGCAGACAAATCTGCGCGATCTGGTCGTGGTGCCGAAGGCGGACATCAATAACAGCCTGGCCTCTTCGGGCTATTCCACGACGGAAGCACTGGCTCCCGGCGATGCGAAAGCGCTTGCGACGCTGGTGCGCGCTCCGGAGTACCTCGAGGGTACCGTCACCAGGACACCCACCGGATACAAGATCGATTCGCGGCTCATCATTTCCCGCGACATGACAAAGGGTCAGATTCTACCGACGGCGCAGGGTGCCAAGCTCGACGATGCGGCCGGTCAGGTCGCGCGCTCGATCAGAGATGCCCGCCGTCAGTTGGGAGCCGAGGAGACCTGCCACAACGACGTGGTGCAAGGCAAGTATCAGGAAGGTGTAGCTGCCGCTCGTCAGGGGCTGGCCGGCTATCCGAACGCAAATCTTGTTTTGGTTTGCCTGGCCGAAGCGTACAACGCACTAAAGATGCAGG
>Ga0209056_10004681_pt1 | contig 14394 bp, 6 predicted proteins | sample GraSoiAngelo_114_FD_185876 | JGI IMG/M metagenome (GOLD analysis project Ga0209056, IMG submission 185876) | Grasslands soil microbial communities from the Angelo Coastal Reserve, California, USA - 14_0903_13_40cm (SPAdes) (version 2) | ecosystem: Environmental > Terrestrial > Soil > Grasslands ... | reverse complement strand
CTTGTTCCGGTGGAGGAGGGGCAGCGAGTGACGCCGGGACAAAACCTTGCGCGCGTGGCCGATCCCAAGAAGCTGAAGGCGGAAATCAAGATTGCAGAGACGCAGGCGAAGGACGTGGCGATCGGACAGAAGGCCACGATTGACACGCGGAACGGCGTGGTGACGGGGCACGTGTCGCGCATCGATCCCTCGGTGCAAAGCGGGACCGTGACCGTGGATGCAGCCATTGACGAGGCGCTGCCGCAGGGCGCGCGGCCCGACCTGAGCGTGGATGGAACCATCGAGCTGGAAAACTTGAAGGACGTGGTGTACGTGGGAAAGCCCGTGCACGGCCAGACGGACAGCACGATCGGGCTGTTCAAATTAACCTGCGCGAGCTGCCCGCTGAACGATAACGAAGCGGTGCGGGTGAACGTCAAACTAGGGCGCAGTTCGGTGAACACGATCGAGGTTCTGGACGGGCTGAAGGTGGGCGACAAAGTGATCCTCTCGGACATGTCTCAGTACGACAACGTGGACCGCATCCGGCTGAGGTAAGCCCAAGGCGGAGGGCAAAGCGGTTGAAGAGGGTGTTCCTTGAACCTGGCGGCACAGGAAGAAATGACCGAAGCGGCGGTCTTGCAGGCGCCGCGGACCTTGATTGCGGATGACCAGCCCGACGTCGTGCGGGCGCTCCGACTCCTACTGAAAGCAAACGGACACCAGATTGAGGCAGTCCATTCTCCCGCGGCGGTGCTCGATGCGGTGCGAGCGCGCTCGTTCGATCTGCTCTTGATGGATTTGAATTATGCGCGCGATACAACGTCGGGGATCGAAGGCCTGGAGCTGCTCGAACAGGTCCAGGCGGTGGACAGCAGGCTGCCCATCGTGGTGATGACGGCCTGGGGCAGCACAGACCTCGCGGTGGAAGCGATGCAGCGCGGAGCTTGCGACTTCATCGAGAAGCCCTGGGAAAACACGCGGCTGCTGGCGAAGCTGCGGAGACCACTGGAACAGCGGAACCGGCACCGCGCGAGCGGACTCGAGATTACGCGGGAGCTCGAACTCGCGGGCGAGATGCAGCGGGAGCTGGCGCTCGGGCAGATTCCGAAGTTCAACGGGTTGGAGATTGCGGCGGCGTGGCAGCCGAAAGGTGCGGTGAGCGGAGACGCCTTTGACGTGTTCCAGTTCGGCGCGGAAAGCGGGGCCTTCTTTATCGCTGATGCCGTGGGAAAGGGGATGCCCGCGGCGCTGCTCGCTGCGCACGTGCACGCGACGGTGCGGGCGCTGGCATCCGAGGATGCCTCGCCGCGGGAACTGACGGAGAAGGTGAACACAGCCGTCTGCGAGAGGGTCGAACACGGGCGGTTCGTCAGTTTCGTTTACGCCCGGATGGACAGCCAGAGGCGGAGATTTACTTACACTTGCGCCGGTCATCCAGCGCCGATGCTGATGCGCCGGGACGGCACCTGGATCGGTTTGACGAAGGGCGGGCCAGTCCTCGGAGAGTTCGAGGGAAGGCATTTCGAGGAAGGAGAAATTTCGCTCGAAAGCGGCGACCGGCTCGTGGTGTGCACGGATGGATTGTTGGAAGCCGAGAGAACGAGCGGGGAAGCATTCGACGCAAGGGGAGTCATTGGTGTTCTGAAACCGAACCGCTCGCTGGGCGCAGAAGAATTGCGGAACAAATTGCTGGAAGCTGTGCGTACCCATTGTGGCGACCGGCTGAACGACGACGTGACATTACTAGTTCTCGCGGTGGCGTAACGCGGGCCTTCGCACGAAGTTCTTTCCCGGCCGGGCGAAGTGCCTTTTCGGAAGGAGCACGATGCAGACGCTGTGGCAGGACGTGCGGTACGGCCTGCGTATGCTGGGGAAGAACCCCGGCTTCACGGCGGTGGCCGTACTGACGCTGGCGCTGGGCATAGGAGTGAACACGGCACTCTTCACCGTCTATAACGGAGTGGCGCTCAAGGTGCTGCCGGTCCAAGATCCAGCGCGCATCGTCAGGTTCGCACGTTGGTTTGAAAGCCGGGCCGCCGGTGACATCCAGCTTTGGTTCTCGAATCCCGAATACCGCTATTACACAGAGCACAGTCGCGCCTTTTCCAGCCTGATTGCAACAACGAATCCGAGACGCCTTTCCGCCCTGGTGCCGGCTCGGGGCAGTTCGGGGGCAAGCCAACCGGAGTTCGTGCAAGGCGAGCTCGTCTCGGGGAATTACTTCTCGACGCTTGGCATGCAGGCGGCGCTTGGCCGCACCTTTCTTCCCGAAGAGGGTCAGGAGCAGGGTGCGTACGCGGTGGCAGTGCTGAGCTATCCCTTCTGGCAGCGACGTTTTGCCGGCGACGCAAGAATCCTGCGAAAAACGATCACGGTGAACGGCACGGCATTCACCATCATTGGTGTCGCCCCAAGCGAATTCATCGGCACGGGTGCGCCGCCGGAGGTCCCCGACCTGTGGGCGCCGCTCGCCATGCAGGCTGCGTTCGATCCCGGAACGGATTGGCTGAACAACGCGAGCGCCGCCAGAGTGCAGATTCTTGGACGCCTAGCGCCGGGCGTCACTGTGAAGCAGGCGCGGGCGGAGATGGTGGTCCTCACCAGCCAGCTTGGGAAATTGTTTCCCGCTAAGGATCGCACGATCACGGTCACTCTGAAACCCGCAACGTATTTCGGAGACACCGATGACCCACGCTTCCAAGCCTTCGTGGCCCTTGTGATGGTGATTGTCGGCATGGTGTTGATGATCGCTTGCGCGAATCTCGCCAACATGTTGCTGGCACGCGCCGCGGGCCGACGAAAAGAGATTGGCGTGAGAGTAGCGCTAGGCGCCAGCCGCGGCCGCCTGATCAGGCTTCTGCTGACCGAAAGCGCAATGCTTGCGCTGCTCGGCGGCGCGGCAGGACTGGTGCTGTGTTTCTGGACGACGGGCATTTTAGGTACGGCCACTGAAGAGCTGATCCGAGAGGTTTGGATCTTCAATGGGCCTTCGGTCGCGCTACGGATGAACCCCGATCTTCGCGTATTCATTTACGCACTGGTTCTTTCGCTGGTCACGGGTGTCGTTTCCGGTCTCGCGCCGGCGGTTCGAGCTTCGCGAGGGGATCTCTCGGCCGCCCTGAAAGCAGAAGACGCCGCTATCGGCCCGCGACTCGCTCGCTCGAGGCTGCGCAGCATTCTGGTGGCGGGGCAGGTAGCTGTGTCGCTGGTTCTGCTCGCCACGGCAGGCCTGCTCTTGCGGGGACTGTTAAAAGCACAGACCGCCAATCCGGGTTACGAAACGCGTAACGTCTTTGTTCTTGGGCTCAACTTCGGGAGCGACGTGGCCAGGTCGAATGCGCTACGGCAGCGTGTAATCGCGCAGCTAGAGTCGCTTAACGAGGTGATGTCCGTGGCTGAGGCGGCAAGACCGCCCATGACAGGCACGTTCACCCCGCGAGTGATGGTTGAGGACAGCCAGGCCGATCCACGAAGCGTTCCTCCAGGAGTCCTCGCGAACCCAGTTTCGCCAAGCTATTTTCAGACGCTTGGCATCCCGATTACCCGCGGGCGTGATTTCACCACACAGGAGTCAGACCAGGGCGATTCCGTAGTCATCGTGAGTGAGGCCACGGCGCGAGACTTCTGGCCGGGTGACGACCCGATAGGCAGGCGGTTGAAGCTCGACATGGACTTTAGCGGAAAGTTTGCGACGGAGCTTCAGGTCATCGGCGTAGCCAAGGATGTGCGGAACACTCATCTTTCACGCGTTGATCCTGCGTACCTTTATCTCCCACTCCATTTCAGGAAGTTGCTGTTCGGCGGGCTGCTCGTGCGCACACAGGGCGATCCCAGGAGCGCCGTCGCCGCGGTGCGATCTGGACTAGAAATGGTGGACAAAGGCCTGCTAGCGGGCCTCTGGATGACTAGCCTCGAGCAAGGACCTCTTCGGGCTGAGAGGTTCATTACACAGGCGACTTCAATTTTTGCGGCGTTCTTGGCAGTTCTGGCGCTGACACTTGCGGGGGTCGGCATCTATGGCGTGATGGCTTACATGGTGAGCCAGCGGACGCGCGAGATCGGCGTGCGGATGGCGCTGGGAGCGACCAAAGGCGACGTGCTTCGCTTGATGGTGGGTCAAGGAATGATCCCCGTGTGGATTGGTGGACTGGTGGGGCTCGCAGGGGCGTGCGCCGTCTCCGCAGTCCTTTCGATGGTTCTGAAATTCCCCGGGTCGCCCGACTTGTTGTTCGGCGTGAGCACCGCGGATCCAGCGGCTTACGGGGCCGCGAGTGCATTTCTCGCGGGCATTGCGGGGGTCGCGAGCTACATCCCCGCGCGGCGGGCGACGCGGGTGGATCCGATGGTGGCCCTTCGCTATGAATGAAAGAGTAGGAGCCACTCGCGAATTCACGCTCAGGGAGAACGCTGCGATATGAGTAACGAAATGGCGCCGAAACTGGATTCATTGCCGGCGAGGTGAGGAATGGAGAGCTGGTGGCAGGATTTTCGTTACGCTTTGCGGATGCTATGGAAAAAGCCCGGTTTCACGGGTGTGGCCGCAATGTCGCTCGCGCTGGGAATTGGAGCGAATACGGCTATCTTTACGGTGATCAACGCCGTATTTCTGCATCCCCTGGCGATCCAGGATCCTTCGCACGTCGTGGAAATGTTCACGAAGGACAACAAGACTGTGCAGACGGGGAATTTCGCGCTGACGCCGACTTCGTTCCCGAACTACGAAGACTATCGCGACCACAACACGGTTTTCACCGGGCTGGCGGCCTATTTCCCGCTCGGCTTGCAATGGACCAAGAACAGCGAAACGCAGGGACTGCCGGGCATGCTTGCCAGCGCCAATTATTTCGACGTCCTGGGCATCAAGGCGTACCGCGGGCGACTATTCGCGCCCGACGAAGACACCAAGCCGGGGGCCAACACGGTGGCCATCGTCAGCTACAGCCTATGGACAAAACAATTTGGTTCCGACGCGAACCTGATTGGCCAGACGCTGACGCTCGACGGCATTCCCTTCACGGTGATTGGCGTCACTCCGTCCGGCTTCAAGGGTACGTTCTCTCTGGCAGGACCCGATCGCGTCTGGGTGCCGCTGAGCATGCGCGAACAGTTGACGAACGGGCAGCTCCGGCAGCTCATGCCGAACCGACGCTTCCGCTGGCTCAACATGATCGGCAGGTTGAAGCCCGACGTCACGTTTCGCCAGGCGGAGGCAGCGATGAAAACCATCGCCGCCGCACTGGAAAAAGAGTATCCGACCGCGAACGAGAGACGCACGCTGGAGATGGCTCTCGAATCCGAGGCAGCGCTGGGAATCAACGGACGCGACCAAATTGTGCTGGCCGGCGGCGTGATGATGGGAGTCGTCGGATTGGTGCTGCTGATTGCCTGTGCGAATCTGGCGAATCTGCTGCTGGCGCAATCGGCGAAGCGCGAGAAAGAAATCAGCATCCGCTCGGCCATGGGAGCGAGCCGCGGCAGGTTGGTGCGCCAGTTGCTGATCGAGAGCGTGGCGCTTGCGTTCCTGGGCGGAGCTGCGGGCCTGCTGGTCGCCTACTGGAGCCGCAACGTGTTGTGGTCGTTCCGCCCGCCTTTTCTGGGCAATGCTTCGATTGATCTAAGCTTCGATTTGCGCGTGCTCGCCTTCACGGCGGGGATTTCGGTCGTTACGGGAGTGATCTTCGGTCTCGCGCCGGCGCTGAAGCTTTCGCGCGCGAATCTGAACGAAATGCTGAAGGTGGGTGGCCGCGGCGGGTCGCTGGGCCTGGGTCACAACCGAGTGCGAACCCTGCTGGTCGTCTCGGAGATTGGCCTCGCGACTGTCGCCTTAATCGGCGCGGGGCTGTTCGTCCGCAGTATGCAAGCGGCGCAGAATCTTGATCTGGGATTCGATTCCAAGCACATCGGCTTCGTCGGACTGAACCCGGGACAGCAGCGTTACGATCAGGCGCGCGGTGAGCAGTTTTACCTCGACGCCATGGCCAAGGCGCGTATGGTGCCGGGTGTGGAAGCCGCGGCTGCTGCTTCGCTGGCGCCGGTCATCGGAGGCGCCGGAGTTTTGCTGACGGTATTCCCCGAGGGCGAGCAGCAGAACCCGAATTATCGCGGCTCGCTGGTGGCGTTTAACGATATCACCCCAGGATACTTTGAGACGTTGCGCATCCCCTTTCACGCAGGAAGAGACTTTAACGATTTCGACCGCGATCAGTCGAAGCCTGTGGCCATCGTAAATGAGGCATTGGCTCGGCAGCTCTGGCCCGGCCAGGTTGCGCTCAACAAACGGTTCAGCATCGTTCAGCAGATGGCACTGTATGAGGTGGTGGGCGTCGTGGCTACTTCGGTGATTGGCGCGGTTGGAGAAGATCCTACGCCCATGATTTATCGGCCCGTCCAGCAAGAGTATGCGCCCGGTATCGTGCTGCTGGTGCGCACGAAGGGCGCTCCGGAGCCGCTTTTGGGGGCCGTGCGCGAGCAGGTGCAAACGCTCGACCGCAACATGCCTCTTCGCAACACGGGCACCGTGCAACAGGGCATCGAGGCAGGGCTCTGGGCGCCGCGGATGGGCGCGGCACTGCTCAGTATTTTCGGAGGTCTCGCGCTGGTGCTGGCGATGATCGGAGTTTATGGCGTGATGTCGTACTCGGTGTCACAGAGGACGCAGGAGATCGGCGTCCGCATGGCGCTCGGCGCCGAGGCCGGCGACGTTCTGGTGCTGGTGCTGAGAGAAGGGATGGGCCTGGCGCTGAGCGGGGCCTTGCTCGGACTGATCGTAGCGCTGGCGCTGGGGCGCGTGGTCAGTACCCTGCTCTTCGGCATCAGCGGGCGCGATCCGCTGACGCTGGGGGCTGTGACTGCCGTACTGACGGTGGTGGCCTTACTGGCGTGCTACGTGCCGGCGCGGCGGGCGACGCGCGTGGACCCGTTGGTGGCGCTCAGGTATGAGTGAACTTCGGGGGTAGAAGCTGCGTAGGTCTCTTCAGCGAAGGAGATCCCCTAATGATGGAGACGCTATGGCAGGACATCAAGTACGGCCTGCGGATGCTGGGCAAGAGTCCCGGATTCGCAGGGGTCGCGGTCCTAACGGTGGCGCTCGGAATCGGGGCGAACACCGCGATCTTCAGCGTCATCAACGCAGTTCTGCTCAAGCCGCTGCCGTATCCGAATCCCGACGGCCTAGTGAAAGTGTGGACGCACTTTACGGGCATCGGGCTGCCGAATGACCAGAACTGGTTTTCGCCGCCGGAATTTCGCGACCTCCGGGAACAAAACCGCAGCTTTTCCGACGTCGCCGTGCTCGATAACGGAAGGTATAGCCTCGGTGTTAGCGGTAACCCGCAGAGCGTCGATGGCGCGGCGGTCTCTCCAAGCCTGTTCACTATCCTGGGCGTGAGCCCGCAACTGGGGCGGACATTCACTGCGGAAGAAGCGGAGCAAGGCCATGACCGCGTCGTGATTCTGGGACACGGTCTGTGGCAGCGCGCGTTCGGAGCCGATCCTCAGATCGTCGGGAAAGATTTAGCGATTGACGGTAGAAGCTGCACGGTAATCGGCGTGATGCCGCAGGGTTTTGATTACCCTGCGCCATCCGAGCTCTGGACCCCGCAGGTTTTCGTGGCGGCCGACTTTACGCCGGACAACCGCGGAAATCATGGCTACGAAGTTCTGGCCCGGCTCAAGCCCGGAGTCTCGCTTGCCCAGGCGCGAACGGACATGGAGGCGCTTTCCAAATCCATCATCGAGCAGAACCGCGATTATCCCTACCAACGGTTCGGTTTTGCGTTGATCCTGCACCCGTTGCTTGAAGAAACGGTTGGTGATGTGAAGACATCGCTGTGGGTATTGATGGGGGCCGTGGGATTTGTGCTGTTGCTGGTGTGCGCAAATGTAGCGGGACTCCTTCTCGTGCGCAGCACCGCGCGTCAGAAAGAGATTGCCGTGCGCGTGGCTCTCGGCGCCGGGACGCGGCGGATTGTCCGGCAGTTGCTCAGCGAAAGCGTACTTCTTTCGCTCTTGGGCGGCTTGCTGGGCTTGCTCCTCACGCCACTCCTGCTGAACGTGATCGTTACGCTCAGCGCCAATGCGCTGCCTCGCGTGGTATCCACCGGAATCGATCGCGGCGCGCTGGTTTTCACTTTCGTTGTGATCGTAGGAACCGGAATCCTATTCGGACTTGCGCCGGCGCTGGAGGCGAGCCGAGGCGTTCGCTACGACATCTTGAAAGAGGGGGGCCGCAGCAACGTGGAAGGCCGCACGTCGCACCGACTGCGCCGCATCTTCGTGGCGGCGGAAGCGGCGCTGGCTGTCATCCTCCTGGCATGCTCCGGGTTGTTGCTGCGGAGTTTCGTCAAGCTGCTGCAAGTGGATCCGGGCTTCCGTCCCGAGGGCGTGCTGACGGTGCAAGTTGGTCTCCCAGCGGCGAAATACGCAAAGCCTGAACAGATGAGAGCTTTCTTCCACGAACTTGTGAGTCGCATCCAGCAGTTGCCGGGAGTGCGAGCGGCCGGAGCAGTTTCGATACTCCCCTTGAGCGGCCAGGGCAACTCGGGAACGACAACGGTGGAATCGCGCGCCGTGGCGCCGCAGGATGCTTCGCCGGAGGCTGACTGGCGCGTCGCGACGCCGGGTTTTTTCCAGGCGATGGGCACACCTCTCATCGCCGGGCGGTTTTTCGAGGAGCGCGACAGCGATACGGCTGCGCCAGTGGCCATCATCGACGAAACCATGGCGCATACCTATTGGGCTAATGAAGATCCCATCGGAAAACGCATCAAGCGCGGCGGAGCGCGATCGAAGGCACCGTGGATGACCATTGTCGGCGTGGTGCGGCACGTCCGCTACCGGACGCTCGAGGCGCGTTCGCGCGTCCAGCTTTACTGGCCCGAAGCGCAGAACCCCACGAATTTCATGGGGCTCGCGATCCGCACTGCCGCGGACCCGATGAGCCTTGCTCCCGCCGTGCAGAAGACAGTGCTCGAGTTGGATGCGCAGCAACCTGTAGATCATGTGCTCACCATGCAGGAACTGATGGCCGATTCGCTGGCGCGTAGACGTTTGACGATGACGTTGCTGGCGGCGTTTGCGGGGGGCGCACTATTGCTTGCAGCCCTCGGCATCTACGGCGTGACGGCGTACATGGTGACGCAACGCCAACAGGAGATCGGGCTGCGGATGGCGCTCGGCGCTTCCCGCGCCGACGTTCTTGGGCTCGCGATCGGGCAAGGGATGTCGCTCCTGTTCGCGGGGCTAGGCGTGGGGCTTGTGGCGTCGCTGGGTCTCACGTGGGTACTGAGCAGCTTGCTGTTTTCAGTGCGGCCGTACGATCCCGTGTCGCTCGCAGCAGCCGCGGCGGCATTGGCGCTGGTTGCGCTGATCGCGTGCTGCGTGCCAGCGTGGCGTGCGACGCGAGTGGATCCTATGGTGGCGCTGCGATACGAATAGAAGGAACCGGAATGAACACTTTCTTTCGCGATGTTCAGTACGGCCTGCGCATGCTGGGAAAGAGTCCAGCGTTTACCGCCGTTGCCGTGGTTACGCTTGCTCTCGGGATCGGCGCCAACACGGGAATCTTTTCGATCACGCAGCAAGTCCTTCTCCAGAGGCTGCCCGTGCCGCACCCGGAGCAACTAGTTCTGCTTTACTCGCCCGGCCCCCAGCAAGGCCATGTCGAGTCCGATGAGAGCGACGGCTCTGAATCCTTTTCCTATCCGATGTACAAGGACCTACGCGATCACAACACCATCCTTGCCGGGCTGGCCGCGAAGTTTAGCGCTCCTGTCAGTGTCGCGTTTCGGGGACAAACGGAGCGCGCCAGCTCCGACCTCGTTTCCGGAAATTTCTTCGATGTGCTCGGCGTCCGCGCGACGATCGGAAGAATTTTCGCGGCCGACGATACGCCTGGTGCGGGAGCGAATCCCGTCGTCATGCTGGGCTACGGCTTCTGGAAACGGCGATTCGGTGGCGACACGGGCCTGCTGAACCAGAGCCTGCTGGTGAATAACCAGCCGATGACGGTTGTGGGTATCGTGCAGCCCGGATTCGAGGGCATCCAACTCGGCCGCGTCCCAGACCTCTATATACCGATCACCATGAAGGCGCAGATCACGCCGAACTGGAATGGACTCGACAACCGCAAGGATTATTGGGTGAAGCTGATCGGGCGCTTGAAGCCGGGAATCTCCCGTACGCAGGCGGAAGCAGGGCTTCTCCCGGCGTACCACGCGATCCTCGAAAACGATCTTCCCCTTTACACGGGATGGAACGATCAGAGGAAAAAGGAATTCTTGGCAAAGGCGATCATTCTTCGCGATGGCTCAAAGGGGAGGCCAATCTTCCAGAACGGTAACCGGCAAGGACTGCTCACGCTGATGGGCATGGTCGGTCTGGTGTTGTTCATCGCCTGCGCAAATGTGGCTGGATTGCTGACGGCGCGAGGCGCTGCACGTCAAAGAGAAATATGCGTGCGGTTGTCGCTTGGCGCAAGCCGCTGGCGACTGATCCGCCAGCTGGTGGTGGAGTCTTGCTTGCTGTCGATTGCGGGCGCTCTGTTAGGCCTGTTAATCGCAAGTTGGACGAGCGACGGCCTCGTGCGGTTTGCCATGGAAAACGAGGACGCGCAAGGGCTTTCGAGCGCGCTCAGCGTGCCGGTACTGCTTTTTGCGATGGGTCTCGCACTCGTGTGCGGCATTGCTTTCGGAGTTGCTCCGGCCCTGCGCGCAACGCGGGTCGAGCTGGCGGCTACTCTGAAGGACCAGGCGGGCTCGCTCTCGGCCGGGTTAGTACAGGCGCGATTGCGGAAGGGTCTGGTGATCTCTCAGGTGGCGTTGACGCTGCTGCTGGTCACCGCGGCCGCCGGCTTCGCGCGCAGTCTCTATAATCTGCAACACGTGGACCTGGGATTGCGACCGAGCCACGTCCTGCAATTCTCCGTCGAGCCGGAACTGAACGGCTACAACCCGCTGCGAGCGGTCGCCTTCTTTCGACAACTCGAAGAGCGGCTGGCGGCCTTGCCTGGCGTGCAGACTTTCAGCGGCGCCACGATCCCGGTCCTCGCGGGAGACGACTGGGGCTCAAACGTGACGGTAGAAGGCGAGCCCCCGGAAAAAGCGGGGAACACGCATGCTCTGCGGAATGCTGTCGGTGCGAATTATTTTTCGACGATGGGGATTCCCTTGCTAGCGGGACGTGAATTCACGCAGCAGGACACAGCAGAGAGCCCCAAAGTGGTCGTCATCAATGAAACGATGGCCAAGATGTTTTTCCCCGGCCGTGATCCCATCGGCCGCCATATGAAATTCGGCTCTGGCAGCAGTCCATTGAACATCGAGATCATCGGCGTCGTAAAGGATAGTAAGCATCAAGGAGTCAAAGAAGAAGTTCGGCCTTTTGTGTATATGCCCTATACGCAGGACCCGACGGTCGGGAGGATCACCTATTACATCCGCACACAGCAGGACCCGGCAGCGATTGCCGCTGCCATCTGCAGCACCGTTGCGCAGCTGGATGCCAACCTTCCCGTGGTTGGTCTCCGCAGCTTGGAATTACAGATCGAAATGTCCATCTCCGGCGACCGGTTACTGGCGTTTCTCACTGTCGCCTTTGGGATTCTGGCAGCGCTGCTGGCGGCCATGGGGATTTATGGATTGCTGGCGTACACCGTGACGCAACGGACGCGGGAGATCGGCGTGCGTATGGCGCTCGGCGCGGAGCCGCGGCACGTGCGCAGAATGATCCTGGGAGATGTGACGCGGCTGGCCGGGATTGGCATTGTCGCCGGTTTACCGCTGGCTTATGGGATCAGCCGGTTGACGAATTCCCTTCTCTACAATGTGAAATCATTCGACGTGCCGAGTTTCATGGTGGCCCTTCTTGCGCTGGTGCTTGTAGCTTCGGTCGCCGGATACGCGCCAGCGTGGCGAGCGACGCGGGTGGATCCGATGGTGGCGCTGCGGTACGAATGATTCGGAGATTGGACGCTGGGGATTCGTGGTTCGTAGGGAGGATTAGGGTAAGAGTCCAGGAGTACGGGAAAAAAGATCCTAAGTTCAAGAAAAGGAGAGGAAATGGCCGCAACCGATAGCACGCTCATCAAGTTGGAAGGCGTAAAGAAAGTGTTCTACACCGATGAGGTGGAAACGCACGCGCTTTCCGAGATTCATCTCGAAGTCAAGAAGGGAGAGTACATCTCGATCGCCGGGCCATCGGGCTGCGGCAAATCGACGCTGCTCTCGATTCTCGGCTTGCTGGATTCTCCAACGGACGGGAACTACTCGCTGGACGGCAAGCCGGTGGCGAATCTCTCGATCAGCGATCGCACGCGCATTCGCAACCGCGAGATCGGCTTCATCTTTCAGGCGTTCAACCTGATTGGCGACCTCACCGTGTACGAAAACGTCGAGCTGCCATTGACCTATCGAGGCACCAGTTCGGCGGAGCGCAAGCAGAAGGTCCAGCAGGCACTCGAGCGCGTGGGAATGGCGCACCGCATGCGGCACTACCCTTCGCAGCTCTCCGGCGGTCAACAGCAACGCGTGGCAGTAGCACGGGCGCTGGTGGGCGATCCGCTGATTCTGATGGCTGACGAGCCTACCGGAAACCTGGACTCGAAAAACGGCGAGGCAGTGATGGAACTCTTGCGCGAGCTCCATCGCAGTGGCGCAACGATCTGCATGGTGACGCACGATCAGCGCTACGCCAATTTTGCCGAGCGCACGATTCATTTGTTTGACGGCCGCATCGTCGAGGAGAGCCAGGAAGTCCGCGCGGGGGCGTAGCGCTGCCGAGAAATCGTATGGGCACACTTTGGCAGGACTTGCGCTTCGGGTTGCGGATGCTGGCCAAGAATCCGGCCTTCACTGCAGTCGCGGTTTTGACGCTGGCGTTGGGGATCGGCGCAAATGCGGCTATCTTCAGCGTGATCTATGGCGTTCTCCTTCGCCCGCTGCCCTATCCGAAGCCGGACCAGATCGTCCAGGTGTGGGAAGTAAACGCCGACGGCGTCCGGGTCCGCTTCGCCGAACCGAATTTTGAAGACATTCGGAATTCAGCCCAAAGCTTCGAGGGCCTCGCCGAATACTGGAGCGATGTTTTTTCGATTGCCGGCGGCAGTGAGTCGACACGAAGCATTGGCGCGGTTGTTTCCAGGGATTTCTTCAGCGTGCTGAGCGTCTCGCCGGTGCTCGGGCGCGGCTTCACTGCGGAAGATGCGCACGAAGGCGCCACACCCGTGCTGCTGGTCAGCTACGGCTATTGGCAGCAATATCTCGGCGGCTTGAGGGACTTCTCAAGGCTCAAGCTGCTGGCACACAATCAGGTTTTCAGTGTGGTTGGAGTGCTTCCGCCCGGCTTCAATTTCCCGGACGGAGCCGATTTGTGGGCACCGCGCGAGCTTTACTCCAAGCAGACCAACAGCCGCACCGCGCACAACTGGCACGCGGTCGGCCGTGTCCGCGATGGGGTCGCACTGGGGCAGGCGCGGGCAGAACTTTCGAGCATCGCGCGGCGGCTGAAGCAGCAGTATGCCCCGGACATCGACATGACCGATGCTGCGGCAGAGCGCCTCCAGGATGCGATGACCGCACATATCCGCCCGGCATTGCTCCTGCTGCTGGGCGCCGTGGGCTTTCTTCTGCTGGTGGCGTGCGCCAATGTGGCCAACCTCCTCCTGGCGCAAGCTTCGGCACGCGAGCGCGAGCTGGCCATTCGCGCGGCGCTCGGCGCGAACCGGAACAGGTTAGTGCGGCAATTCCTGATGGAGGCGGCGCTGCTCTGCGGCGTGAGTGGGGCGATTGGCATATTCGCGGCATACTGGGGCGTGGACGCGCTCCTTGCGCTGGCTCCGAAGAATCTGCCACGAATGGATTCCGTTTCGGTCAACCTGCCGGTGCTTCTGTTCGCGCTGGGCGTATGCCTTCTGCTTGCGGCCGGCCTGGGTATATTCACGGCGGTTCGCGCCACGTCCGGCGACGTGCGCGACGCTCTCGGCGAGGGCGGCCGGGGACAGGCGGGCGCGCTGCGCTCGCGGCGATTCGGCCGGGCGATCGTCGCGGGACAGCTTGCAATTACGCTCGTGCTGCTGGTTGGGGCGGGGCTTCTCGGCCGGAGCTTGTTGCGCGTGCTTTCCGTGGACCCGGGATTCCGCACGGAACACATCGCGACGATGGACTTGTCATTCGCCTCACCGGAAAGCGACACAGCGAGAGCGCGGCAAGTGTGGCTGCTCAACGAGCTCTTCGCCCGCTTGCGCGCCATACCGGGTGTCGAAGCCGTGGGCGGATCCAATGTGCTCCCACTCTCGAACAGTCCTGCCGATGGCACGTTTCTGATCCTGAGCCAACGGCAATTGCTGACACGCATGGAAGACTTCGAGCGATTCGTGCACGATCCCGCGATCACGGGCTATGCCGATTACTCTGTGGC
>Ga0209056_10004680_pt1 | contig 14395 bp, 12 predicted proteins | sample GraSoiAngelo_114_FD_185876 | JGI IMG/M metagenome (GOLD analysis project Ga0209056, IMG submission 185876) | Grasslands soil microbial communities from the Angelo Coastal Reserve, California, USA - 14_0903_13_40cm (SPAdes) (version 2) | ecosystem: Environmental > Terrestrial > Soil > Grasslands... | reverse complement strand
GCTGCTCACGAACATCTTTCACCACTTCGATATGCCGACTTGCGAGCGCCTGATGCGGCGCGTGCACGCTGCGCTGAAGCCAGGCGGCAAGGCGATTACTCTCGAATTCGTGCCGAATGAAGACCGCGTATCGCCTCCAACAGCCGCAACGTTCAGCTTGACCATGCTGGCGGTCACGGACGCCGGCGATGCATACACGTTTCGGGAGTACGAAGCCATGTTCCGCAACGTGGGATTCCGGAACACCACCACGCATCCCGCTTCGGGCATGCCCAGCACGGTGTTGGTATCGGAGACGGCGCCATGAAGAAAAGATCGCCGCGTCCACGCACCAAACCCGCGCGAGACGAAAGCAGACTGCTCCGCGAGCACCTCATGAACTTGCTCAAGGGCGGCGGCGCCCACCTCCACATTGACGATGCGGTTAAGGATTTGCCGGCGGCGCTGCGCGGAACGCGAGCCGCGGGGCTGCTGCATACGGCCTGGCAGCTTCTCGAGCACCTGCGCATCGCGCAATGGGACATCCTGGAATTCAGCCGCAGTGCCAAGCACGTCTCACCGGAATTTCCAGACGGCTACTGGCCAAAAACGGAAGCACCGCCGGACGAATCTGCGTGGCAGAAGAGCCTAGCGGACTTTCGCCGCGATCTGCGCGAGATGATTGCTCTGGTAAACAATCCTCGCACCGACCTATACGCGCGGATTCCCCACGGTGATGGGCAAACGATTCTTCGCGAAGCGCTGCTGGTGGCCGACCATAATGCGTATCACCTGGGACAAATCGTCGATGTGCGGCGCGCGCTGGGCGCATGGCGGGCAGAATAGAGCACTCCGCCGTTAGTACTTTATCTTGTCGGCCTTCGCATTCCACGCCGAAAAAATGGCGAGGGCGTCGTCGCGGAGGAGCTGTTTCATGGGAATGCGCCGCCCCGCCGGCGGATTCCGCAGCTCGTTGTAGATGAAAGCGTCGTCGAAGCCGGCCGCCGCGGCGTCGGAAGCGGTCCCGGCGTAGAAAACGCGCGCTGGCCGCGCCCAGTAAATCGCTCCGAGGCACATCGGGCAGGGTTCGCAGGTCGTGTAGAGGTCACAGCTCGTTAGTTGAAAATCGCCGAGCGCGCGGCACGCTTCGCGGATGGCGATGATCTCGGCGTGGGCCGTCGGGTCGTTCGTCGAAGTGACGCGATTGGTTCCTTCCACGAGGGCGCGGCCGTCCTTCACAACGAGCGCCGCGAACGGCCCGCCGCGGCCGGAGCGCACATTCTCAAGCGCGAGGGCGATGGCCCGCCGCATGAATTCTTCGGACATTGGTTCTCAAAGGAATGAGCTTGCCCGTTTTGCCTAAGTTGCGCAATCCCTCGGAACGCAGCGGAGTCGCTGGCAAGCGGTGCGAGTTCGGATCGGAGGAAGGCCCATGATTGTCGGTGTCCCGAAAGAGAGTTTCCCTGGGGAGCGGCGTGTCGCGCTGGTGCCTGCGGTGATCCCGAATCTTGTCAAATCTGGACTCGAGGTTGTCGTGGAGGCGGGGGCGGGAGTGGAAGCCGGTTATCCGGACGCCGAATACACTGCGAAGGGCGCGAAGATTCTCCCTGAGCGCGCCGAAGTCTTCCGCGCAGCGGATCTGGTGGTACAGGTGCTCTGTCACGGCTCCAATGACAAGACCGGCGAAGCCGACCTCCCTCTCCTCCGGAGCGGCCAGGTTCTGATTGGATTCCTGAGGCCGCTGGGCACGCTCAAGACAATCCAGGAAATCGTCGCCCGGGGGGTTACGTCGTTTTCCGTTGAGTTGATGCCGCGCAGCACGCGTGCCCAGAGCATGGACGCGCTTTCTTCGATGGGCACGATCTGCGGATACAAAGCCGTGGTGATTGCCGCGGACACGCTACCACGCATATTCCCCATGCTCACAACCGCAGCGGGTACGATCGCGCCCGGGCGGGTTCTGGTGATTGGGGCAGGCGTGGCCGGGTTGCAAGCCATCGCCACCGCGCGGCGCCTGGGTGCAGTGGCCTCAGCGTACGATCTCCGTCCCGCTGCCAAGGAACAGGTGCAAAGCCTGGGCGGACGCTTCGTGGAGCTGCCACTCGAAGCCAAGGACGCGGAGGACGCGGGCGGGTACGCGAAGGCGCAGGACGAATCTTTCTACCGGCGGCAGCGCGAATTGTTGGCGCGTGTCGTGGCGGAGAGCGATGTAGTGGTCACGGCGGCGGTGGTTCCCGGGAAGAAGTCTCCGGTGCTCGTCACGCGCGAAATGGTGGCCGGCATGGCTCCGGGCTCGGTGATCGTGGACCTGGCGGCGGAACGCGGAGGAAATTGCGAATCAACGCGGCCGGGCGAAAAAGTGGTCGAGCACGGGGTCACGATCATCGGCTGGTTCAACCTTGCCAGCACCGTGCCCTATCACGCCAGCCAGATGTACGCGCGCAACATCAGCGCCTTTCTCCTTCATCTGGTGAAGGAGGGGAGGCTGCAACTGAATTTCGAGGACGATATCGTCCGCGAAACTCTGCTCACGCATGCGGGTGAAGTGGTCAACGCCCGCGTGCGCGAGTTCTTTTCACTTCCCGCGCTCGAAACGCAATCCAAGGGAGGAGTCCGATGAAGTTGGACCTGCTCACGAGCCTCTATGTCTTCATGCTGGCCGGGTTCATCGGCTTTGAAGTGATCCGCCGCGTTTCGCCGCTCCTACATACGCCATTGATGTCGCTGACCAACGCACTCGACGCCATCGCCGTGGTCGGCGCGATCCTTCTCGTCGGCGAACACAAGAGCACGCTTTCGACCGTGCTCGGCACCATCGCCATCGTCGCCGCTACCGGCAACCTCGTCGGAGGATTTCTGATCACCGACCGGATGCTCAAGATGTTCCGCGCGAGCGGTCCCAAAAAGCCGTGAACGCCATGATCGGCACCGAACAGATCATCGAAATTACCTACCTCGTCGCCACCGCTCTTTTCATCCTCTCGCTCAAATGGTTGAGTTCCCCGAGCACGGCCCGCCACGGCGTGCGGGCCGGCGAGCTGGGGATGCTCCTCGCCGTTGGCGGAACTTTGCTGCATCACGATATCGTGGACTACAAATGGATCGCCATCGGACTGGTGCTCGGAACGATCATCGGTGTGCCCCTGGGAAAGGTACAAATGACGGCGGTGCCGCAGCGGACCGCCCTCAGCCACGCTTTCGGCGCGCTCTGCGTTACGTTGGTGGGCACGGCGGAGTTTTATTTGCGCGCTCCGGATGTGCCGCGCTTCATGATGGCTGTCCTCTCGATGGAGGTGATTCTCGGCTCGCTGACCTTTACCGGAAGCCTGATGGCCGCGGGCAAGCTGCAGGAGATTCTTCCGCAGCGGCCGATCACCTATAGGGGACAGAACATCGTCAATCTTTCTCTGCTGGCCATCGCTGTCGGAGTCGCGGCTTACCTTGTATTGCACCCGGGGCAAACCGAGTATTTCCCCGCTGTGGTAGGGATCCCGCTCGTTTTTGGAGTGTTGATGATCATCCCCATCGGCGGTGCCGACATGCCGACCGTGATTTCGTTGCTGAACTCCTACGCCGGGCTTTCCGCGGCTGCCATGGGATTCGTCCTCGACAGCAAGCTGCTGATCATCGCCGGCGCGCTCGACGGCGCTTCCGGCTTCATCCTGTCCGTGAACATGTCGAAGGCGATGAACCGGTCGTTCTCCAACGTGTTGTTCGGCGCGTTCGGGCAGGAACAGGCCGCCGGAGCCGCCGTGCAACAGGCGCAGCCGGTGCGGAGCGCAACGGCGGAAGAGGCAGCCGCAATCCTTGCCGCGGCGAACAAAGTGGTGATCGTTCCCGGGTACGGGATGGCCGTGGCGCAGGCGCAGCACAAGGTGCGGGAACTCTATGACGCCCTGACGAAGCGCGGCGTGGACGTGAAGTTCGGCATTCACCCGGTCGCAGGCCGCATGCCCGGCCACATGAACGTGCTTCTCGCGGAGGCTGACATTCCCTACGACAAGCTGCTGGACATGGAGGAAATCAACGGCGACTTTCCGCAAACGGACGTGGCGCTCGTGATTGGCGCGAACGACGTCACGAACCCCGCCGCGCGGAACGATGCCTCGAGCCCCATTTATGGAATGCCCATTTTGGATGTGGACAAGGCCCGCACGGTGATGGTGATCAAACGCAGCATGAGCCCCGGTTTCGCCGGAATCGACAATCCGCTCTATTACCTCGACAAAACCCTGATGCTCTTCGGCGACGCCAAGTCGTTTGTCGGCGCCCTCGTGCGCGAACTGGCCGGCGGCCAGAGCTAGTCAGTCGTGAAGAAACCCGCGGTCATTCGTACCGGAGGGCGACCACCGGATCCACGCGCGTCGCCCGCCGCGCCGGCAAGTAACACGCGAGAAGGGCGATGCTGCAAAGCAGCGCGGCGACGGCGACGAAAGTCAGCGGGTCCGTCGGCTTCACGCTGAAGAGCATTCCAGTTAGAAGCCGCGTGAGGCCAAGCGCGATCACCACACCAATCGCCAAACCTGCCAGGGTCAACCGCAGCCCCTGCCCCACGACGAGCCGCAGGACATCCGCCTGTTGCGCGCCCAATGCTACGCGGATGCCGATTTCCTGCACACGCCGCCGGACGGCATAAGAGAGCACGCCGTAGATTCCTATCGCCGCGAGAAGCAAAGCCAGCCCGGCGAATGCCGCCAGCAGGAGCATGGTGAAGCGCCGCTGCGAAAACGAGTTGCCAAGAATTTCTTCCATCGTGGCAACATCTACCACGGGCTGCTCTCGATCCACCTCCCGAACCGCGCCCGTCACCGCCGAGACCAGGCTGGCAGGTTTTCCGGCCGTGCGCACCACAAGCGACATCCACGGACCCGGATTCTTGGCCACGGGACCATACACGGTCTCTATCGGCCTATCCACTTCCAGTCCGTCTTGTTTCACATCGCCGACAATGCCGACAACTTCCCGGCGGGTGTCCCGGAAAAAAGTCAAAGTCAGATGCTTGCCGATGGGATCCTCCTTGGGCCAGAACTGCTCCGCCATGGACTTGCTGATCAAGACCACGGCCGGTCTGTCCAGCGTGTCCCCTTCGTTGAAGTCGCGACCTCGCTGCAACGGTACGCGCATGGTGCGAAGGTAACCAGGGGTAATCCGGCGGACCGCAACTTCGGGTTGTTCCGACATGGGGACAATTGGCTGACCTTCGATCGTGACGGGCTGGGTCGAGCCGCCCATTAAGGGTAGCGCATCGGTTGCGCCCGCCGACTCAACCCCAGGTAACGCTCGCACACGCTGAAGCAGTTGGTCGAAAAACTCGAGCTGCTGAACCGGCTTGACGTACTTTGTTTGCGGTAAAGGAATGAACATCGTCAGGACGTTGTGCGGGTCGAAACCCGGATCGACGCGCCGCAGCATCCACAGGCTGCGAATCATGAGTCCGGCCCCGATCAGCAGGACGAGTGACAACGCAACTTCCGTGACTACCAGTACGCTGCGCGTGCGCTGCCCTCCCGAATCCGCGCTGGTCCTGCCGAGGCCCTCCTTCAAAGCTTGATTCACATCCGTTCTCGTCAGACGCAGAGCCGGCACCAACCCCGCGACGAGCCCGCTGAAAACAGAAATGACGAGGGTAAACGTCAGCACCAAAGCGTCCAGGCCGATCTCGCTGGATCGAGGCAACCTCGCCGCCAAGAAGTGGACGATCAGGTCGATCCCGAAGCGCGCGAGCAAAAGACCCAAAGCGCCTCCGGCCAGCGAGAGCAGCAAGGTCTCCGAGAGGACCTGCTGGAGAACGCGGCCGCGGCCCGCTCCTAGCGCCGTGCGTATCGCGATCTCCTTCCGCCGGGCCAGTGTTCTCGCAAGCAAGAGATTCGCCACGTTTGCGCACGCGATGAGGAGCACAAAGGCGACCGCTCCGAGCAGAACCAAGAGAGCGGGCCGCACGTCTCCCACGAGTTGCTCGCGCAGGGGCACGAGAACCGCGCCCCACCCTTTGTCATCCTCCGGATACTGCTGCTCGAGGCGGCTGGAGATTGCATTCATCTCCGCCTGCGCTTGCCGCAGTTCCACGCCGGAGCGCAGGCGCGCGACCACCAAATAGTTGTGGTTGCCGCGCACGGCGCGGTCCTTGTCGGTCCACCCGAGCGGAGCAAAGATTTGGGGATTCCATTGCGCATCGGGCGGGGCGGGAAACTGGAAACTCGGGGGCATTACCCCAACCACCGTGTACTTGTTACCGTTGAGAGCAACCGTTTGACCGATGATGTCGCGGTTGGCGCCGAAACGGCTCTGCCAAAAGGCGTGCGCCAGAATCACTACGTCCGAGTGTCCGGACTGATCCTCCTCGGGAGCAAAGATTCGGCCCATCATGGGCTGCACGCGCAGAACGGAGAAAAAGTCCGCCGCCACGCGCGCGGCTTGCACCACCTCAGGACGGTCTCCGTTCGTGAAGTTGAAGGCCCCAAATCCGTAGATCTCTATTCCCTCGAAAACATGGTTTTGGCTGCGCCAGTCCAAATAGTTCGCTGGAGAAACGGCGAACCTGGTCATTCCGGGAAAACTTTTGGGTGGCGGCACGTGCCAGACCTGAACGATGCGCGCGGCCTCCGGATACGGCAGTGGCCGCAGCAAAACGGCGTTGACCACGCTGAAGATGGCCGTGTTGGCGCCGATGCCTAAAGCCAGCGTGATGATGGCAACTGCGGCAAAGCCGGGACTCTTCGCCACGGTGCGGACACCGAAGCGGAGGTCTTGCCAGATTGCCGCGACCCCTGTTTCCCAGCCAACCGCGCGCACTTCTTCCTTGACCGATTCAAGGCTGCCCATCTCCATTCGCGCGGCTCGAACCGCTTCGTCATGGGGCACGCCCGCTCGCATTTTCACATTCGCTGCCGCATCCAAATAGCCGCGCAGTTCCTCGTCCAACTCGCGGTCGTCCCGTTCCTTTCGGAACAGTCCGCGCAGGCCACCGGCAACGTGTCGCAGCAATTTTATGGGTGACCGCAAAGCGTTCAACGACATCGTCGTTCCCCTAGGGCGAAGCCTCCCGCAGGAAAGTTCATTCGTGTCGAAGGGCGGCCAAGGGATCCACGCGCGTGGCGCGCCGCGCGGGGATGTAGCACGCCGCCAGCGAAACCAGCGCCAGGAGAATCGCCACACCAGCAAACGTTAGTGGATCGGTCGGGCGGACTCCATAGAGCAAGCTCTGAAGATAGCGCGTCAATCCCAAGGCTCCGGCGATACCCGCCACGGCGCCTACGATGGCGAGCGCGATGCCTTGCCCTACCACCAAGCGGAGCACGTCGCGCTGCTGAGCTCCCAGCGCCACGCGCAAGCCAATTTCTCGCGTCCGCTGAGCGATGGAGTACGAAAGCACGCTGTAGATCCCCAATGCCGAGAGAACAAGCGCAAGACCCGCGAATGATACCAGTAGGGCCATCACCATGCGCTGCTGCGCCATCGGCTCCCGCGCAATCAACTCCATGGTCGCAATATCTGCTACCGGCACGTCCTTATCGAGACGATGGATTTCCTGCACTACGGCGTGCGCCAGGGTCTCCGGTTTCACGCCAGCAGATGTGCGCACGACCAAATGTTTCGGGCCCCCGAGAAGCCAGGGAAATTGTTGGTAGGGAACATAAATCTCCGGGTGAAAACCTGCATCTGGTCCCTGGCTCAGCACATTTCCGGCAACTCCCACTATGGAAAGCCATGGGCCTTGGCCTCCAACGCGCAACTGCTTTCCAAGTGGATCTTGGCCCGGCCAATAGGATCGGGCCAGTTCCTCATTCACGATCACGACTCTATCGCCACTCTGCGTATCGTGTTCATTGAAGCTGCGGCCTCTGCGCAGGGGAATTTGCATGACGCGGAAATAGCCAGGGCCCACGATGACGTAATTAGCGTCCGGCACCTGCCCCGCTGGCGGATTGGGGTCATCCGCGGTGTTGAAGAACTGTCCCGCCCAACCGTTGACAGGCAAGCGGAGAGAAACGCTGGCTGCTTCGACGCCCGGCAGTGATTCAACTGCCGAAAGCGCTCGGTCCCAGAACTGCGCCCGCGCTTGAGGCTCCTTGTACTGCCCACCCGAGAGCGGCGCACGCAGTGTCAAGACATTGGCGGGATTGAAGCCCAGGTTCACGCGGCTAAGCTGCGCGAGAGTTCGGACCATGAGCCCCGCGCCGATCAGGAGCACCATGGCCAGCGCAATCTCAGAAACAACCAAAGCGCTGCGAAAACGGCGGTTGCGCGGACTCTGCAGCGAACTGCGACCAGTCTCCTTTAGGGTTTCGGTCACGTGGGGCCGCGAGCTTTGAAGCGCGGGTGCCAGACCGAAGAGGAAAGTCGTCATCACCACGGTCGCAAAACTAAAACCAAAGACTCGCGAATCCGCTGCGCCGCTGGCCAGGCCCGGTGCCGTTTTTAGCAGGAAGGGCGGAGCCAACGCCACCAATGCTCTAGTCCCCCAAGACGCCAGCAAGACTCCTAGAACTCCGCCGGCCATGGAAATCACGAAACTCTCGGTCAAAAGTTGGCGGACAATGCGACTCTGGCTGGCTCCCAAAGCGTTCCTTACCGCAAACTCGTTGGCTCGGCTCGCGCCGCGCGCAAGCAACAGGTTGGCGATGTTGGCGCAGGCAATCAGCAAGACAAAGGCTACTGCTCCCATCAGAACCAGAAGCGCCGGGCGCGTATCTCCAGAACTTATCGTGCGGAGGCTCATTAACTGAGCCCGCCATCCTTTAAGATCGCGGTACATCGCTTCGATACGAGCGGAAACCGTGTCCATCTGCGCCTCAGCCTGTTGCAAACTGAGGCCAGACTTCAGCCGGCCAATCCCGAAGTAATCGTTCCACGCGCTCGCGGGCGAAAGCGCAATTCCGGAGAGCCACAGTTGGGCGAACGACTCGGAGAGAGCATGGTAGGGTGGAGCGTACGCGTGAGAAAAGCTGGGGGGCATTATTCCGACGATCGTGTAGCTTGCTCCGTCGATATCAACGGAACGTCCGATCACGTTTTCGTCCGCGGCGAACCGCCGCTGCCACAACGCGTAGCTCAGGATTGCCACGCGCGGCCCTTCCGGCTTGTCCTCATCGGCAGAAAACGTACGGCCGCGAATCGGGGCCACGCCCAGAATCGGGAACAGATTGCTGGAAATGACTTCGCAGGGGTCCTCTTCGGCCTCTGCTGCACCGGTGAGCACACAATGTCTCTGTGTGTAGGCGGCCATGTCTTCAAAGGCTCGGCTCTGATCGCGCCACGCAAGAATCTCGGCCGGCGAAATGGTGTTCCGATCCCATCCGCGCGGAGGATTTTTCTTTTCGATGAAGGCGAGCCGGTCTGAATCTCTAAATGGCAACGGTTTCAGCAAAACAGCGTAGACCGCAGAAAAAATCGCGGTGTTCGCGCCAATGGCAAGAGCCAAGGTAAGAATGGTAACGACGGCAAAGCCGGGGCTTTTCGCAAGCATGCGAAGGGCAAAGCGAACGTCCTGCCAAACCGTTTGCAAAGCGGACTCCCAGGCTACTGCGCGTACTTCTTCCTTGACCGATTCGAGGCTGCCCATCTCCATTCGCGCGGCTCGAACCGCTTCGTCATGGGGCACGCCCGCCCGCATTTTCACATTCGCCGCCGCATCCAGATAGCTGCGCAGTTCCTCGTCCAGCTCGCGGTCGTCCCGTTCCTTTCGGAACAGTCCGCGCAACCCACCGGCAACGCGTCGCAGCAATTTTATGGGTGACCGCAAAGCGTTCAACGACATCGAAGCACCCCTAAGAGGAAGTCTCCAGAATTCGCGCAATTGCCGCGGCTTGCCTGCCCCACTCGCGCGTCTCGCTCTTCAGCTTCTTTCGTCCCGCTTCCGTCAATCGGTAGTATTTCGCGCGCCGGTTGTTCTCCGTTGCGCGCCACTCGCTTTCGAGCAACCCATCGCGCTCCAGCCTGCGGAAGGCCGGAAACAGGGAGCCCGCGTTCACCTGAAAAACGCCCCGGCTGATCTGCTCGATGCGCAGGGCGATTCCGTACCCATGCATCGGCTCGAGGGCCAGCGTTTTCAGGATGAGCATGTCGAGCGTGCCCTGCACGAGCGTAGTCGGATTCTCCGCCAAAGGCTTGCTCCTCTTGATGATCTAGGGGAAGAATACGCCCTTACTCTAGATTGTCAAGAGGAAAAGCACTGCGCGCCACGAATGGCCGGCATGCGCAACCGAGCAAGCGATCGCCGGCACCTGCCGGCGGCTTCTTCCAGTTCATTGCGGCGCTTCGCCTCTCCGGTGAATTCCCGAGACTTCATAAATTTGCATCGAGAGAATCCAAAGAATTGGTTTGCAAGCCCAGGTGCCGACGGGCAGGATAAGCAGACAAAGGTCTGCGGAACCCCGACCGGACGCAGATTCTTCGGGAGGCGCCAAGAAACAAAATTGGCATTATCCCCACGGAATCGCGGCGTTCACCGTCGAACGCTGATCATGTGTCGTCCGCACTTGCGTGCCACCTTGGCACGCGCAGTATCTGCCGCGTAGACGAATCGCGCTCCAAGAAGAGCCTGAGGCGGAATTTTCGTTCTCCTCTGAAGGAAGAACGAAGAGTGTATCTGGTGTGGCTTGACTTGACCGTTGGAGGTGCGCATTGGACTACGTGAAACCACACGAGCTCGTGGAAGAAGTCGTCCTGACCGCCAAGAAAAAGGCGAACCTCTCTGTCCGCGATATGCTGCTGCGAGGTTTCCTCGCCGGCGCCTTCCTGGCCTACGCGACCTCTCTGGTCATTGTCGTTTTGTCGCAAGGATTGCCTTCCATTGTCGGCGCGATTTTGTTCCCGGTTGGATTCGTGATGCTTGTGCTCCTGGGCACCGAACTGGCGACGGGGAATTTCGCACTTTTGCCCGCGGGCATGATGGCCGGCGAAGTGCCGCTCGGCAAAATGCTTCGCAACTGGGGCTGGGTTTACTTCGGCAACTTGATTGGAAGCTTGTTCTACGCCGTTTTGTTCTACCTCGCGGTGACGAGCTGGGGCGCGGCGAGCAGCGGCGCCATCGGCGACCTGCTCAAAGCAGCGGCCCAGAAGAAAACGCTGGCCTACGCCGCACTGCGTGCGAACGGGTGGGCGGCGGCATTCGTAAAAGGCGTTCTGTGCAATTGGATGGTGACGGTCGGTGCGGTGCTGGCAATGGTTTCTCGCTCAACGGTTGGCAAGATTCTGGCCATGTGGCTGCCCATCATGACTTTCTTCGCTCTCGGCTTCGAGCACTCCATTGTCAACATGTTCGTCATCCCGGTAGCCATGCTGTTTGGCGCCCCGATTTCCATCCGCCAGTGGTGGTTCTGGAACCAGTTGCCGGTCACCGTCGGCAACATTGTTTCCGGAGCGCTTCTAACGGGGTTGGCGCTCTACCTGACGCACTCGCCGAAGCGAATTCTTTCCATCGAACCCGCGCAAGCCAGCCAACCGGAAGCACGGGTCGCGCTGGAACAGGCGGCTGGCGTCCAGGCGCTGTGACCCACGTAGCGTTCATTACCCGGGAGGGGGACCATTGCACGAAGTGATCGCGATCATCCGGCCGGAACGCTGGCATGCCACGCAAGCCACACTCGAGAGGCTGGCGCCTCCGCCGTCAACTCAGCACCGGGTTCTCGGACGCGGACGCGAACTGGGTTTGAGGTTCCTATCGCGCCTAGGCGCGGCGAATGGCGCCGGCGTGCGGTACTTGCCGAAGCGAATGGTGACGTGGGTGGTCGAAGAAGCGCAGGTTGCGCCGCTGGTCGAAGCGATTATTGAAGCGAACCGCACCGGCGCCCTGGGCGACGGCAAAATTTTCGTTCTGCCGGTCGAGAAGAGCATTCCCATCAGCGCGGATCGGTTTGATGCCGAGGAGAGATTAACCGAATGGGTTATCGAGGTCGGCGGCGACGATTCTCTCGCACTGGAAGCGGAAAGAGCGCATGCGCCCGGGAAATAACACAATAGAAGAATGCAAGGCCGGCCTCGGTGGCGACGGCCTGCGGATTCGCGCGAAGCTGCCGGAGCTCATCGAGCGGGGCCATGAGTCACTGACGACGGCGGAAAAGGACCTGCTGAAATGGGTCGGCGTCTTCTTTCGTAAGCCCACGCCGGGCCAATTCATGATGCGCATCCGGATGCCGAACGGCTTCGCAGCGAGCGAGCAACTTCACACCATCGCCGAGGTCTCGCGCCGCCTCGGGAACAGCGTCTTGGACATTACGACGCGGCAGCAAATCGAGTTGCGCGGCTTCACGCTCGCGAGCATCCCGGAAATCTGGGAAAAGCTTCGTGGCGTCAATCTCCACTCCCTGCAGACGGGCATGGACAACGTTCGTAACCTCAACGGCTGTCCCCTCGCGGGTCTCACCCCAAATGAGCTCTTCGACGCTTCGCCCGCGCTTTTCGAGTTAGATCGCATCCTGGTCGGCTCCGACGGTAATCCCGAGTTCACCAATCTTCCGAGGAAGTTCAACGTTACGGTCACCGGATGCTTGGAGAACTGCACGCACAACGAGTCGCAGGATATCGCGCTCGTTCCCGCCCGCGCGGGCAAACGCGTGGGATTCAATGTGCTCGTGGGCGGCAAAATGGGCTCCGGTGGATTCACGATTGCCTCGCCGCTGGATGTCTTCGTCGAACCCGAAAATGCCGCAAGGGTGGCGGCCGAACTGATCCGCATTTACCGCGATCATGGCCCGCGTGACGTCCGCTCGAAGTGCCGCCTGGCGTTTCTCATCGAGGAGTGGGGGCTAGAGCGCCTGCGGGAGGAGTTGATCGAGCGCCTGGGGCGCGCCCTTTCCCCCGGCGGCACGGATATGCGCTGGTCGAGCCAGGCTGATCACCTGGGCGTAACAAATCAGCGACAGATCGGCTTGGTGGCTATTGGATTTTGCGTTCCCACGGGCCGTTTGGAGGCAGAGCAGATGTCCGAGTTGGCGCGCCTGGCCGAGAACTACGGCGACGGCCGGATGCGTTTCACGACGGGACAGAACGCCATCATCCCAAACATCCCCGAGGAGCGCGTGGACGGATTACTCGCCGAGCCGCTGCTGCGCCAGTTCCCACACGCTCCATCGCCATTCTTCCGCAGGCTGGTCGCCTGCACGGGAACCGACTACTGCAACCTCGCTCTGATCGAGACGAAACGCCGCGCGGTCGAGCTATCGAAAGCCCTCGAGAAACTTAACGTGAGCAACGGCGAGCCTTTGACCATTCACTGGTCCGGATGCCCGGCGGGCTGCGGGAACCACCAGGCAGCGGACATCGGTCTGCGCGGCGTGCGCGCCAACATTGGAGGACAGGTGGTCGACGCCGTGGCGGTCTATGTAGGGGGCCGCAGCGGGCCGAACGCCGTCGCCGGACAGCAGATCCTGGAAGCAGTACCGTGTGATGATGCCCTTCCCGACGTCATTGGCACAGTGATCCAGAACCTGGAATTGTTCAAACAGGTGGAGCGCGACCCGGCGGCAAGGGAGCGCATTCTCATGGTGCCGGCTGGTTCAGCGGAGTTTGCCGCGGCGCCGCAAGACGAGCTGATCGGCATCGGACCTGCCAGCGCGGCATTGGATTGTCACAGCGATTCGAGGTACGAGTCCGAAAGCCCGGTGGCGGTGGCAGAGAATCTTGCGGTGCAAGTGTGCACCGTGGACGAACTGCGACATCGCAGGCAAGTGAGGGTCAAGGTCCGCGGCAGGGCGTTGGCCGTCTTCGCGGTCGATGGGCGCATCTATGCTGCCGACGCGGAGTGTCCTCACGCCGCTGCACCGCTCGAAGAAGGAACGGTCGAGAATGGTTGCATCGTCTGTCCGTTGCATGGTTACAGGTTTGAATTGACGAGCGGAAGGTGCGATACGGATCCGCATCTCACCTTGAAAACATATTTCGCATTTGCCCTGGACGGCGCCGTGTTCGTCGACGTGACGGACTCTAATTCCGTCAGATCAGCAAGCGCGCAGGCCGGCGTGATGTAATGAAAATGATCCGGGCGATGATCAGGCCGGAGAAGGAAGCCGAAGTAGCAGCGGCTTTGGAGCGGGTTGGATGCGGTGCGCTGACGAAATGGGATGTGCTCGGGCGCGGCCGCCAGCGCGGCATTCAGGTAGGTTCCGCCGTGTATGGAGAATTGGCCAAGGTTAGCCTGATGCTCGTCGTCTCGGACGAAGATGTTTCCAAGGCTGTGGACGCGATTCTAAAAGGGGCAAGGACGGGCCATCCCGGAGACGGGCGCATTTTCGTGAGCGACGTGAAGGCCTCGTACACGATTCGCACGGGCAAAGCAGATCAGTAGAGAAAGAGGACCTATTGTCGATGATGGGGGCCTCGAAGAATTTCCCGAGGGATGCTACGTTCGCGACCCATGGTCGCTCTCCTGTGCCCTCGACGTCCAGGGCAACTCCACGACGATAGGGCCCGCGATCTA
>Ga0209056_10004677_pt1 | contig 14407 bp, 10 predicted proteins | sample GraSoiAngelo_114_FD_185876 | JGI IMG/M metagenome (GOLD analysis project Ga0209056, IMG submission 185876) | Grasslands soil microbial communities from the Angelo Coastal Reserve, California, USA - 14_0903_13_40cm (SPAdes) (version 2) | ecosystem: Environmental > Terrestrial > Soil > Grasslands... | reverse complement strand
ACCGCATTTTCGTAGATCAGACTTGTGTAGATCGCGCCTGGCGGAAGGACATAAGCGTTTGTGGTCGGCGAGAATCGCGACTGCGAGAAGCTGACCGGCGCCCCATAGGCAGTTGGAAGTTCTTCGCCTGTGACGACAATGGGTTCGGCGGTGCCGGATTGCGCGTGGCTTGAGTGATTGATAGCGAGAAACGCCAGATAAGCGCATGCCGCGAGCGAGGCGAAACGTCGCGAAGATCGACAGGAAAAAGGTTCTGTAGTCATATGGAGATTTTAAATTGAAGCCTGCGGCCAAGTGCCAGCAGGTGCCAATCATTACAAATTTGTAATTATTGGGCAAGGCAATTTTCGAAGGCGATTTGGGCGCCCGCGGACTAGGCGTTTGCTTCGAGGCCGGATTTAGCCGGAAAAATAAGGACGACGGTCGTTCCGCGATTAATTTCGCTCTTCAACGTGGCCGAGCCGCCGTGAAGATTCATAATGGTTTTGACTAGGGCTAGTCCCAATCCTGCGCTGTGCGAGCTGCGCGATGAATCGGCGCGATAGAAGCGATCAAACACACGCGGTAGATGCTCGGCCGCAATACCGCAGCCAGTGTCGCCAACGGAGATTTCAGTGTACGCGGCGCGCACCGCGCTCGAAATTCGGATCGTACCACCGTCGGGCGTAAAGCGTAGCGCATTATCGATGAGGTTACTAACGGCTCGACCGAATAATACAGGATCGGCATAAATCTCGCCGGCGCCTGTGCAAGTAACAGCGACATGTCGATCTTCAGCGATCGTTTGGTAGTAAGCCGCGATCTTTTCGACGGCAGCTCTTCCGTCAAATAGCGTCGGCTCTATTTGCCGATCAGCTGCTTCGGCACGAGCCAGGAACAGCAGATTGTCGACAATCCCGGAAAGCCTTTCGCATTCGGCCACGGTCGATTCGATGACCTCTCGATATTCGTCCGGCGAGCGGTCGCGCGTTAAACTGACTTGCGCTTCGCCAAGGATATTGGTGATGGGCGTCCGGAGTTCGTGCGCAAGATCCGCCGAAAATTGTGAGAGGCGTGTAAACGAATCTTCCAGTCGGTCGAGCATGTCGTCGAAAGCGACCGCCAGTGGTCGAAGCTCGCGCGGCCATCGAGCCGGCGGCACTCGTTCGCTGAGATGAGCAGGTCCAACGCGTTCGAGTGAGTGTGTCATTTCCGTCAGCGGCCGCAAACCGCGCTTCGTGACCGTGATAGCGATCGCAGTTGAGGCGAGGATGCCGAAGGCAAGCACAAGAGCAAGCAAGGCGCCGAACTCCTTTGTGAATTGGTCGTCGGTCGACCGATCTTGCGCGACCTGGATGGTGTAAGGTTGACCGTTCGCCTTCTCGATGCTTGTGACTAACGAAAATAACCGCCCGCCTATCCGGTAATTCTTTGACTTTCGAGTTGCCGAAGTCGAGGTAGGCGTGCTTGGAAAGATGCTTGGAGGCAGCAAACCATTCATTCCGGGTGTTTCGGTCACAATGCGACCTGCCGAATCAACAACTCGGACCCAATAAACAGCATGCTCGCCCGTGCGGACGCTCTTCAATTCCTGATCCAAAGCTTTCGGCCCGCCAGCTCTTAGATCAGCGCTTAAGGCGGAGATTTTGTCTACCAGAACGGCATTGTCCTCCTCGAATGCGTGTCGAACGACGAGCCAATAAAATACTCCCAGCCCGCACGAGAGCAAAAATGCGGCGGCGAGCGTAAAGAGAAAGACCAATTGCGATGCAATCGCGGCCGGTTCAGTCCGTTTTGAGAACATACCCAACACCGCGAATAGTGTGGACCAGTTTTCGCTTGAACGGGTCGTCCACCTTGGCTCTCAATCGGCGCACGACCACGTCAACCACGTTGGTATCTGCGTTGAAATCAATGTCCCAGACATGCTCGGCGATTTCGGTTCGAGATATGACCTGGCCGGCAGAACGAGCTAAGTGAGCCAAGAGGAGAAACTCCTTGGGCGTGAGATTCAGTGCGACGCCGGAACGAACAGCGCGATTTCGCTGTGTGTCGATTTCCAGATCCTCGATCCGCAATTGCTCCGGATGGCGGGCCGGAGTGCGCCGCAACAATGAGCGCACGCGCGCGAGCAATTCGGAGAAGGCAAACGGTTTCACGAGATAATCGTCGGCGCCCAGTTCAAGTCCTTTGACCCGATCCCGCACACTGTCACGAGCGGTGAGGAAAATCACCGGCGTAGAGATGCCGGCGCCGCGCAGTTCCGCCACGACCGTCCACCCGTCTTTCTTTGGCAACATTACATCGACAATAAGAAGATCGAACTTGCTTGCGCGAGCGAGTTCCAATCCTGTTTCGCCATCTCTTGCAACATCCACTTTGAAGCCACCTTCGCGAAGACCCTTTGTGAGAAAGGCCGCCGTTTTCCTTTCGTCTTCAATTAGCAGAATTCGCATCTAATAAGGTAAAAGCTTGAGCAAGTTCGCTCAAATTCGCATGTCCCGCGAAATGTGTCGCTCAGGCGAGATTGCGCAGTTGTTTTGGCCGCGCCCCAGTGGAGTAAAAAAAGCGGCTTCTTCGAAAGCAACCGCGCTAAGATGTAACGCCTGTGACGAGCAGCGAGAGCAAGATCATGACCGAGGCTGCGGCGGATTCTTGATCGTGAATGCAGCGCCGGGACACGGTTAAGGTGGCAAACTCCTAAGGACAAGCGACATTGCCAGCCACCGTGTAGGTGGCGGCCGGATGGCCATTGTCCCTTTGCGCTTTAACGAACGTGTGGTCCACCAGCAGGGTCGAGCGTTCGAGGTTTTGAGTCTCGGCTGTGTCGCCGGTGAACGTCCTTCCGTTGACCGCTCCCAGCAGATCGCCCGGCTGTGGATTGCCAATGAGGGCTTTCGGCACGATAAGCGTGATCGTGCCGTCAGCGTTAAACGTGCTTCCGGGCAAGTAGCCGATGAGAGTTTCCGTCGGGACACCAATAACCAGACCGACTACGGCGGTGGCGACGGTCCCATACTCGAACGTGGCCGTTCCATTTTGGTCCGTTCTCATGCCGACATAGAACTGCTCGGCCGTCGGATCGTACGATTGCGCCGCGTACGAGTTCCAAACGATCCTCCATCTGCTGTTGGGAGGTACGGTGCCGAGATTGGTAACTTTCATCTTGAACATTAGGTTGCTTGTCCCTGAAGGTTCACCGACGGCAATGTAGTCGATGGCAAGTGAAGCAGGCGCTTGTCCATGGAGGGTTTGTTCGGGATGCCCTGGCGGTGTCAGTTGAACAATCAAGCCAGTGCATGTGTCGCCGAGGTAAGGCGCAGTAATTTCATTGTTGCCGCATGACGTGCCTTTATGATTTACGGCCAGCACTTTGTAATAATAGGTTTTGCTAGGGTCGGTGGCCGTCAGATCGTTGTATGTGGTCTGAGTGCTTGGAACTGTCGTCAGCAGAGTCTCAGCGCCACTCGCCGTGCCTCTCATGATTCGATAGTTGGTGATCGGGGAGTTGCCTGTGTCGGCCTCGGACCAGGCGAGGTGAACGACTGAATTGACTCGCCGCAGTGTCACCAATGGCATGCCTGGCTTCGACTTGGCGGTTAACGGATGCGGCGGATCGAAAGCAGCGATAAGCCGGCGTCCGCTCGACTGCCGTGCGATCACCCCTCTCGCCGTGTAGGCGTTGCCATTTGCTGTGGGCGCGGCTTGAGCGCAAGCGCCGTCGGCGCAGCCATCCACGTAGCCAACCTCCACCCGTCCCTGCTTGTCGACGGTCATGTCGAAAAAGTCGAGCAGGTTGCGGCAGATATCGGCGCCGCCGTGCGCCCATATACAACCGCGTTGCATCGGGTCGTTTGGAGTTACATCCGTTGTCGTCCAGTGGGCTCCTCCGTCAAATGTATTGGCAACGTAGAGATGCCAAATGCCGTTGAAGCTGTTTGCCGACCCGTCTCCAGCTGTCGTCGAACCATAGAAGGCAACGGCGGCACGCCCTGCATCAGCTGACACCGCCGCGGGATAAAATGTGTTCTTTATTACGTAAGCTGCGCCGACATCATAAATGTTCTGCCAAGTCTGACCATGATCGGCAGAGGTCGCCACGACTGCGGAACCGTCGCCGTTAGCCATGGCGAAGTAAACCTGCCCACTATTATCAATCCCAACGGCCGGATCTTGAAGGTTGGCATTCGCGACGGTCTGAGAAACCGCGTTTTGAACCGGACGCACGCTCCAAGTTAGCCCGTTGTCTTCGGAAACGACGACGGCTCCCTGACCACCGCAGTTATTGTTCGGCAGATAGATCGTTCCATCCGGCGCCACTTTCACGTGGCCGTGCAGTCCGCCGCATTGCGACGTGTAAGTTGGCACTGGAGGACCATAGGTGATGCCTCCGTCATCGCTGCGCAAACAAAACGCGGTAACGAGGTCTTGTGAGCAATAATAGACCGCGTTTGCGTATGAACCGTGCGGCGGAACAGGGATATGATACGGTCCGCCGCCGATGGTCTCGTGATCGATACCAGAGCCGAGCGGCCCGGAACTCGGTGACCAGCCCGCCTGATCCGGGTGGCCCAACCCGTCTAAGCCGTCAGTATCTGTGAATGAGACCTTGCACGTGGGCGAGGTGAGGGTGAGTTCTCCTGCAAAGACCCGGCCGGTCTGACGATCGGTGAAGCCGATAGGATCGGAATCAACGAACAGAGATGTCGGGGCTGCACTGTTATACCAGGTCGCACTCTGGCCGTTTCTGGGGCAGCTATCGTCGAACTTGATGAACAACGTTTGGAGGTCCGACTGGTAGTTAGTCACGCCGGTCGCTGAGTTTGGTGAATTCCAATTGACCCCGATGGATGGTTCGCCTGAATCATGCGCCATGTATTCCACGGTGTATGCGCTGGGCCCTTGGCTGCTTGAGGCGACTTGCACCAAAGTCCCCGGTGCCTGGAAGTTCTGAAAGCCGAGCTTCGGGCCTGTATCCTGGGGGGCCGAGGGAATTATGCCCGATGATTGTGATGCCGATATTGGACTGGCTGTACCGGAATATTGGAAGGCGAAAGCGGAACTGAAGTAAACCACGTGCACGGAAAACTGGCCCGTGCCAACATCTGGGTCGCTGGGATCAAGGTCGACGACTTCCGGGGGCGTTCCGCCGTGTGCCGACACGCCACCCGGTACGATTGGCCCGGAGTTATCACCTTTGTGAACATAGAGGTCGTAGTCGCTCAGGCCGGAAGGGTCAGCGCAACTAATTACGATACGGGCCTTGAGGCCGGTCCAATTAGTCGGTGTGCCGGATAAGGTAAGAGTGTAGGTATCGCAGTTGACGCCTTCGACGCAAGTGCTCTCGTCTGTGGAACCGCCGCCGAGCGCTGTCCCCGCCCAGTTCATAGTCGGGCCGCCTGGGTCAAGCGTCCCAGAGCTAGGAGCCGCCGATCGCACGCCGCTTGGGGAGAGTGCCAGCACAACCAGGACGATGCCGGTTATCAGAAAGAGTGCGCCGATAGTGGCGCGAGCTGTTATTGAAGTAGAACCTTTTTTCATAGAAGACCTTTCGACTAATGGTTAAAGGGCGCACTTCCGCCTTCTTTGTTTAATCGAGCGCTAACAGAGAAATGGCCGCATGCACGCCGCACTTTTCAGCGCCAATTTTCGGCAGAAGTGTGCCGGCTGCTTGGCTAGTCGTTGTCGCAGCGGACTAGCGATAGAGTGGATACTCTATTGGCTCCGACGCTCTCCTTTACAACCGCTGGAGGGCTTTCTGGGCTAGCGTTTTCGACTTATTGATTTTGCTCTCTTCGTCGTCCGGCCCGCCGACGCTGATGGAGAGAAAAGCGTCCTCCTTTAAGACATAAAGCACGCCCCCGAAACGGTTGGGGGACCAATATGCTTCTTCGCCTATGCCGTCGATCTTTTTCGGCGAAACGGATGCTTCTTTTTCTTCTGTCGCGCGCCCTTCTTTGCGGTCGAAAGTCTCCTGCCAGAAATCTCTCGGGCTGCGTTTGGCCTGCTGATCTGGATCTCTTTGTATCACCGCCAGGTTGACGGATCTGCTGAACTCCGCTGCGGTGTAGAAACATTGCGAGACGCGAAGGTCGCCTTCCGAGCGGGCACTGCTCTTTGTCTCCTTGATGGGCGATCCCTGGACCGCTTCGATTTCCTCCTTCTCAATCAACCCGCAGACATCGAATTTGGCTTGACCGGATTCCTGGCTGGTCTTGGTGATCGATTGGCTCGCTGCCCGCTTCTCGCATCCGGCCAGAGCTAACGGCAAAGAACAAAGCAAAGAGACCAACACATCCCTGCGCATCATGATTCTTCCTCCACGAACAGATTCATATTCTAAAGCAAGCTTCTGCGCACGACTTCTTCACTCTTGCTCATAATTGATCCCATCAGCGTGAAGAAGGGGTAAGCACTACGATTGCCGCGAGTACGAAGACGAGCGCCGCCGAAAACAAACAATAACGGCAAAACGCGCGCAGCATAAACGCTTGCACAAACAGGAACCACAGCGTGACCGCGAACATCGCCCATACGATGAGAGCAAAAAACTTGCGGGCACGCCCGTAACCAAATGCCGCGAAAGTGGCCAAGCTGAAGGCACCGAAATAACCTACAGCCCCGAAGGTCGCGACTGGGATTCCGGCGATTCTGGCATAGATACTGCCCAGCACCCTGAAGCAGTCCGCCGATCCGCCGCACACAAGCGTCTCGCCAGTCAGGGACTGAACGGTCAGGTACGTTGCATCCGCCAGTCCAGCCAAGGAAATCAATGCCGCGACCGTGTAGAGAACAATTCGACTGTACGATCCGGCCATTTTGGTTCCTCTTTCTCCTTTTTCGTGTCCCGAGCAATTACTAGGGCGACTTGTTGTTCATGGCTGCTTCGACGGCCGCGCGCAGACCGGCCGGACCTAGAGAAGCATTGGGTAGCGCGCGATTATTAATAAAAATGGTGGGAGTAATCGTTACCCCAAGTGCGATCCCTTGCTGTTGATCGGCACTAACACGCCTTTCCACTTCGTTGCTTTCCATGTCGTTTTTGAAAAGATCAATCTTCAGCCCGAGCATTCCCGCATAAGCCTTGAACAATGGCCGCGCGTCAGCGGCTTTACTCCAAACAGCTTGCTCGCGATAGAGCACGTCATGCATCTGCCAAAAGCGGCCTTGCCGACCCGCGGCTTCGGAGGCGAGCGCGGCTTCCCGCGCATGCTGGTGACCTGGAAGCGGGAACTGACGAAAGATCACACGCAAACGCGGACGGTAATCCTGCTCGAGCTGGTTGATTGAACCAGAAAGCGTGCCGCAAGGCGGACATTGGAAGTCGCCGAATTCCTCGAGTGTGACCGGCGCATCGGGGTTTCCCAGAACGTGAATCGATTTGGCGCCGCCCGTTCCGGATGCCACATGATCTTTGGCAATCGTAAGAACGGGAAGCCGCTTTGCCCGATAGAGCATCGTTGCGCTCCCCAGCGTAAGTAACGCGACTGCGCCAACAATAACGAATGGAAGATATCGTCTCATTGAGCGGAGCATGGACGCTGGGCCGATCGGGACATGAGGTCAAGGAGTTCGTAAAATTAAGCGCATCCGGATTGATTGCTCTGGAATTTTGCGATTACGATGACCTCGCCCGTCGAAATCGTCATTTCGGTTTGCCGCTCGCTCGCCCCCGTTGATTTGTCGAACTGCGGATGGTAGCGTCGCCGCTCCCCAATGAGCCAGAATTACAAAGACACGCTCAACCTGCCACGCACGGATTTTCCGATGAAGGCAAACCTGGCCGCGCGCGAGCCGGAAATACTGCAAGCGTGGACGCAAACGCGGCTTTACGCGCAAATCCAGAAAGCGTGCCAGGATCGACAATTGTTCGTTCTGCACGACGGCCCGCCCTTTGCCAACGGCGACGTCCACATGGGCACCGCGCTCAACAAAATTCTCAAAGACATCGTCGTGAAATCGCAGACGATGCTGGGCAAACGCGCACCATATGTCCCGGGTTGGGATTGTCACGGATTGCCCATCGAATACAAAGTCGTCAAAGAATCCCGCGGGCTTTCTCCACTCGAAGTCCGCAAAAAATCGGAAGCCTTCGCGCGAAAATTTGTCGATGTTCAACGCGAGCAATTCAAGCGCCTCGGAGTCTTTGGCGATTGGGATCATCCCTACCTGACGCTTGATCCAAAATACGAAGCGGAAATTCTGCGCGCGTTCGCCGTCTTCGTTGAGAAAGGTCTCGTTTACCAATCAAAGAAGCCCGTTTTCTGGAGCACTGGTGCGCAGACCGCGCTCGCTGAAGCCGAAGTCGAATATCAGGAGCGCAACGACACCGCTGTTTACGTCAAGTTTCCGATCGCTAGCGGCGAACTGAAAGACAAAGCGAGCATTGCCATTTGGACAACCACGCCGTGGACTTTGCCCGCCAATCTCGCCATCGCGGTTGATCCAAAAGAACTTTACGTCATCCAGGAGTTCCGCCGCGCCGGCGTTTCGGAAACGCTTTTGCTGGCGGCTCGACTGGTCGATGCGTTTTGCGCCGCAACAAAGTTCGAACCGACCGGCGAACCACTTCAATCATTCCCCGGCAGCAAACTCGACAGGATCACTGCGCAACATCCGTTTCTGCCGCGCACCGCCATTGTTCTCAGCGCTGATTTCGTGACGATGGATACTGGTACGGGGGCGGTACACATCGCGCCCGGCCACGGCGAAGACGACTACAATCTTGGCCGCGCAAATACATTGCCGATCTTGTCGCCGGTCGATGATCACGGCCGCTTCACTGAGGAAGCCGGTTTGCCCCATCTTGTCGGCAAATACGTCTTCGACGCCAACATTGACATCGTGAATTTGTTGCGCGAACGCGGCATGCTTCTCGGCGAACAAAGATTCCACCACTCGTATCCGTACTGTTGGCGCTCGAAGACGCCGATCATCTTCCGCAACGTCGAACAATTTTTTATCCGTATCGATGAGCTGCGCGGCGAAGCGCTCGAGGCAATTCACAACGAAGTGAAATGGATCCCGGCGTGGGGCGAAAATCGCATCGCCGGCACAGTTGAATCGCGTCCCGACTGGGTGATCTCACGTCAACGCAGTTGGGGGGTGCCGCTTCCAGTTTTTTATTCGGTGGACGGGAAAGCGATTCTCGATGCAAAATATATCCGCAAGCTCGCCGATCTCGTCGCTGAGCACGGCTCGAACATTTGGTTCGAATTGAACGATGTCGATCTTGCTAACCACCTTGGCTTGCCCGCAGGAACGACCCATCGCACCGACACAATCGATGTTTGGATCGACAGCGGTGTTTCGCACAAAGCCGTTTGCGCCACGCATCCGGAGTTGCGAGATCCGGCCGACATGTACCTCGAGGCGACCGATCAACATCGCGGCTGGTTTCAATCTTCGCTTATGACCAGCATCGCGCTTAACAGTCGTGCGCCTTACAAAACTTGCGTCACCCACGGTTTCGTTGTCGATCTTGATGGAAAGAAAATTTCAAAGTCTGGCACTTACGACAAGCCGATGGACGCCGGCCATTTCGTCGATCGTCACGGCGCCGATCTGGTTCGGCTGTGGGCGAGCAGCATCGATTACACTGACGACGTTCCGTTCTCCGAGGAAATCTTCACACGTCTGAGCGACACTTATCGCCGCATTCGCAACACGCTGCGGATTTTGTTAGGCAACCTCTACGATTTTCCCGTAGCCGCGGTCGGCGACCGCGGGCCGCAGCCAACGGCAGCGGCTACAACGATCGATCGTTGGATTCTGGAGCGACTTGATCAGGTGATTGCCGACTGCCGATCCGCTTACGAAGCGTTCGAATTCCACAAGGTTTATCACACGCTCAATCACTTCTGCGCGGTCGATCTGAGCAGCCTCTATATCGACATCACCAAGGATCGGATGTATTGCGATGCGCCAGATTCGCCGCGCCGGCGCGCCACGCAAACCGCCATGCACAAAATCTTCGACGCGCTCTGCAAATTGCTCGCGCCGCTGCTTGCATTCACCGCAGAAGAAGCATGGAGGCATTCAAATGCCGGCGCTTCGATTCACTTGCAGGAATTTCCGGAAGCGCCAGATCGACATGGTGATGCAAGGCAGCCGATTGCCGAATTGCTGAAATTGCGCGGTGTGATTGGGCAGGCGATTGAAAAGGCGCGGCGGGAAAAATTAATCGGAAACGCGCTCGAAGCGGCGGTGGTTTTGAACTCGAACTCTGATGTCACGGCGAAGATCGACAAGGAGGAACTGGAGGAGTTTTTCATCTTGAGCGATTTGACGATTCAACCAGCGCCAGAAGCCATGGCGTCGGTTACAAAGACCGCGTACAAGAAATGCGCGCGTTGCTGGCGTCATCGGCCAGATGTCGGCGAGAGCGCGGCGCATCCGGGCTTGTGCGACCGGTGCGAGAGTGTCGTGGCTCGCGTGACGAATGAAGTTGGATCGACATGAAATTCATTTTCTTCCTTTCGCTGCCGCTCTACGCGCTCGATCAATGGAGCAAGTGGATGGTCATGCGGCTCGTTAGTCCGGATGGGCACCGTGAGCTGAACTGGTTGCCGTCGAATTTTTTTCACTTAGTCAATATCTCAAACACCGGCGCCGCGTTCGGCTCACTCAAGGGTAACAATACCTTTTTTGTCGTTATTTCCTGCGCGGCGCTGCTCTTCGTGGTGACGCTGTTGGTCCGGCGGCGGTTGCCTGATATTTGGCGCGACATCTCGCTGGCGCTTTTGCTCGCCGGGATTCTCGGCAATCTCACTGATCGTTTGCTTCACGGATACGTGATCGATTTTCTGCTCTTCGATTTCGGCTCACACGTGCCAAAATTCTTGCATCCATGGCCGGCGTTTAACGTGGCCGACTCATGTATTTGCATCGCGGTGGTTTGCTTTATCATCCACTCGTTTCGACAAAACAAAAGCGCCGCCCAACCTGCCTAGTGGCGCAAGCGTCCCGCTTGCGTTTTGTTGTATCCGCACGCCGTGGCGTGCACCACCAATGAAAGCAGCTTCCCCGATGGAAAAGACAGCGCGTGAAATCGCTGCGCGTTTGCGCCAGCGTGGTCACATCGCCTACTTCGCCGGAGGTTGTGTGCGCGATATTGTCCGGGGCGAAACGCCGAAGGACATCGACATCGCAACCGACGCGGGACCTGAGCTGGTGCAGGAAATTTTTCCGCGCACCCACGCGGTCGGCGCGCATTTCGGCGTGATTGTTGTGGTCGAACATGGATTTCAATTTGAAGTGGCGACCTTTCGCTCCGACGATGTTTATGTCGATGGAAGGCGGCCCGTTTCCGTGCATTTCTCTTCTCCGGAAGAAGACGCGAAACGGCGCGACTTCACAATCAACGGGATGTTTTTGGATCCGGTTGCGAACGCAGTGATCGATTTTGTCGGTGGCCGCGCCGATCTCGAAGCGAAATTAGTGCGCGCAATCGGCGAGCCCGCGCAAAGATTTACGGAAGACCGCCTGCGGATGTTGCGCGCGGTGCGTTTCGCGACGGTGCTTGACTATGAGATCGACAATCAAACGTGGGACGCGCTCGTAGCGAATGCCGCATCGATCAACGAGATCAGTGCCGAGCGCATCCGTGAAGAGATCGTGCGCATTTTTCTGTCTTCGAAGCGCGTGCGCGGCTGGGATTTGCTCGATTCCAGCGGATTGATGCGCGCGGTCTTGCCGGAAGTGGATGCGATGAAAGGCTGCCTTCAGCCGGAGCAATTTCATCCCGAAGGCGATGTTTTTCAGCACACGCGGCTGATGTTGAGTTTGTTGCCGGAGAAAGTATCAGTGCCGCTTGTTTTCAGCGTGGTTTTTCACGATATGGCGAAGCCGGTGACGGCGACTGTCGATGAAACCGGCCGCATTCGTTTCAACGAGCACGACCGCATCGGCGCAGAGATGACGCAGGTCATCATGGAACGGCTGCGGTTTTCGCGCGCCGAGATCGATGCCACGGTGGAAATGGTGCGGCAGCACATGGTTTTCAAAGACGTGCCGAAGATGCGTGTGGCGAAATTGAAGCGTTTCATGGCGCGACCCACGTTTGAGGACGAGATCGAGCTGCATCGCGTCGATTGCGCGAGCAGCCATCGCGTGATGGACAATTATGAATTTCTGTTACGCAAGCGGGAAGAATTTGCGAATGAACCGATCATTCCACCGCCGCTGGTGCGCGGCGACGATTTGATCGCCTTAGGTTTGAAGCCAGGTCCAAGATTTGGTGAAATTCTCGAAGCCGTGGAGACGCGCCAGCTCGAGGGAACGCTGCGCAATCGCGAAGAAGCGCTGGAATGGCTGAAGCGCGAATATTCGTTAGGTTCGTGACCAGATGCGAATCCTGATGATCAGCGCGGAGGGTCCGCCGCTAGTACGCGCAGGTGCGCTGGTCGATGTCTTGCATGCGCTCCCGCGCGAGCTACGCGCGCGCGGGCATGAGGTGAGCCTAACGCTGCCGTACTACCGCGAGATTCGAGAGAACGCCGCGTTCAAAGAAGAAGACACCGGTGTGACGGTCGATGTCCGAGTTGGTGATCAAACCTACATCGCCGAGTACCTGGAAGGCCGGAGCGCGAGCGGCGTGCAGTTGTTTTTTACTCGCTGCGACGATTTTTTTGACCGGCCCGAACTCTACGGCGAGCACGGAAAAAAGTATGAGGACAATGCCGCGCGCTTCATCTTTTTCTGCAAAGCCGCCCTGGAACTGGCGCGGCGTTTGACGCCTTCAGTGCAAATTCTGCACGTGCATGATTGGGCGGCCGCGTTCGTGCCGGTGTTCGTGCGTGCGCACCACTTGCCCTTCACAACCGTGCTGACCATTCATCATCTGGCCGAGCAAGGCAGTTTTTGGGGACTCGATTTCAGCCTAACGAATTTGCACGAACGATTTTTCACGTTGCGAGGGGTCGAGTTCTTCGGGCGAATGAATTTCCTCAAAGGCGGAATTCTCCATGCCGACAAGATCACAACGGTGAGCGAACGCTACCAGCGCGAAATGCAGACGGCGGCGGGCGGTTGTGGTCTCGACGCTGTGCTCCGCGAAAACGCGCATCGCCTTGTCGGGATTTTACACGGCGCGGATTACGCGCGCTGGGATCCGGCGTCCGATCCGTTACTCCCAGCGCAGTACGATGCGAGCACGCTTTGGGGCAAGCAGGTTTGTCGCGATGCTTTGCTCCTACAAATGAATCTCGCGCCGGCACCGCATGGTCCGGTTTTTGGAATGGTCGCTCGCGTGGTGGAGGAAAAAGGTTTCGAAATTCTTATGCCGCTGCTCGATCGGCTGCTTTCGGATGATGTCCGCCTGATCATTCTTGGCGAAGGCGATCCCGCGTATGAGACCGCGCTCGCCGTGGCAGCGCGCAAATTCCCGGCCAAGTTTGCCTACCAAAAGAATTACGACGAGAGATTGGCGCATCGGATTGAAGCCGGCATGGATGTTACGCTCATCCCATCACGCTTCGAGCCGGCCGGCTTGAGCGCGATGTATAGCCTCAAGTATGGCGCCCTTCCCATCGCACGGGCCACCGGCGGCATTCAGGAGATCATCGAGGACTACGATCCGGCGACGGATAGCGGTTACGGTTTCCTTTTTTACGAATATTCCACCGAAGCCTTTTGGGATTCGATCAAACGCGCGCGCGAAGTTTTCCGCGACCGAATGGTGTGGACGCTGCTGATGTCGCGTGCGATGGCGCGCGACTTTTCGTGGGACGCATCGGCGCAGCGCTACGAGCAAGTTTATGCGGAGCTGGTCGGTTCCGACGAAGAAGTGGCCGCGTGATTGTAGCCGTCGCCCTGCCTGCCGCGCCGAAGCCACGCGAAGATGGGTGGGCGACGTGATGCACGCTTGAATGGAGTCTCCCGTGCCGCGCTCGTCCCGGCGAGCGGCTGCAATATTTCGCAGCGAATAAACGCGCGACCGCGTCGTCAAACTCTCGCCGTTAGCCAAAGCCAACCAAACCGATGCAATCTGGAACTGCGCTCAATGGGAGACCGACAAGTTCTTGCAATCTTGAAAGCTTTCGTATCTCCTCGGCGGTTCCCACTCGTGCCGCCATGACTCGCTCGCCGTCGCCGCTCAAACCGTTGCTTGCTGGATTACTCCTGACTCTGGCGCAGATCGCGGTGGCGGTTTGCTTGCTCGCGCCCGAAGGGCCGCTTTCTTATCGGTACTCCACTCTTATTCAGCACGACAGTTACTGGTTCGAAAACATCGTTGACCGCGGCTACCAAACAATCGTGCCGCCCATGAATCACAAGATGATGGAAGTGTCCAACGTCGCTTTTTTTCCCGCGTATCCCGCGATCGCTGCTTTGCTTCGTCACGGGTTGCACTTCGACACCGGGAACGCGCTGCTCATCACCGCCCAGGCAGCTGCGTGGGGTTTCTGGAGTTATTTCTTTCTCTTTT
>Ga0209056_10004676_pt1 | contig 14408 bp, 11 predicted proteins | sample GraSoiAngelo_114_FD_185876 | JGI IMG/M metagenome (GOLD analysis project Ga0209056, IMG submission 185876) | Grasslands soil microbial communities from the Angelo Coastal Reserve, California, USA - 14_0903_13_40cm (SPAdes) (version 2) | ecosystem: Environmental > Terrestrial > Soil > Grasslands... | reverse complement strand
AGTAGATTATTGAAATCGTGCGCGAACGTCGCGGCCAACTGGCCGACCGCCGCCATCTTCTGGGACTCGCGCAGGTCGGCCTCCAGCTCCCGCAGCTCCGTGACATCCCGGGCCATCACCAGAAGAGTTGCGCCCCGGCCTGGCTTCTCGAGCGGCGCCGCCCGCACCAGTACCGTCCGGGCGCCCCCTTTGAGTCCTGCCATCTCCACTTCAAGCGAGCCCTTGTGACCCCCGCCCACCCGCTCGATGTAGCTCCGGAAAGCCTCCCGGTGCGGCGGCGCGAGGAACTCTGACAGCGTGCGGCCGACCACCTCCTCTGCCCGTTCCGCTTCAAACAGGATCAGGCCAGCCGGATTGACCTCGCGTAGCGCGCCGTCGCCGGCCACGACCAGCACGGCGTCGGGCTCGGCCTCGAAGAGGGCCTTCCAGCGGGTGTCCATCATGCGTTCATCCATGGTGCAGCGGCTCGGTGGTGGCGGGCAGGCCGATCAGCACGCACTCGACAGGATCCTTCACGCCCCGAAACTCCAGATACCCCGCGTGCATGTGCGGAACCCCGTTCGCGTCGATCCGGTCGAAGTCCTTTTTCTTCATGAAGAAGGTCCCGGCAGGCGCGTGCCCGCACAGCCGTGCCGCCAGATGCACCGGCCGGCCGAAGATATCGGGCCGCTCTTGTCTCTCCTCCCCGACGAAGGCGCACACCACCAGCCCATCGCACAGGCCCTGTCCGACTGGCATTGGCAGGAGCTGGTCGACATGCTCCTTTTCCAGCTCCAGGATCTTCAACGCGCACTGGAACGCCTGGGTCAGCCGGTCGAACCCTTGAAACGACGCCATCAATCCGTCGCCGGTGAACTTGACCACATCGCCCGAAAATTTCCGCACTGCTGCGCACTGCTGGGTTAGCTTGTGATTCAGCGCCTTGAAGAACGTCTGGGTGGTCGTCGTCTCGAGCAATTGGGTCGAGCCCCGCACGTCGGTGAAGAGAATGGTCCGCGCGGCCAGTTCCACGGAAGAGTGGCGGATGGAGATCGCATGCGCTGCCTCTCGGACGGACGAGGAGGAGAGCAACTTTCGCTTGGCGAGCACCTCCTGCAGCGCGGCGAGAAACCGGGCTTCGTCCAGCGGCTGTTCCAGAACGGCGTCGAGGCCCCCGGCCAGGACCCCCAGGGCTTCGATTTCCTCCAAGGAGGCGCCTGGCGAAGTGATCACCATGATGGGCAGGAGGGGATGCGCTTGCTTGAGCGCGCGGCAGAACAGGAGCGGGTCCACGTTCGGATAGTACAGGCTGAACACCACCACGTCGGGGAGCGAGTCCTCCACGCTTTCCATCGCCTTCCACACGGACGCGGCGATCACGGGCGCAGGATAGCCGTGCTGCTCCATCAGGCGCGCGAGGGCCTGCGCGCTGTGGACGTCGGAGTCCACAATCAACATTCGTGCGTCGGTCGCCACCTTCAACTCTTCCCCGATCCGCGGCCCTCCTGCTCGATCAGGATGCAGCCGACCTGAATCGCCAGTGCCAGCCGCTCGAGGTCCACTGGCTTGCCCATGATATCGACGGACCCCAGATCCAGCGCCTCTTGAAGCAACTTGTCGTCCTGGCTGGCGGTTAGCAGAATGACCCCGACGCTAAACTGCTTTCTCCGCAATTGCCGCAACACCTCGACGCCATTCATGCCCGGCATGTATACGTCGAGGACGATCAGCCGAGGGACTTCCTGTTCCACCAACGTCAGCGCTTGTTGGCCGTCGGTGGCCAGACGGACGTTATATCCCCGCAGGGACAAGAAGCGCTTGAGCAGATCGCGGATCGGTTCCTCATCGTCCACCACCAGAATGAAATTCCCATCGCCCGCGGCGGCCGGGGCCGCCTGCGGGGCTTTCGCGGGCGCAGGGGCTTCAGCGGGCGAGGCCGCATTGGCCGGTTGTGGGAGCGTCCGTTGAATCGCCTCCACCAGGACCTCCAGTGAGAGCCCCTTGCTCAGAAAATCCTTGACGCCCAGCTGCCTGGCCTGTTTCTCCAACGCATCCGACCCCCACGCCGTCAGGATCATCACGGCGGCCTGCGGATCGATCGTGCGCAACTGCTTGAGCACCTCGATGCCGTTCATCTCCGGCATTCGGAGGTCCAGCAGCGTAAAGCGGGGGCGGTGCTTCTTGAACAACTCGAGGCCCTCGCGACCGTTCAAGGCCGTGATGACTTCGTGGCCGTAACGGCCGAGCACCGACCGCAGCAGATCGCAGACCAACCGCTCATCGTCCACTACTAGGATTGTCGACACGATCCTCTCCTTACTTTGCTACGCCCGAGGGGCCGCCTGGTGCGGCGCTGCCCCCCAGAAGGGTTTCCCGGACCCGTTGACCCAACACTTGCCAAGAGAACGGCTTGCAGACCACGGCCGAACCGGTCTTCTTGAGGAACCGCTGCAAGTCAGGGACGTTCTCGTTTCCGGCCAACACGATGGTTCGCCCGGCCAACCACGGCTGCATGGCCACAGCCCGCCGGGCGAATTCCTCGCCTGTGATGTCCGGCAGCATGGCGTCCATCAGCAGCACATCGTACCGGGCCCGCTCCAGAGACCGGACCGCCACCAAGCCGGAGCCCGCACGCGTTACGCAGTACCCCTGCCGCTCCAGATAACTCCCGATATCCGCCTGCAGCTCCAGGTCTGGTTCGACCACCAGCATCATCGGCGCTCCCGGCTTCTCCCCCACGACCGCCAGAGAATGCTGGGCGATCGGCAGGCGAACGATGAGGGATGTGCCCTGCCCCACGACGCTCTCGCAGGTCAGAATGCCTCCAAGCTCCGTAACGATGCGCTGGCTGATGGTCAGGCCCAGGCCGGTCCGTCGTCCCAACGGCTTGGTGGTGTAAAACGGGTCGAAGATCCGCGGCAGGTGCTCCGGGGCAATCCCGGGACCGTCGTCGCTGACGCGGACCTCCACCCACGGCCCGCCCTGATCCTGGATGAGGGTGGCGCTGACGGAGAGCGTGCCGCGCCCATGCGCCTCCGCCATCGCCTGGCTGGCATTCGTGAAGAGGTTCAGGAACACCTGGGAAAGGTCCTGGGAATCGGCCAGGATCGAGGGGAGCGTCGGGTCAAACTGGGTCCGCACCGTCACCTGATGGATGACGAAGTCGTTGGACAGCAGGTCAAGCGCCTGTTTCACCAGATCGTCGACGCGGCAGAGCTCGCGGCGGGCCTCGGCGCGGCTCCCGATTCCCAGGAACCGGTTGACGGCGGTCGAGGCCCGCTGGGCGGCCTCGCGGATCGTCTCCAGATCGCCCTTGAGGTCGTCGTAGCGGCCCTGGTTGATCTTCTCTCTGGCCAGTTGGGCATACCCGCTGATGATGAAGAGCGGGTTGTTCAGTTCATGCGCGACCCCGCTCAGAAGCGTGCCCAACGCGGCGAGCTTCTCCACCTGCTGAAGGTGCTGCTCGACCCGCTTGCGCTCGGTCCTGTCGTTGATGATTCCGACGTAATGGGTCACCCGCCCCTTCGCGTCCCGCAACGGAGAGATCGTCAACTCGTTCCAGAAGGAGCTGCCGTCCTTCCGGTAGTTCAGCAACTCGGTCCGGAGGTCTCGTTCCTCCTTCAGCGCCTGGCGGATTTCGGCCACCGCGCTCGGATCGGTGCCGGCCCCCTGCAGGAAGCGGCAGTTGCGCCCGAGCGCTTCGGCGGCGGCATATCCTGTCAGGCGCTCGAATGCCGGGTTGACATAGATGATGGGATTGTCAGGCTGGTGCGGATCGGTGATGAGAATGCCGACACCGACAGACGCGATCGCCTCGTCGCGCACGCGGCGGGCGCCCTCGACTGCTTGCGATGACCGGCGTGGAGGCTTCGACGAAGCGCTAGTCACTGATCACCTCTACCCGATCCAGATAGCGAGACAATTCTTGCACGCGATTCCGAATCTCGGCGGCATTGCGCTGTTTGGCGGCCTGCTCGAGCGCGGCGCCGATCTCGGTGATGGCGTCGAACCCATAGCCGCCGCCCGCCCCTTTCATGCTGTGCCCCAGGACCCGTACGGTCTCAAAATCGCCCCGCTGCACGGCGTCCAGCATCGCGGCGATGTCCTTCCGCCGGTTCTCCAGAAAGCCGGGGATCAGCTCCGCGATGTCAGGGTCCACGCGGATGATGGTCTTCTCCGCCCGGTCGTCGTCCGGCTTGGACGTCATTTCGTCATGCTCATGGTGTGTTCCTGGATCGCGTTCAGCAGGGTCGCCTTCTTGATCGGTTTGGTCAGATGGGCCGTGCATCCCGCGTCGAGGCTCTTTTGGATTTCTTCACGCAAGGCAAACGCTGTGAGCGCGATGATCGGCGTCGGCGGGCGCCCGGTCTCCTTCTCCCATTGCTTGATCGCTCTGGTGGCGGCGTAGCCGTCCACAATCGGCATTTGCATGTCCATCAGGACAAGGTCGAACCCGCGGGCCTTGAATTTCGCCACCGCGATGGCGCCGTTGTCGGCGAGATCGAGGTGATGGGGCGTGTGCTTGAGGTAGGACTGCACGAGCAGCCGGTTGTCCTGAGAATCTTCGGCCAGGAGAATCCGCAACGCTCGCTGATCCTTCGTCACCGCTGGTGCGGAATCCAGTGCCGGTGCAGGAGCAAACACTTGACTCCTGCCCATGGCAGTAGCAATGGCTTCGAACAATTCAGCGCGCTTGACCGGCTTCACGAGATACCCGGCCATGCCCAGCTCTTGAGACCGTGTCTTGTCGTCCGTCCGTGAGTCGGAGGTGAGCATCATGACGGTGATGCCGGCTAGGTTGGGGATGGCGCGAAGACGCTCCGCGACTTGAAACCCATCCATCTCAGGCATCCGGCAGTCGAGCAGCACCAAGCGATAGGGGTCGCCGGACTCGTGGGCGCGCATCAGTTCCGCCAGCCCGTCCACGCCGTTAGGAGCCTCGACCACCTGCATGCCCCATGCGGTAAGGATTCCCTTCAGGACCAGCCGGTTGGTGGCACTGTCATCCACCACGAGCGCCTTCACCCCTTGTAATTCCGCCGGAGGGGCGAGTGTTCGAACCTTGGGTTCCTCTTGCACCCGGAACTTCGCGGTGAAGGAAAACGTGCTGCCTTGACCAACAGTACTGGTCGCCCAGATGCGCCCGCCCATGAGTTCCACCAGTCGCTTGGAGATGGCCAGGCCCAGGCCGGTCCCACCGTACTGGCGGGTGGTGGAGGAATCTGCCTGCGTGAAACTTTCGAAAATGATCCCCAGTTTGTCCCCCGGGACACCGATGCCGGTGTCGGACACCGAGAACAGCAGTGCACCGGGCTGCCGGGCGTCCGGGTCGTTCTGGACCCGCATGACGACCTCACCGGCCATCGTGAACTTGAGCGCGTTGCCCATCAGATTCAGGAGGATCTGCCGCAGGCGATGTGGGTCGCCGACCAGATCGCGCGGCACATCCGCCATGACCTGGCAGGCCAGCTCGAGCCCCTTGTCATGGGCGACCTTGGCCACCATCTCGGAGGTCTTTTCGATGAGCTCAACCAGATCAAATTCGACGTGCTCAAGCGTCAGGCCGCCGGCTTCCACTTTGGACAGATCGAGAATATCGTTCACCAGGGCCAGGAGGTTGTCGCTGGCCCGCCTGAAAACCCGCACGTACTCCTCTTGTTCCTTCGTCAAAGGGGTCTCCGAGAGCAGATCGGCCATGCCGATGATGGCGTTCATCGGCGTGCGGATCTCATGGCTCATGTTGGCCAGAAATTCGGACTTGGCGCGGTTCGCGGCTTCGGCCACTCCCTTGGCTTTCTGCAACTCTGCCTCCGCCCGTTTGCGCTCGGTGACGTCGCGGGCCACCGCATGAAAGCCATCGAGGCGGCCGTTCTCAATGATGAGCTGCACGTTCTGGCCGATCCATAGTTCGCTCCCATCCTGGGCCAGAACGGGCAGTTCAAAGTACGTGCTTGGGGTTTGCTTGACGAACTGCCGCCCGTAAAATCGTTCCACAGCCTGTCGGTAGTCCGGGCGGACCAGGTCCAGGTAGCGCCGGCCGATCAAGTCTTCCGAGGCATACTTCAACAGGCGGACAGCGGTGGGATTGCAGAAGGTGAACCGGCCCTCGGCATCGGTGCTGTAAATGATGTCGTGGGCAAGGTCCACGATGTGCCTGTACCGTTGCTCGCTCTCGCGCATCGCTGCCTCAGCCGCCGTCGCGCGGGTTGACTCCTGCTCCGCGGACGCCCATTCTTTCCGCAACCTCGTGGTAATCCACAGAAGAAAACCGACCATCGGCACGACCATCGCGGCTCCCGCCAGCCCCAGTTTCCACAGGACCGCCTGAATGGGCGCCAGGATGTCGCTCCGGTCCATGCGGATCAGGATCCCCCAATGCAGGCCTAAAAAGTTTCCGCGCTGTTCGGTCTGGGCATAGCCTGTGACGACGGGCACACCCTTCCGCAAATGCGTCTCTTCAACGTAGCCTGGCTGGGCCGTGCCGACCATCAGAGCCGAGGGAAGCCCCATGACCTTCAGATTGACCAGGCCTTCCTGCCGTAGGACCGAATCCACGATCAGGTCCCCGTCGCGGTTCATGAACTGCCATTCGATCCTGCCGGCCGGTCCTCTCTGGGCCACGAACGCGATAACCGTCCGCTCGAAGACCTGCTCCAGTTCGGTCATTCTCACCTGTGTCGAAACGGAGCCGAGGAACTCCCCCCTGGAACCCTTGATCGGCGCCGTAAAGGTCACCACAAACGCGCCGCCCGCATACTCAGAAGGTTCGGCGTCCTCCACGTAGAGGTCGTCCCCCTCTCGCACTGCCCGGAACCAATGGCGCCTGCTCCGGTCCTGGCCCACGCTTGCCGGGTCAGTGGCCGCTACAATCCGGCCGGTGGCATCCGTCACACCCAGCCAGAGATAATAGCCGTAGACATCTTTGTAGAAGTTGAGGCGCCGGGTCATGGCTGCAACGTCGCGCGTGCGGAAGACAGGCAAGTGAGCAAGGACCTGGGTATCGGCGTACCGCTCAAACAAGACAGTATCCAATTTGTCGGCGATGTCGGCGGCTGCCAGGGCCAGGCTTTCCCCGGTCGAGGCGATCAGGTGCTGCTCAACGTAATGGAGGGCGACGCCCCCTACCGCCACGGTCATCAGCACGAGCACGAGTATGATGGCCGGCAACCACGCGTACAGCGGGCGGCTTTCTTGTCCCGGCATGACCGTCTCCCTCTTCCTGCCGCGTCCACGCCATGGGCGCCGAGGATCGCACGAGGAGGATTGGCTGGGGGACCAGGATTCGAACCTGGGTAGACGGATCCAAAGTCCGCCGTCCTACCACTAGACGATCCCCCAGCGTAATCTTAGAATAATACAGAAAACCCCGTGCCGGAGCAAATTTTACGCAGGTATGACAGGGGTTTACAGCGGTTCGATCTACGGCTTCCGATGGTGCGGTCTATGGTTTCGAAGGCCTGCTCAGCCCGAATCCTTGAACTGCACGCCCTTATAGGCAGCGAGGGTCTCGGCGAGGCGGGCTTTCAGCTCCAGACGCTTGGGCTTGCCGGTCGTGGTGTAAGGGACATCCTGCCCGAACAGGATGACCTTGGGCCGCTTGGAAAACGGGAGGCGGCTCCGGCAGTACCCCAGCAAGGCGGCTTCGGTCGGCGGATCCATCCCCTCGCGCGGCACGACGTAGGCGGCGATCTCCTCGCCGTAGTAGCGGTTCTCGAAGGGCACGGCCATCGCGAACTGCACCGCCGGGTGGCCCTTCAGCACGTCGTCAATCTCCAGCGGCGAGATGTTCACCCCGCCGCGGATGATCAGCTCCTTGATCCGGCCGGAGATAAAGAGGAAGGGCCGCCCCTTGTCGTCGCGGACGTAGAAACCCTCGTCGCCAGACCGGAACCAGCCCCACTGAAAGGCCGCCTCGTTCGCGTCCGGCCGCTTGAAATAGCCCGCGCAAACCGTTCGCCCGCGGATGCAGATCTCCCCGCGGACCAACTCCGGCACCTCCCGACCATGGCCGTCCAGGATTGCCATCTCGTTGTGCCGGATCGGCAGGCCGATCGAGGGGAAGTTGTAGTCCGTCAGCCAGCGACGGTGCTGGTCGTCAGGAAGATCGTTTGGCAGGAAGCACGAATAGCACGTCGTTTCCGACAGCCCGTAGCCGTGCCGGATGGGGAAGCGGAACCGGTCTTCGAAGCGTGCCGCCGTTTCCTTTAATAACGGCCCTGCTCCGCAGATCACACCGCGAAAGTGGTCTAAACGATATGCGGCCAGGTCTTCGTTCGCGTCCAGGAGGAATTCGAGCAGAGTCGGCACGACGCTGACGCAGGTGACTCCCTCGTCGTGGATCCGCTGCCAGAAGGCAGTTGATTTGAACTTCCGGTTCAGCACGGTGCCACCGGCGAAGTAGAACGGCGTCACCAGCGTGACGACCGTGCCGTTCACGTGATGGATCGGCAGGACGCACATCAGCCGATCGCCGGACCCGAAGCCATGCCAGTCGGCGATGCCATCGGCATCTATCAAGAGGTTCCGCGCCGTGAGCACGACCCCCTTGGGTGGACCCGTCGTGCCGGAGGTGTAGACGATGAGCGCCTCGTCCTCCAAACTGCCCTCGCCTGCTGGGATGCTGGGTTCGGCATGCACCGGCGCCAGAGAACCATCTCCGACAGCAATCAGCTCGCGTACCCGAGGCAGTTGGGCCGACACGGCCTTCATTTCATCCATGGAGTCCTGCCAGCAGAACACGACCGAGGGTTCCGAATGCTCCAGGATGTAGCGCTTCTTCTCGGTGGACTCCTCGACGTTGATCGGGACGACGCCCAGACCAAGCGCCCAGGCGGCGAAGTACACGAACACCGTCTGGTCGTGGTTGAACAGCACCGTCGCCACGCGGTCGCCGCGCCGCAGGCCCAGGCGGTCCCGCATGAACGTCGCCAGCCGTCCGACTCCATCGCCGAACTCGGCGTACGTGTAGGAGCGCCGCACCCGCCGGTCGTCGTCGCAATACGTCAGGAAGGGCTTGTCGGCGTGATGGGCGTCGTGGACGCGCTCGTCAAAGAACTCGACGAAGGAGCGCCAGGGCAGGCGAAACGGAGACCCGCCCATCTCGCGGGCCTGGAGGATGCCGTCACGTTCGTCGCTCGAGGGGCACATACGCTTGCGGCGGCGGCCCGACGTAGGCCGCGCGGGGCCTGATGAGCCGGTTGTGGTCCTGCTGCTCGATCACGTGCGCGCACCAGCCGGCGATGCGCGAGCAGACGAAGACCGGCGTGTAGAGGTCGCGCGGGATCCCTATCAAGAGGTAGGCCACGGCGGTGTAGAAATCCAGATTGGGGTAGAGGCCCTTCTCCTGCTGCATGATCCGGTCCACGATGGTCGCGATGTCGTACCACCGCGTGTCGCCGCACGCCCGGCTCAAGGCTTCGGCATGACGCTGGATGATCGCTGAGCGGGCGTCCCCTTTGCGCAGCACGCGATGGCCGAAACCCATCACCCGCCGCTTCTGCGCCAGCGCGTCGCGCACCCAGCGCTCGGCCCGGTCGCGGCTCTTGATCTCCAGTAGCATGGCGGCCACCGCCTCGTTGGCGCCCCCGTGGAGCGGGCCCTTGAGCGCGGCGATTGCTGCGGTCACCGCGGCGTGGAGGTCGGTCAGCGTCGAGGCGGCGACCCGCGCCGCGAAGGTCGAGGCGTTGAACTCGTGCTCGGCGTAGAGGATGAGCGAGACGTCCAGCACGCGCGCCATCGCCTTCGCCTGCTCGTCGCGGTGCCGATCGGTCAGCAGGTACAATAAGTTTTCGGCGAAGCTCATATCCGGCTTGGGTTGCACCTGGCGCTTCGCATGTGCCAGGCGATGCGCGTTGGCGATGAGGATGGGGACCTGGGCCAGGAGGCGGACGGACTTGCGGAGGCTCGCCTCACGGGAATCAACGTTAGCACCCTCCCGCCCCGGGGGCGCCGCGACGCCCCCTTTGCCCGTGGCGTCCGGATCGGTCATTCCCAGCAGCGAGAGGCCGGTTCTCAGGATATCCATCGGATGCGCGCTCGGTGGGACGACGCCGATGAAGGCTTCCACGGGACCGGGCAGCGGCCACTGCGTGTGCAATTGCGCGGTGAAGTCGTCCAGCTCCTTGCGCGTGGGCAGCTTGCCGAACAGCAATAGATATGCGACCTCTTCGAACGTGGCGTGCTCCGCCAGATCGCCGATCGCGTAGCCGCGGTACCGGAGACCGGCCGCGCCCTCGTCCACTTCGCAGAGGGCGCTCTCGCCCGCGATCACGCCCTCAAGACCGGGGCTGTACACGGGAAGGGGCGCGTCTTGGCGCGCCTGGGGTGGGCGGGTGTAATCGGTCTCTTTCTTGGCCTTATCGTCCATACCGCTTCTCAATGTCGTCATCCCACTTTTCATACTCCGCATAGCGGAGGAGCTCATAGAGCTGTTGGCGGGTCTGCATCTTGTCCAACGACCGCTGTTGGGTGCCAAGGCTCCTTAGCTCATCCAACATGGCCTCAATAGCCTTCGTCGCGACCCGCAGCGCCGTGACGGGGAAGAGCACCAGACGATAGCCCAGCGTTTCGAACTCCTTGATGGTCAGGTACGGGGTCTTGCCGAACTCGGTCATGTTCGCGACGAGCGGTACGGTCACGCCTTCCTTTTTAACAGCCTGCGCGAATGCCTTGAACTCCTCGACGGACTCCAGCGCTTCGGGGAAGATCGCGTCGGCGCCCGCGTCCACATAGGCCCGCGCCCGCTTCACAGCTCCGTCCAGCCCTTCGACCGCCCGCGCGTCTGTCCGCGCGACGATCAGAAAATCCCTATCGCGGCGCGCCTGCACCGCCGCGCCGATTTTCTGGGCCATTTCAGCGACGGACACCAGGCGCTTGTCCGGCAGGTGCCCGCACTTCTTGGGACTCTCCTGGTCCTCCAGATGGATCCCCGCCAGGCCTGCCTGCTCGAACGCCTCTACCGTCCGCATCACCGACAATGGCGGGCCGTAGCCGGTGTCGGCATCGGCTAGCGCCGGGATGTCGACCGCGCGGGCGATGGCGCTGGCGTCGGCGACCACTTCCGCCATGGACAGCAGGCCGATATCGGGCAGGGCCCGCGCGGCCGCGATGCCGGCGCCGGAGACGTACACGGCGTCGAAGCCGGCGCGCTCGATTTGGATTCCCGTCAGCGCGTTGAACGCGCCCGGGAGCACAACGGTGCCCTGTGCGATCAACTCGCGCAGGCGGCGAGGTTTGGACGCGGTCGGCTTATCCACGGCGCGAAACCTTTAACAGCGGCATCAAGGCCCCGATGTCCTTGAGTGTCTCCAGCTTCCACACCATGTCAATCGCCTTGCCGGCCTTGACCCGGTCGAAACTGGGAGCAGCCAGGCTCCGGAACTTTTCCTCGATCTCGCGGTCCGAAAGCGGATTCCGGGGATGGCCCAACGGATAATCCACCTGTTTGACGTACTCATTCCCGCTCGCCGTCCGGACCGTCACGCGCGTCGGCATCGCCTTCGGATACCATCCGATGAACTCTTCCTGCTCGATCACACGGACCTTCTGCATGAGCGCCCGGAGCCGCGGATCGGTCAGGCGCTTGGCGTCGAAGGACTGCACGGTGACCGCGCAGTCCAGCAGGGCCACAGCCGCACAATAGGGCAGGCTGTGGTCCGCCGTCTCGCGCGTCGCCGGGCGCCACTTCTCCGGATCGCGGCCGATGATCTCGATCGCCACGTCATAGCTTCCGATCTCGATCTCAGCGATGCCGGACAATGCCGAGCGCCCCTCTTTGTTCAGCAGCTCCTCGCGGACTACCAGCGCGGCTTCCACCGCAGACTGGGCATGGTACTCCACCGGGTAGTGCTTGATGTAGGTCTCCAGGACCTTGTACGGGACCTTCTTCCCCCCGAACGCGGAAAGATCGAGCGGGCCGGACACCAGCTCCATGAAGCCCTTCTGGCCTTCAAAAATCGGCGAGGGGCCGGTCATCCCGAACCGGGCCAGCATCGCGGCGAACAGGCCATTGCGCGCGGCATTGGCGAAGGCGCACGCCTTCCACATCGAGAGGTCCCCGACCCGCGTCTGCCGCAAGGCCACGTTCGCCACCCCGGCGAGGTTGATTGCCTGCACCGTCTGCACTTTGGAGAGCTTCAGGACCTTGGCTACGCCCAGGGCAGATGAGAACGGGCCGTAGGTGACATGGTCCCAACCGCGCGGTCGCAGCGCCGCCGCGTCGCAGAGGCGGCATTGGATCTCGTAAGCCAGCACGATTGCCTCGATGACCTGCCGGCCGGACGCCCCGGTATTTTCGCCCGCCGCGAAGACGGCTGAAATATTGTCGGAGGGATGGGCCGGTTCCTTGGACAGGTATGTATCGTTGAAGTCCAGGTAGCGGATCAAGGCGCCGTTGGCGAAGGCGGCCAGGTCCGGGAGGGTCTTGTGGGCCGTGCCCCACAGCGTCGCGCCGTTCGGGATCGTGACGGCCTGCGCGATCTGGCGGGCGATCACGCAGGGCTTGGCCGTCCACGCGCCGAAGGCGTACGAAGATCTGTCCAGGACGCGGCGCTTGACTTCGTGGACGACGTCGGCAGGCAGATCTTCGTAGCGGATGGACTGCGCATAGGCGGCGAGGCGATCGGCAATCACGGAAGCTCTCCCTCCCAACCGAACTTGTTATCAAAAATTGTACCACACCAGTGATGGCAGGAGGACCGTGATTCTGTTATGGTAGAGGACACAGACCAACCCCGGAGCCCCAGTATGGCCGCCAAGTTCGTGACTGTCACCGTCACCGAACGCATCGCCACCGTTACTCTGAACAACCCGCCGTCGAATCTCCTCAGCACGCCGGTCCTGAGAGAACTGGACCAAACCTTCGGAAAACTGGAGGCGGATGAGGCCGTCCGGATCATCATCCTCACGGCCAGCGGGAAGTTCTTCAGCCCGGGCGCTGACATCAAGGAACTCGCCGAGCTCAACACCGTGCACCAGGGCTCGGAGCTGTCCGGGCGCGGGCAGGCGTTGCTCAACCGGATCGAACGATTCGACAAGCCGGTCATCGCAGCGATCAACGGCGCCTGTCTCGGCGGCGGCCTGGAGCTGGCCATGGCCTGCCACATGCGCGTAGCGGCGGCAGGCCTCCTGCTCGGCCTGCCGGAAATCAAGCTGGGACTCATCCCCGGATTCGGCGGGACTCAACGGCTCCCCCGCATCATCGGTCCGTCCAAAGCCGCCGAGTTGATCCTGACCGGCGAGACTGTCACCTCGGAGGAGGCGCTGATTCTCGGACTGGTGAACCGGGTTGTCCCTCCTGAAGAAATCCTGCTGACGGCTCAGAACCTGGCTGGCATGATCACGGCCAAGGGGCGGCTGGCAACCCAGGCCGCGCTGCGGGCGATCCGGACCGGTCTCGACAGCCCGATGGCCGAGGGTCTGGCCCGCGAGGCCGAGTTGTTCGGCGAGCTGTGCGAGACGCCCGACAAGAAGGAAGGGACGAGAGCGTTCCTCGAGAAGCGCCCGCCGAGATTTTCCTAAGCCACGTGGCTAGCCCTTGGGAAATTCGGGAGGAACACATTCGCATGCTGCGCCTTCGGCTGCGCGCGGATTTGACCGCCTACCGGCTCCGCTTTCAGCCGATGAGCCGCGAGCAGGCACTCACGCTCATCGAGCGGACGCGGGACGAGATCCTCGAGTTGTTTCCCGGAAAGGGCGGCGTGTTCGACCTGGTGCTGCGGCCCCGGTTCCTCCGCATCCTCAACGAGCAGCGTTAAAACCTACGTCCCTTTCTTGCCTCGGAGATCGGTCATCCGCTGGTGCGCGGCGATGGCCTCGATTAACTCCGGAATGCCCTCGCCTTTGATCGCCACCGTGCGGACTACTTTGTGATGCCATTCCTGGAGGTCTTTGACCGTCGTGTCCGCGCCGTCCCGGTCGCCCTTATTGACGACGACGATGTGCGCCGTCTCGAGTAAGCCCGCCTTCATCGCCTGGACCTCGTCTCCGAGGCCCGGTGCCACCACCGCGACGACGGTGTGCGCCACGTCGGCCACGTCCGTCTCGAGCTGCCCCACCCCGACGGTTTCGACTAGTATGACGTCGTAGCCGGCCGCTTCCAGCACCCGCACCGCGCCGCCCGTCGCGCGCGCCAGCCCGCCTCGCTCCCCGCGAGTGGCCATGCTGCGGATGAAGACCCCGCCGTCCACTGCATGGTCCTGCATCCGGATCCGGTCCCCCAGGAGCGCCCCGCCCGTCCGCGGGCTGGTCGTATCCATCGCCACAACGCCGACCTTCTGGCCCTGCCGGCGGTAGGCCGTGACCAGTTGGTCGATCAGCGTGCTCTTGCCGGTGCCGGGATAGCCGGTGATCCCGATCACAGCCGCGTACCGTTGGGAACCGTTCAGTCTCTCCAACGCGGCTTGGCCGACCGGCTCCTGGCTCTCCAGCAG
>Ga0209056_10004675_pt1 | contig 14412 bp, 15 predicted proteins | sample GraSoiAngelo_114_FD_185876 | JGI IMG/M metagenome (GOLD analysis project Ga0209056, IMG submission 185876) | Grasslands soil microbial communities from the Angelo Coastal Reserve, California, USA - 14_0903_13_40cm (SPAdes) (version 2) | ecosystem: Environmental > Terrestrial > Soil > Grasslands... | reverse complement strand
CACGGCCCCGCTTCATAACACGCCCGCAAGAGCGTTTCTTTGCCATGGACTTTGCGCAGCCGCCCAATCCATTTTTCCACCGCGTGCAAATCGTTGCTGAGCGCTCCAGTCTCGCGCACTTCTCCCTAGATGACATGCACGCTACCCGATTACCCCTGCTTATCCTGATTGCTACGTTTGTCTTTGCCTTTCAACTCGAAGGCGCAGACACGGCTATTGTTTCTGTCGGCGGCACTTCTATCGTTTTGCCGATACCCGAAGGCTTTTTTCGCTATGACGGCAAGAGCACAAAAGTTGATAGACTTCATAGTGTTTATTCGTGTCCATTCGTGGTTGAAATCACCGTTCGCAGTAATCCGTGGTTAAGAATTCCTCCTGGGACAATCGCTCTGACGAATTTAATGCGACGGTCGCAGACCGCCGCTACAGTTTTTCCAAGCATTCGAGCGCTTTGTCGTAGCTTTTGCGATCCAGGTAATGTTTCAGTCGCGGATCGATCGGCTGCGGAAGCGATTGTTGCAGCTTCTCGATTTTTTCTGAGACTGCGCGCAATCGCGCGATGTGTTTTGCTTCGTCGCGGCGGCTCTCCTCGTCCCGAATCACTGCAAGGCGCTCTCGCAAAGCCTGCGCTAAATCGACCAGAGTATTTTGCATTTGATTAAGAACCACGGATTACACGGATGACACGGATTCATCAAATGACGAAATCCGAATGACGAATTAATGACAAAACTCGACTGTGGAAACACTGGATCGTTGTGATAAGTCGGTCGCGGCAGCCACTGGATTCGATATTTGCCATTTTTGTTCCTTCGGCATTCGACATTCGTGCTTCGTCATTATCTCATCCTTCATCCGCACCCATCCGTGAAATCCGTGGTTAGAATTTTTCAGCGGCGGCCGGTTTCAGAGAGTAACTGGCGTTTCGCTTCAAGCCAGTCTGACTCTGCGTCGCCGGGTAAGCCAAATCGGCGGCGGCGTTCGGAGATGAAGTAGGCGCGGAGACGAACGGCGTCGTCCGATGGCTCCGCAGTAATACTTCGTGCTTCGGCGGGTATTGAGATTTTGCCTCCACGCGTTACCGGGATTTTCCTGCGGGCGGCTCCGGAAGTTTTTCGCGCAGCTGATGTCCGGCGCACCGTTGGGGTCTTTTTGATTTTCATTTCGGCGGGCGGTCCGTCGGCTTCGGGAGGCACCGGATTTTTGCTTTGGATAGTTTTCGTTTTTTTCGGCACAGATTGATCGGTATTGGTGGTTTCAATTCGTTTATCGCGCGTCAGCCGGTTGGCAAGTGGTTTCTCGCTCTTCACAAGACGTCGCCTCCAATAGTAATTTAGGCTTCCAGTCCGCCACCGGACGGATTCGCCGTGGCGAACCTGACGGGTCGTGCAAGCTTCCCAGTCCGCCAGCCGGACGGACTCGTCCTGTGGCGAGCCTGCTCATTACCGACCAGGCAAGATGCCTGGTCGACGAGACAGGCAAGATGCCTATGTTACGTGTCACGCGGCCACATAAAAAATCCATAGCAATATGAGACATTTCGTTTTTCGCTGGGCTGCCACGACGATTGCGGTCATGGTTGCTTCCTCAATCATCCATGGAATCCGTTACGACACTGTCGCGGCGCTAATCGGCGCGTCGCTGTTGCTCGGTATTCTCAACGCCTTTGTTCGCCCGTTCCTGTTGATCCTAAGCGCGCCGCTGATCCTGCTTACACTGGGCTTTTTCATTCTGATCCTGAACGGACTGTTGCTGCTCCTGGTGCCGAGCATCGTGGGCGGTTTTCATGTGGATAGCTTTTGGAGCGCGTTCTGGGGCGCGATCGTGATCAGCATTGTCAGCTGGATCTTGAGCGCATTTTTCCGCGGCAGCGACGGACGCGTGCATGTGCTGACGCATCACAGCCATATCAAACGTGTGCGAGGGCGGGTGATCGAGCATGAGTAATGAGGAAGCACGAATGACGAATGACGAAGGAATGACCCGCCTTCGCCCGGGCTACGGCGGGCGGACGAAATCCAAGTGACGAAGACGCGGGAATTCGCTGTGTTATCGATGTTTGGGTCATTTGATCTTTGTCATTGTTTCGACATTCGATATTCGAGATTCGATTTTCGGCTCGGCGATGCGAGCTTTATGAATCATCGGATATGAGACGTGCATCATGAATCCTGAAACCGCCGCTAACTCAGATATTTGCTGAGCCGGGAGCGGAGTTCTGTGCGCGCGCGAAAGAGGACGCTTTTCACAGCGGGAACGGAGAGATCGAGGACCTCGGCAATTTGCTCGTAGCTGAGCTGCTGATACCTGCGCAGCACCAGCGCCATTCGCTGGGTTTCTGGTAACTGCTGAATCGCTTCCTCGATTGCTTGCTGAAGTTCCGATTCCAAAAGGGACGCATCCGGCGCAAGAATTGTCTCATCCTTCAGCGGCGGATCTTCCGTGCCCGGTTCTGGTTGAAGCGGAACATGGGGATGACGTTTGGTCCGGCGCATCTCGTTGAAAACCAGGTTGCGCGTAATTTTTAAGAGCCAGGTGGTGAACTTGGCGCGCGGCACATAGCGGCGCGCACTTTTCCAGACGCGGATAAAGACCTGTTGCGCGATATCTTCAACATCGGAATTACTCCCAAGCATGCGCGCGATGGTGCCCGCGACCAAAGCCTGATGCTTCTCGATGAGCTCCTCGAATGCGCTGGTGTCGCCCTGGCCCACCAGCCGCATCAGTCGCACGTCCGCAGCGTCCTCTTCCGATCTTCCCTGGGTTCCTCGATCGTTCTCAGACATCGTCACTTAGACGTTTGCACAAGATAATCATTCCCCCAAAAATGGCAGCTCGCCAAAATTCGGCTCGACACCACACTCGTAGCCACGGTCCTCGGGCTGCAAGATCTACACGCCGCTCTCCGCGAATCTTCGTGGCAATTCGACCGCTCTACGCAAGAGCCGCAGGTAATGATTCCGCGAAATTTCAATCCCGCCAAATTGCTGGAGGTGCGGCGTGAGCCATTGCGTATCGAGCAGGACGAATTTGCAGGCGCGCAAATGCTCGACCAGTGCCACGAGCGCAATCTTGGAGGCATCGGTCACACGATGAAACATCGATTCACCAAAGAACGCGCCACCCACCGCCACACCGTAAAGTCCACCGGCCAGCCTGCCTTCTTTCCAAGCTTCGACCGAGTGCGCATGGCCGAGCTCATGCAAACGCGTGTAGCTCTCAACAATCTCGCGGTTGATCCAGGTATCTTTCCGTTTGGCGCAGCCTTCAATTACTTCCGAAAATGCACGGTCGATGGTGGTTTCAAAAACGCTCCTGCGCAGGAGACGTCGCAACGCATGCGGCACATGAAAATCTTCCAAGGGGAGGATGGCGCGCGGATCGGGCGAAAACCATTCGATGGAATCGTCTTCCACGGCCATGGGAAAGACGCCCAGCCGGTAGCCTTGAAGCAGAAGATCGGGATCGATCATTATTTAAACGTTGAAGCGTTGAAGCGTTAAAGCGTTGAAGCGGCGACAATTTTGTCATTCTGAGCGGAGCGAAGAATCTCTGATCAGTTCCTCCTGCAGAAGTTAAAACGACATCAGAGATGTTCCGCTTCGCTCAACATGACAGCCTAGGACTGATGGTTGTAATGCTTCAATCTTTCAACTTCTTGCAATGAAACATTCGCTTCATAAAATACGCAGATGAAACGCATGCCGATCCTGCTCGCGATCGCATGGCTCACTGCGAGCGGTTGCGCAGACCCGCTCGAACAACGCAGTACGCAGGAAGTCCAACAGCAATTGGAACGCGGCGTGACCGGTCAGGGAACGCTTGGCCCAGAGGAACGGTCTCCCGACGACGCGGCTGCGCAGCATGGCATTCCGCAAACTCATCCGTAGCGCGTGAAGATGGCCGACGCACCGACGCATTCAAAAATTCTCATCCTCGATTTCGGCTCGCAGTACACGCAAGTGATAGCCCGCCGCGTGCGGGAATGCCAGGTGTATTCGGAAATTGTTCGCTTCGATACGCCCGCCGCCGAAATCGCCGCGCTGAAACCGAATGGCCTGATTCTTTCCGGCGGGCCAGCCAGTGTGTATGACAAAGGCGCGCCGCAAATCGATCCGGAGATTTTTTTGCTGGGCGTTCCCGTACTGGGAATTTGTTACGGACTGATGCTTATGGCGCACCACCTTGGCGGCAAGGTCGTATTCACCGGACGACGCGAGTATGGCGCGGGCGGGTTACACATCAAGAATCGGTCGGAGCTCTTCGCTGGATTAGGCAGCCAGCTCGACGTTTGGAACAGCCATGGCGACGAAGTGACGGCGTTGCCGAAAGGTTTTCGCGTTGTCGGGACCACTGAAGGCTGCGACTTCGCCGCCGTCGAAGATCCCCAACGGAAGCTCTACGGATTGCAATTCCATCCCGAAGTCGTGCACACGCCGCGCGGCAAGGAGATTCTGCAAAACTTCGTTTATCACATCTGCCATTGCGCGATGGACTGGACGATGGGCTCTTTCATCGAAGAGGCTTGCGCGCGTGTCAGGAAACAGGTCGGCGCTGACAAAGTGGTGCTCGGTTTGAGCGGTGGCGTGGATTCTTCAGTGACTGCTGCACTGTTGCACAAGGCGATCGGCGACCAGCTGACCTGCATTTTTGTCAATAACGGCCTGCTGCGCGCGCGAGAGGAGGAAATCGTGCAGCGCGTGTTCGGCGAGAATTTTCATGTCCAACTCAAATATGTGGACGCTTCGGAGCGGTTTCTGTCGAAATTGCGGGGCGTCACTGATCCTGAGCAGAAACGGAAGATCATTGGCAACGAGTTCATCCGAGTGTTTGAAGACGCGATCATTGATCTCGCAAAGACTAATGGATCACCGATTACCGATCACAAATTCCGTTTTCTCGCGCAAGGCACGCTTTACCCGGACGTGATCGAGAGCGTGTCAATCCAAGGCAATCCCGCGCAGGTGATCAAGAGCCATCATAACGTCGGCGGATTGCCGGAGAAGATGCATTTCGAACTGGTCGAGCCGCTGCGCCAATTGTTCAAAGACGAAGTGCGCCAGGTGGGCCTGCAGCTTGGTTTGCCGAAAGAAATTGTGTATCGGCAGCCTTTCCCGGGGCCGGGTCTGGCCGTTCGCATTCTTGGAGAGGTCACGCCTGAGCGTTTGTCCATTCTGCGCGAGGCGGACACGATCGTGCAAAGTGAAATGGAAGCCGCCGACTGGTATTACAAAGTCTGGCAATCGTTCGCCGTTTTGCTGCCCGTGCAATCTGTCGGCGTGATGGGCGACCAACGCACCTATGAAAATACTGTCGTGCTTCGCATCGTCGAAAGCCAAGACGGCATGACCGCCGACTGGGTCCGCGTTCCCTACGAATTGCTTGCGCGCATTTCCGGCCGCATCAGCAACGAAGTCAAAGGCGTCAACCGCGTCTGCTACGATATCTCCAGCAAACCACCGAGCACGATCGAGTGGGAGTGAAAATACTGTGATCAGTCAACGTCCACCCACGCCTGACAATCAGTCCACCCGCGCGATGGCGCTCATGAACTCGGAGAAATCTTTTCCGTTGCGCGCAGCGTGATTCAGCGCGTCCAGGCGCGCATCCGTCGCCGCCTCGGGCAATGGAATCCGACATGAATAGGCGCCGTTGGTGAAAACGATTTCGTCCCACTGGATCGAGGAAATCTCGTCGTTGAAACGCGCCACAGCGCGGCCGCGGAAAAATGCGCGCGTCGTCTCCGGCGGATTAAAGATCGCAGCTTTGATCTCCTCCTCGGTCGTAATGCGGCGCATCAAACCTTTGCGCAGCAACTCGTAGTACAACCCGCGGTCGAGATCGAGATTGTGATATTCCAGATCGATGGATTGCAACCAGGGATCGCTCCACGAAAGTTTTTCCTCTTCCTGTAAAGTATCCAGCAGGAACTTCTTCGCCGCCCAATCAATGCGGTCGCGCGCTGCCATCGGCTCGCGCTCGAGGTCGTTGAGGACATTCTCCCATTCGCGCAATATCCATGCGAACTCATCTCCGTCTGGCACGTCCCTGCGCAGCTTGCTGGCGGCGCGCAGATAAATCCGTTGCACGTCGATGGCGGAGATTTTGCGGCCATCCTTCAGTTCGATGATCCAATCGTAAGTTTGATCGCGGCTGATTGATTTGTTGGCGTCCACTGGTTGCGCGATCTCAAGCTGCGGCGCTTCGCCACGTTCGATCAGATCCAGAACTAGGGCTGTGGTTCCGATCTTCATCGCTGTGGCCCATTCGCTCATGTTCGAATCGCCAAGGATCACGTGAAACCGGCGGTAGCGGCTCGCATCCACATGCGGCTCGTCGCGCGTGTTGATCAAAGGGCGGCGATTCATCGTGTCGATGCTCACCACCACGCTGAAAAAATCGGCGCGTTGCGAGATTTGATAAATGCCTGGCTCGCTCTGGCTGCTTTCAGCTTCCACGCCCATCTTGCCGGCGCCTGCGTAAATCTGGCGAGTGACGAGAAACGGCAGAATCCCGGCGACGATACGATCCCACGCGATATCGCGGTTCATCAGATAATTGTCGTGGCAACCGTAACTGTGCCCGGCAAAGTCGGTGTTGTTTTTGTAAAGCCGCACCTCGTAGCCGGGCGGCAACTTCTGATTTCGGCGCCGCGCGCATTCCGCGATGATGCGTTCGCCGGCTTTGTCCTGTGCCGCGATCTGGCAAAGAGTTGTGCATTCCGGCGTGGAATATTCCGGGTGCGCGTGATCGTTGTAGAACCGGGCGCCGTTTGAAAGCACGAGGTCGCTCTTTATTTCCTCGAAGCTCAGCGGCCGGCGTTTGTCGATCTCGTAGTAAGCGGATTCATCCGTATCCTGGAGCAATTCGCGCGCGCGAAAGCCCCGTGCGTCAAGGTGCGGATCTTCCAGATCATAATCCCATTTCATCAGCGCGCCGTGATCGGTGTAACGCCGCACCAACTCGATCGATTCGGCTACGACATCGATCGTGTCAGCACCGCACAGCGTGATGCCGTACTCGGTCTCCAGCCCAAAGACGCGTCTCATTTAAATCCTGCGATTTCCGAGACTACCCGTTCGACGCACCGCTTTGCACCTCAAATCACGCCAAACGGTGCGCGTCCACGAGCATCCGAGACCGGTTTTACGGGCGAAATCTTCACGACGTTTTCCGGGTCGTAATCGATCAGCTTCAACCAGTCTTCGGTGATATCGGTGGTCGGGAAAATGTCGTTCTCCATGTACTCGGCGTTGAAGGCGAGTTGCAGGTCGGTTTCCCGAATGCCTTCCTCCTGTCGAGTCCCAATGGCTCGTTTGATCGCTATCGCTTTCGCGCGCTCGACGATTGAGGCAATGATGGCGCCGCTGATGAGATCGCTCCGAAAGAGCGTCTCTTTTCGGCCGCTGCGCAGTGTCACCTCTAAAAATCTGTTTTCATCCCGGCGCGCAAACTGCCAGTCAACAAACCGCTCGATCAACCGCTCGATCGACGCGCCGATCCCATCCGCTTCCTTTGCCAGCACGCCATCGTAAGGCAGGCCGTCCGTGAGATAGATTCGGTAAATTTCTCGCGTGCCCAGCTTGTCCGGTCGGTTGACCTTGATTTTTCGATCGATTCGGCCCGGGCGCAAAATTGCCGGATCGATCAGATCGGCGCGATTTGAAGCCAGGATAATCACCACGTCGTTGAGCGAATCGATTCCATCCATCTCGGAGCAGAACATCGGCACCAGTGTGGAAAGAATATTCGAATAACGCGAAGCGCGGCGCGTGCCGAGGATCGACTCGGCTTCGTCGATGAAGAGGAACGGCATGAAACCTTCGCTCTTTTTCTCGCAAGCGGTGGCAAAAATTTCGCGCACCATGCGTTCTGATTCGCCCACCCACATGTTGAGAATCTCGGGACCTTTGACGTGCATGAAATATTCGCGCATCTCAGTGCCTGTTTTGTCGCGGAGTTGCCGCGTCAAATTGTAAGCAGTCGCCTTGCCGATCAGCGTCTTCCCGCAGCCCGGTGGACCGTAAAGCAAAAATCCTTTCGGCGTGGCGTGCTGAAATTTTTGGAAAAGATCGGGATGCAAAAGCGGCAGCTCGATCGCGTCTTTGATGGCTTGCAGCGCCGCCTCCTGGCCGCCGACTTTTTCCCACGGCAGGTCCGGCACGGTGTCGAGATAATATTCGTTGGATTTCGTGCTTGAGAGCATCTCCAACGCCATCCGGTAATTTGAATCGACGCGGACTTCGTCACCTGATTTCAAGTTCGACTGCACAAGATCGGCGGAGCGTTGCAGCACCATCGAATGCAACCCGTGTTCGGAGCCAACGCGCAACCGGTCCTTGCCCATCACCTCGGTAATTTTCGTCACCGGGCCGGCTGTCTCGAATCCCAGATCACCGACGATCACGAAAGCTTCGTTGACGAGAACGCGCGTACCCCTTTTCAATTTCGAAAGCGCAATGCGCGGATCGACGTTGCAGTAATAATCGGCGCCTCCAACGACAATGTGCGCCGTCTCCTTCGAAGTGGCTCCGAGAAACGTGCCAATCCGGTTCGCGGGCGAAGTGACTTTTTTGATGACTTCCTCGAGCTTCTCAATCATCCGACGCGCCTCGACCATGGTTTCCTGCTGATCGTAAATCTGCGGCCGCAATTCCAACAAGTCGCGCCGAACCGGATCGCCCGGAGGCAACGATGCGATCACCTGATCGAATGAATCGAGAAGAGTATCCGGAGCCGAGTCCCCAACCCCGTCCTGCAATCCCTCGCTGCGCTCGTCGCTCATTATGGTTTGGGTCAATCCGCCGAACCGAGTGGCATTATAGCGTGGTCACGCACATTCGCAATCTTCACTCACGAAAACCTTTCGGGGTTCGACGCCACAACATACAAAATGTTCAACCGCAAAGTTGATCTGTTGTTGCGCACAGTCCTTCTCCTCGCTCGTAGTCTTGCCAAAAGCGCGGCGACAGTTGCCACTGAACACGGCTGCCTTTACACTTTGTTTTTCGTCGGGGAGCCTTAGCTCAATTGGTTAGAGCGCCGCCCTGTCACGGCGGAGGTTGCGGGTTCGAGCCCCGTAGGCTCCGGATTCTGCAGCTAGCGAACGCACGTCCGTTTTTGCTGCGCCGCACGTTTTAAAACGTAAATGAACAATGGCGCTACAATTTACAATAGGCGGCGCATTATCGATCAAACATTAATGGCGATGCAGGAAGTGGAGCGCTATTGCGCAGCGCATCCCAACAGCCCGGTGGCGATACGTCATCCGAAACTTTCCATTCGCGGCCGTACTTTTATCGTGTTATTGGGCCCAAATATTGAGGAGGGTATCGCCGGCTTTGGCGACACCGTTCCAGCAGCGCTGCGTGCGTTCGACCTGCAATATTCGCGTTCTCTCACCCCGCCTGCTGATCGCGATTAGGATCGGTGGCACCGAACGAGAACCGCCGTCGCGGTACATTTGTCGAAAAGCGACGGGCACGATCACCTAAACTTTGGGCGTGAACTGCGCCAGATCGTAAATGCCGAAGCGCTTCTCGATTGCCGCCACTTTATCTACAACCTTCTCAAACCCGTCCTCGCCGAATAATTCGTCTTCTTTTTTCTCGAAATCTTCACCGAGCGAATCGAATTCGTGTGGCGAAACGATCTTGCGAAATGCCGGGAAGAGGACTGTGTCCTCGCGTGCCTCGTGCGGGTTGTACATGCGGATGAATTGCTGCATGGAATTCATGAGCTGCGCACATTCGGAGTCGTTTTTCAATGATTTGAGATTCGCAAATTGCAAAGTGACGTCTGTCACGCGGCGCCCAGCCTGATGCTGTGTGCGCAGTACCTTGACCAGATCGACAAGTCGATTGGCTTTTTCGAAGCGCGGGAAAAGAAAATCTTCCTCGAGCTTTTCGTGATAATCTTCCACAAAGCTCCGAATGATTTTCGCGGCATCAGCCAATGCGTCCGGCGGAAAATCCTGTTTCGCATCGAGCCGGCGCACCGCTTCGCCGTAAATCAGAAGCACGCGTTTCAGCACGCCATGCTCGCGCATCAAATCTTCCGGCGGCCCAACGGGTATTTCTCCTTCCTCATTTTTCTTCTCGTTTTCCGCGCCACGCAACAGCCTCACTCCCGCCAGGGTTGCGCCACCAAGAATGATACCGCTTCTGAGAAAAACTCTGCGATGAAGAATGCGCCCGGCTTGATGTCGATCGTTCATGTTTGGGTCCCCTGCTCAAACCGAAGAATCGAGTTCCAATTCACTGACGAGCGTATCAGGCACAACAAAATTCGCGGCGATTCACCTTCGCATAATGTGAATGGACAGGATCCGGCTTTGATGGCGCGCAAGCAAATAATCGACAAAGTCGCCAATGATCGAGTTCGGCTTGTTGCCCAGCTTTGTTACGACCCGGCAAATCAAAGTGCGGCTACGACCGTGCCATTCGAGATTGATCGCGCCGTGCGCGGTCTCACTGTGGATTTTCGCCCAGCCATGCGGACGACCCGGACGCTGGTGTTCAGTGGGAATCAAATCGAACCGCCGAAGTTGTGGATCAGTCATGATTTTTTCCCGAAGCGACCCGCGCCCGGTTGTGATGACCTGGATAACCGTTTGCATTTCAAACCTAGGTTCAACAGGAAACCAAGTTCTTTTGCAATCTCGTTTAGCTGGTAGGGCGCGACCGCCGGGCGCGCCGAACGCGACTACCCTTAAGCAGCGAGCGGTACATCACGTAAACATCGACGTATCCTTTTTCCGGATGGCGAAACGCGCCGGGCAACGTGCCGACGATCTTGAAACCGAGCTCTTGCCAAAGACGAATCGCCGGAATGTTCGTCGAAACCACGAAATTAAATTGTATCGCGCGAAAACCGAGCCGCCGCGCTTCGCTCAGACAATGCTCCGCCATGGCACGACCGACCCCCTGCCCGCGCGCGCTGGCTGCGACCATGAACGCTGCATTCGCGACATGCGCGCCGCCGCTGGCCTGGTTCGGCCGCAAGATGTATGTGCCAGCAACGCACTGATCTTGCCTATTTGCTGCTTGGGGCGGCGGTGCGCTCCCTGGGAAGCCAACGGCTTCCCCTACAGACTGTTGATCAAGTTCCGCCACGTACGTGTGTGTGTCAGGCGCAAACCAGTACGCCAGCGCATCCTCGCGTGAAATCGTGGGATCGAGCGCGTAGGTGTCGCTGGCGGCAACGACCTCACGGAAAATATTCCAGATCGCGTCGTGATCTGCTTTGGTTGCTGCTCGAATTTTCATTGTTTGCAGCCGAAATTGTAGGACAACTGCTTCGATCGCCGCAATTGCCGGAGCTAGCGCAGTGCAAGCAATGCAGCCAGCGCGGCGAGTTTTTGCTCGGCGCGCCACGATCCCGCACCAGCCGGGTGGAGCCGGCCCAGATGTTGCAACATTCGTCGCACACCATCAATCGATTGTTTCAATTGCGCGGACGCGCGCGCATAAGCATCGCGCTCCAGTAGAACGTCCGTGGGAATGCGGTGGCGCCGTAAAGCCTCCTCGGTCACCGATCGAAATAGTCGGCCTTCGAAGGTATGCGCGCGAATGTGCGGATTTGCAACGGTAGCCGGATCAATCTGGCTTCCTACCACGAGTGCCGCGCGCTGGATTCGGAAACCTCTTTGCCGATAGCGCGCGAGAAGCGTCGCAATCGATGCTTGGGCAATGCATCGCACCACGCGCTCGCGCCGATTCACTTTTCTCGAGTCGGTCTCCAGTTTTCCCATGGCAGCGTGATACGGCTGCCGCGTTTCAGGAAGGCGCGGCTCCGATAGCTCGATTCGTTGGACGTCGCAGAGCTGAGGCGAATCGGCTGAACCTGCCAGCAGCACAGCGGCCGCCCAACCCGATTTTATTCGAAAACCGAGAGCGGCGGTTTGCGGTTTGGTCATCTGGTTTGAAACGTCACCGGAACAGTCGCTTGCCATCCCTGGCTGGGCGCGGATTTCCATTGCCGAAGCGTCCTGATCGCCGATTGATCGAACGCTGGGTTCCCCGTGGACTTAATGACCTGGATATTCGTCACGTTTCCCTGCGGGTCGAACGTCAATCGGAAGTGGCCTGTCCCCGATTGTCCGGGCAGAGAAGCGCCGGGCGGAAAGGCCGGCGCAGGCGCATAGACCAATCGCGGCCTCGGCGTTGGCCGTGGCGTGGCACGCGCTTCGAGGGCTTCGGGCCAGCGAGCCTCGGTATCAGCCGCAACTCGAGATAATAGTGAATCCAGCGCAGCGGCCGGGCGCGCAGTGGTCTTTTCTCCTGCCGATGTGACAACGCCAATCACCTCACCATTGTCGTTAACGATAGGCGCCCCAACTGAACTGGCCGGAGTCGCTCCTGTAATTTCCAAACGGTCCGAGGCTTCCCCTGCGATTGTCGTTTCACGAGCGCTGCCCTCGCTTCCAGCCAGCGCGCTGCCGACTCTTACAACGCTTGCGCGCGCCGGTACATTGCCTTCTTTGCTTAGCTCGAGAAATGGAACGTGCTTCACGTCGGCTTTCAGGATCGCCAGATCCAAAGCTTTCGAAGCCGCGAGAACTCCAGTCACGTTGTAGATCCCGCCGTCCCCCGTCTTCGCGACGGCATTGACGGCGCCTTCAATGGCGTGTGCGGTAGTCACGAACTCACCATCCGGTGAAATAAAAAAGCCGGTCTCCGTCCTCAACAGATTTCCTTTCGGATCAAACGCCGTCACCCAAATCACGGAAGGCCGGACCCGGGTTTCCAGTCTCGCTAAATCGGACGATGGACTTTGGCCGCCTTGTGCTTCCGGAGAAGCCAGAGTGATTGGTGACGTCGATTGCGACTGCTGCGCCAGTCGCGATTCACCAAGAAGCTGACTCGTCGAATTTCGCGCATACGCGGCGGTCACAAAGACGGCCATGCAAAGCGCGTAGTATCGAACAGCGAGCCGGGTCGGTCTCATGGCAAGCTACAGCATTACAGTGTTGAATACGCACGGCAGTATAATCAAGCCGGCAAAAAATTGCGCCTTGGGCCGCGGCGCATGGTGAATCAAACGGGCGCGAAACCTATTGCCGCTTGAAACTGAACGGCGCGCTCGTGTTTCTTCGCCGCGGCTTTGGTCTTGAATGTGCCCAGATTTCTGCGTTTGCCGGTCTTCGGATTTTTCTTCCGTGAAGACAACCGATACTTGCCCGATTTCAGTTTCCTGATCACGGCTCCATCGAGTACGCGCAGGCCCGCTACACTCCGCGTGTCCGCAACAATGATCCCCACAACACTGGGTGTAGCCAAGTGCGGAGGACCTTCACCGTTGCCAGCCGTTGTTCTCCCCCATCAAATCTCTAGCACAGCGCGCCGAGACTCTCGTAGAGTGCGCGTCTGGTGGCGCGGGCCTGCCTTCTCACCACCTCGAATTGGATCGACATCATGCGCAGTGCAAACGGCAGGAGCGCGCTCTTTTCATGTGGCAGTTGGACGGCCCCGATGTTGCCGCCGCTGATTTTGCGGAATGGCCACTGATCAAAAAGCCATTCCGCGCCATACGACGCAGGCCACGGCGGCGTCTGGCCAGTTTCGGCTGCTTTGCGGCCGATGGTGCCCCACTGAATATCGTGCAGCAGGATCCAACCTTCGCTCCTGACACAAGGCGCCACTCGAAGTAAATCAAGGAGCGGCATCGGGTGGCGATGGTCCGCGTCAATAAAGATAACCCCCAGTTCGTCGCGTTTGGCGATTTGCCAAACAAAAGTCGCATCTCTCGGGGCGTGCAGGCGAATCAGCGGCACAAGCTCCGGAAACGTCTCCGAAATTTCAAAACCAGTCGGGCGCGTTCTGTCGATGGCGCACTCGACGTTGATGTCGATTGTATCAACCCAGCTCGCGCCATCGGTTCCATCTTGGCGAAGCAGAGCGGCTGCGATGAGCCCGGCCGAAAAACCGGTCAGCGTTCCAATTTCGATCACGTGTTGCGGCGCGAGAATGCTGACAAAAGCGGTCAAAAAAAAATAATCGCTCGGTCCAACCGTGCCCGGATGCCAAGTCCGGCGGCGCTTCATGATTGAATCCAGAAATTCTACCTCGCCCGGCGGCGGTGTTTTGCCAGCATGTCCGAGGATCGCCGCCAATCGTGCGTACCCTGAATTGAAATCGGCCAACGAGTTGATCTCGCAAACCTCGGCCGTCCTGGGCGGAGCCGGCCTTCGAATGGAACGAATTGCTTCCCGAAGAATTTTGGTCCGGCTGCCGCGGGGCGCGCGACAAACCGCGCCCAACGCAGTCACCACCGGAAGCTTCATGGCCGCCGCGATTGCGTGATCGATCATAAAAAGCTCGCGTCCGGCTTTTCGAACTTTTCGCAGCCAATCGCGTGCCGCGTGTGAGAGGTCCCTGATTGTCTCCATCTTCAAAGACGCGAACCTCAGGC
>Ga0209056_10004673_pt1 | contig 14416 bp, 7 predicted proteins | sample GraSoiAngelo_114_FD_185876 | JGI IMG/M metagenome (GOLD analysis project Ga0209056, IMG submission 185876) | Grasslands soil microbial communities from the Angelo Coastal Reserve, California, USA - 14_0903_13_40cm (SPAdes) (version 2) | ecosystem: Environmental > Terrestrial > Soil > Grasslands ... | reverse complement strand
GCGCGTAGTAAAAAGTGAACGCTAAAAGGCCAAACATTCCGCCATGGCTCGACATACCCCCTTCCCAGACGCGCAAGATCGATAACGGCTCACGCAACATCTCTGGTTTGTAGAAGAAAACGTAGCCCAGCCGTCCGCCTATGATCACGCCGAAGAGCGCGCAGCCGGTGATAAAATCGCCTACTCGTTGCGGAGGCAGATCGGCGTACCCGCGTTTGGCCAACCAGAGAAAAAGGACATAGCTCGAGACGAATGCGAGCACATACGCGAGGCCATACCACCGCGGCCCGACGTTATCGTAGATCCGAAAAATGATCGGATTGAGACTGTGCAGATAATAAGCCAGCATTTGCTTCGCGATTGTCACTGATGTCGCTGGTACCCGCAATTAAAACGCAAGTCATCCCGAACGAAGTGAGGGACCTCCACAAAGCTGGAATCGTCACGCAAGCAATCGTCGAGTGACGTGTCGGCAAACGTGAGATCCTTCGCCGTCTGCGCGACTCAGAATGACAGTACTTTTTTCGCGAGTGATGTGTTCAACACTTTCCGCAGAAATGGTGCGGTACGGCTCACTCGATTTTTTGCGACCCGTTCCGGCGTTCCACACGCTACCACTTCGCCGCCAGCGTCACCTGCTTCCGGCCCAAGATCGACAATGTAATCGGCTTCCGCGATCACGCTCACGTTATGTTCGATCACGATGACGGTGTTTCCCTCATCCACCAGGCGGTGCAGCACCTTGAGGAGCAGCTCGATGTCAGCCATGTGCAGGCCAATGGTGGGTTCCTCGAGCAAATACAATGTCGAGCCGGGCTTGCGCATTTTCCGGATCCGCTCATCCGCTGCGCGGCTGACTCCGCGTTTTAATTGTGTCACGAGCTTGAGCCGCTGCGCTTCGCCTCCGCTCAAGGTCGGGCTTGGTTGCCCCAGCTTGAGATAGCCGAGGCCGGTATCGACAAGCAGCGAAAGCGGCCGCGCAATTTTCGGATGCGCCGAAAAAAATTGCGCCGCTTCTTCAATCGTCATCTCCATCACGTCGCCGATTGATTTTCCGTTGTAGCAAACTTCGAGCGTCTGCGGATTGTAACGGCGGCCGCGGCAGTCTTCACAGGGCACATAACTGCTCGGCAGAAAATTCATTTCCAGTTTGATCACGCCCTGACCTTTGCATGTCTCGCAACGGCCGCCTTCGGCGTTGAACGAGAATCGGCTTGCAGAATAGCCGCGCACGCGCGAAACCGGCAGTTGCGCGTACAGATTCCGAATCTCGTCAAAAACTTTCACGTAGGTGCCCGGCGTGGAGCGCGACGTTTTACCAATCGGCGACTGATCGACTTCATAAACCGCTTCAATCTCTTGCGCGCCGCTGATGAGTTTGAAGAGATCGCCGTTTCCCGCACGTTTCCTTTGGTTTAGCTGCTCGCGCACGGCTGGCCAGATTACGTCGTGCATCAACGTGGATTTGCCGCTGCCCGAAATTCCCGTGATCACCGAGAGCCTCCCGACTGGGAAACGAACATCGATTTCTTTCAAATTGTTGGCGCGCGCACCATGGACTTCGATCCAGTTTTCAACGTCCCGCAGGGAGCGGCGCGATCCGCGGATCGGATGACACAGCGGCGTGCTGAGGCAACGGGCGGTCTCGGAATTCGGATTCTTCTCGATGTCGCGCAGCGCGCCAGTGGTCACCACTTCGCCGCCATGGATACCCGCGCTCGGTCCGAGATCAATGATGTGATCGGCGTGCCGCATTGTTTCGTCATCGTGCTCGACCACGACCAGCGAATTACCCTTGTTTCGCAACGCGGTGAGCGTTTCGAGTAAGCGCAGGTTGTCGCGCGGGTGGAGACCGATGGTCGGTTCGTCCAGCACGTAAAGGACTCCGCGCAAATTTGAGCCAAGCTGCGCGGCCAAGCGGATTCGCTGCGATTCGCCGCCACTCAATGTTTTCGCCGAACGCCCGAGCGCCAGGTAACCGAGTCCAACCTTTTCCATGAAACGCAATCGCTGTTGGATTTCTGGGACAAGACCTGCTGCGATCGCTTGATGGGTGTCTGTGAATTTCAATCTATCAATTCTGCGCATTGCTTCGCTGGCCGAGAGGTTGGTGAATTGATCGATGGTGTGGCCTTGCACACGAACATGGCGCGCCACCGCGTTTATCCGCGAGCCGTGACATCTCGGGCATTCGCGCGCTTCGTCTTCCTCGATCCACTCCGATTCCCGTTCTGCGGCAAGCTCGTTTTCCAGCACAGATTCGCCGTCAGCGCTCGCGCCTGTTTGTACATCCTGGTCCCAGATTTCGCCGAAGCCGCCGCATTCTTCGCAGGCGCCATGAGGCGAGTTGAACGAAAACAAACGCGGATCGAGTTCTTCAAATGCACGGCCACAGCTTGGGCAGCTCATCTCGGTACTCATCACGCTCAGCCGATTTTTTGAATCGAGCAGGCGCGCTGTACCGCGTCCTATTTCCAGTGCGCGCCGGACAACATCGCGCGCTTTCGTGATTCGCTTGCGATCGATCGCGCCCACGACCACGTCGATGGTGTGTTCCTTGAAACGCTCAAGTTTCCGAAAATGCGAGACCGGGACCAGTCGTCCATCAACGTAAAGCGTGTCGAATCCCTGGCGGTCCGCCCAGCGCGCCACATCGGTATGAAAACCTTTGCGCGCTTTCACGAGCGGCGCGAGCACCTTCAGCGGCCCGCGTTTCGCGGCTCCTTCAATCTGCTTTACGATCGACGCCGCGCTCTGCTTTGCCACCGGTAAATCACAGTCGGGACAAAATTGCGTTCCGGTTTTGGCAAACAAAAGCCGAAGGAAATGGTAAATTTCGGTCACCGTCGCCACAGTGGATTTGCCCCCACCGCGCGTGACCCTTTGTTCAATCGCAACAGTGGGCGGCAATCCGCTAACCAGATCGACGTCGGGCTTTTCAAGTTGCTCGACGAATTGCCGCGCGTACGGCGACATGCTGTCGAGAAAGCGCCGCTGCCCTTCGGCGAACAAAATGTCGAATGCGAGGGTTGATTTACCGGAACCGCTCAAACCGGTAATCACCACTAGCTGCTCCCGCGGAATCTTAACGTCGATGTTCTTGAGATTGTGCTCTCGCGCGCCGTGAACGTGGATGGCGCCGTTCCGGCTACTCGCGCGAAATCGTGGAGCCGCTTCCGCCGCTCGCGCGAACTCGATGCTGTCATCCTGAGCGTAAGCGCCGGATCTCTCGAAGTCGTACGCGATTTTTTGAAGTCCCTCCCCAGCTACTTGGTCGAGTCTTTCGCCGCGGTGAAATTCATGCGTTGAAAGTAGCTGGGTCGCAATAATGGGCAGCGCTTTTCTAGATTTCGAAAGAACGTGTCGCAAGAATTGTCCGGTGTGCGAGTTCTCTGTCTCAGCGATCTGCTCGGGAGTGCCTACTGCCACGAGTTCGCCTCCAGCATCGCCCGCTTCTGGACCGAGATCGATGATCCAATCAGCGCACTTGATCACCTCCAAGTTGTGCTCGATCACCACGATAGAATGTCGATTATCGACCAGCCGCTGAAACAACTGCAGTAGCATCGCCACATCATCGAAATGCAGTCCGGTGGTCGGCTCATCGAAGATGAACAAATTGCCAATTGCTTCCCCAGTTGAGTGTTGAGCATTGGACACTGAGCGTTGGACGTTTTCTGCTTCTCGTAAGTGCCCGACCAATTTCAGCCGCTGCGATTCGCCGCCAGAAAGCGTGTTGAGGGGTTGACCAAGTCGGAGATAACCAAGTCCTACTTCGTTAAGTACTTTGAGCCCGTTCGAAATTTGAAGCCCTCGCTCATCCCCGAGCTGTGCAAAGAATTGAATCGCTTCACTGACAGTTAACTCCAGGACGTCGTGAATCGATTTGTCATGCAGGCGCACTTTTAGGATGTGCGGCTGGAAACGTTTGCCCTCGCATTCTGCGCAGCGCACGAAAAGATCGCTCAAAAATTGCATCTCAATCTTTTCAAAACCTGTGCCCGAGCAACGTTCGCAGCGGCCGTTGCCGGAATTAAACGAGAAGGCGCTTGCGGTGAGTCCTTGGGCCATCGCTTCCGGTTGCGCGGCAAACAATTCGCGGACGCGATCAAACAGACCCAGATAAAGAATCGCGGTGGAACGCGGTGTGCGCGCCAGCGGCGCCTGATCGACCATCACTACCTCGCGAACCCGGTGCGCGCCGATCACCGATTTGCACGCCCCCGGTTCTTGATCCGTGGTCTGAGCTTTCGCACGCAGCAGATTCCGATAAAGCACATCATGGACGAGTGTGGATTTGCCGGACCCGGAAACACCGGTCACGCACGCAAACACGCCAAGCGGCAGATCAACATCGATGTCTTTGAGGTTGTGCTCCCGCGCGCCAACGATCTTGATTGATGATGTCGAGTTGCGTCGCGATTTCGGAATCGGAACTGATTTTTGGCCGGTGAGATAGTCGCGGGTGAGTGATGGGTGAGGAGCGTTCGCGAAAAAATCATCGAGCGATCCGTTCCAAACCAATTCGCCGCCGCGTTCGCCGCGGCCTGGACCGAGATCGATCAAACTATCTGCGGCGCGAATGATTTGTTCCTCATGCTCGACCACCAGAAGCGTGTTGCCTTTGTCGCGCAAATTGTGCATTAAGCGCACCAATTGGCCGACATCGCGCGGGTGCAATCCAATGCTGGGCTCGTCCATCACAAATAGTGTGTTCACGAGCGACGCCCCGAGGCATGTCGTGAGGTTCACGCGCTGGACTTCGCCGCCGCTCAACGTGCGCGTCGACCGATCTAGCGTGAGATAGCCGACGCCAACCTCGCAGAGGTAGTTCAGGCGCGCGCAGATTTCGTCACGCAGCATCTGAGCGGCTTTGTCACCGGCAGTGATGTCGATTTTGCCGAGAAGGTCCCGCGCATGCGAAATCGAAAGCGCTTGGAAGTCAGGAAGAGCAAGAAGAATTGCGGATTGCAGATTGCGGATTGGGGAAAGTTTGTAATTCAGCGCTTCGGGTTGATATCGGCCGCCGTTGCAACTTGGACATGTGACATAAGCGCGATATCGGCTGAGCAGGACGCGCACATGCATCTTGTACGTCTTGCTCTCGAGCCAGCGAAAAAAGCCGCGCACGCCGTACCAACGATCGTTTTCGTAATCATCGTCGGCGTATTCGCCGGAGCGCTTTTCTCCGTTAATGACAAAATCCTGATCGACTTTCGGCAATTGCTCGAACGCAACATTGATATCGATGTCCCTGCGCGCGCACACTCGAAGAAGATCCTTTTGCGATTCACCAAATTCTTCGCCGCGGAAAACGCGCACGACACCTTGTTTGATATTCAGCCTGCGATTTGGAATTGCCTTGTTTAGGTCAATGGAAATCGTGCGACCAAAGCCGCGGCACTTCGGACACGCACCGAGCGGGTTATTGAAACTGAAAAGGCCCGGTGTGGGCGGGCGAATATCGAGGTCGCAATAGGCGCAGTGCCAACCGGTGGAAAAGGGAATTGCGGATACCGGATAGCGGATACCGGATAGTTTTTGACCTTTATCCTCAGTGCGTTCCGGTTTCCGGTTTCCGGTTTCCGGTATCGGAATGATGTTGGTTTGACCTTTTCCGAAACGGAGCGCCGTTTCGATTGCCTCAACTAATCGTGTACGATTTTCTTCACCGATAGCGATGCGATCCTGAATGACTTGCACGCGCGCGCCGAGCCGCTTGATCTTTTGATCGGCATCTACGCGAACGATTTGGTTATCAATCCAAACGCGCAGATAACCCTGTTGCTGGAGGAAATCGAAGAATGCGCGCGGAGCCGTCTTCGCGGGAACTGCGACCCAAAACGTAATGAGAATATTTCTGCCGACGCAATCGCGCAGAATCTGTTCTGCGATCGACTGCGCAGTTTCTGGCCGAATTTCGCGATTGCAATTCGGACAGAAAGCGCGAGCGACGCGCGGCCAGAGCAACTTCAAATAATCGTTGATCTCGGTCATTGTCCCGACTGTCGAGCGTGATGTCTTAACCGGGCTGGATTGTTCGATGGCGATGGCGGGCGGGATGCCACGGATGTCGTCGACGCGCGGCTTATCCATGCGGTCGAGGAACTGCCGCATATACGGGCTGAACGTCTCGACGTAACGGCGCTGGCCCTCTGCGTAAATTGTTTCGAAGGCCAGGCTCGATTTTCCAGAGCCGCTCGGCCCCGTTACAACCGTCAGTTTTCCGAGCGGAAGATCAACATCGATTCCTTTGAGATTGTTCTGCCGCGCCCCGCGGATTTCGACGCAATCAGTCTGCGCTGGCGCGATAAGGTGGTCTGTTGTCCCAATCTCTGAATCCACTGGAAATATTCGCTGCCAGTCAAGCGGTTCGCAAATTTCCGCAGCACAAAACACGCGTCATCCGAACAACGTGACGGACCTCGCCTACGAAGGTTGCGACATGCTGGGTAGCAAGCGTGAACAATCTCCCCTGTGAGAGGTCCCTCCCTCCACTCGGGTTGATAGAGTTCTTATTGCTTAAAACGTGTGACGAGTCCTTCGCGCTGTTCCAGCAATTCTTCCGGCAACACGCCTCCCAGCGAATCGAAAAACTGTTTGTGCTCGGCGATTTCTTTTTGCCACTCCTCGTGGTCAATGCAGAGCAGTTCGGCAACGCATTTGTGATCAATATCCAGTTCGGCCACATCGAGGTCGTGCGGACCGGGCAACCAGCCGATGGGCGATTTCAGCGCACCGTCGCTTTCTTCGCAACGATCGATGATCCACTTCAGCACACGCATATTTTCACCAAACCCGGGCCACAGAAATTTTCCGTCTGCCCCCTTGCGAAACCAGTTCACGCTAAAAATGCGCGGTGGATTAGTCAGCCGCTTTCGAATGTCGAGCCAGTGCTGGAAATAATCGCCGATGTTATATCCGCAGAAAGGCAGCATCGCCATCGGATCGCGTCGCACCTTACCCACAGCCCCGGTAGCGGCGGCGGTTGTTTCCGAGGCCATGGTCGCGCCCAGATAAACGCCGTTGGTCCAATCGAACGCCTGATAAACCAGCGGCACTGTATCGCTACGGCGACCGCCGAAAATGATCGCGCTAATTGGGACGCCCCCGCCTTTCTCAACATCAGGATCGAGCGCCGGATTGTTGCGCATCGGCGTGGTGAACCGGCTGTTCGGATGCGCAGCTTTTTCTTTTGACTTTGGCGTCCAGTCATTTCCGCGCCAATCGATGGCATGGGCTGGTGGGTCGGCGTCTTTGCCCTCCCACCATACGTCACCGTCATCAGTAAGCGCGACATTGGTGTAGAGTGTGTGGTGCGCGATCGATCGCATCGCGTTTGGATTTGATTTATAGCTTGTACCCGGCACCACGCCGAAATAGCCGTTCTCGGGATTAATGGCGTACAGCCGGCCATCTCGAACCTGCATCCACGCGATGTCATCGCCAACAGTCGTCACCTTCCAGCCTTTGAAATGTTCGGGTGGAATGAGCATGGCGAAATTGGTTTTGCCGCACGCGCTGGGGAACGCCGCGGCCACATAATGTTTTTTTCCTTCCGGGGATTCCACGCCGAGGATCAGCATATGCTCGGCGAGCCAGCCTTGTTTGCGCGCCAGATAAGAGCCTATACGCAAAGCAAGACATTTCTTGCTCAGCAGAACGTTACCGCCGTAACCGGAACCGACGGAAATGATCGTGTTGTCCTGTGGAAAATGACAGATGAATCGGCGCTCAGGATTGACGTCCAGTAGCGAATGCACGCCGCGGTTCCACTCCGCGTTTGGATCGTTCCCGAGCCGTTTCACAGCAATCTCACCCATGCGTGTCATGATCCGCATATTCAGAACGACATATTTCGAATCGGTAATCTCGAAGCCGACCTTGGTCAGCGGCGAATCCGGCGGCCCCATGATATAGGGAATGACAAACATCGTGCGTCCGCCCATCGCGCCTTTCAACAGACCGCGAAGTTTCGTGTACGTTTCGCCCGGCTCAGACCAATTGTTGGTTGGACCTGCTTCTTTTTTCGTCGGCGTGCAGACGAACGTGAATTGCTCTACCCGCGCCACGTCGTTTGGATCGGAGCGATGCAAATACGAGTGCGGAACTTTCTTCTGGTTTAGCTTGATCAGAACATTTTGTTTGAGCGATTCAGCGATCAGGAACTCGTTTTCCCGATCCAAGCCGTCGCACCAGAAAATATTTTCCGGTTCTGTGAGGGTGGCAATTTCATGTACCCAATCGAGTACCGCTTGATTGGCTGGCTTTGCGTCACCGATTCCACTCGGCGGGAATATGGCTGGCGCGAGATTTTTCATGGAAGAAGAATGTTCATCTTAACCATGAATGGAGGGCTTCGCCACGTTGAATCGTTGATGGATTGAAGCGTTTCCTGGTGTAACTCCGAAAGCCTTCGCGAGCGAGCGGTGTAACGATTTAGCGAATCACGAATCACGCTTGCGTAGAGGCAATGCGCGGCATTAATTGAAAACATGTTCGGGGTCACCACCTCCGATGATTATCGGCCGGTTGCGTGGATGGGGCGCTATCCGGTGGACGTGACCACGATGCTGGTAGGGCTGCACGTCGCGGTCGCGATTTTCACCGCGATTCTCTATGCGATCGGTGTAGCTCCCATTTTGGCGTATTTACAATTCGACAGCGCGGCAGTTTGGTCCGGTCAGGTTTGGCGCCTTTTCACTTACGCGTTCGTTCACGCGCCGTCGGCGCTCCTCTGGTTCGCCGTCGAGATGTACATGCTGTTCGTTTTCGGACGCGAGGTAGAACGCTTCATTGGGCGGCGCACTTACATCGGGCTGTACGTGATCTTGCTGTTCGCGCCTGCATTACTGCTTACTATCTGTGCCCTCTGGCAGCCCTCCATTCTCTGGGGTTCGACTGCAATACATTTTGGAATCTTCGTTGCTTTCGCGACCATCTATCCGCGCGCGGAGTTGTTCCTGCGGATTACAGCGAAATGGATCGTAGTGATTCTTGCTGCCGTTTACACGTTCCAGCTACTCGCCTACCAGAAGTGGACCGATCTGGTCGTTGTATGGACAAGCATCGGCGCAGCGTTCCTGTTTATCGAGTTCAGCGGCGCGGGGCCGGAGCTTGCCTGGTGGGATGCCCTGAAAACGCGCTTTGCTCCCAAGCCGAAGTTTCGCGTTCTCCCCAAAACGGGAACGACACGTCCTGCGGACTCGGACGACGTTTATGCATCGATTGATCCGATTCTCGATAAGATTTCAAAATTCGGGATGGGAAGCTTGACCGCGAGCGAGCGCCGGCAATTGAATCGCGAGCGCGAGCGGCTGCTCAAAAAATCGGAGTGATCCCTGTAGTGACAGCCGTGTCGGCTGCACTTATTTCTTGACACGCAGGCGGCACGCCTGCCTCTACAGTTTTTCGGTTCTCAGGTTAATCGCGATTCGATGATCTGGCACAAAACGTGGAGCAGAAGCTTGTGCGCTTCCTGAATCCGCGCACGCCAGAAGATCAACATCGGCCATGCCGATAGTCGATCCGCCGTCACGCCCGAGAAGCGCGATCGTTTTTAGCTTCCGCGCCCTCGCTTCCTCCAACGCACGCGCAACATTTTTGGATCTGCCGGAGGTTGTCATGCAAATGAGCACATCTCCCGGCAGACCAAACGCTGCTACCTGGCGAGCGAAAATTTCATTGAAGCCGTAATCGTTTGCGGCCGCAGTGAGAAGTCCGCCATCGCTCGCAAGGCAAATCGCGGGATGAGCGGAGCGGTCCTTCGCGAAGCGCACGACGAGCTCGGTCACAAAATGTGCCGCATCAGCCGCGCTCCCGCCGTTCCCGCAAACAAGCAATTTGTTTCCCGTGCGCAAACATTGCCCGATCAAATCGGCAGCTTTTGCGACTCCCGATTCAAGTTTCTTTAGCGACTTAAGCGTCCGGATCGAATCGTCAATCGCCCGGTCAAAGATTAAGGAGATATCACTCATCAAATTACACCCTTCGCGACAAAGAAATGGTGCGCGATAGAGGGTTCGAACCTCTGACCCCTACCGTGTCAACGTGACTAGAGCCCTCCTGAAAAAGCTTTTCCCTCGTGGGCAACTCCATATGAGGCCATGCAAACGCATGCAAAATCGCGAAGTGTGACAGGAAAATGTGACAAAAATAATTTCCGGTAATTTACGGTAGGGTACGCTGCACAGGTCTGCGGTTTCAGCTTCTTAAAGTGTGACATTAGAAGAGCAGCGCCTGCGCTTCAATGCATTTCGGTAGAGTATTTGCACAGCGTCAGAATTGCATCTTACGCGACGGACAAATGCTCCGCCCAGGGAGCCGAGCGATCATCGCTGCGGTATGACCATGACTGAGTGCTTAAAGGAAGAGTCAAAGGCATCTATTTGCGTGGCCACACATATTGGTTGGCAAAGCAGGTAAATGGTCGCAGAAGCTTCGTCTCGCTTGAAACCGAAGATTATGTGTTGGCCGTTCAGCGCGCGCGGGAAATTATGGACAGTCCCGAGTTGCAGCCAGCACAGTCGTTCACTGCGGAGGTCGAGCGGTTTCTAAAGCACAAGTTCGCGACAAACCGCTACAGCAAAATGAGTGCGGAGAGCAAACGTTCTTGCCTCATCATGTTTGCCGATAGCGTAAAGAACATCCCGCCGGCTAACGTCACCACCAATCATTGCAAAGCTTACTACGACGCAGCGAAGACGCGCGTCGTCCCGAGCACGGCCGAGAGCTACATGTTTACGCTGCGATCCTTCTTCAACTGGTGCGCGAGGGAGAATCTGTGCCGGCGCAACCCTGTGATCGCAGTACAACTCGATCGCATTGACCGAAAGGGCAAGACTCGCTTCGCGAACTTTGAGCTGGCACAACGGTTGATCCACAGTGCGCCGAACGACGACCTGCGCTTTATCTTGTTCTGCGGGTTTCATACCGGGATGCGCAAGATGGAGATCGTCGAAGCCGTGCCTAGCTGGTTTGACCTCTCAGCACGCACCGTTGAAATCCGCGCAACAGAAACGTTCCGACCGAAAGACCGTGACGCCCGCACCGTTCCGCTGACCGATCAATTTGTTGACTTCCTAAAGCGTTGGGGTTTGCGCTCGCCTTACGTATTGCAGCCCGCTGTCACACACGGCAGCCATCGTTACCGATTCGATTTTCGACGTGCGTTTTCCGATTACATGAATGCACAGGAAGTACCGTGGATTACACCGCACGTCATGCGGCATTCGTTCGCATCAATCTGCGCGAGCAAGGGAATCGACATTTACAGAATCGCGACGTGGCTCGGCGACGATGTGCGCGTCGTGCAGCGCCATTATGCAAAACTCCGGCCGGATGATCGCCAAATCATGAAAGCGTTCGCCGTATAGGTACGCTGTTCGAGCCATTAGACAGAATCTCGCCCGCTTTCAGTCGGTCGATGCAGCCGTCGAGATCGCGAATGTCAAACCGCGTAAGCCGGTTTCCGCGCACGAACGGTTTCAACCATTTCGCTCGTTCAAATTGTCGCAATAATTCTTTACTGCCAACATAAGCGGCAGCGTCTTCCGGCGACAGCCCGCGTCTCAACTGCGAATATTTCATGAGCGAAGTATCAACCTCTTAGTGTGCAACACTGCGCGAGATTGGGAGCGGATGGATGTTGCTCCGGCGACGGTGACGCACCGGTCGATTATGGGCTAAAGCAGCGCGCAATAAAGCAGCCTCAACGAGTTTTGCCCACGCAAGGAAGCGTGGGCTTTAGTAGGAGGGACGCCCTACCCCTTAGCCAAACTAAGGAAATTCTGGTTCATCGCTGAATCGCTGCTGAATCGATCAGCGACGCCACTAATATCGCCACGGTCACGCAAGGTTTGAACCGACGCTGTCCGCGCATTCACGCCGCGATCACTGAACCGACATCGCCCAATTGGTGACGCTAACAGACGGCATCATGAAGCGGCGACAACGCGGAGCTTGATTCAGGATCATTCGCGAGTTGGCCGCAATAGTAGACGTGACTGCAAACACTGCGACGATTGCACGCTGTCTCACCGCGGTCGCCAATAACTTGAACACCACCACGACATCGTCAGCGATTCGATCGCGGACGCGGTCACATTCAGAACGTGAATCGTCGGCGAACCTGTCGCCGGTCCGGCGATCATTGCGTTCTCGACAACCTTTGAATCACCAACGTCAACACCAGTGATCAAACCAGCACAACGTCCCCGCATGCGCGGCTCGCGCATCGCAGACCTGCGCATACTTTGATCAACGCAGCCTTCTGCGAACAAACAAATCAACCTCATCATCAACGGCAAAGGCGGCGTCGGAAAAAGCTTATTCCCCACGACATTCGTCCGAGGATCCAGAGATCGTCGCAGCCTTCGTTCGCGCCGTCGATAGCGACCGCGAAAAAAAAGAGCACAATCGAGCGCTTCAACGCTGCGGCCAGCCCAAATCGCAAAGACATTGAACTTCTCCGTTCGGTCTTCCGCGCCGCGCGGCTCCTCTCTGCGAAAAGCTCAAAGCCTTTGCTCCCCCTTTTTCCAGAGATGCAGTCATCGCGCGTTGTCTTCCCTTCGCCGCAACTCCGCCGACTCCGCTGCGCCTTCATTCCGACAAGCGCGTGATCACTGCGGTGTGCCCAGAACGTGCTTCGCCATATGCGTTCGAAGCAGTCGCTTACGACGAACCATTTGTTTCGTTAACTTTGTCGGCCCTGGCGTGAATCGCTGCTCGATTGTATCGCTCGCTGCGCGTCGTAAAGGTATTGCTCGCTCCGCTGTGCTCCACCTTTACGATGCTCGCTCCGCGTGGAAAGAGGTCGTTATCGGTTCACGTAGGAAAGCAGTTCTCTTTCGACCCGATTGCGGCTGTCGTATTGCCATCGGGTGGTGTTTCCATTTGGATCAATCAATTTCGTCAGGTTACCCGTGGGGTCATACACAGCGATTGAAGGTTTAGCTTCAGCTTAGGACGGTTCGAAGAAGCCTTCTGCCTCTTTTGTGGTAGGGCGCGCGCCTGCAATACAAATCCAATTAACGCGCAAGGCTTCGCGCAAAGTCTTTGCGATTCGCCTCGGGACCTACACGGTTCGAACAGAATGAATGCTTATCAGATCGTTATTCGCGCGCCCCTAGACACGCCAGACTTACACTTGGCCGCCGGGGAGAGGGAAATCAAAGTCATAGGCCAGAAACATTAGGCGCCAACAGCGCCGAAGCGCCACCTGGGGTGGATTCGTCTTGTTAGCTTCCCAAATCGACGTCTTCTCAATCCTTCGTTTCGGATCAGCCGCGCGGATGCGCAAAGATTGCAATCGAAGCGATCACAAAGATCGCGGGGAAAATGACACGGCAGTAGCGATCAAGTTTCTTTGCGCGCTCGCTTTGCTGATTGTTATCCAGAACTGTCGTCACCAGAACTTCGATAAGAGAAAAGAAAACAAGCAATGTGCTCGTTAGGAAAAGCGCATCGAGGCGAGTCATGTAAGGCAGACGCGGCAGTTGGGTATCGACGGCGAAGCGATAAGCAATGAGCGTAAGCATTGAAGTAACTGCGACGCTTATCTGCGAGCTGGAGGTGGTTGGATCGATCCAGAAAACGGACCACGACATCATCACGATAAGAACGAGGGGCAGAATCACCTTCAAAATGTAGTGCTGAACATTGCGCGAGGCCGTGAATTCAAAGGCGTAACTCGAATACTGCATTCCCGGCGCAAGCGCGTACACGAGCGGCTTGAGCTCCCATTTTTCAATCGTCCAGTCTGGCAAAGTAATTGTTGGCGAGATTCCGCCGGCCTCTTTAAGCCCTTCCCGAATCCAACGCTGATCCGGCACGAACTTCACTTCGTCCGTTTGATACCGAACCGCGACCAGCTGGACGCGAAAACTTTGTTTGTCGAAGGGAAACGAATTCAAACGAAAAGGCTGCGCGAAAGCACCAACATAGCGTTGCCGATAGAGCACCGTCCCATCAGCGTCGACGTCGACCGACTCCGGCAGCCTGCGATTGACTGAATTGGTTTCGTTTACGATGACGACTCGCGGATTCCAGACTTGGTCGAGCGCATAGTGTACAACTCCACTTCCGGTGTGAGCCAGGCGAGGGTCTTTCCAGCGCAAAACTACGGCGATGTCAGCCGTGAAGGTTTGTTGTGCGCTGTCGATGCTATTGATGTCGACCACCCAAATGCCAGCAGAAATTTGAGTCGGGCCTGAATTGGCATTTGGTCGATCGATCAACGCAGGCGTTTCCGCGCCGAGCGCGAGCTGGATGGAGAACGCAAAAAGGACGAAAAATGGAAAAGTGATTTCCTTCATGAGATTTCATCCAAGATGTTTGAGTTCCGCCGACTTGAGACACGAGTGCATTACGGCTGTTCTTCGAATCGTGCGCTCGGGCCAGATAAAATTGAAGACCA
>Ga0209056_10004672_pt1 | contig 14416 bp, 12 predicted proteins | sample GraSoiAngelo_114_FD_185876 | JGI IMG/M metagenome (GOLD analysis project Ga0209056, IMG submission 185876) | Grasslands soil microbial communities from the Angelo Coastal Reserve, California, USA - 14_0903_13_40cm (SPAdes) (version 2) | ecosystem: Environmental > Terrestrial > Soil > Grasslands... | reverse complement strand
CTCGACTGAATCCCGATCGTGACAAAGGTACGCTCGGAACGCGACCGACCACATCAAAGTCGACAAGCGTGAGGCCGTCCGGCTGGCTCGTCTGCTCAGCGCCGGCGAGCTTCGACTGGTTCGCATTCCGGAGCCGGACGAGAAAAAGCAATATCGCTGCCCCTAACTCGCTCCCGTGCATCCGCGGCAGTCGACTACACCTCGAAGCCGCCAACGAAGGGCGCTGCCATTGTCCAACAGGGTCATGGAGGTCACCTGAAGCGCGCATGTCGGCAGCGTGCCGACTGAACCTGGAGGAGCCTCCTTGACCCGTACCCATCGGTTGCCTACGATCCACCCGACCGTGGCAACGATACCCGGCACCAAGGACGCGAGAGCGGCTCTCGTCGCCCGCGCCACCGAGGACCGCATTTCGGAACTGTGGGTCATTTACCACGACCTGAGCGGCCGTGCCCAGGTGAAGAACGTCCCTCGCGACCGCCTGGATCGGGTCCTCGCCGACGGAGTTACCTTCGCCCGGGCGAACTTCGACTTCAACGTCCTCGATCACCAGGTTCCCGATTTCGTCTTCGGTGCCGACACCGGCGATTTCCGGGCAGTGCCCGACCCAGCGACCTACGCTCGAGTTCCCCATCATCCCGGTGCGGCGCGGACCTATTCATTCCTTCACGACGCCGACGGCACGGCCTGGGCGGGCTGCTCCCGGGCTGCTCTCCGCGCAATGGAGGGGCGGTTCGCGAGCCGCGGCCTGGCGATGCGGGCCGCCTTCGAGCCCGAGTGCTATCTGCTGGTCAGGTCCGATGACGGCTACCGGCCGGCGGCGCGGGCGAAGATGTTCACGCTTAACGCCCTCGACAGCCAGAGGCAGCTGATGTCGCTGTTGTTGAAATCACTGGCGGATATGGGCGTCGAGCTCGAGCAGGTGGCGCCTGAGTATGGTCCCGGACAATTCGAGATCAATATCGGACATCAGCCCCCGCTCCGAGCTGCTGACGATCTGATGACGGTGAAGGAAGAGTTGCGCGCGCTTGCGCGCGCCGCCGGCTACATCGCGACCTTCATGCCGAAGCTATATTCCGACATGCCCGGCTGCGGCCTTCACGTCCACCTAGGTGCGATGGCGCTCGATGGACGCAATGCGATGGAAGGCGGTGGGCCGGTCGGTTTGAGCGAGCTCGGCGCCTCCTTCGTCGCCGGCCTTCTGAGACATGCCGCGGGACTGAGCGGTCTGGTAGCTCCCACCGTGAACTCCTATAAGCGGCTCCTTCCCGGGTCGTGGGCGCCAAGCCATATCTGTTACGGCGCCAGCAACCGTGCGGTGCTTGTCCGGGTGCCCGATGCGGGCACCAGGCACGTCGAGTTCCGGGCCGGCGATGGCACAGGAAACCCCTATCTCATGTTGATCGGACTTCTCGCCGCCGGTCTGGACGGCGTCGACCGGAATCTTCCGCTCGGCGATCCGATCGTCGATGACATCGGCCACGTGAGCGCTGCCGACCTCTCGGCGCGCGGGCTCGAGTTGCTGCCACGCTCCGCGCCAGAGGCACTCGACGCGCTGGCGGCGGATGGGGTCCTGATGGACGCGCTGGGCCCGGTCATTGGCCCTGGTTTTCTGCGACTAAGGCGTTCGGAGGCGGCCGCATACTCCATCGAGGTTGGTGACTGGGAGAGGTCCACCTACGTCGAGGGGTCCTGAACCGACGGTGGATCCTCTGATTCAGAACGCATCGGCGTAGCGCGCGTACTCCCAGTCACTTACGTGGGCGTTGTACTTGGACCACTCGAGTCGCTTGACCCTGAGGAATCCGGCAATGATCTCAGTGCCAAATGCGTCGCGGAAGGTGGCGTCTGCTTCAAGGCCGTCGAGTGCCTCGGAGAGGTTCACCGGAAGCTGCCGGATGCCCGCCGTGGCAAGGGTGGCGGCGGGCAGATTGCCAATATCAGCGGCGATGCTTGCACCGGGGTCAACCGCCCTCGCGACTCCATCGAGGCCAGCAACGAGCACGGCTGCGGCCAAAAGGTGGGGGTTGCAGGTTCCGTCCGCCGCGCGCAGCTCGATCCGCTGGCCCGGGTCTGCCCCGCTGCCGGTTCGAGTTCGAAGCACCCGGATCATGGCGGATCGGTTGCCGATCCCGAAGGCGGCGTGGGTTGGAGCGAACAGTCCCGGCCGCAACCGCTTGTAAGAGTTCACGCTCGGGCAGCCAAGGGCCACCAGGGCCGGCGCATGAGCCAGAAGGCCGCCGATAAAATGGCGGGCGCGTTCTGCGAGGCCGTCGCGGTCGCCGGTCCCCGCGTCGCCGAAAATTGGCGATCCCGTCGAGTCGTGCAGGCTGAGATGCAGGTGGAGGCCTGAACCCGAGATATTGTCGAATGGCTTCGGCATGAAACCGCCGACAAAGCCGTGCTGTCGGGCGACGAACCTGAAGGCCTGCTTCAGGCGGAAGTATTGTTCCGCGGCGACCAGGGGCGGACCGGGCTTGACGTCGAGCTCGATCTGCCCGTTGCCGTCCTCAACGTTGAACTTTTCAACCGGCGTGCCGAGCTGCTGGAGAACATCGAGGAGCTCGCTCATGAAGGCCTGGTGGACGTCGAACAGATCCGACGTGTGGTGCCTGAAACCTGTCGCTGGGCGGAACCCATCAGCGTCCTTCTTGAGCAGGAAACCTTCCTGCTCGAAGCCCATCGATGCCACGCCAAGGTTCTGCTCGGCCTGGGCGACGATCCTCTTGAGGAGTTGGCGAGTGCAGCCGGGCCACGGACTGCCGTCGGCAGTGATCACGTCGCAGAAGACATGTCCGTTCCCTTTCAGGTAGGGAAGCGCAACGAATGAGGACGGGTCGGCGACGAGGAAGACATCGCCCGCTTCCGGGCCGTAGCGACGGTCGTAGTCGTGGTCTTCGATGTCCCACGTGTAGTTGACCGGTGCCATCGCGACACCGCGCTCGGAGTACCGCTGCAGGTACTCGGCGCTTACTTCTCTTCCCCGACCGAGTCCGAGGTAGTCGATGAACTGGCAGCGGACATAGGTCGTCGCGGTCTGCTCCAGGAGATGGCTCAGAGTAGCCAGGGACCCCTCCGACGCAGCATCGCCCATCTGCATCTACCCGCCCATTGAGCAACGTCAAGTCGTAACCAGCGGCGCCGGGGGCGATTATATGCCGCGCCGTTACGCCTCCACCTGAGGCAAAATCCGTTTGACAGCCGATTCGAGCTGAGTTATTTTGTCCGCAAATGCGGACCGTGTCCGAGATTTCGGACAGGTGAGGGCGGTCTCATCGGTTACGCGGGCGTGCGCGATCATCGGGTTGGTCTCGCAATCGCCCGAACCACTTCGTGTCTCAGCGATTGCGAAGCGCCTCGACATTCCCCGAAATACGACGTATGAGCTCGTCAACACGCTCTGTGCCGAGAAATGCCTGGAGCTGGGTGCCGGGAGCACGGTTGGCCTTGGCTTTCGACTGTTCGAGTTCGGGAGCGCTTACGCGCAATCGTTCGACCTGATTAGAGAATCCCACCAGGCAGCGCGCGATGTCGTGAGGCATTGCAACGAGACGTGCCATGTGGCCCGGCTGGAGGGCAGGGAGGTCGTCTACCTCGTCAAGGAGGAAGGCAATCAGTCGTCGGGCGTCGTCTGCCCGCACATGGGACTGCCGTTGGAAAGGCCATGCTCGCAAACATGCCACGTAACGAGCTGATCGAGCTGCTCGGTCGAGCACGGCTCGAAAGGCTGACTGCCAACACCATCACCGATCTCGACGAGCTGATTCGCGAACTCGATCGGACGGTTGCTCGCGGCTATTCGGCCGACCATGAGGAATCAACGCCCGGAGTGAGGTGCGTGGGCGCTCCCGTTCGCGACTCTAGCGGGCGTGTAGTAGCCGCGCTGAGCATCTCTGTCCCCGCAGCTCGCATGGGATCGCGCCGCGAACGTGAGCTGGGCAAACTTGTCGTGGAGACGACTGACGACTTGTCCCGTCGCCTCGGAAATTTGAGCCGCTCATCCGCGGCTTTCGGGCTGTAGCTACAGAAGGAGGGGAGCCAATGGTGGACGGCCTGTCGGCGATACCAGGATCCGCAGATGCAGTTGGATCCGCCGTCGCGGCGGAATCGGAGGAGGTAGGGACGTGATTGGCGCTCTAGGTGAAGAGGAAGTCCAACAACTCAGTCTGAAGAAGGTTCTCAAGATCCGCCATGTGGCGGCGATCGCTCTTGGTTTCACCGTTGCCGACGGCATCCTGCTGGTTCTCAGTCAGCTCCTCCCGATGCTCGGTCCGTCAGTGATCATCGTCACGATCATCGCCGGCCTTGCCTACAGCCTGATCTTGTTTACTGGAGCCGAGCTCGCCGGAGCCATGCCGGCGGCGGACTTCGCGGGCGAATGGGGCAAGCGAACCATCGGCGGGTTCTTCGGCTTCATCGGCACCCTCAGCTACGCGATGGTCGCGATCACCGCCATTGGCCTGCTCTGGTTCCCGATGGGCACCTACCTGCACCAGTTCTTTCCCTTCCTGTCAGTGCCAGTCATCGGAACCATCTGCTTCCTTATTGCGCTTGTACTCGTTTATCAGGGCGCACTTGCGTCGGGTGAGGCAGAGGTGATCCTCAACCTCATCTTTTTCGGAGTCATCTTCGTCATGAGCCTGGTCATGCTGACGAGGTTCAACGCCAACAACTTCCAGCCCTTCTTCGGGAGCGCGGGCGGCGGCTACATGTCCAACGCTGTCAAGGCCTTTCCCTTCGCCGTCTACATCCTGTTCGGGCCGGAAACGATGTTCGCGGGCTCCGAGGAGCATGTCACTGGGCCGCGCTTCTGGCCCAAGGCGATGGCGGTGGCGATGCTCATCGCGATGGTCTGCTTCATCCTGATGGAGATCTCCCTGCTCGGCCTCTTGCCGACCAGCGCGTACACGCTGGCGGAGGCCGACTACGCGACTGCTGCCAAGTTCATCCTTGGTTCCGTAGGCGAGGGTCTCTTCAACGCGTTGGCCTTCGTCGCCGTCTTCCACGCGATCGTGGCGGCGCTCTACATCAGCTCACGCGTTGTCTACAAGATGGCCGTGCGCCGCTTCCTTCCGGGGCTGTTCACGCACATCAGTAAGCGCTCGCGCATCCCCGACCGCGCCTTGCTGCTCGCCGCCCTGCTGGGAGCCGCCATCGGATCGACCTACTACCTGAAGCCTGACTTCTATCTTCAGGCCGCTGCCATCCTCACCATCGCCGGTCTGTTCGGATGGTTCGTCATCTGTATCTCGCACATCGCATATCGAGCCAAGCCGGCGCTTCAAGCGAAGTACCCGACAGACTGGATGGTGCCGGGCAAGGGACTCGCTGGGATCTGGATCTCCGTGGTGGGCCTTGTCGTCATTGCATTGACACTCTTCGGCTTTCTCTATGGCCAAGCTCTCCCCTGGTGGATCACGCCCCTTTGGATCGTGATCATCGTCGCGTGGTACCTCGTCGCGAGGGCCGTCGGTGGCGGGCGCGAGGAAGGCGTTGTTGCCGCCGAGAAGACAGCCTAGATTCCCGTTCCGATCCTTTCTGCCATGAATCCGTTCACCGATCTCGCTGAGATCGAAACTCCGGCGTTGCTTATAGACCTGGACGTCATGGAGGCCAATTTGGCCTCCATGACGGCATTCCTAACGATGCATGGAATTGCTCAACGGCCCAACATCAAAGGACACAAGATCCCTGCCCTCGCCTGGCGGCAGGTGCGCGCGGGGGCAATGGGAATCACCTGCCAGAAGCTGTCGGAAGCCGAAGTCATGGTGGACGCCGGGCTTCCGGACGTGCTGATCGCGGTCCAAGTGATCGGAGCGGCGAAGGTCGACCGGCTGCTCAAGCTGGCGCGACGGGCCAAGCTGACCACTGTTGTCGATTCCCTGGCCGGGGCGGAGCCGATCGCGCGGGCGTTCGCCTCGAGCGGCATGACAATCGATGTCCTGCTCGAGATTGACATCGGATACCACCGCTGCGGCGTGGATGGCCGCGGAGCTCCGGCCCTGGCCCGCAGCCTCTCGCAGTTGCCCGGACTGAACTTGGTTGGTGTGATGGGCTACGAGGGACACCTCTACGACCTTTCCGGAAAGGGCGCTGTGGAGGCTGCCGCCCGGGAGTCCTACGAGATGCTGACAAGGGTCGCCAACGGGTTGCGGAATGCCGGCATCGAGGTGCCGCGAGTGAGCATCGGCGCTTCAGCAGGAGCCCGGGCGGCGGTCGACGTCCGCGGCATTACGGAGGTCCGGGCCGGAAGCTACCTTTTCAACGATCGTGCCCAGATCAAGATGGGCTCGGCTGAACCGGCGACCTGCGCGGCCACCGTCATGGCCACCGTCATCAGCGTGCCAACTGAAACCCGTGCCGTGATCGACGCGGGAGCCAAGGCACTCACGCCGACCATGGTGGGAGGAATGCCCGGCTACGGCGACATCCTCGGCCACGAGGACGCCGTCCTCGACCGGTTGTCGGATGAGCACGGCATGATCAGCGTGGGTGCGACCCGAAATCCATTCAACGTCGGAGACCGGGTGCGGATCATCCCCAACTCGCACACGGTTGTCTTCAACCAGTTCCCAGAGGTGCACGGAGTGCGCGAAGGAAGGGTCGAAGCAGTGATGCCGGTCGCGGCCCGGGCGATGATGGGATGAAGAATGCCGCGAAGACCGGCATCGAGGACGCGATCGTCGCCTGGGTAGACGCCAATCGGACTGCCGGGATCAGGCTTCTCCAGGAGCTGGTGCAGACCCCCAGCTATTCGGGCAAGGAGGGGCGGGGCGACGACCCGACGACCGTCGCCGGCCGGGTCTTCGAGGCGGCTCGCTCGCACGGCTCGCGCGTCGAGACGCAAGTCGTCCGTCCCGAGAGCGAGAACGTGATCGAGGTCATCGAGGGCCCTGGTAAACGCGCGGTGGTACTCGAGGCCCACACCGACACCGTCCCCGAGGGCGACCCCCGGCTCTGGCACGATGGAAAGCCCTTCTCGGGCGCTGAAGGTTTTGTGGAATACCTCGGTGACCGCCGGGTCGCGGTCGAGGTGGCCGGCGGGCATTACGAGGCCGGGATTCGGGACAGGATGGCTCGGATATGGGAGCTCAGAAAGGAGAAGCGTCTGCCGATCGTCTACGGGCGCGGAAGCTGCGACAACAAGGGCCCAGTCGTGTCCACGGTGATGGCGCTCGGCGCCCTCGCGGCGGCGCTGAATGCCACGGGCGGGCAGCTGGCAGGTTCGGTCATCGGCGCCTACTCGGTCGACGAGGAGACCAACGCCACCGGGATCAAGAGCTTTACGTGCGGGCCGGACTCCTGGCTCGGCCGGCAGGGCTTCCTGGGCGGGCCGGTCGACGGCGAAGGCTTCCTCAAGGAGGTCAATGGGATCGCGATGGACGGCTCTTATGGCTGGGTGCCGATCGTCGGCCATCGTGGCTCGGTGCAGTTCGAGCTGCGAACCCGCGGCCGGTCGGCGCACGCAGCCACGCCCCATCTGGGGGCGAGCGCGACCGAGCTCATGGCGATTCTGCTGCTGCACCTCAGGAAATCAGAGGAGCGGATGCGTGGGCAGCTGCTCGCCTGGCTCGAGCAGAGCCTCCTCGGCCCGCCGACGTTCGCCATCGGTACCACCATCGTCGGCGGTGGGATCCAGGCGGTGGCGATGACCGAGGAGGGGCCCCGCGTCGAACGCACGGGCGTCAACGCCGTCCCCAACTGGTGCCAGGCGACGATCGACATCCGCTTCCCTCCCTCATATGAGCTATCCCTCGCGGACACAGTCGACTCAATCAAGCGCGTAATCGAGGCGGCGTTGCAGGAGGTGCCGCTCGCGGACGGCTGGTCCTGGGGGCTGATCACGCTTGGCTATGACCCGCCGGTGGCGCTCGCCCGCAACTTCGACGAGGCGGCTCGCTTGCCGCTCGTGAAGGTGGCTCGCAACCGGGCCGCCCAGATCCTCGGCTTCGAGCCCCACCTGGAGACCGCGCCGGGCGGCACCGACGCGACCTTCATGATCCATGAAGGCAGGATTCCGACCCTGGTCGAGTTCGGGCCGGCCGGCGCGCTCTCCCACGACAACCACGAGTACGTCGAAGTGGACAGCGTGATCGACGGCGCCAAGATCCTGGCCCTTACAACTTTGGACCTGCTCGGTTTGGCGGATTAGGAGCTATAGACGAATGCTTGATCTAGACGATCTGCCCTTGATCGACCAGCACGTACACATCTTCAACAGGGAGTCGGACCAGCCGACCTTCGATCCGCTGGCGACCTTCTCCCTTGGTGGAGACTGGATCGACTTCCTCGATTCCGGCGGCCACGCGCCGACTGAACTCGAGAAGAAGCAGCTCGTCATCAACCAGCGGCAGACGATGATCTATCACGAGGCGATGCACGCTGTCGCCCGCTACCTTGGCTGCGAGCCAACCCGAGAGGCGATCCTCGATGCCCGCGCCAAAAGAGTTCCCGAGTACCAAACGTACGTTCGGGGCATGTATCGCGACATCAAGCTGGAGTCAAACATCGTCGACCTCGGCAACCCCAAGAACGTGAGCCTCGAGGAGTTCGAATCGCTGACAGGCGTACCCGCCTACGGGTTGTTCAGGATCGAGCCCCTGATCGGCGAGCTCTGGGATCAGCAAGACAGCCTGGCCGGCCTCTTGACGGCATTCGAGGATCGGATCAGGAAGCTAGTCGCTGCCGACCCAAAGATCATCTCGCTCAAAACCGTCATTGCGTATCGGACGGGGCTGGACATCCAGCCGCTCACCGCCCAGGACGTCTCCAGGTCGATGGACACGCTCAAGCGGAATCCCGATTCGAGCGGGCTCTTCGCGCGGATCCACGTGCCCCGCTCGACTCGCGACGACGTTAAGCGGGTGCGCGACCACATCCTCTGGCGGGCGCTCGAGCTGAGCGTCGAGCTAGGCCTTCCCTTCCAGATCCACACCGGGATGGGCGACCAGGACCTCGACATCAAGACCGCCCGGCCGGGCCTGCTTGCGGCGGTCTTGCGGGACGAGAAACTGCGCCACGCCAAGATCATCCTTCTCCACGGGGCATACCCCTTCTACGAGGAGGGGGCGTACCTCGCCAACGTGTTTCCTAACGTCTACCTGGACCTGTCCGAGTTCAACCCGATGATCGGGCCTGGTGTCAGCCGGGTGATCGCGACCATCCTCGAGCTGGCGCCATTCACCAAGGTCGTCTACTCGTCCGACGCCTTCGGCTCGCCCGAGCTCCAGTGGATCGCCGGAAAGAAGGGCCGCGCGGCTCTCGACTCCTGCCTCGGCGGGGCGGTCGACGCCGGCAACCTTTCGCCAGATGCAGCCAGGACCGCTGCCCGGCTGATCCTCGCTGACAATGTCCGGTTGATCTACGGCATCTGAGTCGGAAAGTACGCAAGGAAGGAGGCTGCATCGACATGTCGCTTGAAAAGACGCAGACCAGGACCGAGCGGCTACTCGAGGAGGACGAGCGTTATATCGGAGCTGCGAACAAGGTCCGGCTCTTCCGTGCCGCGGCGGCCAGCGCTTCTGGCTCGATGATCACCGACCCAGACGGCAAGCGTTACATCGACTTCGCCGGCGGCTGGGCCGTCGCCACCACCGGCTACTCCCACCCGGTGGTTGTCGACGCCGTCTCGTCTGCAATGGAGCAGCTTTCATTCTCCACCGTCGCCTCGCTCACGCACCCCGCAGCGGTCGAGTTCGCCAGGCGTATCCTCGAGGTCGTCCCGTCGGCCAAGCCGGTGCATCGCAAAGTTGGCTTCGGCCTGAGCGGCTCTGACGCCAATGACGGGATCGCCAAGCTGCTGCCGATGGCCCGCAAGCGGCCGAAGATGATCAGCTTCCTGGGGGGCATGCACGGCATGACCGGCATCTCCGCCGGCATCTCCGGCCATCCCGCCATGGGCAGGTTCCCGAGCAGCACCAACGTCACCCGGGTCCCCTACCCGTACCCCTACCGGCCCGCCTTCGGGAGCGCCGAGAGCTGTGGACGAGACGCGGTTCGCTTCATCGAGGAGCAGATCCTGACCACAGTCTCACCGCCGGAGCACACCAGCGGGATCCTGGTTGAGTCCATCCAGAGCGATGCCGGCGTGATCGTTCCGCCGCCCGACTTCATGCCGGCGCTCCGCGCTCTGTGCGACAAGTACGACTTTTTCCTCGTCGACGACGAAGTCAAGGTGGGCATGGGAAGGTCCGGCAAGATGTGGGCCTGCCAGCTGACAGGCACCAACCCTGAGGTGATGATCATCGGCAAAGGGGTCGCGTCGGGCCAGTCGATGAGCTGCACCGTTGCGCCGGCGGAGATCCTCGATGTCGCGGTCGCGGGACACGCCTTTACTACCGCGGGCACGCCGACTGCGTGCGCTGCAGCGATCGCAACCCTCGATGTCGTCCGGGACGAGCGGCTGGCCGACAACGCCGCCGCGCAGGGCGAACTGATCATGAACAGCATCCGGGAGATGGCCGCCCGCCATCCGCTGGTCGGCGAGGTGCGCGGAGCCGGGCTGATCATTGGTGTTGAGCTGGTCACCGACCAGGTCACTAAGAAGCCCGCGACCAAACAGTGCGCGAAGCTGGTCGTCCGTTGCCAGCAGCTCGGGCTGCTTGTCCACTATGTGGGCATCTTCGGCCAGGTGATTGAGCTGACGCCGCCCCTGGTCCTCACCCGGGCGGAGGCGATGAGCGGCCTCGAGATCTTCGACCAGGCCCTGAGCGATGTCGAGAACGGGCGCGTTTCGGATGCCGAGCTGGAGGCTGTATCTGGCTGGTGATTCCAGGGCTGCCAGTGTGAAGAATCCAGTCTTCGGAAGCACCCCTTCGGCGTACTCACCTGGGATCATCGCTGAAGGGCGGTTCCTCTACATATCCGGCCAAGGACCTCTGCGCAACGGACTGGTCGTGAGGGGGAGCATCGAGGAGGAAGTTGCTTTGACGCTGGAGAACCTTGCCGCCGTCGTGCGCACGGCCGGCGCGTCGCTCGCCGATATCATCCAGTGCCGCGTGTTCCTCGCCGACATCGCCGACTTCGCAGCGATGGACGCGGTCTACGGCGCGTTCCTGCCCGACCCTAAGCCGGCTCGGACAACAGTTGGCGTGGCCCTCGCCGACGGCATCAAGGTAGAGATCGATGCGGTCGTGGTGATGCCGTGACCAAAGGGCGGCGCGAGTTGCTCGAACGGGTCCGGGCGGAGCACCTCGACTACATCCGCTGTCAGTTCATCGACTTGAGTGGGATCCTGCGCGGTCGTGCCGTGCACCGCAATCACCTGCCCGCCATCCTCGAGCGGGGGATTCCCTTCGCGCAGATCAACAACATCGTCGACATCGATGACGCCGAGTCAGACCTCGCGTTGGGCAGCCAGGCAGGGGATTTCTGGGCGGTGCCTGATCCAACCACGCTCCAGCGGGTGCCGCACACGAATGCGTCCGGCCAGGTCTTCACCGATCTTGTCGGCGCCGACGGGACACCCTGGCCGACCTGCGGCCGAGCCCTGGTTCGCCGGGTGGATGAACTCGTCGGCAGAGAGCTGGGGGCGATCAGTCTGGGCTTCGAGCAGGAGGGCTACGTCCTCCGCAAGACCGAGGGCCGTTACGTGCCGGTGGTCCTCGGCAAGCAGATGCAGCCGGAGACGCTGGACCTCCTCGATCCCTTCGTGACCGACCTCAGTTCAGCGCTCGAGCTGCTTGACGTCCCGGTGGAGAAGCTGACCGCCGAGGGTGGCTGGGGGATGTTCGAGGTCAACTTCGAGCACGCCCGGCCGCTCGAGGCGACCGAACGCTATTTCCGCTACAAGCAGGCATTCCGGATCGTCGCCCGGCAGCACGGCCTGGTCGGCACGTTCATGCCCAAGCCGTTCGCGGATGGTGTCGGCGCTGGGCTGCACGTCCACGTCAGCTGCCTGGGAACCGGAGGGAAGGACCTTTTCGAGGGCGGGAGGCCGGGTGTCGAGCTCACCGACGTCGGCAGGTGGTTCGTCGGTGGTCTGCTCGGCCACGCGCCGGCATTGATCGCGCTCGGCTCGCCGACTGTGAACTCCTACAAGCGCCTCCAGCCGGGGACGTGGGCCCCGACCCACGTCGCCTACGGCGCCGGCAACCGCTCAGCGATGATCAGGATCGTGCAGGGCCGCACCGACTTGGGCGGCAACGCGGCCTGCCGGCGGCTCGAGGTGAGGTCCCCCGACGGGACCTGCAACCCCTACCTGCTCGCGGCGGGTGTGCTCGCCGCAGGCCTCGACGGCGTGCGGCGGAAGTTGGACCCCGGTCCCTCGGCAGACTACGACGTTGCGCACCCGGAAGCCTCCGGGAGATCCGCCGCCGAGCTACCGCCGGCCCTCCCGAGGTCGCTCGATGTTGCCCTCGACGGGCTCGAGGCGGACGAGCCGCTTCGCGAGCTCCTCGGGGAGGCGATCGTCGACGCCTACATCAAGATCAAGCGGGTCGAATGGGCAAAGTTCATGGCTCATGTGAGCGATTGGGAGCACCAGTACTATGTCGAGTTCTTCTGACCAAAGGGGGCGGTGGAGGTGAGCGGCGAGAACGACACCATGGATTGGGCCGCACGTGCCAAGCGCGTGATCCCTGGCGGCGTCAACAGCGGCCAGAGGCTCGTGCCCGGTCTCGAGGATCTTGTCGTCGTATCGACAGCCGGCGCCACCTTCACGGATTCTCGGGGCCGAACGTTCACCGACTACCACTCCGCGTTCGGGCCGCCTCTGCTGGGGCACAACGATCCGGATGTCGACGCGGCGATGAGCCGGGAGCAGGCGCGCAACGACCTGATGGGGATCGGCGTCACACCCGTCGAAATCGAGCTGGCGGAGCGCATCGTGGAGCACGTCCCATCAGTTGAACGGGTGCTGCTGACCGCAACCGGGAGCGAGGCCACGTTCCATGCGATCCGCCTCGCAAGAACTGCGACCGGTCGCAGTTCGATAATCAAGTTCCAGGGCTGCTACCACGGCTGGCACGACTCGGTGGCCATGAACGTCATTTCGCCCGCTGATCGCCTCGGCCGCAAAGACCCTCTCTCTGGCGGCATCCTCCAGCCTGTGCTTGACGCGACCATCATCGCCCGGTTCAACGACCTGACGTCTGTCGAGGAAGCCTTCGCGAGCGCGCCCGGCGACGTCGCCGCGATCATTCTCGAACCCATCCCCCACAACATCGGCGCAGTCCTGCCCACGGAGGGATTCTTGGAGGGGCTGCGGCGGCTGTGCACGCAGAATGGGACCGTCCTCATATTTGACGAGGTCATCACCGGCTTCCGTCACGGCCTGGGTGGCTACCAGTCCGTAGTGGGTGTGATGCCCGACCTGACCACCATGGGCAAGGCGATGGCCAACGGCTATCCGATATCAGCGATCGGCGGGCGTGCCGACCTGATGGACATGTTCAGCACCACCCCCGGACATCCGGCGTTTTTTGCAGGTACCTTCAACGGTCACCCGGCTATGGCCGCGGCGGCTCTGGCCACGATCCGGAAGCTGGAGAGGGAGCCGGTTTACGAGCACATCTTCAAGCTGGGTGAGAAAGCGCGCAGCGGTCTTCAGGCTCTCTATGACCGGCTCGGCGTGCCGGCGGTCGTAGCTGGGTTCGGCTCCGTGTTCGTGACCTACTTCCTGAAACCTCCCGTCGAGAGCTACGACGACCTTCTCCGCAACGACGTCAACATGTTCCTCGGCTACAGGCGGGAACTGCTCAACTATGGCATCTTCGAACTGCCTCTCAACCTCAAGCGCAATCACGTCTCTTACGCTCACTCTGAGGCCGACATTGATGCGCTGCTGGAGGCGACTGAAGGCGTCATCGCCGGCATGCTCAACATCGCACCATGACCGATCACTGCAGTTGCGCGGTCACTAAGCCGACCAACGTGGTCGACGATGATCGTCTGGTCGGTCACGTTGCTTGACGCGGACCCAAAGGTGTCACCCCTGCCGGATGGGGCGCTCCAAGGCGTTTCGTACGGCAACGCCGACGACGCTCAGCGCTAAATGGCGGCACTCAACGGCACCAGCGCATTCAGACCGCCATTTCTGAACGGGGCGCAGCGATCTGTCAACCGCAAGGTTCAGGGTTCGAGTCCCTGTCCCGGAGCCAAGTTCGAATTCGAAACCAGCGTCGCTGTCGACCGTTGCCTGACAGCCTTACAGCAACAGTACAGCAATTTGACAGCAACGCCAGCCAGTTCGGACGCTTGCAGGACACGACTCATGAACTCAAGGACATTGGTGGAAGCCAAGAAACTACCGATGCATGCGGTGCAAAACCGCAAGGTCGCGCAGTCGTGATTGAGGTGTAGGCGAAGCTCTCGAGTCACGCACGTTTTGCCTGCCACAGGTCGAAGGATCCAGTTCCGCCAACCCGATCGGACATGAAGTAGAGGGTCAGACCGTCGGCCGAAATATCAGGCCGGC
>Ga0209056_10004669_pt1 | contig 14424 bp, 12 predicted proteins | sample GraSoiAngelo_114_FD_185876 | JGI IMG/M metagenome (GOLD analysis project Ga0209056, IMG submission 185876) | Grasslands soil microbial communities from the Angelo Coastal Reserve, California, USA - 14_0903_13_40cm (SPAdes) (version 2) | ecosystem: Environmental > Terrestrial > Soil > Grasslands... | reverse complement strand
TATGCGAGCGGACGTACTCCATCTCGTCTAAGGAGTGGTAAACCATGGGAATTTTCTGCAAGGCGCCGACTGAAGGATCGATTTCCGACAGCCCACCCACTGACAGCGTTGCTGCCTGGATTTGGCCCACGCGCATGCGCTGCACAGTTTCTGCTTCTCCACCCATGGTTCCATCGGCATAAATCGTCAGATTGATGCTGCCTCCGGACGCTTCCCGCCACTGCTGCCCCATGCTTTCCAGAATCTGGTAGTGCGAGGAGCCACGCGGAAGCAGAGTCGCCAATCGGATTTTCGTCTGGGCCACTGCGCGCGACGGTTCGAGCCACCCCAACGCAGTGAGTGCAATGAGGAGAATCGTCTCAGTTGTCCGCCGCATTTTGTACCTCCGGTTTCTCGCTGAGAAACAAATCGTCTTCACGTGAAAGCAGCCAGCGCGCCCGCCGCTGCATGACGATGTTGTTGAGCCGCCATTCCGGCTTGGCGTCTGAATCAATTGCCAGAGCACGCTTCAACAGGCTCTCGAACTCGGTGCGGTCTTGTTTGCTGATGGAAACTGTCTCGGCCAGCGATATGAACGGCGAGGCGAGTTGCCCTCCGGTCAATTCCACCTGCCGCTCGAAGTGCTGGCGCGAACGGTCCGCGAAGTTGCCCTTAGCTCCTTGCCGCGCAGATTCGTAGCTGATCAAGAAGCCGTGAATAGCGCCGTCATCGAAATCGGGATCCAGTTGCAGACTGCGATCAATCAGCGCCTCGACGATCGGCTGATCGGCCACCAGCTCAGGGTCGTCCTTAGAAACAGAGATTGCCGCTCCCCACGACACAGCCGTCCAGTACAACAGCGGGACATCTTTCTTTCTAGCAACACGTACGGCTGCCTTTGGATCACACCGCAGCTCCGCCCCGAAGCTGCGGTGCTTAACTTCTAACCCGCGAATCCCATAGTCGCGCGCGCGCAAATACAGCTTTCGGGCACGAAGGCGCATGCTCTTCGCGCGCTCTACGTCCTGCTGTTCCACCTCGTCTGCCGGTTGCTGCACCCACACATAGCTGTATTGGGTGAAACCGCTGGACGTGGCGAACAAGAGTCCGCGATGCTGTGGAACCTGATCAAGCAACCCTTCCATCAGCTTCAGTGCGAAGGGCAGCGCGTCGCCGACCAGCTCTGGGTCATCATCGGTCGCAAAGCTGCTCGCGCTCTGGGAGGCCAGGGAATCGCCCAGCCTGCTGATGGCGAATTTCTTGACCGAGCAGCCGGTGCTGGCGACAACCACGACCAGCAAAAGTGCACAGATAGTGCGCGAGGATCCAGCCAATTGGCCCGTCTTCGAACACGGTTGGAAACCGGAACTGGTCATTTCGAGTCTCCTGATTTTCCGGCGCGATGCCATTCATCGTCGTCGCCGGGACTCGGAAATACTCCTTCGTCTTCCGCATGGTTTTGGACGAAGTCCTGCAGGACCTCCGTGGTGGCGGTGAAGACAAAATCACCGTCCATGCATTCCCCCAGCCTGGCTTGCTCTGCCTCTGGGGTGTGGCACAGCCAGTCGTCGCTCAGAGCCATCAGGGAGAGCGAGTCTCCCTCGGCGGTAATTTTGAAAATATTGTGCGCAGGTATGGCGTCCATACCCTCAGCATCGCTCTGTGAAACCGCATCCAGAAAGCGGTGGGACCCCAGTTGAACGAGATGCCCTTCAAACTTGATTTCAGGACCATCTGCGGACCCGCAGTTACATTTCGCCTTTTGCAGATCGATTAATTGCAGCGTGTACTGTTGTGCTCTTGAGTCCCCACTAATGAGCAACCGGCAGGTCTGGCATTCATTCCCTGTTTGTTGCCATGTTCCTTCCAGCGCCGGATCGTAGGTCAGGTGCTGATCGTCATCCTCATAAAGCGGGTGCAAGGAATAGGTCCAGCACGCCGGCAGCACTGCCAAACTCACCAGCATTGCCGTCAGCAGCACGAATTTCGTTCTTGTGGTCATCCTCCCGCCGATTCACTTCCGCTGAAACGCCATCCGGCCGGTCTCGCTGAATACGCTCTTCTCACTGCCGTGTGCCCGAAGGAAATCACGCAAATCGCTGGTCGACGAAACCAGAGTTACGGCAACGAACCGGGGCAGCAATCCAAACTCCTGAGTGCGTCCGAGCAGCTTCACGCTCTTATCGTCCATGGCATTTGCCATCCAGTCGGGATCGAGCGGAGTCAGCACGAGCTTCTGTTTGTCTGTCTCAACTTTCATAAGACTGTCCAGCGGAGCAGCCCAGCATTTCTCCTGGTCGGGAACTACATCGAGGAATCTTTGAGCGCCGATCTGTACAAGCTTGCCTTCGAAAGTGGCGGCTTGGCACTGGGCCGCCGTCTTGATGTCGCCTAATTTTGCGACGTCAATGGTGTAGGTCCGCGCCGCCGGATCAAGGCCGATTTTCAGCAAGTAACTCTTTAGTTCGCTATCTCCCTCCCAGTTGCCCACCAGCCCCGGGTCCACGACCACATCTGACTCTTCGTAGAACGGGTATACCGATTGCACCCAACATCCTGTCGTGAGCGGAAGACTCATGATCGCGATCGTCAACGCGAGGAGTCGTAGGTTCCTGGGAGCATTTCCGCACGAGTTGTCAGCAAGTTGACTCACTTGTTTTCCTTCTTTGCGTTCGATAAGCCTCGTCCGCCCCGTCAAAAGCGAAACGCAAAAACGAGAGCGAATCTGTGCGTCATCGAAACCTTCTCCTCAAATCCTAGACTTGTGCCGCTGTTGCGACATCGTGTGAGTACGCTTTAACTGCCCGCAGATCATCAGCCTGGGCGCGTCTCACCTTGCTCCTTCTACTCCTCTTTGTCCTTCTTTTCCTCCTTGTTCGACTTGCCCTTGGCATCTCCGAGGAACTCAACTTCCTTACCGGTATGCGTCTTCACGGCTTCGAAGATGTGCTGGTACTCGTGTTTGTCCAGACGCAGGACGACGCTCTTGGGAACTTTCTGCTCGTGAAAATCGATATAGAGCCAGTGACTCTTGGATTTTGTCAGCATGACAATGGCGCCGGCTCCCAACGAGGCCACCATCACAACCGCACCCTGAGTAATGCGGTGTTTCTTGGTGTACTCATAGGAAAACTTGTCAAGCTGGTCGTAGGGAATCGTCACAAAGTCGCGATCGGCGACCCGCACCACAACGTTCTTGTAGGCGTCGCTGAAGAGCAAGTGAGCGTCCGCTTGCTTGCCTTTCGCGTCCGCCAGTTTCACTCCGGTAAAGGTCGTCTCTTCAGCCAAGCCGAGATCGGCCATCACCAGAATCGTCAGAAGTACCGCAATTGCCCTTCTCATGTCTTTGTTTCGTGGTTGTCCGAGAACGTCAGAGCTTGGAGCGGCGGATGTTCCTACGCAAGGTTGGTTGAGCTTCATGGACACCTCCTAATTTTGTTTTTGCGCCAAACTGAAACTGTTCGAAATGACTACTGTTCCACGACTCTGGAGTTCATGTGATTTCGAATTTTTCAGATCCGATATGTGTAGTAGTGGCGAGAGTTGCTGCCACTGTGACACAAACTTCTAGCAATCGGACATCTTGCGGAATGTGTTCCATCCGCGGGGGACGGGTTCTGGTTCACAGACCTGCTGCGAACCGGAGCTAGGCGAGCCGATACAGAGGTGCGGCCCGTGAGCTTCTATCTGCGACTGTTTGCTTGACTCGGGGATGAGGCTCCGGCCACAGTAAACCGGCAAGTGACAAAACAACGGGAGCACAGGCACGATGGAGTGGATCAGGGCACGGAAGGCTCCGCTTCCGGATGGGGGGACAATTACCTAATCTGTGCCGATCGCAGCTTTCTTACGGCGATCATCGCAGCTTTCGTAACAAGGACAACGCAGCGCTTATCAAATGCCCAGGAAATTGGGAGCCCTCCATCTGGGAATCGGCGCGAATTTGAGGAGCACGATCAGCGAGCTGCTCCCGCAACGCCAGAACTGCTTCCACATCTTGCAGGCACTGGGGACACTCCAGGATGTGAACTTCAAAATCGTCCCGCGTGGCGGGATCAAGCTGCCCGTTGAAGTACTTTTCCGCCAGCTCGCTCCGATGCAGTTCCTGACACTCCATGGCCTAGATGATAAGTGGCGGGAGCCCTTACTTCTGTGACAAGCTCGCGAACTTTTTGGTTATCTTTCTGATGGCCCGGGACTTTCGCGCCCGTACCGCGTCGTGGGACATGTTTAACGTTCGCGCAACCTCTGCCAGGGATTGCCCGTCGACCAGAGAGAGTAGCAGAATTTGCTGATCGGTGACACTGAAAGTTTCAAGTTCACGCCGCACAAGGCGCCGTCTCTCCAAGAATTCCAGCTCGTCGACCGGATCAGTGCTGTGCGCCTCAATGTCGAGCTCGCACTCAGCGCGGTGCGCCCGCATGCGCAGGTAATTATTGATTATGTTGCGCGCCGTGCCCTGTATAAATGCGCTGAGTTTAGCAAGCTCCCGAAGCTGGCCGCCCCGAAGAGCTTCCAAAATTGCAATGAGGACTTCCTGGGTGAGGTCACGAGCGGCTTCGCGATCCCGGGTCCGGGCGACGGCAATGACAAAGACCCCGCGTCGATAGGTATTGACCAGCTCATCTTCAGCCGAACGGTCGCCGGCACGAATCCGCTCTGCGAGCGTCACCTCCGCTTCGTTCGTCACGGTCACAACGGCCGATTCCCCTTCCATTGCGGCTCCCGAAAAGCGGCGCCTGCATCCCCCAATTGCCGTTCATTCCACCTTCTAGCCGCTTTAAACTCGGCAACGTTGCGCTTTGCGCACGACCAGGTCAATACAATGGCAGTCACGCCTCTTTCCTTTGTTGCTCACGAGCCGAATGCTTGAAATCATGATACTTACAGAAAACCTCACGCGGTAAACGGCACATGGTGCTACACTGCTGCAACGCAAAACTAGGCCACGCCCTGGTGGGTCTGAAAGAGCTCCCATGCTGCCGTCCTCAGCATCTCAACTCATCCGGTTCGATCTATTCGAGCTCGACCTTCGTGCCGGAGAGTTGCGCAAACGCGGCACCAAAATCCATCTGCAGGAACAACCCTTCCTTATTCTGGAGGCGCTGCTGGAAAATCCTGGGCAGATAGTGACCCGGGAGGAGTTGCAGAAGAAAATCTGGCCCCAAGACACGTTTGTTGATTTCGATCATGGCCTGCACAGTGCCGTGAATCGATTGCGTGAGGCGCTAAGCGACTCGGCGGATAACCCCCGCTTTGTCGAGACTCTTTCCCGCCGCGGTTACCGTTTCATCGGCCAGATTCAAAGTGCGCCTGCAGTATCTGCTGCCGAAATCTCGCCGGTTCCTGTCGTGACAAAGAGGGATCAGGAAAAAGATTCGCCCGTTGCAGGCAAGTGGCGGGCGGGTACGCTGGTTGGTTTCGTGATTACTGGCACGATTGCGGCGCTCCTGGTTACTTTCAATGTCGGCGGCCTGCGGAATCGACTCTTCGGCACTCCAGTCCGATCTTTCCGGTCCCTGGCGGTCCTCCCGCTTGCGAATCTGACATCCGATCCGGCGCAGGACTTCATCGCGGAGGGAATGACAGAAGATCTGACCACCCAACTTTCCAAGCTCGGTGACCTGAAAGTGATTTCCCACACTTCGGTGATGCAATACAAGGGCACGCACAAACCGCTGCCGCAAATCGCGCGAGAGCTGAACGTTGATGCAGTGGTGGAGGGCGCCCTCGAGTTTGCCGGAAGCCACGTTCGCATCACGGCCCAGTTGGTGGATGCGACCACCGACCAGCACCTCTGGGCAGAGACTTACGACCGGGAACTGAGTAACGTTTTGCTGTTGCAGAGTGAAGTCGCGCGCGACATCGCCAAACAGATTGACTTGCAACTGACGCCCCAGCAGCGTCAGCGGCTCGAAGAGGGGGCACATCCGGTCGTTCCGGAAGCTTATCAGGCCTATCTTTTGGGACGGATTAACTGGAACAAGCGCACTGCCGATGGACTGGCCAAAGCTGGCGAGTACTTTCAGCAGGCAATACAAAAGGATCCGAATTATGCGCTCGCCTATTCCGGCCTCTCTGATTATTTCGCCTTCCTCACTCTAATAGGCGGCCCGGAGATCATGCCGCCAAGGGAGGCAATGACCAAGTCAAAAGTGGCCGCCGCCAAGGCTCTAGAGCTCGATCAATCCTCGGCCGAGGCCCATGCCTCAATGGGACACGTGCTCGCTAACTACGATTGGGACTGGAGCGGTGCGGAACGCGAGTTCCAGCGCGCCATCGAACTGAACCCAAATTACGCCAACGCGCATCATTGGTACGCCCATTACCTGATGCAGTTGGGCCGGGCCGAAGAAAGCCTGAGGGAGGCCAAACGCGCGCAGGAACTCGATCCTTACTCTCCATTCCTCAACAATGGTCTTGCGCGCCAATATTATCTCTCCCGGCAATACGATCAGGCCATCGCACAATGCAAGGTCGGACTGCAGATCGATCCCACCTACCTGCCGGCCAGAATTCAACTCGGGCTGGCCTACGAACAGAAGGGCATGCTGGCGGAAGCAGTTTCCGAACTCGAGCAGGCGCGCAGTATGGCCGCAACCCTTCCCATGGTGCACGCGTTGCTGGCCCACGCCTATGCAAAGGCTGGCCGCATCCCTGATGCGCAGAAGGAGTCGAATGTCCTGAACACTATCGCCCGGAGCCGGTATGTTCCCCCCTCATACTTTGCAATCGTGTCCATCGCTTTGGGTGACCAGAACCAGGCATTTGCGTATTTGAACAAGAGCTATCAGGACCGTTCCGAGCAGATGCTCTATCTGGGAGTGGAGCCCCTGGTGGACCCTTTGCGCGGCGACCCGCGTTTTGATGCGCTACTGAAGCAAGTGGGGCTGAAGCAGTGAGGAGGAGCTTTGAAAAGACTCGTTGTTAGTATCAGGGCATCGCTTCAGCGGTGGCGTACTCGCCGGCATTCTCAATTCCGCCTTTAGGCGCCGTGGCTCAGCCCCACAGATGTCAGGGCCCACGCGTTTGGACGGGATAAGGAGATAGAGCGCTCCAAAGTTGCACCCCCCTTGGCAGTACGCTAGCTGCTCCGCTTCGCGCAAATTAGCTCAGGCGAGCACGCCCTAGTCCGGTCCTGTAAAATTATCGACGCATGCCGGATGATGGAACAGAATTCCGGATCAGTGCCCTGTATGGATTTGTGCGGGCTCGTCCGCTCGAAGGAACGTTTCCGGGCGATGCCGCCACCGGCGTGTGGCCTATCACCGCGTTGAGAATTGGATACGGTGGGGCTTTCTGCCAGATGATGAGTGGCCATTCGAGACTTTCGATGATCTCACACTGGAAAGCAACAAAATCCTCAGCCATGGCCCCCGTCCGAACACCGGGTCCTTCGAATGAGTCGTAGCGGATGTAGCCGATTCCGTGATCACCATGCGGTGTTTCTTGGTGTATTCATAGCTCGAGTTGGTCATACGGAACGGTCACGAAGTCGCGATCTGCGACTCGCACCACCATGTTTTTGTTGTTATCGCTGAAGGTGAGGCGGGCGTCGTCTTGTTTCCATTTGGCATCGGCCAACCTCACGCCATTGAACGCTGTTTCTTCAGCGACGCTGAGATTGATCACAACGAGCAATATCAGAACAACAGAAAATGACTTTTTCATGTGTTTGTTTTCGCTTTCAAGAGTGCAAGAGGCGCCCGCCAGAACGTCCTCCCCCAAGGGTGCTCCGGCGTGGGCGCCTCTTTTTCACCATCAAATTCGAACGTTGTCACAATTCCGGCGTGATTGTGACGTTGAAGCCAGTAGGATCAAAGTCGTTGTTGCCACCCGGGCCCGGACCCGCCGCGAAATCAATGATGTCTCCCGGTGCCACGTCTATGGCCAATGAGAATGGCGCTACCTGTGATCCATTCAGCGGACTATCGAAAACCGGCGTGCCGTTACGGAGAACATGAACATCTCCCGTGGTCAGCCCTGTCCCGAAAAATTGACCAACCACATCCCATCGTCCTCGGCTGGGCGCGGTCCAGCGCACAACCGCATAGGAGCTAGGTCCAGGTCCCATGTCCAGAACATCTGGGATGACGTTTGGCTCCGCTACAACCAGCGGATAACCTGGAGCAGTTGCTCCCGAAATCGGGCCGAACCAGCCTACCTCTCCAGAAAAAAATGTTGATCCAGAAATTGTGTCCAGTGTGAAAGGCCCACCCACGCTCGTGGTGAAACCGTAGGACCACGCCGCATTAGGATTCAATCTTGTCGAAAAGTCGTGGGCCGCCGAGTAAATGACATTCGCAGTTTTCACGAAGCCACGCAACAGGAAGCCATGCACGATCCCATCGGATCCTGTATATCGTCCGACGATGTCCCCCTGAGGGTTGATGCCATTTGCATAGGTGTTCGTGCCGCCCGGAAAATCAACCGGAATGCAATTCCCGCCGATCACGAGGGCGCCGTGACCATTGCCGTCGGCAGTGCCATAGCCGCCGACCATGCGACCTTGTGGGTCAATGCCACTGAGAAAGGTGAAGGTAGCGCCTGGGCAATCAATGGTCTGAAAAGCACCCTGAGTGAGCGAAAAGCCGTGAGTTCCGGTGCTGCTGAAGTACCCGCCGACGATACGTCCGGCGGAGATCATGGTAGGAAGCGTGCCTGTGGCACCGGGAAAATCAATCGAACTAAAGCTTCCCGCTCTCAGGAGGAAGCCGTGCAAGATCCCTGCACTGTCACTCTGGATTCCCACGACCTCACCCGTAGCACCGATCCCAAAAGCAGCTGTGAACTGAGCATTTGGGTAATCAATGGTGGTGAATTTTCCAGCACTCAGCAGCAACCCATGCTGCTTGCCATCGCTACCGATATAGTCTCCGACGATCTGACCGCGCGGATTGATCCAGGTTACGTCAGTTGAAGAGGAGCCGGGAAAATCAATGGAACGGAACTTGCCCCCGCTTCGCAGGAATCCGTGCTGGACCCCATCCTGGCTGGTATACCTGCCCACGATGTCTCCCGACGGAGTAATGGCGGTGGCCTGCGTATTAACGGCGCCCGGGAAATCAAACGAAATGACACTCCCTGTCCCCAAGACCCGCGCGTTAGTAGACGAATTGATCGCCTGAGTCAGTGCCATCGTGCTCAGCACTGTGCAGACTGTCGCAAGGGCTAGAATTTTGAATCTCACAGAGTTCTCCTTTACGTTTTTCAGTCGGGACGCTTGGTCCACTGATTTGCGCTTTCAGTAATCTGTGGGTACAGCAGCACCTTTTGTGACATGGGCTCTTTACGAGCGCACAGTTCTTCTCGCACCACCATCCACCTAAGGCTCCTAACAAAATCAAATCTCTTCCTTGCGGTTTCAGCCCTTGGAAATTGAGCCGTGGCTTAACTGATGCCACGCTGTCGAACAGTCAAACGAAGAAGGCAAACAGACTTTCCTCGTGTCGTATTCTTTGATGTCACAACTCAGAACCGGCCACGGTCGCTCGGTCGACTTAAGCGGGTCCAGAAACCAGAAGATTTGCGTTTCTTCACAAAGCCACAGATGTGCACATACCGCTCCAGGGCCCAAAGAGCCGCGCCCGCAATCTCTGGCCCGTCGAATCGAATGTCCTTCCCGAGACCCACGGCTGGATCCGAAAACATCTGGGCAGCTCCGATCTGGGTGAAAAGAGTCTCAAGTTCCTTAGCGATCGGTACTTTATTGCTCGACGCTGCATCCAGCGCGTCTAGTGCATAGCTCCGCATCAGTTTTGGGAAAAACCTGTTCATCACTTGCGGGTGATCGAAAATGTCCAAACCTACTAACTGGTCGCCAATCGCAAAGGCCGCTCCATACTGTCCTTGCTGCCAGCTGAATGCGCGGCCGAGTTCTTCCACGGAGTTGGAGTGCCGCTCATAGATGGCTGACATAGCACCGGTGGGCGAAACAGAATTCAGACGAACCGCCTTCGCGGCAATGTCTCTCCACACCGCCCCTTGGTCCGATACGCGTGCACCACTCGAACGCATGGATTCCGTAACCTGGGAAACACGTTCAGCGCGGGCTGCTGAATACATGACATGATCTGCCGTTCGGAACTGCGGCGTCGCCATACTCCAGCGCCCAGCCTCTACGCATGAGACCGGGATGACTATTGTCTGTTTCGCAGGCGCAAGAACGGTCAGGTTCAGGACGCGGTTCTGCTTCGCGCCCACCAATTCTTCTCCGTCTACGACAAGAACCGGCAGATTGGCTGCGTTTTCGAGACGCAACTCGGGGACCGACCCACCTGCATGAAGCTCAGTCACCCGAACTTTGCCTTGGGAGATTGCATCTTCTAAAAGCAGGTAGTCGGGCTCTCGGATCGCGCCATTGTGGCGAATCAATGGAAAGAGCGTGAGATTCCGGAAGTGAGAAGATGACCCGATCTCAACGTTAGAGAATTCATCGCGAAGGGTCCACATTTCTTCCACGCCTCTTAACGGATGCTTCATGACACACAGAGGCAAGTTGCAGACCAAATTGCCAACCAAGAAAATCAAGGGCTTATGACTACTGGAATTGAAATCGCGACAAGAAGGGTTTACGCTTGGTCAACTACGATTGTCGACTCGTCCGGCTATGAACTTATTGACAGCTTGCTTGGAGATCCCAAGCAGGGCGGCCGCGTCTGCCTGATTGCCATTACACTTGGCGAGCGCGCGCATGAAAAGTTGCTTGCGGATCTGGGACACATACCTTTCGATGGAAAACCCTTCAAATGGTTCGGGCAATGTCGCGAAAGGATCTTTTGTTGGCGGATCGTCCGTAATAAGCAAGTCGTCCGGTGCCAGAACTTCACTACGCGCCCAAAGCACGGACCTCTCCAGAACGTTCGATAGCTCGCGAACATTTCCGGGCCAGTCATAGTGTTGCAGGCGGAGAAGAGCATCCTTTGAGAGGTACCGAGGCGCGAGCCTCCGCTGATTGATCTGCCTGAGCAAGACAAGCGCCAATTCAGCAATCTCACTACGACGGTCCCTGAGAGCCGGAAGCTTGATCTGCGCAACTTCGAGCCGGAAATACAAATCCTCTCGAAATCGTCCCATCGAGACCTCTTTGCGGAGGTCGCGGTTGGTTGCCGCAATAATACGCACGTCAATTCGTCGGGACGCTGTGGTCCCAAGGCATTGAACTTCACCATCTTGTACAACGCGTAGCAGCTTAGCTTGAACTTCAAGCGTCAACTCGCCGATTTCGTCCAAGAAAAGCGTGCTTTGGTCGGCGCTTTCGAACATTCCCTTTTTGTCGCCAGTAGCGCCCGTAAAGGAGCCTTTGACGTGACCGAACAGATAACTCTCCGCCAAGTCCTTTGGAATCGCAGCACAATTGATTGCGACAAAGTTATTGGGAAATCGCGGACTTAACCTATGAATAAGATGTGCGAATCGCTCTTTTCCGGTACCGGTTTCCCCAAGCAGCAAAATCGGTAGGTGACTGTCTGCGGCAATGCCAGCCCGCTCCGCAGCATGTCGAAGAACCGCAGATCCCACGTAAATCCCAAGTTCCCGTAATGCCGATTCCAGGCCTGGAACCGCAAAAGGCTCAGACTCTGTGTCCGTGCTAGGCGAAGCGCCATCTACCCCAGGCTGTTTCGAAACGTCACCGAGCCGAAGTCTCCTTGGGGCTGCGGGAGGAATCGATGGAGAAGGAGCGCTAGTTGTTTTCGCCTGGCGGTGGCCACGACCAAATATCGGAGCATCGTCCGAAGGAGGGGCATCCCGCGGTGCTTCTCTGAGTATGCGAGGCGAGATATACATCGCCGGCATGAGAAGATCGCGGATAGCTTGCCAGTCCTTCGTGTCTACGACTTCTCTGACGTTGGCCTCTCCGAAGAGTGGCTTTGCTGGCGTCCCGACTTGGAGCAGTTTCGCAGGCAGGACCCCGATGGCAGTGAGCAAGAACCAAGCAGCGCGCATCTCGGCTGTTCCGCTTGAGACGCAGACATAGTTGATGTCAGCGGCAAATTGCGCCATTAAGAGCCGCACCTGCCTGGCGAGTTGCGCCATCAACGATGAGTAATCCTTAGGGTCGGAAACAGGCAGTTCATACAATTCAACTCGACATGCGGGAAACCTTGCAGACAATTCCTTCTCTGTTGCGCGTGCATTCTCGTGCGTGTGCGGAGTATGAAAGAGAAAAAGCGAGTCGATCTGCCTGGCACTCATGATAGACAGAACAGGGCCAATAAAATGCTCACCTGCGATTTCGCCAGGCGTAAAAGGGTCTTTCGGATCCACGAATGCAAACAACGAGACACGCTTAGGTATCGGTTCAACTCCCGGCCGCTCCGAGGCGAGTCCAAGAGACGTCAGGTGCCTTTGATCCTTCGTCGTGCTTGTCGTAGGAGAGACCTGTTGCCCCTGACCCTGGCTGGGCTGGCGTTGACCGAGTAATCTCCGAAGTAATGAACGTGCCATCTTGTTCCGCGCATTATAGTCCTGCGATGCATCAGGCGCGACGAAACAAAAGGACAACAGGAGAATCTGCTGGTCGGTGACGCTAAAATTTTCCAACTCACGCCGGATGAGCCGTTGTCTATTGGCTGAAAACAGTCCCAGCCGCTGCCACAGAAGACATGCAGTCATCGTCGCAATAAATAGCAACCAGAGCAGGTGTGCAAGCTGCCGTTGGTAGACTGGACATGGTGACTTGGATTTTGGTAGAAGCACTTGTCGACGGTTGCAAAAGTGCATTTCTGACCCTTCTGTCCGTTTTATTTCTCTGGAAAGCTGATCGGGATGCCGTACAATTTGCACCTTCTCGGGAGAGGCGACTTTCATATGAAAGGGCGAACTCGAGTCTGGTTGGCGCCACTTCTTCTAATCGCAACCACCATTGCTCTTGAGAGTTCGGCCGATAGCCCCGGCAAGGCAGGGGATGTGAATGAGGCCAGAGTGCTTTCCGAAGCTGCCGCAGGAAATGACTGGCTGGTGAATGGACGGACTTTCGAGGCGCAGCACTTCAGCCCTTTGAGGGAGATCACGGATCAGAACATCACTAAGCTGGGTTTGGCTTGGTTCCTGGATGTTGATAGCACGGTTGGCATAGTGGCGGAACCGATTGTGGTCGACGGCGTCATCTACGTTAGCGCTCCGCTGTCGAAGGTTTACGCCGTCGATGCGTACTCCGGGAAGATGCTTTGGAAGTTCGATCCCAAAGTGCGGCTCAATCTGGCCATTAATGGCTCTTATTCGGCGCGCACGAACGGCGGTGTTGCCGTTTGGAATGGCAAAGTGTTCGTCGGCACAGGAGACTGCCGTTTGGTGGCGATTGACGCAGCTGCGGCAAAAGAGATTTGGGAATCTCCGGTCTGCGATGCGACGCAGACGGGAATTACCGGAGCGCCCCACGTCGCCAAAGGGAAAGTGTTCATCGGTTATAACGGTTCCGACGACGGAGTGCGGGGATCTCTGGTGGCTTTCGATGCGGAGACGGGCAAAGAAGTATGGCGGTTCTGGACCGTGCCTGGCGATCCTGGCAAGGGCTTTGAGACCAAAGCACTCGAGATGGCTGCGAAGACTTGGTCGGGCAAGGATTCATGGAAGATCGGTGGCGGGGATGTCTGGAATGCAATTACCTATGACCCAACGACCGACCTTGTGATTTTCGGTACAGCGGGCGCAGGCGTAGATTACGGCGAGTTGTCTTCCATCAAGGTGAGCGGGGACAAGCTATTCGCAGGTTGCATCATCGCGGTGAACGCCGCGACCGGCGAGTACGCGTGGCATTTTCAGACCAGCGCTCCGGGGCTACAAACGGAAAACAATCACATCCTCATCTCCGATCTTGTGATTGACGGCGAAAAGCGGCATGTCGCCATGACCGTCCCGAAGAATGGCTTCTTCTACGCGCTGGATGCAAAAACGGGCAAGCTGCTCTCGGCAAAGCCTCTGGTCAAAGTCGCCTGGGCCTCTTCCTACAACCTCAAGACCGGCCGACCCGTGGAAGTTCCTCTGTCTCAGGGCGGCGGAAAGCAATGGACGGTTCACAACTGGTGGCCCATGAGCTATAACCCTGGGACCGGGCTGGTGTATGTTCCCAGCACCGATCAGCGCTCCAAATCGCATGCTGCAGTTGAAAGCGGAGAATGGATGAAGGCAACTGTGGGACGGCTGATCGCATGGGACCCGGTAAGCCAGTCCACCCGATGGTCTGCGGAAGAACCAATCCCGACTAACGGCGGTGTTCTCTCCACCGCAGGCAATCTGGTTTTTCAGGGTCAGGGCACGGGCGAGTTTGCGGCCTATGCTGCCGATAGCGGCAAGAAGTTTTGGTCTATCCAGACCGGTTCTGCGATCGAGTCGATTCCTGTAACTTACACCGTCAAAGGAGAACAGTACGTGCTGATACCCGTTGGATGGGGCTCTGGCTCAAGACTGTTTGCTCCCGCTTGGACGATGGCGACTCCGCAGTCG
>Ga0209056_10004668_pt1 | contig 14425 bp, 11 predicted proteins | sample GraSoiAngelo_114_FD_185876 | JGI IMG/M metagenome (GOLD analysis project Ga0209056, IMG submission 185876) | Grasslands soil microbial communities from the Angelo Coastal Reserve, California, USA - 14_0903_13_40cm (SPAdes) (version 2) | ecosystem: Environmental > Terrestrial > Soil > Grasslands... | reverse complement strand
AGGCAAGGAAGCGTGCAGCGTCACGCCCGCGCAGCTCGCCGACTTCCGGCAAGACCTGGTCGCGCTGAGCGCAGGCACGTCGCAGCAGCTGGTGGTCCTCGCCGCGCACCTCGGGACCGAGCGGTTGTTCGCGGAAGTGCGCCGGCACCTCGACCCGAGGCAGGAGCGCGAGAACCGCCGCCGGATCGACGCGGCGCGAGCGCGCGGCGTGCGCGTCGTCGCCGGCTCGGGCGTCCGCCATGCTGCGCCAGGCGGGAAGCCGCTGTTCGACGCGCTCACGTGCATCCGCCTGAAGACCACGCTGGATGAAGCGGGCAGGCGCCTCTCGCGCAATGCCGAGCGGCACGTGCGCCCCCCGCGTGAGATCGCCGCGCAATTCCGCGATCTGCCGGAAGCGGTGCGGCTGACGCGCGAGATCGCCGAGCGCTGCGCCTACACGCTCGACGATCTCGGCTACGAGCTCCCCGAGCCGCAGTTCCTGCACGCGGAGTCGCTGGACGGTGAGCTGTGGCACCGGACCATGGACGGCGCCCGCCGGCGCTACGGCGGCCCGGGCAGCCCGCGCTGGTCCAGGGCGAGCGCGCAGCTCGAGAGGGAGCTGGCGCTCATCGCCAGGCTCGGCCTCGCCGGGTACTTCCTCATCGTCCACGACATCGTCCTGTTCTGCGGACGCGAGAACGTGCTCGTGCAGGGGCGCGGCTCGGCGGCCAACAGCGCGGTCTGCTACGCGCTCGGGATCACCGCCGTCGATCCGGTGAAGATGAACCTGCTGTTCGAGCGCTTCCTCTCCGAAGAGCGCACCGACTCGACCGGGCACAAGACGTGGCCGGACATCGATCTCGATCTCCCGAGCGGCGACCAGCGCGAGAAGGTGATCCAGCACGTCTACCAGCGCTACGGCGCGGCGGGTGCGGCGATGACCGCCAACGTGATCACGTACCGGGCTCGCTCCGCCTCGCGCGAGATCGGCAAGGTCCTCGGACTGCCGCAGGAGGAGCTGGACCGCCTCTCGAAGTTGCTCCCGCAGTTCGAGTTCACCACCGACTACGATTCCCTCCGGCACCGCGCGCGCGAGGCGGGACTCGCCGTCGGCGACCGCCGCGTCGGCCTCTATCTGCAGCTCTGCCAGCAGATCGCCGGTCTGCCGCGCCACCTCGGGCAGCATTCAGGGGGAATGGTCATCGCCCGCGGCCGCCTCGACGAGATCGTCCCGCTCGAGCCCGCCTCGATGCCGGGCCGGGTGGTGGTGCAGTGGGACAAGGACGACTGCGCGGACCTGGGGATCATCAAGATCGATCTGCTCGGCCTGGGGATGATGGCGGTGCTCGAGCAGGCGATTCCGCTGGTGCGCGCGCACGAAGGGGTGCAGCTCGATCTGGCCCAGCTCCCTCCCGACGATCCCGGCGTCTACCGATTGTTGAAGGCCGCGGACACCATCGGGGTCTTCCAGGTCGAGTCGCGCGCGCAGATGGCCACGCTGCCGCGCATGCGTCCGGACCACTTCTACGACATCGTGGTGGAGGTCGCGATCATCCGCCCCGGCCCCATCGTCGGACAGATGGTGAATCCGTACCTGGAACGGCGCGCAGGCCGCCAGGAGCCCTCGGTCCCGCATCCCTCGCTCTGGCCGGTGCTGCAACGCACCCTCGGGGTGCCGCTCTTCCAGGAACAGCTCATGCGCATTGCCATGACGGCGGCGAGCTTCACCGGCGGCGAAGCGGACGAGCTGCGCCGGGCCATGGGCAGCAAGCGCAGCGTCGAGCGGATGAAGCACATCGAGGAGCGGCTGCGCGCGGGGATGACGGCGAACGGCATCTCGCCCAAGGCGCAGGACGAGATCGTCCAGAGCATCACTTCGTTCGCGCTGTACGGTTTTCCCGAGAGTCACGCGGCGTCGTTCGCGCTCATCGTCTACGCCAGCGCATACCTCAAGGTGCACCATCCGCAGGCGTTCTACGCGGCGATGCTCAATTGCTGGCCGATGGGCTTCTACAGCCCGGCTACGCTGGTGAAGGACGCGCAGCGGCGGGGGGTGCGGGTGAAGGCCATCGACGTCAAATGCAGCCATTGGCTGTGCACGCTGGAGCGGACCGGGCCGGAGGAGGAGCTGCGCGTGCGGCTCGGGCTGCGGTACGTGCGCGGACTGCGGGAGGCGGTGGGAAAGAGGATCGTCGAGGAGCGGGGACGCGCGCCGTTCGCGAGCATCGCCGATCTGGCGGCGCGGACGGGCCTGCGCCGCGACGAGCTGACCGCGCTCGCGGAGATCGGCGCGCTCGCATCCGTATCCACGCGTCTCGGCGGCCCGCTGCCCACCCGCCGGGCCGCACTCTGGCAAGCGGAGGCCGCCTCGCGACGCGGCTCCGGTCTCTTTGCCCGCGTCGAGCCCCGAGAGGATGGTCTGCCGGACGGCGCGCCGATGTCGGACCTGTCTGTCAGCACGGTAGCCGGTGAGACAGATCCTGCGCCCCAGAAGCCCAAGACCGACCTCCTCGCGCACGTCAATGCGCATCCACGGGAGCATGCGCTGAAGGCGCTGCGCAGTTTCGGGGAGGAAGTCCGCGGCCCGCAACTCGCCCCGGGGCGAGTCGCAGCACCCCTCGATCGCGCCCGCAGCCCCCTGCCTGAGATGGATCTGCGCGACCGCATCGCTGCGGACCTCCGCGGTACCGGCATGACCGTCGGTCCGCACCCGGTCGCGCTGGAACGCGAACGCTTGCGCGCGCTCGGCGTCCACGCCGCAGCCGAGCTGCCCATGCTGTCACGCAGCCGCCGCGTGCGCGCCGCCGGCCTCTGCATCGTCCGCCAGCGTCCCGGCACCGCCAAGGGCTTCGTCTTCCTCTCCCTCGAGGACGAGACCGGCATCTCCAACATCGTCGTCGATCCCCCGACGTTCGAGAAGAACCGCCGTCCCATCCTCGCCAGCTCGCTGCTCGTCGTGGAGGGGCGCCTGGAGAAGTACGACGGCGTCATCAGCGTGAAGGGCGACCGCTTCTGGGGGTTGCACGAAGCCATCGAGTAGACATCCACTCGCACGATTTTCACTGATCAGTTGCGGGGCCTTCCATGCGAACCACGCGGCACGCGCCGGGGCGTCACGAGATCAAAACCGCGTTGACCGCGCGCGCCCGGCGTGCGAGAGCGCGCCGGTGCTGCGCGCCCTCCTCCTCGATCTCGACGGCACCCTGGTCGACACACCGCAGGCCATCGTCGAGGTCGCGCAGAGCACGCTCGCGGCGCTCGGGTTGCCGGCGGCGGACCCCCGGGCGGTGAAGGACACCATCGGGCTGCCGCTCCCGGTCGCGCTGGCGCAGCTGATCGGGACTGGTCCCGCGGGCGCGGCCGACGCGGTCGAGATCTACCGGGTGCTCTGGCGCACGCACGTCACTCCCCGCATTCCGCAGCTGCTCTATCCCGGCGTGCGCGAAGGGCTCGAGGAATTGAAAAGGGCTGACTTCCGTCTGGCGGTCGTCACCGGCAAGGCGCAGGATGGGGCCGACTCCACGGTCGCCGCGGCGGGGCTGCGAGACGTGCTCGATGTCGTCCTCGGCTACACCAGCGTGCCGAATCCGAAGCCGGCGCCGGATATCGCCCTGCTGGCGCTGGACAGACTCGGCGTCGGGGCGGCGGACGCCGTCATCGTCGGAGACTCCATTCACGATCTGGAGATGGCGCAGAGGGCGGGCATCCGCTCGATCGCCGTCACCTACGGCGCCCAGCCGGAGACCTTGCTGCGGTCCGCCGCGCCGGCCTGGGTTGCACACTCCTTTCCGGAGGTGGTGCACATCGCCCTCCGGCTCGCTACTCTCGGATCGCCATGACCATCGCCAGCACCAATCCCGCCACGGGAGAGACCCTCAAGACGTTCCCGCCCGATTCCGACGCCGTGATCGAGGAAAAGCTGCGAAAGGCAGCGGCCGCGGCGAAGCAGTGGCGGCGCACGAGCTTCGCCGACCGCGCCCAGCGCATGTCGCGGGCGGCAGGCCTCCTCGAACAGCGCAAGGATGCTCTCGGGCGCCTCATGACCCTGGAGATGGGCAAGCTGCGCAAGGCGGCGCTCGCCGAGATCGAGAAATGCGCGAGCGGCTGCCGCTACTACGCGGAGAACGCCGAGCGCAACCTCGCTCCGGAACCCGTCCAGACCGACGCGCGCCGCTCCGAGAAGCGCTTCCAGCCGCTCGGTCCTGTGCTGGCGGTGATGCCCTGGAACTTCCCGTTCTGGCAAGTCTTCCGATTCGCCGCACCCGCGCTGATGGCGGGCAACGTCGGCCTGCTGAAGCACGCGAGCAACGTCCCCCAGTGCGCCTTGGCGATCGAGGAGATCTTCCGCGAGGCGGGCTTTCCGGAAGGCTGCTTCCAGACGCTGCTGGTCGGGAGCGAGAAGGTGAAGAAGATCGTCGAGGATCCCCGCGTCACCGCGGCCACGCTGACCGGCAGCGACGGAGCGGGCCGCAGCATCGCGACGGCCGCGGGCGCGCAACTGAAGAAGACGGTCCTCGAGCTGGGCGGCAGCGATCCATTCGTCGTTCTCCCCAGCGCGGATCTGGACAAGGCAGTGCAGGTCGCCGTGACGGCCCGCGTGCAGAACGCCGGTCAGAGCTGCATCGCGGCCAAGCGGTTCATCGTGCACGAGAAGATCGCGCCCGAGTTCGAGAAGCGGTTCGTCCAGGCCATGCGCGCTCTCAAGATCGGCGACCCGCAGGACGATGCGACGGAGATCGGCCCGCTCGCCTCGAAACAGGTCCTCGACGACGTCGAGAAGCAGGTGCGCGGCGCCCGCGAGCAAGGAGCGAGTCTCGCCTGCGGAGGGCGGCGCGTCGACCGTCCCGGCTTCTTCTTCGAGCCCACCGTGGTGCTCGAGTCCAAGGGCACGAAGGTGTGGGCGGAAGAGGTGTTCGGGCCTGTGGCGGCGGTAGCGCGCGCGCGCGATCTCGACGAGGCGATCGCCTTGGCGAACGATACGCAGTTCGGCCTCGGCTCCGCGGCGTTCACGCAGGATCCGAAGGAGATCGACCGTCTCGTCGAGGAGCTGGAGGCGGGCCAGGTCTTCATCAATGGCATGGTGAAGAGCGATCCGCGGCTGCCCTTCGGCGGCATCAAGGCCTCCGGATATGGCCGCGAGCTGTCGAGAGAGGGCATCCGCGAGTTCACCAACACCAAGACGGTGTGGATCGGGTAGTCGCGGCCGCCGAAGGCGGCTTCGCGACTCGTGCTCTCGCGTCCGCCCGCGTGCTACATATCCCCTGACAGGGAGACCGGGTGGCGACCATCATCACCGAGGAATGCATCAATTGCGGAGCCTGCGAGCCCGAGTGCCCGAACGAGGCCATCAAGCAGGGCGAAGACATCTACGTGATCGACCCGGCTCTCTGCACGGAATGCGTGGGGTTCCATGACGAGGAGGCCTGCGCCGCGGTGTGTCCAGTGGATTGCTGTATCCCGGACGCGAACAACGTGGAGTCCGAGGCGGTCCTGCTGGCCCGCGCGCAGAAGCTGCACCCCCAGAAGGAATTTCCACCCGTCGCCTCACTCCCTGCGCACCTGTCGCGGTTCCGGCGTCCCACCGCCTGACCGGGGCTAGACGCTGGCCGCCGGAATGGCTTGGGGGGCCGGGAGCACGGTGCTAGCGTTCCCGATCTTCGGAGGAACGCGTGCAGGTCCGCCCATCCGTGTTGCTCGCCGCGATGCTGCTCGGCGGCGCCGCGGCATCAGGCGCCGAGGTCGAGCTCGACGACCCGGCCGCGCGCCTGCGGGCGACGCGCGAATGGTACGGCGAGGATGTTGCCGGCCGCGCGCGCATCCTGGATGCAGCAGGGAAGGAGCGCGACCGGTACGCCATCGGTCAAAGCGGCGGCGGTTCGCGCGCCAACGCGCTCTCGGCAACCTCCAGCAGCGCGTTCGTGAACCTGGGGCCCACGCGGGCCGACTTCGCAGTGAACGGCGACACTTATACCGAGATCGACTCGGGCCGCGTCCGCCAGATTCTCGCGCACCCGATGGATCCCGACGTGCTCTTCATCGCGACCGCGGGCGGGGGGGTATGGAAGACGTACACCGCGACGGCGCCGACGGTCCTCTGGGACCCTCTCACCGATGCTCTCGGCAGCACAGCCGTGGGCACGCTGGCGATGGATCCTTCGAACCCGGACATCCTCTTCCTTGGATTCGGCGACCCCTTCGACGTGCAGCAACCCGGCATCACGCGCAGCACCGACGGGGGTGGCACCTGGTCCGCGCCAGCCATCCTGACGGCGACGTACCCGGTCGGGAGCACCAACCGGAACCTGATAGCCGGCACCGTGACCGACCTGAAGGTGGATCCGCGAAACAGCGCCATCGTCCTGGCGACGACCGACGCCGGCCTGTTCCGCAGCACGAACGGTGGCGCCGGATGGACGCACGTGCCGCTCGTCGTTTCGGGAGCGTCCCGCTACTACTACATGTGGAGCCTCGCCTGGGTCGGCAACGACACCTGGCTCGCTGCCGGACAAACCGTCGCGGACATCAACGCTCCGCCTACTCCGGCGGGCAACGGGACCCTCGCGCTCTTCCGATCGATGGACGACGGAACGAGCTGGCAGCTCGCCAACGCGACGCTGCCTGGCGGCGACGCCACCGCCCAGCTCGCGGGGCGCGCCACGCTGGCGACGGCGCAGAGCACGCTCGGCGATCCCGCCAGCGCGCGGGTCTACCTGCTCGCCGCGGAGGCCGACGGCCACGCGCAGCTCGATCTGTTTCGTAGCGACGACGCCGGGCTCAGCTTCCAATCGCTGCAGGTCAATGCATCCCGCAGCTCGGACAATCCGAATCCGGATCTGTCCTCGCTCGACGTCCTCGGCGTGCAGGCCTGGTACAACCAGGCGCTCCTGGTGGACCCGGCGAACCTGGATACCGTGTTCATCGGTGGCCAGCTCGCGATGATCCGCTCGCTCGATGCCGGCCGCACCTGGTCGGTGCTGTCCGACTGGCTGCCGAACAACTCACAGAACGCCAAGATCGATCGGCCCTACATCCACGCCGACCTGCACGCGTTCGCGGTCGGAGCGAACGGCCTCTTCTATGCGGGCTCGGACGGCGGGATCGCGGTATCGCCGAATGCGCTCTCTTCGAATGTGGCAGCGAAGGACGTGATCTTCGCCAGCACGAGCAACGAAGGGTTGGTCACCCACCTGGCTTACACCGTTGTGTGTGCGCCGCAGTCCTGGCCCGCGAGCGCTCAAGGGTTTGTCGCCGGAGGAATGCAGGACAACGGCACCCGCGTGCGGTCCACCGACCCGGCCAAGCCGACCACATTCAACCAACTGCTCGGTGGGGACGGCATCGGCCTCGCGGTCAGCGCGAAGACGCATCCGGAGCCGACGCTGAACAACGCGGATGTACCGGACATCTTCTTCGCCTCGGTTGCGGGCGGCCTGTTCAAGAGCACCGACGGCGGCCAGAACTTCGCCCCGTTCATGTCGGGCCTCGCACCGCTCCCCTTCTTCGTCCGGATCATCCGGGCGCAAGAGCAATACCTCACGTTCAGCGGTACGCCGGCGGGCGTCTACAAGTGGCAGAGCGGTGCGGCCGGCTGGAGGAACGTCTCCGGCAGGCTGTATTGGCAGGACGCGAAGCAGTACACCGGCGGGTTCACAACCGTCGACGGCACCCCGATCGCGTTGCGCAATCTCGCCGCCCATCCGACCAACGCGCAGGTCTCTGGCGCGGTGTCCAACCGGTACGCATACACGACCGACGACGGGGGCGTGCACTGGCTGGCCAGCGTGCAGCCGCGGCCGCCGCAGTCCACGGGTGGTGCCTATTTGCTGTCCAGCATCGAATTCGACCCTCGAGATCCGAGTGGCCAGACATACTACGTAACGACGCTCGCCACCGCGTTGATCGACGCGCAGAACAACTTTTCCGATTACCCGCCGGATTTCGGTCACGTATTCCGCACCACGAATGGCGGCGCCAGCTGGGAGTCGATCGGCGCGAAGCCGGTCGTGAACGGCGGCCTGCCGAACGTGGGCGCGGACGTGATCAAGGTGGACCCGGACTATCCGAACATCCTCTACGTGGGGACGGTGATTGGCCTCTACCGCTCGACGGACTCCGGCACGACCTGGACGCGGTTCGGAGCGGGGATGTTGCCCATGGTCGAGGTGCGCGACATCTGTTTCGCGCCACCGACCGTGCTGGGCGGCAGCGAACGGGTGACGATCGCCACTTACGGGCGCGGCTTCTGGCAGATCGACACGGCTGCTGCGTCAGTCGCGGGCGTTCGTGGGTTCGGCGACACGAACTTCGACGGCCGTATCGATGGGGAGGACCTGATCGATCTCGCCGACGGCTTCAACTCGAACCAGTCGAGCCCGGTGTATCGATGGCAAGCGGACCTCGTCGGCACGACCAATGAGATCAAAGACGACGATCTGGCCGCGCTGCTGGCGAAGTTCGGAGGGCGGCCGTGAAAAGGGTACTGCTCCTCGCCCTCGCCATGGCGGCGTGCTCCCGTGCTCCTCCGCCGGTAATCGACAGCTTCACGGTCGACCAGCCGAACCCGGACGTCGGCGCCGCGGTGACGTTCTCATACGCCGTCCGAGGGGCGAGTACAGTGCGCATCGAACCCGCTCCCGGGGTCGTGCACGCGAGCCCCGTGATCGTGGTTCCGCCCGCGGCGGGCACGTTCACGCTCCGGGCAGCCAACGAGGACGGGGCCGAAGTCACAAGCAGCCTCGCGATCACCCTGCGACCGTTGCTCGCGATCAACACCGCCGATGCGATCCCCGGTCAGGTACAGCCTGGTACCGCCGTCAACCTGAGCTGGAGGACGACCAGCGCCGAACGCGCGATGCTCACGGACGGCGCGACAGGGCAGGTATCGGACGCCGCGGTGTCCGGGTCGACCATCGTGCACCCCGTGGCGACCACCATCTATACGCTCACCGCATACAACAAGGACGGGCGCCAGCCCGCGTCCGTGACCGCGAAGATGGTCGCCCGGGTCGGCATCCCACCTTCGGTCGCCAACTTTGCCGTAGACAAGCCATCGATCGTGCAGGGCGATTCGGCGACGCTGAGCTGGCAGGGAAACGCGGTCAATTACTCCGTGAGCGACGGGACGAGCACCTTCAACCTGGGGCCGCGCCTCTCGCTGGTCGTCCGGCCAGCCACCAACACCACCTATACGCTGCAAGCCGTGGGTCCGGGCGGCACTTCGACGGCTGGCCCGGTGACGGTCACCGTCCAGGCTCATCCCGCCACCTCGCTGACGTACGGCACGCCTGCCGCCGCTCCACTGCAGCTCGTCGCCGATCCGTGCACGACCCCTCCTTGTACGACGGTGACCTTGCGCATCAAGCCCACCGCGACCGTGCAACTGCGGGGCCTTGCTTTCAATCTGCCCCTCGACAAGACGAAGGTGAGCTTCGGTGGGTTCGATGTGGGGCCGGCGCTGGCCAATGCGGCCGTCAAAAAGGCGACGATGGGAAGCGGTCTGTTGCAGGATGTCCTGGTGATCGGAATCGCATTTACCGGGTCGGGCACAGCCGTTGCGCAAGACGCGACCTTGGACGCATCGAACCCCGCCGCCGACGAGGCAGCCCACTTCACGCTCACCCTGCTTTCCGCGGGCGGTGCGGGAATCGTATTCGATGGCGCCGCCCCGGGCGTGGGATATAAAGCAGTCATCCAGAACACTGTCGGTCGCACCTACAACGCGATTGCCGTCAGCAAGCTCGACGCCAATTGACGAGATCTTGCATGGGAACCGCTACCGGCGCGCAGCTCCTAGTCCGAATGCTCAAGGCCGAGGGCGTGCGCCGCCTCTTCACTCTCTGCGGCCTGCACATCGCGCCGATCTTCGCCGCCTGCGTCGAAGAAGGCATCGAGATCGTCGATACCCGCCACGAGCAGGCCGCTGCGCACGCGGCGGACGCGACCGCCCGGCTGACCCGCGGGATCGGAGTCTGCGCGGTGACAGCGGGCCCGGGCGTCACTGACTCTCTAACCGGAATCGCGAACGCTTACGCTGCGAATAGCCCGGTGCTTCTCCTCGGTGGCGCGGCCCCGAGCTTCAACGCCGGCAAGGGTTCGCTGCAGGAGATGGAGCAGGTCGACCTGTTCAGGCGCATCACGAAGTGGTCGGATCGGATTCCCGCGCCCGACCGGGTGCCGACCTATCTCGCGAAGGCGTTCCGCACCATGCTGACCGGCAGGCCGGGCCCGGTGTTCCTGGAAGTCCCCTGGGACGTGCTCTCCAACGGCGTGGAGGAGAGCGAGTGTCCCCTTCCGGTCTCGTATCGGACGCGCGCGCGTCAGCCCGGGGATCCGGCTTACGTGGAGCGCGCCGCGCAATTCCTCGGTTCTGCCTCCCGGCCGGTGGTGATCGCCGGCAGCTCGATCCACTGGGACGACGCCGCGATGCAACTGGCTGCGTTTGCCGAGCGGCTCGGCGCGCCGGTATATTTGAACGGCGCCGGCCGCGGCTGCCTGCCCGCCGATCATCCGCATTTCTTCTCGCACACGCGCAAGGACGCGCTCGCGGAGGCGGACGTGGTGGTGATCGCCGGCACTGCGCTCGATTTCCGCCTCGGATACGGGGCCGGGATCGCGGAGGCGGCGAAGCTCGTCCAGATCGACAGCGATGCTTCGGAGATCGGCCGCAATCGCGCGGTCGAGATCGGCATCGTCGGCGATTCCCGCAGCGTTCTCGAGCAGCTCACCGCGGCCATCTCCAAGCGCGGGCGACCCGACGCCTGGCTGCGAGGGCTTCGCGAGCGCGAGGCGGAGAAGGCGGCGCGCCAGGCAGCGTTCGAGCGCTCCGATCAGGTGCCGATTCACCACTTCCGACTGGCCAAGGAGCTGGACGCGGTGGCCCGGTCCGCCGGCGACAGCATGTTCGTGGCCGACGGCGGGAACTGGGTGGCCATCGCCGCCAAAGTGATCGCGCTGCGCAAGCCCGGACGCTGGCTCGATCCCGGTCCGCTCGGGTGCCTCGGGGTGGGAGCCCCGTTCGCCATCGCCTCGAAGCTTCTGTATCCCGACCGGCCGGTCTTCGTGATCCAGGGCGACGGCTCGTTCGGGTTCAACGGGATGGATTTCGAGACCGCCCTGCGCTTCCGGCTGCCCATGGTGGTGGTGGTCGGAAACGACGCGGCCTGGGGACAGATCCGGCTCCCCCAGGTCCAGCTCTTCGGGCCGGAAAAGAGCCCGGCCACCCAGCTCGCTCCCACCCGGTACGACAAAGTGGTGGAGGCGCTCGGCGGTCATGGCGAGCACGTCACCGAGCCCAGCCGGATCCGCCCGGCCCTGGAACGCGCGGTCGCGTCCGGAACCGTCGCCTGCGTCAACGTGGTCCTCGATCCGGATGCGCCGGCGGCAAGTGGAGCACAAGGCTATGCCATCTGAGAATGCTGCCAGCGCGCTCGCGCTCAATCGCGCGGAGGCCCTGCTGTTGGTGATCGACGTGCAGGAGCGGCTCGCGACTGCGATGCCTCCCGGCGCGCTCGCCGCCCTGGAGAAGAACGCCGCGGTGCTGATCCGCGCGGCCAGGCGGATGGAGATTCCGGTCGTGGCAACCGAGCAGTATCCCAAGGGTCTGGGACCCACCGTAGCTCCCCTGCGCGATCTGCTCCCGGCGGGGCCGATGACCAAGATGGAGTTCTCTTGCGGGGCTTCGAAGCCCATCGCGCGCGAGATCCTGCGCACGGGTCGCAAGCAGGCGATCGTGGTGGGGATGGAGGCGCACGTCTGCGTCTTCCAGACCGTGCGGGACCTGCTGCGCGGCGGGTTCTCGGTGTTCGTCGCCCAAGACGCGGTGATCTCTCGGACGGAGGACAACCGCAACGTCGGCCTCCGCCTCTGCGAGAAGGCTGGCGCGACGCTCACCAGCACCGAGACAGTGCTCTTCGATCTCCTCGGCGTCGCGGGCACGCCGGAGTTCAAGGAACTGACGGCGCTGATCAAGTGACGTTGCGCCGCGGGCGGGACCGTGCGAATCGTTGGGGCTCCAACGATGCGCGACTCCACGGAACCGCCGGAGAGGCACGACGGCAAGGACCCGCCGCTGGGCGGGGTGCTCGATTTCCTGCGCCTGCTCTGGGCAGTGGACCATGCGCTGCAGTCGGCGTCGAAGCGGATGGAGTCGAACTTCGGAATGACCGGTCCGCAGCGCTTGGTGATGCGGATCGTCGGACGCTTTCCCGGGATCGCGGCGGGCCGCGTGGCGGAGATCCTGCACGTGCATCCCTCGACGCTGACGGGGATCCTCAAACGGCTCGAGTCGCGTGGCCTCTTGCAACGCAGGACCGACCCGCGGGACGCGCGGCGCGCGCTCTTCATGCTCACGCCGAAGGGACGGAAGCTGGACACGGTCCGGACCGGCCTCGTGGAGCAGGCGGTGCGGCGGGTGCTGGCGACGGATCCCGGCAAGGTCGCGGCTGCGCAGGAACTGCTCCTCGCGCTCTCCGAGGAGCTTGACGCGGGCCTCCGATAGCGGGCGGCGCGGCTATCCTCGCTGGCCGAAGCCGAGGAGCTCGTTGCGCGAGCCGTCCGTCCGCGCTACGCGAATGTCCGAAGGGCCGGGTGCGCGCCCGATGCAGCCGCGGCTGAACCGCCGTACCACGCGGTCGGCGAGCGCGACCGCGACCAGGAACGGCGCCACGGTGCAGACGATCGCCGCCGCGAGGAGCACGACTCGAGGCGTGCCCGGTGTGAGCATCGCTTTTCGCCAGAGGAAGAGCGCCGCCACCAGGCCCAGAAGAATCCCGCCGAACGCGATCACCATCCCGGTGCGCGCCCCGTAGTAGCCGCGGATCGCGGATGCAAGCTCGCGATCGCGCAAGAACGTTTTGCGCCCCTGTGGCTCGGCGACGTCGATCAAGGGATGCCCCTCGCCACAGTGCGGGCAGTCGCGCCCGCCCGACCAGGTCCTGCGGCAGATGGGGCAGATCTTCAGCATCGCTTTCCTTATGCTAGATCGCCCGCATGCCGCAGATCTTCGATTTCTTCTACGACCTGGGGTCGCCCTACAGCTACCTCGCCTCGACGCAGCTCGCCGGCATCGAGCAACGGACCGGTGCGAAAGCGCGGCTGTTGCCCATCACCCTCGGGGGTCTGCGCAAGGCGACCGGCCACCAGATTCCTCCACCGCAGCAGCTCAAGTACATGAGCGAGGATACGGCGCGCTGGGCGCACCATTACGGCGTGAGGATGCAGATCCCGAAGGCGTTCCCCATCAGCACCATCCAGGCGCTGCGCGCCTGCGTCGCGGCCGATCGCCGGGATCGCGCCACCGAGGCGATGCACGGCCTCTTCGCTGCCTACTGGGCTGAGGGAGAGGACATCTCGGACGCGTCCGTGATCGAGCGCGCTCTGACCGGGGCGGGGCTCGACGGCAAGGCGCTGGTCGCCGCGACGCAGGATCAGCAGATCAAGGACTCCCTGCGCAAGAACACCGACTTCGCTCTGGAACGCGGGGTCTTCGGCGTGCCGATGCTTTTCGTCGGAGACCGCAGCTTCTGGGGAAACGATCGCCTGCAGTTCGCTGAAGCGGAGCTGAAGGGAGATCTCTAGCGGAGGAGTCTCGCGAGCACGTTCACCACGATCGTCAGCAACACCGAGATCACCAGACAGGTGACGATCGGGAAGGAGAAGTGCTCGCCGCGGATGTCCCCGGGCAGGCGCCCCATCCACCGCAGCGAACCCGGCGCGAGCCAGGCCAGCGCGCCGACCAGCGCGATGGCGAGGCCGATGGCGACGAGAAGCCTTCCCACCGACGCGGTCATCTTTCCCCTCGGTGCAGCCTCAGCGGACGGTGGTTTCCAATCACTTCTGGCACCGTGGGCAGTAATACGTGATCCGCTGCGTCTTCTCGACGCGGACAGGCTCGCCGCAGACAAAGCAGAGCTGGCCGGCGCGGCCGTAGACCCAGAACCGGACGGCGCCGAACGTGTTGCGGGTACTGCGCGGCCCGGCGGTCCGGTTGCGGACCAGCAGCCGGTGCGATCGGTCGACCAGCGCGGCGAGTGCCCGGTCGTCGAGCGCGGCGACGGGCCGGAAGGGATCGCGCCGCTCGAGGAAGAGCGCCTCGCACTTGATGACGTTGCCGACGCCGGCGTGACACGGGCGCCCTGAAGCGCCTTGCGCAGCGCTGTCGCGGCGCGAAAGATGGTGTCACCTTCCGGCATCTTCCTCTTCGACCTCCTCCAGCGGCTCCGGCGCAATCGCTCCGCGCCCGAGCGGCGCCCGCTTCAGATAGCCCTTGATCCCAGGGGTGAATCCCGCTTCCTTCAGCGCCGGCGCGAGCGGCGAGCCCTCGACGTCCTCGCCGTCCACGCGGGCGATCAGCAGGGCCTTGCGCCGCCCCTCGTCCACAAGCGCTGCCAGCGCACGGGCGAGCGCCCGCGCACTCTGCGACCTCTCCGGCTCTTCACCGGGCAGGAAC
>Ga0209056_10004667_pt1 | contig 14426 bp, 9 predicted proteins | sample GraSoiAngelo_114_FD_185876 | JGI IMG/M metagenome (GOLD analysis project Ga0209056, IMG submission 185876) | Grasslands soil microbial communities from the Angelo Coastal Reserve, California, USA - 14_0903_13_40cm (SPAdes) (version 2) | ecosystem: Environmental > Terrestrial > Soil > Grasslands ... | reverse complement strand
GCTATGTCCTAAGAGCCCCGGACCGATGTTCCTGGTGCCCAGGGGATCCGGAACCTCTTGAACCGATACCCAAACCATAGCATGGGGGTGTCTCACGACTATCACATAGACTGACACGAAGAGGAAGCCTGGAGAACTGCAAGGCGCTCTTACAACTCAGGTGGCTGATTGAATCTCAAGTAGTCCCTGTTTCCGTAGCTCTGTGATGTCATTTCGCACGGTGCGTACAGAAACGCCCAACCGGCCAGCAAGTTCTCGCTGCTTCACACGTTCCCGCTGAACCAGCCCGAGCACAACGCGGCGCCGCGCAGCGACAACTGATTCCGCCGGCGAAACCACAGCCGAACTACCCGTGCCCAGAGACTTGGACAGGACGTCAACGATCTCTTCAGCCCCCAAGTTGGGAGTCGCTCGCACTCCCAAGGACCGGTTCGAGCTCCAGAATTCTCGAATGATCATCGCATTAAGAGGCATTGCCAAGAATCGCTTCCTCATCGGTTTCTTGAGCGTACCGGCCTGGCGGACTACTGTAGTGACGGCCCGACGAAGTGCTCTCGAAGCCGCTCTATGCCTGCCGGTCTTTTGCAACACACGGTATTGATTCCAGTAGACCTCTTGGATCCGCTCAACACCGTCAACACGGCGAAGAAGGTTTGCGATACGTCTCTCATATCGTGCGGCGGCCTTCAGGTTATCAAGTCGTAAGAAGACCCTCGCCATGGCCGTCGTGATGAGCAGATCAGATACGGGATCGCTATCCTCGCCGAGATGACGTTGCGCACGCTGGAAATAGCGTAGTGCTTGTCTGGGCTGCCCGAGCTCAGCAAGAATCGAGCCAAGTCTAAAGTGGACATCAACGCCTATCCAGCTCCGTGCTCCCAAAGCCACATAACGAGCTTTGCTACGTTCAGCCCATCGAAGGGCCTCTTGTGTGCGCCCGGCATCAAGCAAAACTGCTGCCATTGAGTCCTCGTAAGTGGCAGAATTCTCAACGTTGCCCGCCTCTGACACAAGCCGCAGCGCCTCGCACACGTATCTCTGTGCACGCGACAATCCTCCTGTTAATCTATGGACTGCAACCGCTGAGTTGTTCAATATCATTACCAGTGCACGAACATCTCCAGCCTGCCGCGCCACACTTAGTGCGGTCTCGCATTCACGAACCGCGTCCCTGAGCAGACCCATCGACGCGTGCGTGGCAGCTAAATGGTTCAGTGCTCGAGCCTCACCAATGCGGTCACCAATCTCCTGAAAAACACTCACCCCGCGGAGTATCAGAGATTGCGAAGTCTCTAACTGCCCCGCGAATCTATGCAGCATGCCCTTGCGCACGCAAAGCATCGCTAGATTACGCCGGTCTCCAAGTGTCTCGAGCAGACCCTCTGCCCTGTCGAAGCACTTTAAAGCCGCCACAAGTCGGCTCGAATAGTACAAACATAGTCCGATATGGGAGAGGCTGCGCGCTTCGCCAGCCTTGTCGCCAGCGCGACGAAACATCTCTTGCGCGCGGTCGAATTCCGCAGACGCCGGTGAATACCGGCGTAGATTGTCGTACGCAAGTCCTGCAGTCTCATGTGAACGCGCGACTCCGCCAACGTCCCCGATCTTACGAAAATATCGTCTCGCAAGTCGAGCGCACTTTAAAGCGTCGCCCGATGCGTTGAGTCGGATGAGCAGGTTTCCACGCAGATTTAGCGATTCAGCTAATAGCCTTCTGTCACCCAATTGTTGGGCTATCGTCTGAATCGCGGCTATGTCCGCAGCCTGCTTGTCCCTATCGCCAAGGAGATCAAGTACCTCCTGCCGCTTCTGCAGGATTCGGGCTCGAACGCGCAGGTATTGCGCGGTGCCAGAGTGAGATTCATCATGGAACTTCAGTGCTCTCGAATACCATGCAGCAGCGTCGGCATTTGCGTGGACAGATCGCGCCTTATCCCCAGACTCCTCAGCATACCCCAACGCATTCTCAGCTTCCCCGGCCATTTCAAAGTGCCACGCAAGCTCCTCTGAGCGCCAAGGTTCGCGACGCTCAAGTAGCCTTCCGGCACGACCATGCATAACGCGCAAATACGCCTTCCCAACAATTGCAGTCGCGACAAGTCTCACGAGCTCGTGGCTGAACTGATAACCGCGCTCGGTCTGCCGAAAGAAGCGAAGACCCACCAGCCGGTCGATCGTATCCACGAAGGACTCTTCGGAAATACCGACCAGTTCCTTAAGAACTTCAAAGTGCACTTCGTTGCTGGAGACCGAGGCCGTCAAGAGGACTCGCTTTGCCGCCGGATCAAGCGACTCAATTCGTCGCCGGATAATCTCCTGGACGCGGGAGGGTATCTCTCCGGAAGCCTCCACCGCCTTCATCTCCTTGCTGAGTAACCAGTGACCCTCAGGCGTGCTTGCGATCATACCCTCAGCCTGAAGGTATCTGAGAAATTCAAGCGCGAAGAGGGGCACACCACCAGATCTCTCCCATACATAATTGATCACTGGACGAGCGACACTGCTCGAGTTCAGAGCCAGACGTAGGAGTTTCCCAACTTCTCCCTCAGTTAATGGCTGAATCTGGACCTCCCTCGCGCCCCCGGCGATCAGCTGAGAGATGATGCTCCTTCCCTCCGATTCGTCTGATCTGATCGTGGCAAGAACGAAGAGTCTTTGTTTTGATAGCCGACCCAAAAGTGTGATCAGGAGATTGGCGCTGGCTCTATCGATGCGATGTATGTCCTCAAGCACCAACAGGATCGGCCGCGGGCTATCCCTCCCATTGAGCAAACTCAGAAATGCTTCTACAATCATTGCACTGTCAGATGCGATGGATGAAGCGCCCGTTGGGTGCGCGGAGTTCTTCGGTAGAGAGTCGGACACCAGCGCGTTAAGCAAGACATTTAGAGGCGGAGCCGTTCCTTCCACCCGAAGGGACTCGCATATCCTCTGCCACAGGGCCTGGACAAACACTTGATAAGGACGGGGATTCTGGAGGTCGGGACATTGCCCGTAAAGTACGTCGAACCCCCTCAGTCCAGCCTCCGCAACAACGAACTCAACGAATTTGGTCTTGCCGATTCCGGCCTCGCCAGAAATGACTGCCGCGCCACCACTTCCACGGGCTGCGTCTTCAATCGAACGGAACAAGTCAGAAGCCAGATCCGCTCTTCCCACCAGGGGGATGGATTCCGACCTAGTGGATGACGCCCTGTCGGCAAGACCTATCGGTGCAGACTCTGATCGCTCCGCATTGGGGTGAGAGCGGATGTGTAGCCATGCTTGCAAAGTGGCTTGCGACGGGGAGACATCTAATTCCCTTCTCAATAGCTGCCTTAAGATCTCGAACTGGGCTAGAGCTTCCGCGCGCCTGCCCGCTAGATGAAGCAGAATCATTAACTCCCGATTCGCATCTTCGTCGAGAGGCTCCATCTCAACTGCCTTGCGCGCGTACCGCAAGGCCATGACATTCTCTCCCGCCGCCTTGGAAATCTCCGTGAGCTCCTTGAGAAGCCCCGCGTACGAGTTCCGTAGATGACGCCTTTCCTCCTCACACCATTCCTCACTCCTATCCTCCAAGAGATCGCCCTTGTAAATAGACTCAGCAAGCCTCAGGAATTCGAGCCTCTTCTCAACAGTGTCCTGCGCCTCCCGCAGAAGCTCTTTGAACCGGATAACGTCTACCTCGACTCCCGCATGCAGGAGGGTTACTTTCCCTTCGTTCGACTGCACCCGTATGTTAGCGCAGCCGTCAATTGACCCTCTCAGCCGCCATAGCGTCGCACGGAGATTTCGTCTGGCGAGTTCGTCTTCCGTATCGGGCCAAAGGAGGCTCGCCAATTGAACCCGTTGGAGCCCCTGGGGATGGAGGATCAAACAGGCTAGCAAAGATTCGGCTTTCCTCGTTGGAAAGCATAGCTTCTCCCCTTCTGTTTCAACTCGGAACCGCCCTAGGAGAGACACAACTACACCCGACATCTTACGAACCCCCGTTTGCAGGAATACGCGCACCAGATCACGCCTTGCATAGAACAATAGTCTGCTGAACCAGCAGTCGGTCCTCGGTCGGCTGAGAAGGTGCGAGCTCGATTAGGGGGGCGAGGGAAGCGTCATAGGAAGGCCGTGATAGACTCGAGAGTATCCACGACCACCGGATCGAACTGCTTGCCTGCACCATCTCTTAGAATTCTAAAAGCCTCCTCCTTTGATCTCGCTCGTCTGTAAGGACGATCAGTCGTTATGGCATTGTAAGCATCCGCCACTAACACGATCCGGGAACCCATGGGAATCTCCTCACCCTTTAGTCCGTCAGGGTATCCGCTGCCGTCGAAGTGCTCATGATGATGCCGAACGATTTCAGCAGCATCTGTAAGGAGTTCCGCGGGTTTCATTATCTCGGCCCCAATTACCGGGTGCTGTCGCATTGCGTTCATTTCTGAGGGATCCAGCGCGGACGGCTTCCGAATTATTCGCACACTCACACCTATCTTACCGATGTCGTGCAGTATGGAGGCGATTCGGATCTTCCTAACTTCAGACTCCGCCAGTCGAAGGGACCTAGAAAGCCGGACTGCAACTTCCGACGCGTCACGAGCATGCTTCCCCGTGTACGCGTCTTTCAGATCAATTGCCTGGGCCACCATCGAAAGACTGGCAAGTTGCACATCCCTCTGATCGCTAAGAAGCTTGAAAGGATGGTAGGTTTCGATCAGCGCGATGATCGCAAGGGGCAGAACAAAATACCCGATGCTACCATACGTGCTAGTAAGGCGGCTAAGGCCCAACGCGATCAAAGATAGGAGCATCGCGTTGGAAGCAAGTACTCGACCTGAACTTGACAGGAACATCTTGACATCAATCCCATCGAATAGGCTTGCCCTGATTGTAGCGAGGGCGACTCGTGTAAGCACGTATACGAGCACAGCCATGAGTTGCTGCGTGAAACTTCGGCCCAAAAACCCGGCTGGGAAACTTACCAACGCCCCCGTCAACAGCAATGCGAGGACTACGGGGATTGTCTCCTCCCCGGCATCCTCCAAGGCTCGAGTCAAAGACATTCGGGCGAACAGAACCGCACTTAGAATGGCTGATAAGGCAGCTATGACGACCGGCAAATACGGTGGTGTGAGTATCATAGCTGTGATCACAACTGCAGGAGCGAGCGTAAGATGGCCAGCGGGCTCAAGATTAACCCGAAGCCAAGCAGCGGGCAAGATCAGCGCCAACAATAAAATGTCTCGACCGACTACCCCCGTAAGGGCTGCAGCACCTGTAGCATAAACCAATACCATGCCGCCGAAAAGCAACAGAGCCATGGAGAGATATCTCTTACCCATCTAATGCGCTCCGCCGTCCTACTTTGTGGACCGCCGGTCCCCGTCCTCGCCGAAGGATGCGTTCTTCCTATTCAGCGCAAGGAAGGCATCTACAACTTCCGGGTCGAACGCTCGACCAGAAGATTCCCGCACAGCTTCTGTTGCTTCGCTTGGAGAAAGCTTTCTCTCGTAAGGGATGCCACCCGCCACCATTGACTCAAATGCCTCGGACAATGCAACAATTCTCGCCCCGATGGGAATCTGTGAACCCTTCAAGCCACGAGGATACCCACTTCCGTCATAGTTCTCGTGATGATGCATTACAATCTCGCTAACGTCACGACGAGGTAACTCGCCAGCGATTTCTGCACCCATGAGCACATGTTGTTGAATCCTCTCGATGGCAGCGGAATCGTGCTGCGTCGCGGACTCAAAGAATTCTTCCAAGCCGATCATCCCTACATCGTGCAAGAGGGCGCCTAATTCGATCGCTTCAACGTCAGGATCCGGCAATCGCATCTTTCTGGCGAGGGCGGATGCCAGGTCGGCAACTCGCCTCGAGTGGCCAGCTCCCTGCGGGAAACTAGCATCGATAGCCAACACAAGCGAGTCAATTGCCTGATTGTATATCTGCCTTTGCTGCAGATAGATTTGAACGGCCCATCGCTGGGCAGGCAAAGAGACAAGATACAAGAGCAGAGTGGCAGGATGCACAAAGACATACAATATTGCAAGCAACGCAGCGCTCGGTATAGTCAACAGGTTGGAAGATAGAGAATCCTTAAACTCTAAGAGCCAAGTCTGAAACCATGGCGTCTGCCGGAGTCTGCCAAAGTAAAAAGTAACGAAGAAGTCATTAGTCGCCTGGTGGACGAGAGAGGCAAGTGTCAAGGGCAGCAGGAACGACAGAACTCCCGGAGCGTGCGGCGACCCACCAACCAGTCGTAACACAAGGCTGGCCAGGCCCACGCTGATTCCCATCTGAGATCCGTTGAAGAAAGTCCTCCAAGGCACCCAGCCCCTCGACATCGCATGACCGATCGCATAAGCAGATCCTGCAACGAGAAGGGCTGACACGGGCTCTTGCACGCTCAGCAACACATACATAAGAGTCGTCGTTGAAGTTACGATGCCGCCGCGAGGATGCGGGATTGGGAATGTCGACGTGACCGTAATCAAGATCATGAACATTGACAACTCAGGCCACGCCTGCCAGCGGATGCCTGGGGCGAACAACCAGAGAAACGCAGCGGCGGTAAATACAACCGCCAGAACGAAGAACTGGAAGTCTCTGGGAAGTTTTTGAACGGCTTGCATAAAAAGGAAGAAACCGAACCGCAGCTACGTTCCTCTGTCACCCCAAAAACTACGGAGGAGAACTCTAGCCAAAAGACGACTCATCTTGGGAATGTCACCCTGTGCGGTAATCGACTGCTCGGAACTCTCCTCGAAGCTATTCAATTGGGGGCGTCCTGTTAGACCATTCGGCCTGTTGCGGACAACCCCGTGCGCGGCGTTGGAATCGCCGACTTGAATTTCGCTGTCGGTCCGGTTACTTTACCGAATTCTAGTTGTTCAGACGTTATCCTCTATTGCGCCTCGTTAACGTTTGGATTTCCTTTTGGTAGGGATTTGCCTGATTTGCCTGATTCGGTTCTTCAGATGACCAAACATACGTTCGGCAAGCTTGCCAACTGCCTTCCAAAGGCTACCCTTAAAGTAGGCTGACAGGTACACGGATCCCAGCACGGCCAAAAGCAGTCCGACGGCGTAAAGTGGACGCCTCACCGCAACACCCAGCCAGCCGAGTCCAACGATCGCAAGAGTCCCGAGGTTGAGTCTCGCCTGTTGATTCCCGTCGAACTCCGGATTTGCCGACATGACGAAAAACTTCCAAACCTTTGGAATGGGAGCAGGCGGTCCTACGCTCTCAATCCTCCTAAGCGCGGGGCTGAATGCGACGACTGCCGCTGTCCCCAAGGTACCCAACGCAGCCATCACCCATATCGACGGGCGGACCCCTATAGCGTCCCCGAGTGTACCAAATGCCAAAGGCGACAGGACGCGAACTGTTCCCAACGCGACTTGACGCGTCGCCAAGACGCGTCCGATTACCCCCTGCTCGGTCCGCTCCATCAAGACCGTAGTCAAGCCGACATAGTTGAGCGTGTTAGCAAAGCCAACGGCAAAAGCAGTAATCAAAAGAGTGTTAAATGACCTGCTTAGGCCCATCGCGGCAGATGAGGCGAATCCAAGGAAGAACCCACCAATGATTAACGCACTCTTGCTGACACGATCTCCAAACCAACCAACGAGAAGAGAGGCCACGAGGAATCCCACGCCCCAGACGCTATTGAAAGTCCCAAAGTCTACGTCAGTAATTCCAACAACCCCCTTAGCAAGCGGTGTCGCGAGAGCATTTAGACCGCTCCCTACTAAGTAAGCAGGGAATATCAACACGAACAACTGTCGCTGCAATGGATCCTGCTTGATGTACTGGAAGCCTTCCGCAATATCGCTAAGCATTGACTGCTTATCTGGTCGTTCAACGCGGCTTTCCCTCATGGCAGAAACAGAAGTGCCCATCAGGCAGAGTGCGGAGAAGACGTAAGTGAACGCATCAAAGTACAGCAAGGGAGCATAACGATGCAAGAGCGGAACATCACGATATTGAAACGCGACGAAGCCTGCGAGGGCGGGGCCCAGAATCTCCGTCCCGGTATCCATCGCCGTGAAGAAGGAGTTCGCAGGTAGGATGTCCCGTTTGTTGACGACCTTCGGAATTACAGCGAACATGGCCGGTCGAAAGAATGAACTCGCCACAGAAATTAAGGCAAGATCGGCATAAGCGAGCCAAAGATGGATTCCCATCAGAGGGGGAATGGCCGCCACTAAAACGGCCCGGACAACATCTGAGACGATAAGAATTTTCCGCCTATCCAGCCGATCGACAATTGCTCCTGCCCAGAGTCCTACAAGCAGCCCCCCTACGAACATCGCTGAGACCGCCAACGAGACCGCTGCGGCCGAGCGGGTTAGGGAGTAGACCCACAGAGAAACTGCAAACCAGTGGAATCGATTCCCCAGTTCCGAAACCAACTGGCCCCACCACAACAGTGCATAGTTGCGGTTGCGCATGAGGCCGAGGAAGCCGATGGGCCGTTCCTGTTGCCCAGTCACAGTAGCGATGGCTTGGGACACGCTTTTACCTCAAAAGTCCCCGGTGTTCTTTGCCTTCCCCTTGGGAAGTCCTTTTACGCTCGGGCAGGTGCGGTCTGAACGTGGGCCGGTGGGGTACGAGAAAAGTGGGATCGGAGTTAGAACAAGATCTCCGAAGCTCCGGTGCGGTGGCGGACGATGACCACATCGCCGCTCGCTTGCAGGCTATAGAGGGAGGAACTGACCTCCTCGACTCGCACCGACAGGAGCGTGAGGTCGCTATTCGGGGCTTCGGAAAAGGGCCGGCCGCACCCGGTGCAGAAATTCCCCCGCACGGGACGGAGCCTGCCGCGGAGCTGGCTCCAGCGGACGGTGATGTCGGGGATTACGTGACGGCTGCGGCAATACGGACATCGCATATGACGCATCAGCCTCTACTACGGCGAATTCTTCCCGGCGCGGTCGTTCTCCTGGCGGCCCTCACCGCCCTCTCGTTGCCTGCCCTCTCCACAGCTCAAACCAGAGTCTATCCCGGCGTCGACGTGCTGCTGTCAGGGCGCATCGACTTCCTCGCCGGCAAGCGCATTGGCCTCATTACCCATCGCGCCGCGACCGGCATCGGCGGTTGGCCCACCGCCACGCTGCTGGGCCTCGATCCGCGGATCCGCGTCGTGGCGCTGTTCGCACCAGAGCACGGTCTGTCTGGAACGCTGCCCGCCGGCGCGCGCGTGCCGGCTTCCGAAGGTTCCATCCCCGTCTACAGCCTGTATTCGGACACCCTTCGCCCCACGTCGGGAATGCTGGCCGGCATTGACGCCCTGGTCTTTGATCTGCAGGACGTCGGAACCCGCGCTTACACCTACATCTCCACGATGGCGCTGGCGATGCAGGCGGCTGCCGAGAACAACAAGTTGTTTGTGGTCTTGGACCGGCCCAATCCTCTCGGCGGCGAGCGGATCGATGGGCCGGTGCTCGACAGGGCATTCGCCTCGTTCATCGGCATCTATCCGGTCCCGGCTGTCCACGGCATGACCATCGGCGAGCTGGCAATGCTGTTCAATCGGGAATTCGGGATCGGGGCAAACCTGGTCGTCGTGCCGATGGCCGGCTGGCAGGCATCCATGCAATGGGACGATACCGGCCTGTCGTGGTTCCGACCGTCGCCGATGATCCAATCACCGGCCGTGGCGCTGCTTCACGCGGCGACCGGCGTGATGGAGGGTACCAACCTCTCTGTCGGCGCCGGCACAAACGTCCCGTTTGAAACTGTGACCGCTCGAGGCATTCGAGGCGATCTTCTTGCCGATCGGCTGAACCGTGCGGGCATTCCGGGCGTCTGGTTCGCCCCGCAGGTTGCGGGAACGGCCGACCGGCGGACGGGCGGTATCCGGCTCCTCATCACGGACCCTCGTCAGTTTTTGCCTGCTACGGCGGCCGTGTATATCATGACGGCGATCAGAGATCTTCATCCCGGCCTGCTCCAGTTCGCGCCGTCGTCGGACAAGCGGCGGTATCTGTTTGACCTGGTCTGGGGGACGGACACCGTGCGGCGGGCCTTGATTCGGGGCGCGAGCGCCGAGAGTATCGTCGCGTCGTGGCAGGACGACCTGCAGCGATTTGAACAGACTCGCCAGCGCTACCTGCTCTATACGCGATCGGGGATGATCATTGCTCAGACCACTCCGCAGCCCGTGATAGCAGAAGTTGCCGCAATCAAGACTCAGGTGAAGCCCGCTGCTCCGAAACCTACCGCGCGGCGCACCCAGCTTCCGGCGTGCAGGGATCGTCCCGTGATCTGCGGAGGCCTGGCGGGTGCGGGCGTTTTGAAGTAAGCCGGCTTGGAACGGAGATTGCTTCGGCCCTATCGAGCCTCGCAATGACCGATAGAGAAACCGCTCCACTGCTGGAGCGGTTTTGACCTTCCGCGACTACGCGATTACGCGACAGCGATCTTCATGTGGGAGCAGGCCTATAAGCCGGGTTCTGTACCTGGCCCCCTCACCCTACCCTCTCCCCCCTCACGGGGGGCGAGGAGTATGAGGAGTTACCAAGCGGCGACCATCTCTCTGGGGCGCCTGTTGCCAGGCGCCTCGAGCAGCCTACCCGGGGATGCGGCGGGCCGCCTCATCTCCCCCTATGTGGCCTTGCACCGGGCGGGGTTTGCCCAGGTCTCCGGTCACCCGGAGCCTCGTGCGCTCTTACCGCACGATTGCACCCTTACCAATCGGACCCCCTCACCCTACCCTCTCCCCCTTCACAGGGGGCGAGGAGTATAAGGAGGTCACCAACTGGCGGTATGTTTCTGTGGCACTTTCCTTGAGGTCGCCCCCACTGGGAGTTACCCAGCGCCCTGCCCTTTGGTGTCCGGACTTTCCTCCGAAGACGTGTGGTCTCCGGCAGTCGCCCGGCCTGCTCCCGCGCCTATCCTAGCACTCCGGCTGACGCGCCGCAACGAGGCCTCACTGGACGCTGTCGCCGGTGATGCGCACCCGAATCCGTTCCTCCTTAGGGAGACCCTTGCCCTGCGTGCGGAGTTCTCGGATCCGCTCGATGACTTCGTCGCGTGCCATTTCGAGCGCCTCAGAGCGTGTGGCGCCGTACCCCTTCACGCCAAATGCCGGGACCCGCGCGACGTACAGTTTGTCTTCCTTCTCGAGAATCGCAGAGAACTCAAGGGTCGACTCCGGAAATGCCTGGTCAATGGCGCGGTTCGCCAGCGCGTCGGCGGCGGCGTTCTGGCCGCGCGGAATCTTCGTTACGGTGTACCGTGAAAAGCCCCGCAACAGCCGGATCGCGTCGAGGTACAGCGGGCCGAGATCGGGGCTCTTGACCTTGTAACTGCCCTGCAACTGGCTGACAAGCAGGTCGCTGTCGGACCGGACTTCCACCGCGCCGGCCCCCATCGCCTTGGCTTCTTCCAGCGCCCGGAGCAGTGCCCGGTACTCGGCGACGTTGTTCGTCAACTCGCCGATGTACTCGCCGATTTCTGCGAGCACCTTGCCCTGCGCGTCCTTGATCACGACGCCGATCGCCGAGGGACCGGGGTTGCGCCGTGATGCCCCGTCCACCATCAGGACCAGGTCTCTACTCGCTGGGGACATAGAGGATGCGGCCGCAGTCCTCGCAGGTGTGCACGTCATCACTCTCCCGCGCCGCGTTGAGCACCGCCTCCGGGACCGTCATGTGGCAGGCATTGCAGACCGAGCCGTTGACCGCCGTCACCGCCACCCCGTCCTTCCGGCTGCGCAGCCGCTCATACCGGCGCAGGAAATCGGGATCCGCTTCCGCTGCCTGTGCCTCCCGCTGCCGGCGCGCCGCCTCCAGTTCCGCCGTCAGGGCGCGCTGCCGCGTCGTGTAGTCTTCCAGGTGCTCATCCAGTTCGCGATCTCTCGCCTGGCGCTCGGCTTCCAGCCTGCGGATCTGCTCCAACTGGCGCTCCACCTCCTCCATCAAGGTGAGCATCTCATCCTCAATCCGCTGCCGCTGGCGGCCGAGGGCTTCCACGTCCTCCTGCATGGCCCGCAGCTCTTTGGGATTGGAGATCCGGCCACTATACAGGTCCCCTTCGACCTTGGTCGCCTTGCCGACGGTGGATTGCAGCTCGAGTTCGAGGTCGCGAAGCCGCGACTGCCCGGCCTGCAGATCGCCGCGGGCGGTCTCCTCGACCGCATGCGCCTGCTGGACCCGCCCGCGCAGGGCCGTGCCGTCATCCAGCGCGGCGAGCGCCGCCTCCAACCGCGCGATCTGCGTGTCGATGAGTTGGAGTTCATACAACGTGCGGATGCGCGTCATCTGCACCACGTTCGGGTTTGCAGTTGATGAATCCTTGCCGGGCAAAGAGATGGACCCCTCCGTCTATCTTCAGAGGGGTCCACGCCGTGCCGCGCGTTCGACCGCGTCCTAGCGTTTCTTCTTTGCTGCCTTCTTCGATCGCTTCGCTACGGGTTTGGGCGCGGGCTTCGCCGCAGGCTTCACCACGCCGGCACCAGGCCGGGCGGCAACAGGTATGCCGGGCCGGGCCAGCCGCGTTGCCTGCACCAGCGTCGGGCGCGCCGCCGGCCGCATCGCAGGTCGAGCCTCGGGCTTCGGCGCCTCGGGCAGCTTGATCTTCTTAGCCTTCGGTTCCCACCACTTCTGGTATTGCTTGCCCAGCCTCTCGAAGTAGTCGAACAGATCAGGCCAGGTCAGCTCCCGGCGCATCCCCATGACGATGGGCTCCATCTTGCTCCAGGGGATGGGGTACAGCTCGAAGACGGTTTCCGGATCAACTCCCCCGCCGTCAACCAGAACTCCCAGGTTATCGCAGAAGACCGCCACCCGTAGGAAGTTGTTGAATCGTATACTGCCGGGCGGGCACTCCAGGATGAACTGCTCGTAGTCCTTAAAGTCGAACTGGAAGATGACATACTGCATCGCATCAAGGTTCTGAGGGGCGTCGGCGATCTGCATAATTCGCAGCAGCACGTCGACGTCCTGTGGCTTCATCTTTTTCACGCCTCACCTCACCTGGGATCGCTTGGACCGGTCCGGGCGGATTCGAAGGGGAAGCGGCCGGGTGCGAATCTACATTCGTTGTACCTGAAAACCTTCCCTTTGGGTAGTCTTTTCGCAGGCGGGGGGGAATTAATAGACGTTAGTCTATATACGCTTCGGTGAAGATCGCCATCGGCAGGTAGGCAGACACGATCCAGTTGGGCTGGTCGACGATCTCCGAAATCTTGAGATCTGCGGCAACACTGCAGAGGACGTAGGCATCCTGGCGGGACAGGCGATGGGTCTGAACCAGATGGTCCACCAGCGCCCGCACCGCCGCCTTGGCGCCCTGCATCAGATCCGGCCCGATCCCGGTCGTGGCATAGTAGCCGCGGCCATCCACCTTCGACGTCAGGGGCCCGGGCGTGGTGAACTGGGGAGACGGCAGCGCCATGTCCTTGCGCACCCTGAGACGCAACCTGGCTCGCATGGGCGTCTCGATCGCCGAGATGCACACTTCGCCGTCGCCCTGGACCGCATGCGCATCCCCGCAGGAGAACAGCGCGCCCTCCACCCACACCGGCAGGAGCAGCGTGGCGCCGACATTCAGGTGGCGGATATCCATGTTGCCGCCAAACTTGCCTGGAGGCATGACGGGAAAGGATCCGCGGTCCTCGGGAGCCACGCCCATCGTCCCCAGGAACGGGGCCAGCGGAATCCGGATGTCGCGGCGCAGCGACGCGTGCGTCCGGGCACTGAGGTCCCAGATCTTGAGGTAGGGATCGGGGAAATCTTCCTGCAGCAACCCCAGCCCGGGGATAATTGAGGTCCATCCCCAGTCCGCAGGCTGCAGGTCCAAAATCTCAATCGCCAGGACGTCCCCGCGCCGTGCGCCCTTGACGAGGACCGGACCGGCAAGAGGATAGACGCGGTCGGCGTCCATGCGGGTCAGGTCGGCAACGGTCGAGGACCGCGTGATCTGCCCTCCGCTCACCTCCTGTAGGTCAGCGACAATGGTGTCTCCGGATTCGACTTCGGCGACCGGGGGAAGCGTGTTGTCCCATCGGTAGTGTACCCGACCGGACGGCAACTCGACTTCCCGCCCCATGCGCCACCTCCCATTGCCGGGGACCCCGGAATGACCGGGGTCCCCTGGCGAACGCTTACTGGCTGACGCCGATCTTATTGAAGAACATGTAGAAGGATGGGTGCAGTTTGAAGTTCGTCACCTTCTTCAGACCAGCAGCATTCTGCAGCGCGTGGTCGATAAAGATCCAGGGTGCGTCAGTGGCGACGATCTGCTGCATCTTGCGATACAACTCCCCGCGCCGCTTCAGGTCAACTGTGCGCGTTGCCGCATCGAGGAGCGTGTCCACTTCAGCATTCTTGTAGTACCCGCCGTTGAAGCCGTTGGGCGGCAGCGCGTGGCCATCGAGGATGAGGCTCAGCATGGGGGCGGGATCGCCCGGGTCGAGCATGAATGAGAGCGCCCCCATG
>Ga0209056_10004664_pt1 | contig 14438 bp, 13 predicted proteins | sample GraSoiAngelo_114_FD_185876 | JGI IMG/M metagenome (GOLD analysis project Ga0209056, IMG submission 185876) | Grasslands soil microbial communities from the Angelo Coastal Reserve, California, USA - 14_0903_13_40cm (SPAdes) (version 2) | ecosystem: Environmental > Terrestrial > Soil > Grasslands... | reverse complement strand
CCCTGGACCTCGACGTAGCGGCCGGCGCCGGTCATGACCACGTTCAGGTCGACCTCCGCGCGGCTGTCCTCCGCGTAGGCGAGGTCGAGCAGCACGCGGCCGCCGACGATGCCGGCGCTCACCGCGGCGACGCTGCCGGTGAGCGGCAGCCGCGGCAGCTCACCCGCGGCCCGCAGGCGCTCGAGCGCGAGCACGAGGGCCACGTAGCCGCCGGTGATCGACGCGGTCCGCGTCCCGCCGTCGGCCTGGATCACGTCGCAGTCGATCAGGATCGAGCGCTCGCCGAGGGCGGTCAAATCCATGACGGCGCGCAGGCTCCGTCCGACCAGACGCTGGATCTCGTGCGTGCGCCCGCCCGGGCCGCGGCGCTCGCGCTCGATGCGCTCGCCCGCGCTGCGCGGCAGCATGGCGTACTCCGCCGTGACCCAGCCCCGGCCCTGGCCGCGCAGGAAGGGCGGCACGCTCTCCTGCACGGTTGCCGTGCACACGACCCGCGTCGCGCCCATCTCGATCAGCACCGACCCCTCGGCGGGCGGGAGGAAGCCGGGCGTGAGCCTGACCGGCCGGAGCTCCCCCGCCCGACGGCCGTCCGCACGGCGGCCGCCGCGCCGGGCCTCAACCATTTGGCCCACTCGGCCGATATAGCAGGCGACGACGTCCCGGCACGGCGGAGGGCATAGCACGCGCCGACATGGGCCGCCACGTTTTGATTGAGACCCGGGGGAGCAGCTGTTACTTTTTTAGCACAGTGCAGATGAGGACGTCGTGAACGCCGCCAACGGCGCGCCCGAAGGTCATCCGTACCTGATCGGCGAGCACCCGCTCATCCAGAAGATCGGGCTGCTGGTCAGGAAGGTGGCGGTGACCGACGCCACCATCCTCATCATGGGCGAGAGCGGTACCGGCAAGGAGCTGGTCGCGCGCGCCATCCACGCCGCGAGCCCGCGCGCCGATCGCCCCTTCATCCCGGTCAACTGTGGCGCGATCCCGGCCGAGCTGCTCGAGTCCGAGATGTTCGGCCACGAGCGCGGCGCGTTCACGGGCGCGATCGGGCAGCGCGCCGGCATGTTCCAGCTCGCCAACGGCGGCACCATCTTCCTGGACGAGGTGGGCGAGATGAGCCCCACCCTCCAGGTGAAGCTGCTGCGCGTGCTCCAGGACCGCGAGGTTCGCCCGGTCGGCGCCGATCGCGTGCTCAAGGTGGACGTGCGCGTGATCGCCGCCTCCAACAAGGAGCTGGCGGCCGAGGTCGAGACCGGGAACTTCCGCGAGGACCTCTTCTACCGGCTCCAGGTCATCCCCATCGTCATGCCGCCGCTGCGCGAGCGGCGCTCGGACATCCCTCTCCTGGTCCGCCACTTCCTCGAGAAGCACAACCGCAAGCGGCCCGGCCGTCCCGCCGAGCTCGCCGAGGAGGCGATGGCCCACCTCTGGGAGTACGACTGGCCGGGCAACGTGCGCGAGCTCGAGAACCTGCTCGAGCGCCTGGTCATCCTCTCCGAGGACGGCCACATCGCGGTCGAGCACCTGCCGCCCAGCGTCCGCTCCTTCATCTCCGAGAAGAAGATTCCGCGGCCCACGCTCGGCGAGGACGGCCTCGATCTCAACAGCGCGGTCGAGGAGTTCGAGAACCGCCTGATCGAGGAGGCCCTGCGCCGCACCAAGGGCAACAAGCAGGCCGCAGCGCGCCTCCTTGGACTCAAGCGCACCACCCTGGTGGCGAAGCTCCGCCGCCGCCGGGGCGGCGACGTGGACGAGGCCGACGAGGGGCCGGAGGTCTCCGAATGACGACCACGACCGAAGCGGCGACCATCCTGGTCGTCGACGACGACCCCGACTGCCGCGAGATCGCGGCCCGCCTGCTCGAGCGCGCGGGCTACCGGACCCGGCGCGCCGCCTCCGGCGAGGAGTGCATGCGCATCGCGCTCGCCGAGCCGATCGACGTGGTGCTGCTCGACGTGATGATGCCCGGCATGGACGGCTTCGCGGTGTGCGAGGCGCTGCGCCAGGCGGGCCAGCGCATCCCGATCATCCTGCTCACCGCCAGCGACGAGATGGATACCCGCCTCGAGGGCATGCACCTCGGCGTGAGCGAGTTCCTGACCAAGCCGATCAACCGGGTCGAGCTCTTCGCCCGCGTGCGCGCCCAGCTCCACATCCGCGACCTGGCGCGGCAGCTCGAGACCGTCGAGGGGAGCCTCGAGCGGCTGTCCCGCGGCCCGGCGCCGCGCTCCTAGGAGGCAGTCCGTTACTCGGACAGCCTCCTAGCCCGCGCCGGCCGCGCGTTTGCGGCAAGCCCCCTTCTAAGTTAAATAGCTCTTCGTCGCGCCCGAGCGCGCGACCCAGGAGGTCCCGGGGTCAATGGCCAAGGAAGACGACGTGCTCATCCAGCTCGCGACGCGCATCCCCAAGGGTCTGCACCGCGAGATCAAGCTGTTCTGCGTGCAACAGGGCCTCTCGGTGATGGAGTTCGTGGCCGCCGCGCTGGAGGAGAAGCTGCGCAAGAGCACCGTGCGCGCCGGCCGGCGCTCCGCCGGCCGCTAGCGCAGGAACACGGGGCCGAGCCCGCGCGCGACGAGGGCCTCGGCGATCCGCGTCTTCACCGCGATGGTGCGGATCGGCATGTGCGGCACGATCGCCTCGAGCGCGAGGTGCTTGCGCAGCTCCTCGCCTTCGAGCTCGTTCACCAGCAGGCGGCGGGCGCCGTCGATCACGCGCTCGTTGGCGGAGGAGACGAACACGTTGGTCATGGCCAGGCGAAGCTCGTCGTCCTCCGGGGTGCCGTGGCCGAGCAGCAGCCGGGTGCGGTTCACCACGCTGTCCATGGCGTAGCAGTCGATGATCATGTTGGCCAGGATCTCGAGGTGCTGCTGCTTGTCCTTGAGCGAGGCGAGGTCCCGCTCGATGAGCACGCGGGCGGTGTAGGCGATCACCCGCTTGGCCACCTCGGCCGCCCGCAGCTCGCGCTCGAGCGGGCCCTTCACCGCGGGCGGCCAGCTCGCGCGGTCCGCGATCTCGCGATCCACCTGCTGGAAGAAGTCCGCGTACGACAGGCGGCCCTGGCCGATGCGCTTCACCAGCGTCGCCGGGATGATGAGGCGGTTGATCTCGTTCGTGCCCTCGAAGATGCGGTTGATGCGCGAGTCGCGGTAGTGCCGCTCGACCGGGTATTCGGCCGTGAAGCCATAGCCGCCCAGGATCTGCAGCGACTCGTCGGCTACGAAGTCGAGCGTCTCGGTGCCGAAGACCTTCAGGATCGAGGCCTCGATCGTGTACTCCTCGACCGACTCGCGCACCAGGCGCTCGGCGTAGTCGGCCGCCGCCGGGTCCAGGCGCTCGGCCGCCACGTCCATCAGGCCGGCCGTCCGGTAACTCATGCTGTCGGCGACGTAGATGCGCGTGGCCATGTCGGCGAGCTTGCGCTGGATCATGCCGAAGCTCGCGATCGGCCGGCGGAACTGCTGGCGCTCCTTGGCGTACTCCAGGGCGACCGCGAGGCAGTCCTTGGCCGCCCCGACCGAGCCCGCGCCCAACTTGAAGCGGCCGATGTTGAGGATGTTGAACGCGATCTTGTGCCCCTGCCCCACCTGGCCGAGCACCTTGTCGGCGCCGATGCGCGCGTCTTCCAGGATCACCTGGCGCGTCGACGAGCCGCGGATGCCGAGTTTCTTCTCCTCGGGGCCGGTCGAGAGCCCGGGCGTCGTGCGCTCGACCAGGAAGGCGGTGAAGTACTCGCCGCCCACCTTGGCGAAGACGGTGAAGAGGTCGGCGAAGCCGGCATTGGTGATGAACTGCTTGGTGCCGGTGAGCCGATAGCCGCCGTCCTCGGGCGTGGCCACCGTGCGCGCCGCGAGCGCGTCGCTGCCCGAGCCCGGCTCGGTGAGGGCGTAGGCGGCGAGCCACTCGCCGGTGGCGAGGCGCGGCAGATACGTCTGCTTCTGCGCCTCGGTCCCGTAATAGACGAGCGGCAGCGTCCCGATGCCCGTGTGGGCGCCCCACGAGACGCTGAACGAGGCGCACAGCGCGCCGTGCTCGGAGACCAGCATCGAGGTCGCCTTGCGGAGCCCGAGCCCGCCGTACTTCTCCGGGATGTCCACCATGAGGAGGCCGAGCTCGCCTGCGCGCTTGAGCAGCGCCGGCATGACGCCGGCCTCCTTCGACTCGATCTCCTCCAGGCGGGGCAGGACCTCGTTGCGCACGAAGTCCTCGGCCGTCTTGGCGTAGAGCCGGTCGTCGTCGGTGAAGTCGGCGCCCGTGAACTGCGGCACCGAGCCCACCGCCGCCACCAGCCAGATCGCCCCCGGCACCTCGCCCGCCGCCCGCATCGCCTCGCTCATGTCCCGATCCCTCGCCCGTCAGATGCGGCGGGCGGGGGGCCGCCGCTCAGTGCAGGGTCGACAGCTCGCCCTTGGACGCCTCGCCGAGCACCCGCTGGCGCAGCCGGCTCGCATCGATGCCGAGCGCCTCACAGATGTTCTCGAAGGCGAACACGTCGCTGCGGTCGTCCGTGGTGAGCCAGATGAGCGCCTCCCGCCGCAGGTTGAAAGCCCTTCCGTGGGTCGCCCGAACGTTCTTCAAGAACGTCCGGATGCCATCCTCCAGCACCGCCAGCAGGAGCCGGCGCTCGCCACAGGCCGGTTCGGCACGGCGGTAGACCGCTTCGTAGCGCACGCAGACCTCGCCGTCAAAGCCGGACATGTCGGTGACCGCGTGGCCGGTGTGGCTGAGCGCCGCCCGGCGGCGCGTCGTGGGCGCCGATGGGTGCGCCGGGGCCGGGGGCACGGGGCCGGCGTTACGGTCCTCGCGGGCGGGGGTTCGGCCTGCTCTCGCCGTCGCCATCGAGTCATAACAGTGCCGCAGCGAGCGCCGTCGGGACAATCGGTAAATTCCCTGATTTCGGGCCCCGAAAGTGGTGAGAATTAGGAAAACTCCATCACACGAAGATCGGAGGCGACCCGGAGCGGCGCCCCCGTGAGCTGGCGGACGCGCTCGAGCGGCACCCCGGGCGCCAGCTCGCGCAGCACGAAGCCCTCGGGCTCGACCGTCAGGTAGGCCAGGTCGGTCACGATGTCTCGCACGCATGCAGGCGCGGTGAGCGGGTACGCGCACTGCCGGACGAGCTTCGGCTCGCCGGCCCGCGTCGTGTGGTAGGTGACCACCAGCACGCGCGCCCGGCCGGCGGCCAGGTCCATCGCGCCCCCGATCCCGCCCTTCCCGCTCGCCGGCACGTTCCAGTTGGCGAGGTCGCCCTTCTCCGAGACCTGGAAGGCGCCGAGCACGACCGTCGTGACGCGCCCGCCGCGCGCCATCCCGTGCGCGTAGAGGCTGTCGAAGAACGACGCGCCGGGCCGCAAGCTCACGAGCTGCCCGCTCGCGTTGTAGAGGTCCACGTCCTCGTCGCGCTCTTCGGCGAGCGGCCCGAAGCCGAGCATGCCGTTCTCGGAGTGGAGCACGATGTCGCGCGCGGCGGCGATGTGGTTCGAGACCAGCGTCGGCAGCCCGAGGCCCAGGTTCACGTACTCGCCGTCGCGGAGGAGGAGCGCCGCGCGGCACGCCATCAAGTCCGGCGGCAAGCCCCCCAGGTCCGGGCGCGGCGCCACGTGCACCGCCCGGCCGTAGCGGCGCGAGAGGGCGCGGATCTCCTCCACGTCGAGCGGGTGCTCGGTCCTGACCACGCGGTCCACGTAGATGCCGGGGGTCACCACGCACTCGGGATCGATCTCGCCCGCCGCGACCACCTCGTCGACCTCGGCAAGCGTCACACGGCCCCCGGTCGCGAACACGGGGTGGAGGTTGCGCGCGCCGCGGCGGTAGACGAGGTTCCCATGCCGGTCGGCACGGTGCGCGCGCACGAAGGCGAAGTCGGCGTTGAGCGCGGTCTCGAGGACGTACTCGCGCCCCCCGAACGTCCGCCGCTCCTTGCCCTCGGCGACCAGCGTGCCGACACCGGTGGGCGTGTAGAACGCGGGGATGCCGGCGCCGCCCGCCCGCACGCGCTCGGCGAGCGTCCCCTGCGGCAGCAGCTCGAGCTCGATCCTGCCCGCCTTGATCTGCTCCTCGATCGGCGTCGGCCGGGTCGGGTAGGCGGCGAAGGAAGCGATGACTTTTCGGATCAGCCCTGCCTCCGCGAGGAGCTGCGCCGAGAGCGGCCCCACGCCGGGCGTGTTGAAGATGACGATCAGGTCGCGCGCGCCGTGGTCGCGCAGCGCGAGGAGCAGGCTGTTGGGCCAGCCCTGCACGACGCCGAAGCCGCCGAAGAGGAGGGAGGCCCCATCGGGAACGTCGGCCACCGCGACGGCCGCGCTCTCGGCGACCTTGTCCATGGCGAGCGGCTTCTAACCCAGCGGCCGCAGGCGCGGCAACGGCCGCGCGTGGTTGACCCGCGCGGCGGCGCTCGGCTAGGCACCCTGCCACCATGGACCTCGCGGCCGCCGTCGCCGAGCTCAAGCGCTCGACGGACACCTTCGGCCCCTTCATCCGCGCGCAGGCCGAGCGCATCCCGGACCGGGTCGCGCTCAAGTTCGAGGACGAGACCGTCACCTACGGCGCCTACGACCGGGCCGTGAACCGGATCGCGGCGCGCCTCCGCCGCGAGGGCGCCGCCGCCGGCACGCCGATCGCGATCCTCGCCCCGAACAGCCCGCTCTTCCTGGTCGCGCTCGGCGCGGTCGCGAAGCTCGGCGCCATCGGCGCGCTCATCAACACGCACGTCACGGGCGCGGGGCTGACGCACGTGCTCCGCGCGTCGGGTGCCGCGATCGGCGTCTCAGACGCGGCCGCCCTCCCCGCCCTCGACCTGGTCGCCGGGAGCCATCCCGTCCGCTTCCTCACCGACGCGCCGCCGGCCACGGCGCTCCCCCGTGATGTGCGCCCGCTCGAGGGCTGGCGCGACGGCCCCGAGGCGCCCGAGCCCGACGTCCCCGACGTCCGGGGCGGCGACGTGTTCCTCTACATATATACGTCGGGGACGACCGGGTACCCGAAGCCGGCCGTCGTACGCCACCTCCGCTTCACCATGGGCGGGATCACGCTGGCCGGGCTCCTGGGCGTCGAGACGGGCGAGACCATCTACGCGCCGCTGCCGCTCTACCACGGCGAGAGCCTGTTCGTCGGCTTCGCGCCCGCTTTCCGCGCGGGCGGCGCCTTCGCCTCGCGCCGCCGCTTCAGCGCGAGCGCCTTCCTCGACGACGTCCGGCGCCACCAGGCGGTCGCCTTCGTGTACGTGGGTGAGCTCTGCCGCTATCTCCTCCGCCTCCCGCCCACGCCGCGCGACCGCGACCACCGCCTGCGCGTCGCCGCCGGCGCCGGCCTCCGCCCCGACATCTGGACCGCGTTCCAGGCGCGCTTCGGCATCGCACGCATCATCGAGATGTACGGCGCGACCGAGGGCAACGTGGCCCTGCACAACGCCGACGGGCGCGTCGGCTCGGTCGGCAAGCCCCACCCGATGCTCGAGGAGACCGTCCGGCTCGCGCGCTTCGACCTGGCGCGCGGCGAGCTCGTGCGCGGCCCCGACGGCTTCTGCATCCCCTGCGCGCCGAGCGAGCCGGGCGAGCTCCTCGGACGCGTCGGCGGCGCCATGGAGTACGACGGCTACACCGACCGCGCGGCGAGCGAGCGGAAGCTCGTGCACGACGCCTTCGCGCGCGGCGATGCCTGGTTCCGCACCGGGGACCTGCTGCGCCAGGACGCCGACGGCTACTACTACTTCGTCGATCGCATCGGCGACACCTTCCGCTGGAAGGGCGAGAACGTCGCCACGCAGGAGGTCGCCGACGTCCTCTGCGGAGCGCCCGGGGTCACGGAGGCGAACGTGTACGGCGTGGAGGTGCCGGGCGAGGACGGCCGCGCGGGCATGGCGGCCCTCGTGCTCGCCGGGGGCGCGCGCTTCGACGGCGCGGCGCTGCACGCGCGCGCCGAGCGGCACCTGCCGGCCTACGCTCGCCCCGCCTTCGTCCGCCTGGTGTCCGAGATGGACGTGACCGGCACGCTGAAGCAGCGGAAGCTCGCCCTCGCCGCCGAGGGCTACGACCCGGCGCGCGTCACCGACCCGCTCTTCGTGCGCGACGACGCCGCGCGCGCCTACGTGGCGCTCACGCCCGCGGTGCTGGCGGAGTTGCGGGACGGTCGCCGCCGGCTCTGACCAGACGCGCCGCCTCCGCGCGCAGCGCGGCCTTGTCCACCTTGCCGCTCGCCTTCTCGGGCAGCTCGTCCTCGCGCCGGAGCCAGAGGTGGCGCGGGACCTTGTAGCTCGAGAGCCGGGCGCGGCAGTGGGCGAGAAGCTCTTCCGCGGCGACGGCTGACTTCGCGACCACGAAGGCGGCGACGTTCTCGCCGCGCGCCGGATCGGGAACGCCGACCACGTGCGCCGCGCCGACCGCCGGATGCGCGAGCAGCGCCGCCTCGACCTCGGCCGCCGCGACGTTGACGCCCGCGGTCTTGATCACGTCCTTCAGGCGTCCGCGGAAGTGGAGCGCCCCGCGCTCGTCGAGCTGCCCGAGGTCGCCGGTGTGGAAGAAGCCCTCGGCGTCGAAGCACTCCGCCGGTGAGTGGCGGTAGTAGTGCGCGAAGAGCGTCGGCCCGCGCACGTAGATCTCTCCCTCGCGCCCCGCGGGCAGCGTCCGGCCCGTCTCCGGGTCGACGATGCGGATCTCCTTCCCGCCCACGGGCGGCCCGTGGCTCGCCGCGCGCAGCGCGAGCGGCGCATCCCAGGGCCAGGCGGTGCACAGCGGCAGGGTCTCCGTCATGCCGTAGGTGCCGACGGCGTGGTGGTCGGGCGGGTAGAGCGCCGCCGCCCACTTGGCGTTCGCGCCGACCCCCTTGCGGAGTACCAGGCGCGCCGCCCGAAAGCGCGGGTGCCCGATCAGCGCCTCGGCCTGGTGCGGCCAGGCGAAGAAGACCGTGCAGCGCTCCGCCTCGAGGAGCCGGAGCGTCTCGCCCGGCTCGAACACCTCCTGCATGACGACGGCCCCGCCGCGCGCGAGCGTCGCCAGCACGACCGCCACGAGCCCGCCGGCGAAGAAGAACGGCAGGTAGCCCCACGTGCGGTCCTCCGGGGCGAGGCCGAGGACGGCGGCGATGTCCTCCGCCGCCCGGCAGAGCGCCCGGTGCACGTGGACCACGCCCTTCGGCTCCGCCGTCGTCCCGGAAGTGAAGAAGACGGTCGCCGGGTCGTCGGGCGAGACGGTCGCCGCGCGCCGCGAGCCCGGCGCGCCGAGCGGGGCGAGATCGACGGCGCCGCCCTCCGCCGGCGGCGCGAGCCACACCACCTCGCCGAGCGCCGGCAGCCGCGGCAAGCTCTCCTCGAGCCCGGCCACGTAGTCGTGGCGGAGAAAGCGCCGCACCGCGACCAGCACGCGCACCTCGGCGTGCGCGAGGCAGTACTCCATCTCGCGCGGGCGGCTGAGCGTGCTGAGCGGCACGAGCAGACCGCCCGCGCGCCACACGCCGAAGGCGGTCGCGATCCACTCCGGCCAGTTCGGCATGAGGAGGCCGACGCGCGTCCCCGCCTCCACCCCACGTGCCGCGAGGGCGCGGGCGATGGCCGTCGACTCGGCCGCCAGCTCCGCGTAGGTCACGCGCCGGCGCGGCGAGACGAGCGCCTCGCGCCCGCCGAAGCGCGCGGCGAGGCCGTCGAGGAAGACGGGGAGCGTCACCGGCTCATGCGGTCGCGCCCCCGTCGACCGGGAGGGCCACGCCGGTCACGAACGACGCGTCGTCCGAGACCAGGAAGAGCGCCGCCGCGGCGATCTCCTCGGAGCGCGCCAGGCGCCCCATCGGGGAGCGCGCGGCGAGCGCCGCCATCCCCACCTCCGGCGCGGGCGCGCTCGCGACGAAGCCGCGCAGCATCGCCGTGTCGGTGCCGCCGGGACAGAGGCAGTTGACGCGGATGCCCTCGGGCGCGAGCTCGCGGGCGAGCGAGCGCGTGAGCAGGATGACGCCCGCCTTGGCGGCGCAGTACGCCTCGTTCATCGCCTGGCCCTGGAGCCCGGACTGCGAGGCCAGGTTGAGGATCGCTCCGCCGCCGCTCTGGCGGAGCGCGGGCAGCGCGTGGCGGCAGCCCAGGTAGACGGCGCGCAGGTTGACCGCGAGGAGCCGGTCCCATTCCGCCGGCTCGAGGCGCTCGAAGGGCACGAAGCGCCCCGCCCCGGCGTTGTTGACCAGGATGTCGAGCCGCCCGAAGCGCTCGACCGCCGCCGCGATCATGGCCGTGCTATCCGCCTCGCGGGTCACGTCGGTGGCGACGAACTCCGCCCGTCCGCCGGCGGCGCGGATGGCGGCCGCGGCCGCCGCGCCCGCCTCGGCGGCGACGTCGGCGAGCAGCACCGCGGCGCCCTCGGCCGCGAAGCGCTCGGCGGTGGCGCGGCCGATGCCGTGCGCGGCGCCGGTCACGATCGCGACGCGCCCGCCGAGCCTCATGCCGCGAGCGGGTGGTGGGCGAGGAAGCGCAGCACGCGCTCCGCGAGCGGCTTCGGGGTCTCGAGGAAGCAGGCGTGCCCGCTCGCGGGCAGCAGCATGACCTCGCCGCGCGACAGCGCCGCGGCGAGCGCGCGCGCGTAGCGGGGCGGTGTCAGGATGTCGTCCTCGCCGACCAGGACGAGGCTCGGGGTGCGGAGAAGGGGCAGGAGCGCGAGCGTGTCGTGCCCGAGGCAGGCGTCCACCTGGCGCTGGTAGGCGGCGACCGACTTGAGGAGCCCGCGCTCGCGCGCCGCGGTCTGCAGCGCGACCACCTCCGGTGACGGCGCCTCGAGGAAGCGGTAGGTGAATGCCCAGGGCGCGAGCCCGGCCAGGAACTGCTCGGGCGAGAGCCGCTCGACCATGAGCCGCCAGCCGGTGAGGATGGTGCGGAGGAAGGCGTCGGTCCGCCCCCAGGTGCCGATGAGCACGAGCGTCGCGACGCGGGTCGGCGCCAGGAGCGCCAGGTGCTGCGCGATCGCGCCGCCCATCGACGCCCCGACCACGTGGAAGCGCTCGATGCCGAGGTGATCGATCACGCCGAGCGCGTCGGCCGCCATGTCGCCCGTGCCGTAGGGTCGGTTTGCCTCGTCGCTCGCGCCCGCGTCGCGGTTGTCGACCAGCACGAGGCGGTAGCGGCGCGCGAGCTCGCGGCGCACGAGGTCCCAGGCGCGGTGCTCGCCGCCGAGCCCCATCACGAGCAGCACCGGCTCGCCCGCGCCGTCGATGGTGTGGAAGAGCTCGAGCTCGCCGATGCGCACGCGCGGCATGGGGCGTCGAGTCTTTTCCAGCCGCCGCGCTCAAGTCAACCGGCGCGCGCTTCCGCCGGGTCCGGCGCGATGCTATGGCCGGGCCCATGCAGGAGAAGTTCACCGCCCTCACGCCCGCGCTCTACGACTATCTCGTGGCCCACAACCCGCCGCCCGATCCGGTGCTGCGCGACCTCGCGGCCGAGACCAAAGCGCTGGGGCCGATCAGCAGGATGCAGATCGCGGTCGAGCAGGGCGTGTTCCTCACCTTCCTCGCCCGCGCGCTCGGCGCGCGCCGTGCGGTCGAGATCGGGACCTTCACCGGCTACAGCGCGATCTCGATCGCGCGCGGCCTCGCACCGGACGGCACGCTCCTCTGCTGCGACCTGAACGAGGAGTGGACGGCGATCGCGCGCCGCTACTTCGCGCGCGCCGGCCTCGCCGAGCGCATCACGCTCCGCATCGCGCCCGCCATCGAAACCGTGCGCGCCCTCCCCCGCGCGCCCGAGATCGACCTCGTCTTCATCGACGCCGACAAGACCGGCTACCGCGGCTACTACGAGGAGCTCCTGCCCCGCCTCCGCCCGGGAGGCGTCATCGGCTTCGACAACGTCCTCTGGGGCGGCTCGGTGGCCGACCCGAGCGACACATCGGACGACACGGTTGCTCTCCGCGCGCTCAACGACTTCCTCGTGCGGGACGACCGCGTCGACCTGGTGATGCTGCCCGTCGCGGACGGCCTCACGCTGGCGCGCAAGCGCTGAGCGGCCGCCGCGTCCTGTTGGGCCACTTGCGTTCTACCGCCGGCGCCGCGTTCTAACCTCCCGATACGAAGGCCCGCCCCGAGGTCCTCATGGGCAGCCCGTCGTCCCGGCGTCGCACTCCGGGCATTTCCGCGCCGAGGAGCACGTGCAGGCTTGCGCCGCCCCCTGGAACGTGGGTGCGCCGGTCGGCGTGATCGCCACGAAGCCCAGGTCGAAGAGCGGCGAGGCGCCCGAGAAGACCTCGTTCATCGCCACGCTCCGGAACGGGCCCCCGCCGTACGGCATCGGAATCACGGTCGGCGACCCGACGATGTGCGGGCCGTCCTGGGTTCCGGCGAGGTTGGTGAAGCCGGCTCCCACGCGCTTGCAGGTGTCGCCGTTCAGCTCCACGAACGCTCCCGTCATACCCGCCGTCGTCGGCTCGGCGGCCAGCGTGAGCTGGCTCACCAGGCTCTCTCCATCATCGAAGGTGGCATTCGACGGACAGCCCTGGCCGTCGCTCCAGGTGGTCGCCAGCTCCGGGGTCGACATGCGGATCTGGATGCCGCTCGCGTCGAACACCCCGTTCCCCTTCGTGACCTTGATCCGCCCCCGCGTATCGCCGCCTTGACCGGTGCTGAGGTTGTTGCAGGCCTTCGAGGGCTCATCGCCGGTGCCGTACTGGCAGTCCGGCCCCGGATCGCTCGTGTCGCCCTCCTTCGTGAGCTCGTTGTCGCCCGTCTGCGGGTTCGAGGTGTTGATCACGCCGAAGCCACAGTCGAACTGGTTCGTCTTCGTGCAGAAGTTGAGAACCCCGGGGCCGATCAGGAGCGTGGGCAGCACGAAGCCCGGGCTCTGGCAGCACTCGTCGCCGAACGGGCAGTTCACGTTCGTGCTGGTCGGCGTGCACGCCGGGTCTGTCCCCCCCCCGCAGTTGTCGCAGCCGCCCTGGATGTCGGCACACTTGCCGATCGCCCCGCACTGGATGCACACGGTGTGCTCACACGTGGGGGGACTGCCTGCGGTCACGGTGAAGGTCGTGGTGGCCGTCGGCGTCGGCTGCGTCACACCCCCCGCGTCGACCCAGGGCGTCTGCGCGCACAGGCCCGAGCCCGCCGCCCCGCCGCAGAAGGTGTCGTCGGTGCAGATGGCGAAGCGGTTCGTCGTGGAATTGGTGGTGCAGACCTTCACGGCTGCCGCATCGGTCGGTCCGAGGCTCGTCGTCTGGTAGGTCCCCGAGATCCCCTGCCCCGTGACGATCGGCGCGCACGGTGCGAGGCTGGTGGTGGTGGTGGTCGTGCTCGACGTGGTTGTGGACGTCGTGCTCGACGTAGACGAGGTCGTGCTCGACGTGGTCGTGGACGTCGTGCTCGACGTAGACGAGGTCGTGCTCGAAGTAGTCGTGGACGTCGTGCTCGACGTCGTCGTGGTCGGCGCCGCGCTGCTCGTCGTCGTGGTCGGCGCCGCGCTGGACGTCGTCGTGGTCGGCGCCGCGCTGCTCGTCGTCGTGGTCGGCGCCGCGCTGGACGTCGTCGTGGTCGCCGCCGCGCTGGACGTCGTCGTGGTCGGTGCCGCGCTGCTCGTCGTCGTGGTCGGCGCCGCGCTTGACGTCGTCGTGGTCGCCGCCGCGCTGGACGTCGTCGTGGTGGGCGCCGCGCTGCTCGTCGTCGTGGTGGGCGCCGCGCTGGACGTCGTCGTGGTCGCCGCGCCCGTCGTCGACGTGGTCGTCGAGGATGAGAGACAGGGGTTGTGCGCGCAGGAGATCGCACCCAGGGACGTGCCATTGTGTTTGGCGCAGTTGTCCGCCGTCAACTGCCCGCATGTGGGCGCGCCGTTCTCGAGGAAGCAGCAGGCCACCTTGTTCGTGGGTTTTACTGCCTGAGCCGTGGCGAACACGGGGACGAACACCACCGCTTCGAGCACACCAAGGACGCCCAGAATGACAATCGCGCGCAGTGCTTTTTGCATGACCCCCCCTGTTTTCCGTGCGGAGAACGGCCCCGCGTGTCCTCGATCGGAGTCTTTGATGCCCGCTGCTCGGAGGTTTGTCGATGCAGGCAGCGGGTCGCAATACCCAGAACGGACGAGGCGCGGCTCGGAAGCAGGGGAGCGCCCCTCGGACGTTCGACGGGCGTTCGTGTCCCGGAGACACGGGCGGGCCCCGTGCGCCGCGGGATGAGTTCTCCGCCCATGCTTTCTGACATAGACACGTGAAAGCGGCTCGGGTCTTCCCCTCGAAGCTCCAGACGAACCGGATGCGGGGGTCTCGGCCTTCGAGCCCAGCGCGAGCCGCACCGAAGGCGTCACGCGGCGGCGCGTTCGCGTCGCAACTTCAAGAGCACCGTCGTCCTGAGACCCGTGGACAATCGGGGCCTACGCCCCGAGCCCTCTCCCTGCCCCTCCGCCCCTGCGGCAGGGCGTAGTCTTCGGCACCACCGTCGATCAGCGGCAAATGCGTGCGCACGGCAGGAAGGGCAGCGCCAGCCCCGCC
>Ga0209056_10004662_pt1 | contig 14439 bp, 11 predicted proteins | sample GraSoiAngelo_114_FD_185876 | JGI IMG/M metagenome (GOLD analysis project Ga0209056, IMG submission 185876) | Grasslands soil microbial communities from the Angelo Coastal Reserve, California, USA - 14_0903_13_40cm (SPAdes) (version 2) | ecosystem: Environmental > Terrestrial > Soil > Grasslands... | reverse complement strand
GAACATGGCCTGGCGCGCGTGCATCCAGTTGATGTTGCCGCGAAGGGTGTTGATTTCGCCATTGTGCGCGAGATAGCGATAGGGATGGGCACGGTTCCAACTTGGAAACGTGTTGGTGCTGAACCGCGAGTGCACCAAAGCCAACGCGCTCTCCATCAAGGGATCGTTCAGGTCGGGATAGAATCGGGTGACCTGTTCGGTCAAAAGCATGCCTTTATAAACCAGCGTCTTGTAGGACAGGCTGGCGACATACCAGTAACGCGCCTGCAAGAGTGCCAAGTGGGGAATGATGTTCGCCGAGCGTTTGCGGATGACATACAGCTTGCGCTCGAAGGCCATGTCGTCCTTCAGCGAGCGCCCGCGCGCGATGAACACCTGCCGGATGAACGGCTCCGACGCTTTGGCGGTGGCGCCGAGCGAAGAATTATCCGTTGGAACGGTGCGCCAACCGATGATCTTCAGGCCTTCTTCTTTGACGATCTTCTCAAACGCTCTCTCGCATTGCTGCCGTTCGGGCGGGTCCTGAGGCAGGAAAATGAGGCCGGCGCCATACTGACCGGGCTTCGGAAGCTTGAAGCCGAGTTTATCACATTGCTTCTGGAGGAAGGCATGCGGCATCTGCATCAGGAGGCCCGCACCGTCGCCCGTGTTGGCTTCGCACCCGCAGGCCCCGCGATGGTCCAGGTTCCGGAGCACCTGCAACGCCTGCTGAATGATCTGGTGCGACTTCTTGCCTTTGACGTTGACCACGAAGCCGACGCCGCAGGCTTCGTGCTCGAAAAAGGGATCATAGAGGCCCTGCTTGCCAGGCAGGCCGTTCGTTTTCGTGTTCGGGTCTTTCATTTCCGCATCTTCATGGCGCAACGGGTTCTGCGTTGCCGTGGTTCTCGTTTACCGGGATGCCACGTTAAAATTTGATTAGTGTTTACTGAAACGGGCGCGTCTGCAAGGGCGCAAATGGAAAATATTGACAGTGCAGCACCCGCGGTCTGCTGCAAGATGCCGCGGACAAGGCCTGGGGGACCACGGTTAATCACCTCCCGTCCGCGAGTCCCGGTGTTTCGGGTCGCCCGCCGAGCGAGCGGCCGAATCCCCGGCCTGCGAAGGCAAACAAGCTCGCCGGCGGGGCCATACTTCAACTGTTCAACACCTTCAGCGCCTTCCTGGGGTCGGAAGCGCGCAAAATCAAAAGGCCCTTTTTAGCGTCGGGGCTGGTGGCGGAGTAACAGTACTCAATGTTGATTTTAGCGCTGGCGAGTTTGTGGGCCATTTTCGCCAGCGAGCCGGGCTTGTTGTCACCGTCCACCATCAACACGTCGTCTTCGACGACAAGTGTGCCGCGCTCTTCGAATAGCAGAAGCGCCTTGCGCGGGTCGCTCACTACCATGCGAATGACGCTGTGGTCCACCGTGTCGCTGGTGGTGATGGCGTAGATGTTGATTTTAGCTTCGGCGAGCGCGTCGCACACGCGCGCCAGCATACCCGGTCGGTTTTCCAAAAAGATGGCAAGTTGTTTTGTTATTTGCATGACTCCTCCGCGACTTCCTGGTTGGCCACCAGGCCAACGCCGCAGGCATCCTGCTCAAAGTGCGGGTCGTCGGCTGACTTTTTCATTTTTCGGATTGATCGTCTTCTGATTTTCTCTGGATGATCGAGAGCCTATCAGAACGCAGTGCGACTGCAAAAGATTTTTGGTCTCTCGCGTGAATGATGCACGGTCAAATTCGAGCTGTTTTTGCTCCTAGGAAAAACAACTTCAGCATGATAACTTTCCTCCATGTCCGGCAATGCTGCTGATGCCCGCCGCCGGTGGTTCGGCGTTTTCTTTTTGATCATCGCCGCTGGCATGTTGATTTGGGGGCAAACGATCCTGAAACCTCACCTGGAGGGCGCGGGTTTCGTCATTTATTGGCTGGCGTGCATGGGGTTCACCGCTCTGGCCATGTTGACTGCCTTGCTGGATGTATGGGCGGTCCGCCGGCGCACCCGCGACCAGCAGCGGGAGCTGCTCCGAAAGATATTCGACGAGCGAGAGTCCAACAAGGAAAACAAAAGGGACGAGCCGGACGCCCAGTGATGGCCAGCCTCCTCGCTTGGCGCGTGTACAGGAGGTGCAGACACGCTTCAAGTTTTTTCGTTTGGTGATTGATTGTTGGCGCGTTTTCTGCCAGAATAGTCCCGTTCCGGTTCCATGAGTTTTTCCGTTGCCACTGAGAAGTCGCAAGCTCTGTCCGAGAGCCAGAGGACGGCATTGATCAAGCTGTTGGCGGATGAGGACCCGGCAGTTTACCACCTGGTCCGGAAAAAAATTCTTTCCTACGGCCAGACGGCGATCCTCTGGATGCAGCCGCACGTATTGAGCAGCGACCCGGTTTTAAGGCGGCGGGCGCAGGAGATCAACGACCACCTGGGACGGCAATCGGCCGACAATCGGTTTCTCGCCTTCTGTCTCTCTCAACACGGGGAAGACCTCGACCTGGAGCAGGGGACATGGCTGCTGGCCCAGACGCGGCATCCGGACACTAACGTCGCCGCATACCAGGCGTTGTTTGACAGTTACGCCGGCGATTTGCGGGAGCGGATTGATTTCGCCGCTAAACCCGAGCAGATCCTGTCCGCCATCAATCAATATCTCTTTTCTGGACTCGGTTTCCGCGGCAACGAGGAGAATTACTACGAACCGGAAAACAGCTACTTGAACCGCGTGATCGACCGGCGCACGGGCAATCCGATCAGTCTCTGCATGGTCTATCTTTTTTTGTCCCGACGTTTGCACCTGCCCGTGACCGGGATCGGGATGCCCGGCCATTTCCTCTGCCGCTTCCAATGCTCGACTGATGAGTTGTATATCGACGCTTTCAACCGCGGCAAACTGCTTACCAAAAACGACTGCGTGAAATACCTCGTCCAAACCAGTTACGGTTATCAGGAGGGTCTGCTGACGCCGGCCACACCCCGCAGGATTTTGCTGCGCATGTGCTCCACCCTGCATCAGATTTATCTCCACTTGAAACTCCCCGATGAAACCGCGCGGTTGCAGCGCTACATCGTCGCTCTGGCCAAATGATCGGTGGGGGAAGTATTGAGTTTCAGGGCGGCTGTCTCAGCCATCTTTTTATGCGCCGCCTGGCACAAGCGGTCTTCTATTTTCGTCTTCATGCTCAATTACTTCCCCGCGCTGAATCCGCCGTCGATGATGAACTCGGTCCCGGTGACGAACGCAGATTCATCGCTCGCGAGATAAAGCGCTGCGGCGGCGATCTCCTCCGGCCTGCCCATTCGACCGACCGCTTGCGTGGTGGACATTTCACGCCGCGCCTGTTCGGGGTCCGGGTACTCTTTCAGTCGCGCGGCCACGAACGGCGTTTCCACACGACCGGGGCAGATGCAATTCACGCGGATGCCGTCCTGCGCGTGGTCCAGCGCCATGCTTTTGGTGAGGCCGGCCACCGCGAATTTCGTCGTGCAGTAGGCCACGCGATCACGGACGCCGACGACGCCGCCGATGGACGCGAGGTTGATGATGTTGCCCGATTTTCGCTTGAGCATGTCCGGCAGAAAGGCTTTCGTGACGTTGAACACACCGCGCACGTTGACCGCATAGAGCCGGTCCAAATCCGCGCCGCTCGTCTGCATCATCGTGCCGACGTGGCCGATGCCGGCGTTGTTCACCAGCACATCCATTCGTCCCTGGCTGTCGAAAACTGTTTTCGCGACGCGCCGGCAATTCTCTTCGTTTGTCACATCCAGCGCGAGGAATTCAGCCTGGCCTTTCTGCGCTTTGAGTCTGTCGGTCGTTTCACGTCCGCTTTTTTCGTCCCAGTCGGTGACGAACACAAATGCGCCGGCGCGCGCGAACGTTTCCGCAATTGCCGCGCCAATGCCGGAGCCCGCGCCCGTGACGAGGGCGATTTTGTTTTGGAGGCTGAACATAAGTTTAGCCGCGAATGACTCGAATGAAAGCGGCTTTCATTTCCAGTCCTATCGAATCGAAATCCGAATGTCGAAATCCGAATGCCGAAGGAAGCCCAAATGTCGAAGTCCAAAACCAGTTCCCGATCGATCTGTTCGGATTTGGAGCTTTGCCATTCCTTCGTCCTTCGTCATTCGGATTTCGGATTTGATACGCCGATGGTCATGGGATCTTCAACAACTCCGCCTCGCTCCACGCTTCCTCGCGTTTCTCGGTCTCTGCGCGGATGGTTTTCACAGAGCCGGGTTCAACCGGACCGGCCGTATGACCCCATTCTCGGCGAACGTAGGTCAGAACCGCGGCGATCTGGTCATCGTCGAAAACGGCGAGCGCCGGCATGTCGAGTTGAAAGGTCTTGCCTTTGACGTTGATGGGGCCGTGCAGGCCGTGCAGCACGATGCGCACGAGTCGCTGCGGCGGGCCCAGGACCCAGTCCGAATCCACGAGAGGCGGCGCCAGCCCCTCCTGGCCCATGCCGTGCGGCTGATGGCAGGCGCCGCAACTGATCAGGTAAAGCTCTTTGCCCTGCTCGAACCGCTTCTGCTCCTCAGGCGTAAGCGGTTTCACGGCGACTTCTGGTTCCGCGCCCGGCTTCCCCGGCCACGTGAGTAGATCCGCGATTCTTGTCGCGCGCTCCTGAACTTCTTTCCTTTCACACTTGCTCAATGCTGCCAAAGCCGCCGGCTCCGCGTTCAAACGGACCGGCTTGATTTTCACTTTGCCCTTTGCGCCCGGCGGCGCGTTGTTGAGGATGCCGTCGAGCAAGGCCAGTCGCTGCCATTCTTTCCCGGCCGGACGCTCCGCCGCCAAATCCAGCAAGCGATTGACACGGTCCGCTTTCGCTTCGGTGAAAACGCATTGAGCCAACGCGCCTAATAGCGTTTCACAACCCGCTTTGCTGGGGCCAGGACTTTTGTCGTCCAGCAGGTGTTCCAGAAATCCCAGCTCGCGCCCGCCGAGGCCGGTGATGACCGCATCGCGAATGTAAAGGTTCGCCGCGTTTTGCCGGGCGATTTTTGCCATCGCTTCCTCCGCTCGCGGGTCCTGGACTTCGCCGAGCGTGAGCGCCAGTTGCAGCTGCACCTCCGGCGCGGCGTCATTGACCTGTTTCAATAACTCGCTGAGCAATCCCGCCTGATTCTTCAACAACGGTTCGCTGATGCGCATCGCCGCCGCGCGGATTTTGGGTTGCGGGTCCGATACCGCCTTTTTTAACGTGATGAAATCGAGTTGCCTCATCCCATCAAGAGCCCACAGCGCGTGCAATCGGCCCAATGGATTTTCGCCGGAAATCACCACTTGTTTCAGCGGCGCGACGGACGATGAGTCGTTCCGTTCGACGAGCAAATGCTGCGCGGTGTCGCGCCACCAGCCGTTCGGATGCGAAAGGCAGTTGACCAGGTCCTCGGAGCTCGCCTTCGCGAGATGCGGCTTTGGCCCCGGTGGTTTGGATTCGCTGACGACGCGGTAGATGCGGCCGAGGTCAGTGTGCTTTTCGAGGCCCCGGTCGAGAATTTGCTGCCGCAGATAGCTCGTGATGTAAAGACGGTGTTCCAGAATGCCGTGGTACAGATCGACGATGTAAAGGCAGCCGTCCGGTCCGTTGTTGAGGTTCACGGGACGAAACCGTTCGTCGGTCGAGGCGAGGAACTCCGCGTGGTCATAAGCATTCTTCGCTTTGAAACCCACGCCTCGGTCTTCGAGCACGTAACGCTTGATCAAATTCCCGGCGGGTTCGCAGAGGAACACGTTGCCTTCGAACTCGCGCGGAAAATTATCCCCGCGATACACCAGCGGCGCGCACGCGGCGGTGAATGTGGCCAGGGTGCCGTCGGGCCGCAACTGGCCCGGGCGATAGCCGCGATTGACGCCGGGATTCACGCGGATCGGCCAGACTGCTTTGTCGTCGTAAAGCTGCACGTTGACGCCCGCGGCGCTGCGATAATGCGGATTGCGCCCCAGATAAGTTGAGGGCACGAAATCGGCACGCACTGGGTCTTCATTCGAGTTGTAGAACAGCCGTCCAAAATCGTCCTGCGAAATGCCCCATTGCCCGCGGAAAATGGTCGGCTCGCGCTGCCACGCGCCGTCGGTGTTGCGAAAGCGCGTGGTGTGGTTCGCGCTGTAAATCCAGTTGTCCAAAGCGCGGAGCAGGCCGTTCGACGCGTGTTCGGGGCTGGCCCGCGCGCCGAGCTTCGGTTCGTCCTCGGTCGCGTAATCGGTCGCCACGAGGGTTTTTTCGTCGCACTTCAAATCGTCGTTCGTGTCGCGACAGAACCAAAGGTTCGGCGGTTCGGCCACGAGCGCGCCGTCGCGCACGAGCGCCAGCGCGCGCGGCATCACGAGGCCGTCGAGGAAAAGTGTCCGCTTGTCCATTTTGCCATCGCCGTCAGTGTCTTCGAGAACGGCGACATCGCCCACCTTGTTGGTTTCGCCGGTGCCATCAATGCTCGTCATGTAGCCGCGCATTTCCAGAACCCACAAACGGCCATCCGGATCGAAGGCGATTTGAACCGGGTCACGCACCAGCGGCTCGGCAGCGACCAGTTCGATGCGGAAACCGGGCTGAAGTTTGAACGATTTGAGCGCCTGGTCCGGCGCCAATGGCGGCGCGGGTGGGATCATTTCTTTGGGGACGCGCGGAGTCTGAGTCTCGCCTCCCTCGTCGCCTTGCTGCGCCAACAAGCTCAGGCCGGTCAGCATTGTGAACAAAGAAATTCTGAGCCACATAATTCAGTTGCTGGGTCCGATGTTCGTTCGGCGGACCGCCAAAAGAAGGACTTTGCTTACTCAAGTCCCATTCAGTTGCCAAGCGGTTTCAGCTTGGCAAGAACCCGGCACGCGAGCCAAGTAACCGCGTGGCTCGAGGACAACAAGAATCGGAAGGGCGTGGAAGCTTAGTGGTCTATTTATGAAATAGACCACTTAGGGAGATTTCAGTTGCGCTTTAACCCGATAAAAGTGCGCCGACGATGACAGGCTTGTGTCAACCCAGTTGGTGGCGCTAACAGGCCATGCACTGCTGGGAGCGGGCAGCCAGTTTCCTGTAGGAGAGTCGGAAACTTCGACTGTATAAACGTAGTGGATGCTCAAGTCGGTCCAACTCAGCTCAACACCTTGCGGAGTGAACTTCGCACCGACTGTAACGCACAACGACGGCGATAACTCGGCCACGACTGTGTAACTCCAGAACCCGATACGACCGTCCCTGGCGGCAATCCAACCCTCAACGTTCCATTCCACGCCGCTGGGGCTCCCATCCAAAATCTCTCCGAAAACGTCGGCAAAGCCGGTAAACTCCACGACATGCCAGGACCATTGAGGCGCACCAACGGCAAGATAGTCGCGGTTTATTCCGTCGGCGCCGGCAGCGATCCTCGCCCCCACGAGAGCGCCACCAATGGAGATGCCTTGCCGGATGAGCGCCCGCGCATGTGCGATATCCTCCGGGTGTGTCAGCGGAAGCACGTAAGAATCGTTTACTACTCTTTTGTCTGGAGGTTCCGCGACAACGAAATAAACAGTATCACTTACGCTACGCGACACGAATCCTTCAGTTATTGAGACTAAGAAAACCGTTAACAAAGTAAACCGATTTCGCATCTTGGAACGAACGCTCATAACGTGGAAGTTCTAGATTACGGCCAACCCGAAATATTCTGCTTTCAGTCCGTTCGGGGCTTGGCCAGGGCTGGTGCAGTTCCCGGAAACGCTCACACGTGTCTATTTGTGTTCATTAAATCCATCCTGCCAGAACGAGAAAGCTCACCTGGACGTGGCGGACAGAAGCGGTTCGATGACAAATCGCTTTTCGTTCCATCCCAAGTTCTGACCAACCGAAAACGGATACCCCCAGCCTCTTGAGTCGGTATCGACCAGGTGAACCGGGCAACGCTCCGCCGCCATCGCCGCGGCTTGCGGGAGGTCGAGCACGCGCAGGACGTTCAGATAATCCGGACCGTCGCGATGCGACATCCGCAGTTGCCACAGTTCCAAACCGGCGATGCCTTTCTCGAAGAGCGAAGCGTAAAGCGCGTCGGCAGCCAATTCACCATGCGTTTCAAGCCAAAGCGGGACCGCTTGAAGGCTCCGAAACGAACGGAAAGCCTGGATGGCGCGGCGAATGTCCCACGCGCGCATCCCGTCCAGCGTTTGCCCGAGCAGCATGAAACGGCGCCGAATTTGCGTTTGTTTCTTCGCGTCGCCGCTCCACGCCGTCGGGCCGATGCCACGCGGCGTGAAGTAAACGAGGACGCAGTTGTTTGTTGCCAGTGTACGTCGAAAGATGGCGAATTGTTTCGCGCTCGTTTTGAAAAGCGGTTGTCCCTCCGGCGCCTCAGATTCCACCTCATCCGCAAACGCGTGACGCACCCCTGCAATCCAGTTGTCCCACTCTTCTTCGTTCTGCACTACAAGCACGACGCGCTCAGGTTTTTTGAGACGCGGGCGACGGGCCAGATACAGACGCAAGCGCACGTTCGGCTGGCTGGTGAACTCGTAGGCGTCCAGGTCAACACCGCGATGCTCCGCCGAGAAAACCTGTTTCAGCTCCAGCGGTCCTGCTTTTTCCGGCCAACCGCCAAAGCATTTTTCCTTCAGCCCGGCCAGCCATTCATCGCGCTGCTTCGTCCACTCGTCCTTTGAAGTCGGCACGGCGGATGGCTGCGCCATCGGCGCGAATGTTTCATGGATCCTGCTGTTTTTCTGGTCGGCGGGCAGTTTGTCGAACACTTTCAATTGCTCCGGCTCAAAGTATTTTTTCGCCGCGACCTCGATGAGCGGGTCCTCGCCTTTCAGAAATCGATTGAACCAGCGGAACACCGGCAGTTGGAGGTCCTGCGTGTCCCGGTGCGGGCCTTCGGTGATGAGCAAACCAAGGTTCGTGCTTGCGCCGAACAGCTCGTAGATGCGGCGCACTTTGCCGTGCAGGCGAACGACGCCGTCGAGCGGAAAGATGGTGTCCTTGTCCGAGTTGCCAATGAGCAGCGGACGCGGCGCGAGCATCGCCGCCAGTTGTGGGTAATCCCAGCGATACGTGTTCAGGAAAAACATGCAGTCGCAATGGCCTTCGACCGCGCCGTCCACGACGTAATTCTGCAGATCGGTGATGCCGGCGACCGGCGCGGCGACTTTGATGCGGTCGTCGAGCGCCGCAATCGTCCAGCTATACGCGCCGCCACCGGAACGGCCGGTGACGCCGAAGCGGTTCGTGTCCACCTCCGGCCGGGTGCAAAGGTAGTCGAGCGCGCGAATGCCGTTCCAGGCCTCGACGCCCGCGGGCGTGTAACCGCGCGAGTTCCACCACCACATGCCCTCGCGATACGTGCCGTGGTGGATGCCCTGGATCTCGCCGAGTTGCAAGGTGTCGATGATGAGGCAGACGTAGCCATTTTGAGCGAACCACGCGCCGTGATGTTGATACGAAACTTTGTTGCCGTAACTCACGCCGTCCTTGATCACAGCGCCGTGACCGCAAACGTAGAGGATCGTTGGGGCGGGTTTGGCCAGGTTTTCAGGCAAATAAAGATTCGCGGTGACGTAAAGTCCGGGCAGCGATTGGAAGTAAAGTTTCTCGACCTTGAACGAGTCGGCTTCAACCTTACCGGTGACCACCGGCTGCAAATCTGTCTTCTCCGGAAGGGGCCGGAGGCCAAGCATTTCAAACAGTTGATGTCGATACTTCTCGCGGTGTGCCGTCCAGTCACCGGGCGTCTTGACGTCGGCCAGGCACCGTTCGTGCAACTTCATTGTTTCCGTGCGGAAGTAGTCAGCGAGCATTTGGTCGCCAGCGGTCAAATTCGTTTCTGAAGAAGCGGAGCGGGCGAGCAGCGGCCAGAACAGAGCGACCGCGAATAGCGGTGCTAAAAAACCCAAACCTCGGTCAGCTTTCATGGGGTTACGCTGGAACTGTTGAGCAGAAGGACACCGGCGGCAAGTATTATCAGGCGCATTATTTTTTTGACCGCGCCCGCCGCTTCTTCAGTCGGAAGCGGCGGACTTTCGCCACGTTGCCGCAGTCGCTCATCACGCACCAGCGCCGGCTGTGATTCTTCGTTGAGTCCACGAAAAGCCAACCGCAGGTGTCGCCTTCACACTGCCGCACGCGCTCCAGCAGGTGAGGGGAGGTCAACAAGTCCGCGGCCGAACGGGCGATCGGGCCGAGCGGCTGGTCGAGGGATTCGTCCTGTTCGGCCCACGACCAGGTGAACCCTTTCCTGCTCGGGACCACGCGCAAACGTCCGAGGCTGGACGAGAGGTGGGCGTTCAATTGGTCCAGGTCGGAAGCCTGGGGTGGCTCGTCTGACGCCAACGCGCCAAAGATGCGATAGATCGTTTCTCTCAAGGCGATGGCGCGTCGCAACGCCGCAGCCGAATCTTGGACACGACGCGCCGCGAGGCGAGCCAGGGCCTGGGCCTTTGAACTGTCGAGCAAACCCGCTTGCCGGCACCAGGAGACGAAGTCGGTGTATGAATTCAAATATTCGCGCGGCGTCACGCCGCGCTTTCCGCCCATGGTATTCGTGAAATCGAGGCACAAGTCCCCCCCGACGAACTGGAACTTCTTCGGACAACTGGCGGTGTTGGCGGCGGTGCCCATAAAGGTCACCTATCTGTAACCTGCAAAATAGAGTTTGACAAGTTACAGGAAAACATCTATGTAACCTTCTAAATAGATTTTGCAAGTTACGCGGCGCTATCCCGGCTCAGTGAACGCTTCAACCCTAAACGAAAGAGAGTCTCCCATGAAAACCCGCAACTCACGACCGTCGTGCGTCAACAACGCGGATCGCACAGCATCAGCGCCGGCCGTCGCCGGTGTTGTCCGGAGGGGGTTGTCCTCCGGACCAATCGTTGTTCGTCGCCGACTTGCGGTTGGGACCGCAGCTTCGCGGCGACAGAGGCCGAGGTGGAATGTGGTTTTGATCGACGGGTCCAACACGGTCAGACCGACCGCGGAACGTCATCTCTTGATCGCGCTATTGTCCACCGAGTATCGGCGCGGCGTGTTTTGGGAAACGGCCGGGTTCCTTGCGGTCTGGCTATCCGGCCTGATCGGCCTGGCCATCTGTTGGCTTTGAACCTGATTCGTAACGCATCCCCCAGGGCGTTTGGTGAGAGGGCGGGTGGAAAAACCGGACTCCTGGGCTAGATTGAGGCAGCCAGCCAGGCGCCTATGGGTGCTCCAAATCGAAACCAGACCAGCCACGAACTCACGAGCAAGAACGGTTATGTTTTCCGAACAAATTGAACTGCGCGGGCACATCATTGATTCGTTGATTCTGCCGAAGGTGCTCGACGAAATTCTCGGTCGCGGGGGCAATTTCAGGATCCTGGAAATCCGGATCGGTCAGGAGCGGACCGATCCGAGCTTTGCCCGCATCGAGGTCTCAGGCCCGTCGCCTGAAATCATGGATGACCTCGTCCGCCGGCTGCGTCTGCACGGCGCCGAGCTGGTTTGTGAGGCTGAAGTTCAGCTTGCTCCGGCTCCGGCCGACGGCGTTTTCCCGGAGGACTTCTACGTCACGACCAACCAGCAGACCTTCATCCATTTCGATGGGCGATGGGTCGAGGTCCGGCCCGCGATGATGGACAGTGGAATCGCCGTTGACCGCGGGCCGCAGACTGCCACCGCCCTGAAGTTCTGTGACGTTCGGAAGGGGATGGAATTTGTCGTTGGTCACCGTGGTGTCCGCGTTGTTCCCCATCAGCGTTCCACCGCGAAGACCGATGTGTTCGAGTTCATGGCGAGCAACATCTCGAGCGAGAAGCCCAAGAGCGCAGTCATTCGCGAGATGGCGGAAGAGTTTCGCAAGGCAAAACGGGCCGGTGGAAAAGTCCTGGTCGTCGGCGGGCCGGCCATCGTTCACACCGGCGCCGGCGAGCATCTGGAGAAATTGATCGGATGGGGTTACGTGGACCTGCTCTTTGCCGGCAACGCGCTCGCCGCGCACGACATCGAGCACGCGCTCTACGGCACGTCGCTCGGCGTTTATCTGCGCGAAGGGGCGGTGGCCGAGGAAGGGCACGAGAACCACATGCGCGCGATCAATACGATCCGCGCGGCCGGCGGTATCGCGGCGGCGGTGGCCAAAGGCGTCCTCCGCCAGGGCGTGATGTACCAATGTGTGCGCCAGAAAACCGGTTTCGTGCTCGCGGGGTCGATTCGCGACGACGGTCCGCTGCCGGAAGTAATTACCGATGCCCTGGAAGCGCAGCGGGCGATGCGTTCGCAGCTTGTCGGCGTGACCCACGCTCTGATGATGGGCACGATGCTGCACTCTATCGCCGTAGGGAACATGCTGCCGGCGTCCGTCAAAACGATCTGCGTTGACATCAACCCGTCGGTCGTCACCAAGCTGGCTGATCGCGGGACGTTTCAGGCCATCGGCCTGGTCACCGATCTGGAGCCGTTCCTGCGCGAGCTGACCGGGTTTGTCGGTGGTCCTGTGAAGGAGGTGAAAGCCGATGCGCCGGTTGCTGCTCTGCCCGCCTGATTACTACGGCATTGAATACGAGATCAATCCCTGGATGCGCCGGACGCGGAATGCAGAACCAGGACTGGCGTGTGTCCAGTGGCAGGCGTTGTGCGACACGCTCAGATCGCTCGGTTGCCAAATCGATCTGTTGGCGCCCCAGCCGGGTTTGCCGGACCTGGTGTTTACCGCGAACGCAGGGTTGGTAATCGGCCGGCGATTCATTCTCAGCAGCTTCCGCCACAAGGAACGGAGGGGCGAAGAAGGCCATTTCGAGCGTTGGTTTGCCGAGCACGGATTCGAAGTGGTGAAGCTGCCGCCCAAGCTCATTTTTGAAGGCGAGGGCGACGGGCTCTTTTGCGGTGACGTTTTGTTTTGCGGTTACCGGTTTCGCTCGGACATCCAATCGCACCTGTTCCTGACCGAGTTGTTGCACAACCTCGTGGTTTCGGTCGAACTGGTGGACGAGCGCTTTTATCATCTCGACACTTGCTTCTGCCCGTTGCCGGATGGCAGCGCGATCTGGTTTCCGGAGGCGTTCGATGGATACGGCCAGCGCGCCATTCGCGAGCATTGCGCGTCATTGATCGAAGTTGCGCGTGAGGAAGCGGTTCACTTTGCCTGCAACGCGATAGTGTTGGAGCGCGACATTGTGTTGCCGGCCGGTTGTCCAGGGCTCTGCCGTTTACTCGACAAAGCGGGCTATCGCACCCATGAATTGCCGATGAACGAGTTCATCAAGGCCGGCGGCGCCTGCAAATGTCTCGCGCTCCTCGTGCCGGCCAGATAGCGGTCAGACTCGCTTGAGAAGAGATGTTAGTTGCGCTGACGTGCTGAACTGGACGGGAGAAACAACACATAATTGGCCTTTCGTTGGGAATCTACATCGGCACCAGTTTGTAAACTTTTCCAGTGCTGCCGGTAATCATATTTCGGCCATTCGTCAAAACGTAAAGCTCGCCGTCGGCGTCCTGACCAAATGCAACGACGAAGGCGCCGACTTTTTTCGGTGACACCAGTTCGAGCGGTTCCATCGTCCATTTTTTTTCGCTGGGCGAGTTGGGCCGTGTCGCGACGAACAGCGCTCCGTCCGGCAACACGAAATTGCGCGACCAGTCGGCGAAAATGTATTTGCCCTCCAGTTGCGGCAGAGCCTTGCCGCGATAGACGTAGCCGCCGGTGACGCTGATGCCGCGCGCCTCCGGGTCTTTGCGCTGGCCATTGATATTTTTGTATTCCAGAATCGGATCGAGCAGCGGTTCGCCGGACGCGCCGACCTTCGGACAATCCTCCAATGGGTGGAGCGGGTCCTGGCGATTGAAGCAATGGAATCCTTCACGAATGCTCCAGCCGTAATTGCCGCCCTTCACGATGATATCCACTTCTTCAAACATCGTCTGGCCGACGTCCCCGGCGAACAGCTCGTGGTTGCCGCCGCGGTCGAACGAAATGCGCCAGGCGTTGCGCATTCCGTAGGCAAAAATTTCCGGGCGGCCTTTCTTGCCGTCGGCGAAAGGATTGTCCGACGGAAACGCGCAAGGATTTCCCTTGTCCACGTCGATGCGCAGGATTTTGCCAAGCAACACGGTCGTGTCCTGGCCGTTGCCTTGCGGCGAATGGCCCCGGCCTTCGTCGTTCGCGTTGCCGCCATCGCCAACGGAGATATAAAGATAGCCATCCGGCCCGAAGGCGAGGCAACCCGCGTTGTGGTTGAACCAAGGCTTGTCGATCTCCAGCAACACGCGCTCCGACGAGGGATCGACGCGCGCTGGATCAGCTTCGGAGACTTTGAACTCGGACACGTGCAGTGTGCTGTCCCAGTCTGACGGCGCGCTGTCGCGGCGCGGCGCGCTGTATTCCAGATAAACTTTCCGGTTTTCTTTGAAAGCCGGATGCAGCGCCAGGCCGAGCAGGCCGCGTTCGTCAAAACCTTCGATCAGTTTGGCCAGTCGGCTGCGCACGTCAAAGAACGGTTGCTCCGCTTTGATGCCG